>PVBE011620129.1_pt1 | contig 13616 bp, 12 predicted proteins | sample 1631181 | NCBI WGS metagenome assembly PVBE01 (sample SAMN08397723, study PRJNA350692) | Marine metagenome, whole genome shotgun sequencing project. | isolation source: water | place: Pacific Ocean | collected 2012-04 | reverse complement strand
TCTTGAAATGCCCGACCCAAATCCTTATCCTCAAAAAGCAACTTCGGTTGCATTGGGTGTGCTCCTCTGAAAGGGTTCCTAGCTCCCAGGAAGAGTACACCCTCTCTTTTTGCCCAAAAACACTTCTACACATAAAACGGTGCATCACCTGCGAGATAGTCTTGCGGGAATCATGGGGCGGCTTAGTGTTAGAATGATGTCATGACTGTGTGGACTTCCTCCGGTTTCAGGGGATTTTGGCCTCACCGTCCCGCTGATTTGGGCCGATCTGCATGAGCAACGAAGCCTCCAGAGGGAATATGTTCGCCCTCATGAATCGTTGGACCCGGCATCGGGCCACCCGCCATCTCGCCGCCCATGTGGCCATCTTCGCCTATTGCCTTATTCTTGCAGTCAGCGCGCCGCATCGCGTCCACCACTTTGGGCAAAGGTTCGAAGTGTCGCAGGCCGACACGGCCGGCGCCGCCGGAGTTCCGGTTGAGTTTTCACGGCCCACTCCCGAGGCGGGCGATGACGCCGACCGCGGCAACGGCCGGGAGCCCAACCCGGCTGGACGAGGGGCCTCCGAACTGTGTGTTCAGGCTTGGGCCGCCGCCGAAAGTCTCGCCTGTCTGGTCAACGGGGTGACAGCGGTTCAGGTCTCCCCCCGTCCCGCGACGGTATTCTTCGGCGAAGAACCCCTCCCTCGATTCCGTCGCTTCGAGACCGGCCGGCCGCGCGGACCCCCTGATCCCGCCTAAATCGTCTCCGTCAACGTCTCCCGTTCCACCCTTCCCAAAAGGGTCCCTTTCGCCTTTGGAATCAGGGAAAGAGATACCGCTCTATGTGTTCTCACAACTCGGTAGGGTGTGAATCGGTGAACGGTGAGGGTTTTCGGTGCGGGAATCCACCCGCATCGTCGCACACAGACCTGTGTACTCTTCTCCCAGCCGCCTCGACCGGCAGAAGGGGGGGAATCATGTTGTCAGGGTCTTTGAAAACTTCCGTCTATCCGATAATCCTGTTTCTGGCGGTCGGGATTTTCGCCGCCCCGTCCGTTTTGGGACAAATGAAACATTCCGAACATGGGATGAAGAAGGGCGGGCATCCCAAACCGGCCGGCCAATCCCATTCACAAATGATGAAGAGGAAACCCGGGGCCTCGATCCGGATCACCATGGACGAGCTGCATAGGCAGGGAGGCGTCCCGAAAGGGTGGAAGTTCCGGATTCCCGATGGAGATCCGGACGATGGCCGGAAGGTCTTCGTCGAGATGGAATGCCACCAGTGTCACGCGGTCCGGGGAGAAAAGTTTCCTCATGTGGAGCGGGGGCCGAAAGATGTGGGACCCGACCTGTCCGGGATGGGTTCTCACCATTCTCCCGAGTATTTTGCCGAATCGGTGATGAATCCGAACCGGGTCATCATCATCGCTGAGGGATATTCGGCAAAGGACGGGTCCTCCACCATGCCGAGTTATGCGGACGTCCTGACGGTGCAGGACCTCGTCGATCTGGTGGCCTACATTTCCAGCCTCAGGATGGGCGGCAGCCACGCCGAGCATGGGCATGGATCCGGTCACGGAGAAAGGAAGGAGATGGGGCGCGAAGGTCACAAGATGGGGGAGAAGAAGGCGCCCCCAAGACATGGGGGGCATATGAAGGACAAGTAGTCGTTGACCGCTATGAGGGGCGAAAGACTTCCGGGGGTTGTGGTTCCCTGTCCTTAATCCCCGGGCGGCTTGCCGGTAAACGCTCGATCTTGGAGTTCAGCCGATGAGAGTCCTGACGTTGAAAGGCGGTCTCTTCAAGAAGTTGCTTTGGCCGTTGGCTTATCTATTGCCGGTGCTGGCAGGGATTGGGGTCGCCCCGGAAGGATTCGCCCGAGAGCCGATCCGCGTCGTCACCACGACCACGGTGTTGAAACACTTTGTGGAGGTATTGGGCAAGGACAGCGTCCAAGTTTACAGCATTGGAAAACCTTACCAGGACCCCCACCTGACCCAAGCCACGCCCCAGGACATCTTGCGCGTCCGGAAGGCCCAGGTATTTCTGTGGACGGGCTCCGACGAGGAGCAGTGGACGGTGTCCGTCCTCCGCAACGCCGGCAACCGGCGTCTTGTCGTGGTGGACGCCTCGAAGGGGATCACCTGGCTGAACGCCCCGAAGGCGGCCGCCTCTGCGAGCGGGGGACACATCCACACCCGGGGAAATCCCTATTACTGGATGGACCCGTTCAACGCGGAGATCATCCTGGGCAACATCTTTCAGGCAATCTCTTTCGTTTCGGCCAAGGATCGGAAGTTTTTCGACGCCAACCGGCGGGCTTATCTCGTAGCGCTTCGAGCCCGGCTCGCGAAGTGGCAGGAACAGATGGCCCCGCTGAAGGGGACAATGGTTGTCAGCTATCACGACATCTGGCCTTACTTCGCCAAACGGTTTGGACTGAACATCTTGCGGCCCATCGAGCCGCAAGCGGGCATTCCGCCATCGCCGAAAGACCTCCGGGACATCATCTCGGAAATGCAGTTGGAGGAGGTGAAAATCATCATCCAGGTCCCCTTCTACGCCTCGAGCACCCCGGCGATGGTGGCCCGGGCGGCCGGTGCAAAGCGGGTGGCCCTGCCCATCTCCCTGGGAAAGAAGTACGGGACCGAAACGTACTTCGATTTGTTCGAGCGGAACATCCGGACGCTGTTGAAGGTTGCCGGCAAATGAGTGATACCAGGAAGGCAGCCCCGAGCCGTCCCGGAGGTATCGAACACGATGATTGAGCTTTTCTCGATCCCGTTCATGCTCCAGGCGTTCGTGGCAGGTGTTCTCCTGGCGGGCATTCTGGCCTATTTCGGGGTCCACGTGGTCCTGCGGGGCATCGTCTTTGTGGATCTGGCCCTGGCGCAGATCTCTTCACTCGGGGTCGTGCTGGGGTTGTTGATCGGGTTTGAGCCTGTGATCACGTCCATCGTGTTCACCTTCCTGGGGGCCACGCTTTTCGCAGTAGTCCGCATCGACGACGATCGGATTCCTCACGAGGCCTTCATCGGGATCATGTATGCCGTCGCCTCCGCGGCGGCCATCCTGATCGTCGCCAAGTCTCCCACCGGTGAGGCCAGCGCCCTGAAATTCCTTTTCGGGAACATCCTGGCCGTGACGCCTTCCCAACTCGGGCAGATGGCGGTCGCATTCGGACTCATCGGGCTGTTCCACGGGATTTTCCGGGAGAGATTTTTCCTCATTTCTTTCCACCATGAGCGGCCTAAGGATGCGGGGTTCTCCGTTCCCCTTTGGAATTTCCTCTTTTATCTCTCACTCGGGTTCGTCATTGCCTTTGCCATCCGGACGGGAGGCGTCCTTCTCGTCTTCTCCTACCTCATCGTCCCCCCGGTCGCGGCAATGCTTCTTGCAAGACGGATCTCCCGGGTCCTGGTGATTGCATGGATCTTCGGCGTGGGGACGAGTTTTTTCGGCCTTTATTTTTCCTTCCGCCTGAATTTGCCCACCGGAGCGACAATCATCTGTACGTTCGGTCTGCTTCTGCTCCTTGCCGGAATCGGCAGGTTTTTCCGGGCGAAGTATGTGACCACGCCCCCCCCTGCTGAACCTGTGTTTGCCCCTGAAGCGGGTGGAGACCGCCCTGCCGGGAGAGTGAAAGATGCGCCCCACCTCATGGATGACGGTTCTTAATAAAAGAAAACGACGGCGTAAAGCCCCGGCGCTCATTCCGCTGGGGCTTTGGATCCTGCTTGCGTCCTGTGAGTCCCAGCCGCCGGTCTTGGCGCCGCTCAACGATATCCTGCAACACTTCCTCGCGATTCGAGCCTCCTTGGAAAGGAAACCCTTGGACCTCTCCAGTGTGCTCACCGACGCGAGTCACATCGAGAAAAGTGCAGAGGCTCTGAGGCACGCCTACACCGACCCCGCGAAAAAGGACCTTGCCAAGAGGCTGCAGGAAGATGCACGAGGGCTGAGAGTGGCTGTCTCCAAAAAGGACAATGAAAGGACCCGTGTTCTTCTCGGAAGAATCGAAACCGTTCTGAAGGACCTCAAGGCGCTCTAGGATGAGACGCATCCATCCGTCAACAGGGGGATGAACGCATGCGCGCGGCCCTGACCATCTCCGTCGGACTTGTGTTGGTTTTGGCACATCAAGCGACGGGCCTTTGCGGCGCCCTCGTCGGACGGGTGCGACTCGTCGGGAACATTCCGTATCAGGAATACCGCAGGGTGGTTCACCGCTTCTCAGACGCGACGCAAAGCCGCGCTCTCCTCGCTCAACGCCCGGGATGCGAACGGTTGGCCGGCGGTCTTGGCATTTCCGGACGAGGCGAGGTTCGCAATGCGATTGTGTACGTCCAGTCCCTCCAGTCCACCCGTGTCCCGGTTCGCAGGAGCCGAAGGCCCCATGTGGTCGCCGTCAGAACGATTCGGTTCGAGCCTCGCATTCTGGCGATCCAATCGGGTGAGCGGGTGGCTTTCCTGAGCCGGGCGCGGGAAGCGGTCCGAATTCAATCCTCATCCAAGGCACTGACTTTGAGCTTCGCTTTAGAGAAGCGGGGGAAGCGAAAGATCGTGAAGTTTCACCAGCCGGGGTTTGTATCGATCGGCTCGTCCGGCCGCCCATGGATGGAAATGCACGTCCGGGTTCACAATCACCCCTTCTTCACGATGACATCTGAGCGTGGTATTTTTCGGATCGAAGACATTCCCGAAGGCCGCCGTCGGGTTTCAATCTGGCACGGGGTGTTGGGCAGCCACACGCAGGAAGTGCACGTTCCTCCACAAGGCTTGGCGCGCGTGCGGTTTCGAGTCCTGATTCCAGGCGGACTCTCGGAGAGGATTCGGGAGTGCGCCGACCTTTGAACCCTCTATCGTCCGGTGTAGGGAATGGGCGGCTTTCTGAATTGGACGGCTCCAATTCCTGCATTGGGGAAGGCCGGGCCCTGGGATGAGTTCTGAGTTTCGGATGAACACGAAATGGATTGGCGCCGACGTCCCCCGCAAGGAGGATGGACGTCTTCTCACGGGCGGGGGGCGGTACGTCGACGATCTTCCCTGTCCGGAGGCGCTGCACGGCGCCTTCCTGCGCTCCCCTTACGCCCACGCCCGAATCGAGTCCATCGATGTCTCCGGCGCGCTGGAGCGGGGGGGGGGGGGCGTCGCGGCCTTCACCGCCGAGGACATGGGCGAAGCGTGCCGGGAGTTTCCACAGCCCGTTCCGAATCCCGCGCTTCGTCCCCGGAACATCCTCCCCCTGGCCCGCGGCTTCACCCGGTACGTGGGCGAGCCCGTCGTCTTCGTCCTGGCCGGGGACCGCGCGGCGGCCGAGGACGCCCTGGACGGGGTCCGGGTCTCGTACGAGGTTCTTCCGGCGACGGCCCATCCCGTGGACGCCCTGAAGGCGGACGCGCCCCTGGTTCACGCCGACCTCGGGGACAACCGGGCCGCCCGGATAGAGGTCCGGTTCGGCGACGTCGAGAAGGAGCTGGCCCGCGCGCCGAGGCGGGAGACGCTCCGGCTGACGTTGCAGCGGGCGGGCGGGGAGGCGATGGAGACGCGGGGCCTGTTGGCCTACCATGACGCGGCGTTCGACCGGTTGACCGTCTATTCCTCGACGCAGGTCCCCCACCAGGTGCGCCGAAACATCTCCCGGGTGCTGGGCCGCCCCGAACATTCGGTGGACGTCATCGCCCCGGACGTGGGCGGGGGGTTCGGACCCAAGGCGTTTTCCTACCCCGAGGACTTCGTCGTCCCCTGGGCGGCCATGCGGGCGGGCAGGCCGGTCAAGTGGATCGAGGACCGAATCGAGCACATCCAAACGACCTACCAGGAGCGCGAGCAGGTCCACGAGGTCGAGGTCGGGTACGACGAGGAGGGCCGCATCCTGGCGCTGCGGGACCGCGGCGTGTTCGACACCGGGGCCTATGTCCCTTGGGGGGCGGTGGTCCCCTATCTCTCGATGACCAACATCCCCGGACCCTACTGCATCCGGCATTTCGACGCGGCGATGGAGGTGGTTTATACCCACCGGACGCCCATCGCCCCGGTCCGCGGCGCCGGACGGCCGCAGTCGGCCTTCATCATGGAGCGGGTCATCGAGCGGATCGCCGACCGGCTGGGGTTGGACTCCGTGGCGGTCCGGCGAAAGAACCTCATTCAGCCCGAAGAGTTCCCCTACGAGATCGGCATCCTCGCGCGGGACGGCACGCCGTTGACCTACGACAACGGGGATTACCCCGCTTTGATGAACATGGCGTTGGAGGCCGCGGCCTATGAGGATTTCAGAAACGGCGAGCGGCGTCCGGGCGAGGCGGGGGACCCGGAAAAGGGCTGGTACGTAGGCATGGGCGTCAGCTTCAACATCGAGGGAACCGGATTCGGTCCCTACGAGGGGGCCGTCGTCCGTGTGGACGATTCCGGGGAAGTCATTCTTTACACCGGAGCGACGCCCACCGGGCAGGGCCACGAGACCATCCTCGCTCAGGTCCTGGCCGACACCCTTGACCTGGACCCCGGGAGCATCAAGGTCGTGACCGGGGACACCCGCCACATCCCTTATGGATTCGGGACCTTCGCCAGCCGGATTGCGGTGACGGCGTCCAATTCGGTGGCGGTGGCCGGAGACGCCATGCGGAAAAAGGTTTTCGAGTTCGCCTCTTCGTCCCTGGAGTGCGCCGCCGAGGATCTCGAGATCTCGGACGGGAAGGTTTTCGTCAAAGGAAGCCCCGACCGGTCCATGACGTTGGGGGAGGTGGCCCGCGCGGCCGCGGGGACGCCGGGGATGATGATGGGCGGCAAAGCGCCCGGGCTCGAGGTCCGGGAATACAATACGCCGAGCGCTCCGGCGACGTCGGCCGGCTGTCACGTGTGCGTCGTCGAGGTGGATGCGGAGACGGGATATGTGCGGGTGCTGCGCTACGTCGTCGCCCACGACTGCGGCCGGATCCTGAATCCGACGATCCTGACCGGACAGGTCCGGGGGGCGATCGTCCACGGGATCGGCGAGACCATCATCGAGGAGGTGGCCTTCGACGAGAACGCGGCGCCCCTGGCCTCCACATTTCTCGACTACCTCCTGCCGCTTTCCACCGACATCCCGGACATCGAGGTCCGCCACATGGAGACCCCCTCGCCTTACAACCCTCTGGGTGTGAAGGGGGCCGGAGAAAGCGGCACCATCGCGGCGCCCGCGGCCGTTGTCGCGGCGATTGAGGACGCCCTGAAACCGCTCGGGGTCGAGATCAACGAGACCCCGCTCACGCCCTACCGGATTTGGAAAATTCTGGAGACGGGGAACAGTCCGGTCGATGATCGGCAGTGGGGTGGAAGCCGGATCGATTGACCGTCGCGCGGAGAACGGGTCTCTGTTACGGCATCACCGCCCCGCCGTTGACGACAAGCGTCTGGCCGGTGATGAAGTCCGCGTCCGAGGACAGAAGGAAGACGATCGTCCCGACCATGTCTTCCGGGACCTCCCGCCGCTGAATGATTCGCATTTTCTGATTCATCTCATCGAGCTCCGGCCGCTCGCGGTTGTCCCTCTCATGGGGGATGTAATCCGGCGCGACGGTGTTGACGTTGATCCCGTAACCGCCGCACTCCCGGGCCAGGCTCCGCGTGAATCCCAGGATGCCGGCTTTGGAGGTTACATAGTGGATGAGTCCCACGGTCCCCTTGTAGACGGTGTTCGAGGCGATGTTGAGGATGCGCCCGAATTCCTGGTCCTTCATGTAGGGAAAGACCGCCTTGCAGCAGAAAAATACGCCCTTGAGGTTCACGGCCATCGCCCGATCCCATTCTTCCCCGGTGATCTCGAAAAAGGGTCCGAGACTCAGATCCTGGTAGAGGGCGGCGTTGTTGACGAGCCCGTCGATGCGGCCGAACCGGTCGTGGACGGATTTCGCCATGCCCCAGGTCGCCTCCTCGTCGGTGACGTCCACGGAGACGGCCATGGCCTCCCCCCCGGCCGCCTCGATTTCTTCCACCGTCCCCGAGGCGTCGATGATGTCGGCGGCGGCGACCTTGGCCCCCTCCCGCGCCAGACCCTTGGCGTAGACCCGGCCGAGGTTCCGGCCGGCCCCCGTTACGATGACCACCTTTCCTTCCAGTCTCATCTCCATTCTCCTCGACGGCGTCTTGGGGCAATTTCACAGAGTCGGGGCAGGGCTTACTCCGGATTCAGGACCGCGTACTCCGTCCCCGCCCACCAGGGCTCGATGCCCAGGTCCTCGGCGATGGCGCCCGCGGCGTTGTAGCCGCAGGCCCCGTGGCAGTCGCCCCGGGGGTGGGTGCTGGGACCGCAGAGGTACAGTCCCTCGATCGGCGTCCGGTAGGGCGGATAACCGTGGAAGGGCCGGAAGATCCCCATCTGATCCTGCGTGATGCGCCCGCTGACCATGTCCCCGTTCACCATCGAGATGTTCTCCCGGGCGATGTCGGCGGGGGAGTAGACGAACCGATCCACAATCGCCCCGTCGTCAATGTTCTTCGTCATGCCGCGGAAGAGGTCCATGCACCGGTCGGCGTAGTCCTCCTTGATCTCGTCCCACCGCTCGTTTCCCCCCTCCCCCTTGAGGTGACAGGGCGCGTACTGCCAGAGGATGGCGACGTGCTTTCCCGGAGGGGCGATCGAAGGATCGAACCGCGAGGGGTGGAGGACCATGTAGCCGGGCGGGTCCGGAGGCTCGCCGATGCCCAGCTGGTAGAACTCCCTCCGGATGTCGTCCATCGTGTCCCTGCCCATGATGACGTTGAAGGACTGGTTGGGAACGTCGGAGGAGGCCCGGTAGGCCGGGTCTGCGTTGAGGGCGAGGTGGACGCCGAATATCGTGAAATAGCTGAACCGGAAACCGCGGACCTGATCGGCGAACTCCCGGGAGAGCTCATCCCCGTCCACCATTTGCTGGAACACCTGCTTGGGCTCGACGTTGCTCGCGACGGCCCGGGCGGCTTGAATCTCGGTCCCGTCGGAAAGGACGACCCCCTTCGCGCGCCCTCCCCGGATCAATATCCGGGAGACGTGACATCCCGTCCGGATCTCTCCGCCGTGGGCCTCGAGATAGGCCGTCAGGGCGTCGGTGACGGACTGGGAGCCGCCGACCGCCAGGGAGTTTCCCCCCGAGCGGTGTTGGTTGACCAGAAGCGAGATGGGCACCATGCCGGATCCCTTGGCGAAAGGATCCTGGATGGTCTGCAAGGCGTAGTTGATGAACCAGACCTTGACGCACTCGTTCTCGAAGAGCTCATCGGCCACGTCCTCGATGCTCATCATCCAGGTCCGGAGCGCACGGCGTCCGTGGGCGATCTCCTCCAGCCGGCCCCAGACCTTCGAAGGGGCCTCGGGCGGGGAGAACAGCATCCGGGCGATGAACTCGAACGTGGATTCGTGCTCTCTGATCCAGTCCCGGTACCGGGCCGCGTCGTTGCCGGAGAACTTTCCGATTTCCGACACGGTCGCCTCCAGATCCCGGTGGAGGGCCAGGCTCCGGCCGTCGCCGAAGACGTGCGTGCAGATAACCGGAGGGAAGACGTACTTGGAGCCGAAGCGCTCCAACTCCAGATCCTCCCGAATAGGGCCGATGTGCATCCAGTTGTGGTTGACGGCGTGAAGGCTGAAGGTGAAGCCGGGCACGGGTTCGCACGAGGTGACGCCCCCGCCGGTGTAGGGAAGGCGCTCGAGGACCAGGGTCCGATGCCCGGCCTTGGCCAGGCAGCACGCAAGGGTCAGGCCGTTGTGGCCGGACCCGATGACGATGACATCGCATTGCTCGGCCAATTGTCTCCCCCCCCGCTTGGATTTCGTGAGATCGTCTCGCGTGCGCTCGCCGGCCGCACGTTCCCGCACGGAACCTTCGAGCGGACGGGCTCGCGGTTTTCAAACCGGAACCGCTCGGCGCCGAGACAACTTACAGTGTGTAAGTGTTTCATGGAGGCTATCAAACGCTCAGGAGTCATGTTAACGATTTCGCCCCCGGTTGTTTAGAACCTATCTCAAAAGTTGGTCGTGCCCTAACCGTCATGCCCGCATGTCGTAAGCGGGCATCCAGAAAAACTTGAAAACACTGGATTCCCGCTCCCCGATCAAGGCCCTCGGGGACAAGCTATCGCGGGAATGACGACAAAAGGCCAAGGAGTGTGAAATGGGATTTTGAGATAGGTTTCAGTCACGTTTATGGCGTGAAGAGAAAGAGATTGACAAACGAGATGGTCATGCTAAAATAATTTAAGTGATACACAATTTATTTAATATCCATGAGCGTGCGCCTCATCTGTTGATTTGTCCGCGCTTTTGACGCGCGGCGTTCCCGTCTTTATGGTGACTGACGCTCTATCATGAACAGAAAGACCCTGTTTCAGAATGCCGAGGCGGTGGCCCGGGGACTCAGCGAGTTCTTCGGCGAATCCATCGAGGTTGTGGTCCACGACTTCGCCGACCCCGACCGGTCTATCCTGGCCATTTACGGGAACCTGACCGGACGCCGGGTGGGCGACCCCGCCCCCGAGGCGCTCCGGCGGCATTGGGCGAAGGGGGAGGATCTGCACAACTACCCCGCCCAGACACGCGACGGCCGGCCGCTCAAGGCATCGACGGTTTTTCTGAGAGACGAAAGCGGATCAATCATCGGGGCCCTTTCCCTCAACTACGACCTGACCGTACCCCTGCTTCTCACGAATTTCCTGGAGCGCTTCTCTCGAAGGACCCGGTCGGCGGCGGAAGCGGCGCCCATCGTCGGGAACGGCGTGGGCGGCCAGATTGAGCGGGCCTTCGCCGAGGCGGCCGATGCGGTCGGAAGGCCGGCCCCGCTCATGGCGCGGGCGCAGAAGGTCCGCGTCGTCCACGACCTCGAACGCCGGGGCATCTTTCTCATCAAGGGCGCGGTGGACGAGGTGGCCCGGCTTCTGGGGGTTTCCCGTTACACGGTCTATAACTACCGAAAAGAGGTTTCGGCCGTTTGAATTCGGCATAACCCAATCATGGAAAGGTGAGGCATCATGTCCAATCAGACCGGCCGCAAGGCCCTTCTCGCCGCGGCGAATTCCCGCAAGAAAGACGTCGTCCGGTTTCTCCGCGACATCGTGGTGCTCCCCAGCCCGAGTCTCGGCGAGGAGAAGGTGGCCAAGCGGATCCTCCGGGAGATGAAGAGGCTGAAGTACGACGAGTGCTGGATTGACCGGATCGGCAACGTCATCGGGCGGATCGGCAAGGGCGGGACCAACCTCCTTCTCGACGCCCATATAGATACAGTCGGCGTGGGCGACCCCAAGGCCTGGACCATCGACCCCTTCAAGGGCAAAGCCGATTCCAAGGCGGTTTACGGCCGGGGTTCGTGCGACAACAAGGGCGCCGTCGCGTCGATGGTCGTCGGGGCCCCCATCGTCAAGGAGTTGGGCCTGCTCGACGACTACACCCTCTTCGTCATCGGGACGGTCATGGAGGAGGACCTCGACGGCTACGGCCTCCAGTTCGCCATCGAGAAATCCCTGCCCAAGCTGGACGGGGTGTGCCTGGGCGAGCCCACGAACATGGGCGTCTACCGGGGCCACCGGGGGCGTATGGAGATCAGCGTCCGGGCCGCCGGAAAATCCTGCCACGCCTCCGCGCCCGAGCGCGGCGTGAACCCGATCTACAAGATGGGGCCGCTGGTGAGCGCCATCGAGAAGCTCAACGGCCGATTGAGGCCCGACCCGTTTCTCGGCAAAGGCACGGTGGCCGTGACGAAGATCGATTGCTCGACCCCCTCCCTCAACGCCGTGGCGGACGAGTGCGTAATCTACCTGGATCGCCGTCTGACGGCCGGCGAGACCGCCAAGAGCTCGATCGCCGAGATCAAGGCCCTCAAAGAGGCGAAGGGAATGAAGGTCGGAATTCTGGACTACGAGACCCGGAGCTATACCGGACAGAAGGTCGAGACGGACAAGTACTTCCCGACGTGGGTGCTTCCCGAAGGCCACGCCCTCGTCCGGGCGGGCGCGGACGCGGCGCGTCAGGTCCTGGGCCGCAAGCCCCGCATCGGCCGGTGGGTCTTCAGCACGAACGGCGTTTCGAGCATGGGACGTCTCGGGGTGCCCACGATCGGCTTCGGCCCCGGCAACGAGATTGTGGCCCACTCGGCCAAGGAGTACATCGAGATCTCTCACCTGGTGAACGCGATGGCCTTCTACGCGGCGTTCCCGGGGTCCTATCTGAAGGTCAAAGGCGACAATGACTAATGGGATCACGGTATGGACGACACAGTTCCCAGGGGGGCTTTTTTGAAAAACTTGACCCGGTTGGGTCCGCACCCCTGGACCCCTCCCAGGGGTTGGGAACTCCCTGAAAAACTTTTTGCGGCCAAGCCTTTGGCTCGGCCTGCTGGGGGTGAGGGTTTTATGGCCATGCCGGTCGGCGGTGACCCTCGGTGGCTTGGTTTTTTGGCCGGATGCCTATCTGCCTATTGCGGCTGGTGTGCGCCCCCGAGTTTGTGATGAGCACGACCACCTTCATCCGCAGCTTGGCCGGCGCGCAAGCGCCCAAAATGTCCCCCCTGGAAGATTGGTTCCGTAACTGAAAAGAGGATGGGAAAACAGCCATGAAAACGAACATGACGGGGAAGGATTACATCTCCACGCAGGACTGGTCGGATCAGGAGATCGAGACAGCCTTGCAAGTCTCGGATTACCTGAAGATGAAGATGGCCCTGGGCGAGCCTCACCGGCTTTTGCCCGACAAGACGCTCTTCATGATCTTCTTCGACAAGTCCACCCGGACGCGGAACTCCTTCGAGGCGGGCGTCACGCAGCTCGGCGGCCACGCCCACGACCTCACCCCGGACATGATGCAGATCTCCCACGGCGAAAGCCCCAAGGACACCGGGATCATCCTCTCCAGCTACGGCCACGGCATCGCCATCCGTCACGATTTGGTTCCGGGGGAGGGGGCCTCGTATATCCGGGAAGTCGCCGAGCACGCCTACGTGCCGGTCATCAGCATGCAGGACGACGTCGACCACCCCTGCCAGACCCTGGCCGACCTGATGACGATCCGCGAGCAGTTCGGCCGGAACCTGCGGGGCCTCAAGATCGCCGTATCCTGGGCCTACGCCCCCAGCTACGCCAAGCCCATGAGCGTCCCCCAGGGTTTGATCCTCCTCATGACCCGCTTCGGGATGGATGTCACCCTGGCGCACCCGCCGGAGTATGATCTCATGTCGCCGGTCCTGAAGCAGGCCCGGGCCAACGCCGAGGCGCACGGAACGAAGTTCGAGGTGACCGACGACATGGACGCCGCCTTCGAGGGGGCGCACGTGGTCTACCCCAAGAGCTGGGGGATCGAGTCCCTTTTCCACAAGCCCGAAGAGGCCCTGGAGATCAGCAAGAAGTACAAGGACTGGATTTGCGACGAGCGGCGGATGGGCCTGGCCGACAAGAGGAGCCTCTACATGCACTGCCTCCCGGCGGACCGGGGCAGCGAGGTGACGGACGCGGTCATCGACGGCCCGCATTCGGTCGTGTTCGACGAAGCCGAGAACCGCCTTCATACGGCCAAGGCCCTGATGGCCCTCACGATGGGGGGCGGCCGGCCGTTTGAGGAGCGGAAGTAGGGGCGAATCCCGGGGGGGGGGGGGGGGCACCCCCCCCCCTTTTTCCCCCCGCTGCCCCTCT
>PVBE010984999.1_pt1 | contig 13616 bp, 10 predicted proteins | sample 1631181 | NCBI WGS metagenome assembly PVBE01 (sample SAMN08397723, study PRJNA350692) | Marine metagenome, whole genome shotgun sequencing project. | isolation source: water | place: Pacific Ocean | collected 2012-04 | reverse complement strand
CGATGATGGCAAAGAGTGTCAGGTAGGCCACCAGCAGCCAGCTCATGTCCACGAACACCCCTCGAGCCAGCAGCCGAGACGTGGAGGCATGGGGCAAGGCTCCCTGCACGCTCTCCCCACGCCGCGGGATCAGGACCAGCAATGGGTCCTCCATGCGCATCCCGCCGGGCTGCTGTAGGACGGCCATGAGGCTGCCCGGGGCGGCAGCTGGCCGGCGCCTGGCGGCCCACTCGGCCACAAAGAGGATGGCCCACAAGGACAAGGCGAGGACCGACATCCATAGGAGCGATCCCGACCACACGCTGAGGCGATCGGTCACGTCGTGGGTGAACACACCGTAGGTCGCACTCTCCAGCACATCCTGGGTAGTCCATCCCTCCAGTGCATCACCGATATCGAGGGGCTCGAGGTCCAGGACCATGCGCAGCACGCTCCAGCCCCAGCTGAGCATCCTGGAGATGAACTTCCCTGCCTCGGCGACCGCCTGGCCCATGGCACCCAGGCCCTCAGCCAGGGCCAGCGCCATGGCCTCCAGCGCGCGTGCGGTGGCGCTCCCCGTGGCACCCACCACCACTGTCACGCCGCCGGTCCACAGGGCGATTCGGCGGGTCCGTCCGGCGGTGAGGACCAGCAGCAGGGCTGTGGACCACAGGAGGGCGAGGAGTACGGTGTTGAGTGCTCGCCCAGCACTGACCATGGGCACCATCACCATCCGCACCGGGCGAAGCTGCAGGACAATGGCCTCCTGGACGGCTCTGGGCAGCTGGTAGGTCCCGGTGCCGACCACCGTTCGGGTCAGGTCGCGAGCAAAGTCATCCATCTGTGCCTTTGCGGTGGCGGTGGCATCCTCGAGCATGGCTTCCGTGATTCGATCGACCACCACGTCCCAATTGGGCGGTCCGTCCCCTGCATCGACCTCGTCGAGCACCTCGTGCCCGCGCTTCACGGCGGTCACACCGATCTGCGCGAGGATGTCGATGGAGCCGGCGAGCTGCGTTGCGGCCTTGGAGGTCTCCTTGTCCTCGATCACGCCGGCTGTTTCCATGGCGCTGATGAGGTCGCCCACCCCCTGCATGGTGGTGCTGATGACACCAAAGGTCCCTTCCAGAGCACCAAGGCGCTGCTTCAGCCCGGCGATCTCAGCGCCCTCTGCCAGCTCTGTCACTGCCGGCGCCATGTAGGACTTGATCTCGGCCTGGACTGCTTCGGCTACCGCGTCCACGATGAGCCGCCCGGCCTTGGTGAGCCAGTCTTCCAGATCCGCCCGGACCGGGCGCAGATCAAGCTGTAGGTCTTGCTGGAGGTCCGACCCAGAACCATCTGGGTTGAGCAGGAACCGGGGCAGACTCTTGCCGACGACCTTGTTGATCGACTTGCTCGTGGCGGCCCCGACCTCCTTGGCCACGCCGCCGCGGATCACCTCTGCCTCGGCCACGATCTCCTTGGTGCGTTCTGGCCCGAGCATGGGCTCCAGGGTCTGGAGCTCCTCGACTGGCACCAGGTTCATGACCTGCTCTGCCTGGTCCTTGACGGATTCACCTACGTCCATGTCTTGGGCCAGAGCGGTCCACAGCGCCTCACCGGTCATGGCCTCGAAGCAGACCTGGTAGGTCTTGATCGGTACGGCGATGAACACCAACGAGAGAGCCAGGCCCCACAGGACCCAGGTTCTGCACCACCACAGGACAAAGCGATCGAGCATGGTCTCCCTCACTGGTTCTGGAATCCCAACATGAACAGCCGGCCAGGTTCAACCCTTCCGGCGAATATTCATGGTGCTTATCGGGAATTCACCGACCAGTTGAATGGCTCGAATCGGATGGAGTACCCCCCAGCGCGGATCCACTGAGCGTCGGCTTCAGGCAGGTGCCTGGCCACGAATTGCAGGACGCCGAGGAGCCTGGAGTCGGTCCCGGGGATGGCTCCGGTTCCGTCTGCGGGGAAGTCCTTGGAGTACCAGTCGAAGATGGAGGAGAGGGTGAGCTTGCTTGCATCACGACCAATGGAGATCCCTCTTGAGGAGAGCCAGGTCTGGGTCAGGGATCCCAGCTGGACCTCGAGGTGTTCAGGGGTGAATGCCTGTGCGCTCAAGGGGGGGCATCCCCGGCTGGCACAATTGAGCGCAAAGTGGATGCGCGGTTCCCCGAGGGGGACGAGCTTCTCCTTCTCGATCTGATCGAGCGAAAGGCGCTGCCCGGCCACGGTGAAGCTGCGGGTGGTCCATACCTTCCCGCTATCCAGCTCCTTGATGCTGCCTATCGGCCAGCTCTTGGCCACCAGATCGACGGTGATGGCGTTGTAGGCGTTGAGCCAGAAGGCCAGCTTCTCCGCCCGCTGGGTAGGCTCGCTCGCGGTGGCAAGACCGGTGACGTAGCTCTTCGTCGAGCTTGCCGCCTGGATGGCGGGGTAGTCGACCGTGGCCTCAGCCGCCCTGTGCTTGTCGAGCACGGCCTGCCACTTCGAGTGGTCGTGGGCCTCGGCGGTGGTGAGGAGGGCGAGCAGGAGGGTGAGCATTGTGGATTTCGAGGCGTGGTGGTGGGCGTGGTCGAGCGAGTCTGAAGGCAGATCCTAACCTCGGCAGACGGCGGCCGAGTGTGGAGGTGTGAGCCACCGCCGTACGTGGACCTGATACGTTGGGGAGGCTCATCATGAAGACCTCCATCTACATCCTCAAGCTTGGTCTGCTCCTCGGTGTGTCGGCCTGCAGCTGTCAGGATGACTGGGACCCGCCAGCAGGTGTGCTCTCCAGCGGTGCGGTCGTGGTGCTGGGGATCGATGGCCTCGACCGGGTTCTGCTCGAGCGCATGGTCGCGGATGGAGAGCTCCCCACGTTCGCCCGGGTGATGCGTGAGGGCACGGTGGCGGACATGAGCGTCGGGCAGCCCATTCTCTCTCCACGGATCTGGACCAGCATCGCCAGCGGCTATCCGCCAGAGGTCCACGGCGTAGTGGACTGGGTGCGGCCCGATGGTGTGCCCTATCGGGCGGGTGATGTGGCCGTGGAGCGGGTGTGGGATGCGGCGAGCGCTGCCGGAAAGCGTGTGCTCGTGTCCGGATGGCTGATGACCACGCCGGTCAGTGAGGTGAGTGGGGTGATGCTCAGCGATGAGCTCGTGCTGCGTGGAAGTCTGGACATGGACCCAGAGCTCAAGCCCCGACGCGATCCGGCAGTCAAGGATGGCTGGCTGGCCTGGCCGACGGCCCAGCTCGATGTGGCAGAGGACTGGATCCCTGCCGCAGCCTGGACCCGCGCCCACCCGCTTGCCTACCAGCTCTCAGAGTACGATGGCCTGGTCCATCCCCTCCGCCGGGATGAGACCCATGTGCGAAGCCTGGAGGCGCTCAGTTCCTCGGTGCAGCCAGATCTCTCCATGGTCTATCTCTCGGGTGCGGACCAGCTCTCTCACCAGTACTGGCCCTTTGTCGATCCCAAGGGGGTGGCGGCAATGCGGGCGGATCCGGGCCTTCGAAACCGGAGTGCAAAGCAGCTGTATGCGATGCACCGGGGAAAGCGCCGTGTGCCTCTCAGCGCGGCTCCGACGAGTGCTGCAGATATAGAGCAGGGAGGACGGTGGGTCTGGGATTACTACCGCTACCTGGACACGGTCCTCGCGCGGGTTCTCGTGAGGCTGGACGGTACGCACAGCACCCTCATCATCTGCTCGGATCATGGGTTTCGGGTCGGTGACAGGCCAGTGCCGCTGTTTGCGGATCACCGTGACCCCGCCGTGCTGATTGGCTGGGGCAGCCGGGTGCGGGCAGGCGCTCGTCCGCGCAGTCAGGTCACCATGCTCGACCTTGCCCCCACCTTGTACGCTCTCCTCGGTGTCCCTGCGGCCCAGGACATGCCGGGGCGCGTGCTCGATGACCTGTTCGAGGCCCAGGCGGTCCCTCCTGTGAAGACCCGCATCCGGGGGGTGCCCGGGGCACAGCCGGGTGTGCCGACCGACCACCCGCGCCGAGAGCAACTCGAGGCTCTGGGATACATCGAGGGGGATGGAAAGCCCATCCCGCAGCCGATTACGCAGTAATTGCAATTTCGCTCGACAGCGCCAGCCCGGCACGTGAGAACACAGGAGCCAGGGGGTCGCGTGGGCGCACCGGAGAACATGGGCATTGGTCGAAGCCGGCGAATGAGCAAGGCGGAGACCTACCTGCGGATGGGCGTCGGGATGGTCTGGATGGTCCTGACCTCCACCGTCTTCTTTGTGATCATGCCCCTGCTCTGGCCCTGGCGGGTCCTGCGCCTGAAGACCTGCAATGTCTACGGCAAGATCACTGGCTGGTCGCTGGTGCGCGTCGTTGGCGCACGGCCTGTCTTCCACCACAAGGAGCGGATCAAGAGCCAGTCTCCAGCGATCTACATCTCCAATCATGTCTCCACCCTCGACATGTGGATGGGCATGTGGGTCTGCCCCATCGGCGGAGGTGGTCTGGCCAAGAAGGAGATCACCCGGGTGCCAGGTCTGGGCCAGCTCTACGTCCTCTCGGGCCACCCGATGATCGATCGCTCCAATCGGGAGCGCGCCATCGCCACCATGAATGAGATGGCGGCATTCATGTCCAAGCATCGCCTGAGCCTCTGGCTCTGGCCGGAGGGCACCCGCTCCAAGACGGGCCGACTCCAGCCGTTCAAGAAAGGCTTTGTCCACGCGGCTCTGGCCACCGGCATGCCGATTGTGCCTGTGGTGGTGCACAACGCGGCCTACATCTGGCCCCGCAAGGGTGGGCGGTTTGCGACCGGAGACCTCCACATTCAGGTGCTGGACAAGGTCGAGACCACCGAGTGGCGGGCAGAGACCATCGACGATCATGTGCGCGAGGTGCGGGATCTCTTCGCGCGGGAGCTCGGCGAGGAAGAGTGACACTTGGCCGAGAGACGGGCTAACCCCAGGCGCCCCACTCCCGGCTGGTTCCCACCATGATCACCGTCAACAAGCTTGCCAAATACTTCGGCGGGCAGACCCTCTTTACGGATGTGCAGCTCCAGCTGAACAAGGGGCAGCGCGTGGGCATCGTGGGGGCGAATGGATCGGGCAAGTCCACCTTGCTGCGGATTCTATCCGACCAGGAGACTGCCTCGGAGGGGGAGGTCGTTCGGGTAAAATCGGCCACGGTCGGACTCCTCGATCAGGACCACTTTGCCTACGAGAACATGCCGATCATCGACGTGGTGATGATGGGCAATCGGGTGCTGTGGGATGCGATGGTGGAGAAAGAAGAACTCCTCGAGAAGGCTGATGAGTACTTCGACGAGGACCGCTACGTAGTGCTCGAGGACATCGTGCAGCGGTTCGATGGCTACCAGCTCGAGGCCAAGGCTGGCGCCATCCTCGAGGGTCTGAACATCCCGACCGATCAGCACAAGGAGCCGCTCAGCGTGCTCAGCGGGGGCTACAAGCTCCGCGTCCTGCTCGGCAAGGCGCTTGCGTCTGAGCCGGACATCCTGCTGCTCGATGAGCCGGACAACCACCTCGACATTCTCTCCATCACATGGCTCGAGGGCTTCCTGCAGCGGTTCAAGGGACTGGCGGTCGTGGTCTCCCACGACAAGCGCTTCCTGGACAATTGCTGCACCCACATCGTCGATGTGGACTACGAGCGGGCGGTCTTGTATCGGGGCAACTACACAGCCTTCGAGAAGCAGAAGCACGCGGAGCGGGCTCGCCGGGAAGCGGAGATCTCCAAGCGGCAGCAGGAGATTGCGGAGCTCGATGCCTTTGTGACTCGCTTCCGCGCCAAGGCCACCAAGGCCCGGCAGGCCAATAGCCGGGCCAAGCAGATGGAGAAGATGGTCATCGAGCCCTTGCCCGAGAGCTCACGGAGACATCCGAAGTTCCGGTTTGCACAGCGCCGGTCCAGTGGCCGCGAGGTGCTCAAGGTCAAGGAGCTCTCCAAGGCCTATGGCGACAATATTGTGCTCCTCGATCTGAGCTTCTCCCTGGAGCGGGGTGATCGGATGGCGATCATCGGGCCCAATGGAATCGGCAAGTCCACCCTGCTGAGGATTGTCATAGGGGATCTCGCGGGGGACGAGGGCACGTCGGAGTGGGGCTATGAGGCACACCCCGGCTACTTCCCGCAGGACCACCACGAGCTGATCAAGGATCCCAAGCAGGACATCAAGAGCTACCTGTGGGATGGGGCTGCAGGGCAGTCCATTGGCTTTGTGCACGGCAAGCTCGCTGAGGTGCTGTTCTCCCGGGATGATCACGACAAGCGATGTGGGGTGCTCTCCGGTGGAGAGGCTGCCCGCCTCTTGCTGTGCCGCCTGGGGGTGGAGGCTCCCACCGTGCTGGTGCTCGACGAGCCCACCAACCACCTGGATCTCGAGGGTATTCAGGCGCTGGCCGAGGGGCTCAAGGCGTACGAGGGCACGCTGATCTTCGTGTCCCACGACCGCTGGTTCGTGGACCAGGTCGCGACGCGGATCCTGGAGATCACACCGGAGGGAGTGGAGGACTTCCCGGGGACATACCAGGAGCACCTCCATAAGAATGCCTCGGAGGACCATCTCTCTGCCGAGGCGGTCGCACAGAAGGCCCGGGAGGAGAAGCGGGCCCGAAAGCGGGAGAAGAAGAAGGCCAAGCAGCGGCAGGCTCAGTCGGAAAAGAAGGGCTCCAGGGGCGGCTGAGACTGAAGATCGTGATAGGCGGCGGGCCCTCGGAAGTGGGAGGGCGCCATGCGCATGAACACGGATGTACAGCAGTTCCTGGCTCGACTCGGCGCCAGCCTCATTCACTATGGGTCGCCGGCGCAGCGTGTCGAGCTGTTCCTGCAGGCCATCGCGGGTGACCTGGGCATCCGCGGCACATTCTCGGCAACGCCCACGCTCCTGATGATGGATCTGAGGCGCGGGGAGGAGCAGACCCTCGCCATCGAGCGTGTGCACGGATTCTCCATCGATCTGGACCGTCTGACAGCGCTCGACCGTCTGGCCAATGAGGTAGCGGTGGGAGAGAGGAGCCCGGCTGAGGCTCTGGGACAGCTCGACAAGGTTCTCTCCGCTCCACCGAGGTTCGGGCCCTGGCTGACCTGGTTGTGCTTTGTGCTGGCCTCCGGTGCAGCGACCCGGTTCTTTGGCGGCGGGTGGATGGAGATGGCGCTGGGTGCGCTGGGGGGTGCGGTGCTCGGCATCATCTCGGCGGTAGCGACCTCCAGACAACTCAACCCGCGCCTCATCGAGACACTCGGGTCCTTCTCGGTGGCGCTCTCCATCGCGCTTGTGGCGCCACTGCTGGGCCCGGTGGATGTCAACGCGGCGGTGTTCGGCGGCATCATCGTTCTGGTCCCTGGGTTCACCATCGCCATCGGTGTCTCTGAGCTGGTCACGCACCATGTCACTGCCGGGGTTTCACGGCTCGGGGCGGCTGCGGTGTCCACCATGATGCTGGGCTTCGGGGTGGTCTTCGGGCTGCGGTTGGGCGAGCAGATCGTCGGCCAGGTGCCTCCTTCCCTCCCGATAGCAACGGCTCCCTGGGTGATCTGGCTCCTGGTGCCGGTGGCGGTGATCTCCATCGCCGTGCTGTTCCTGACCCCGATCCGTCAGTGGGGGTGGGTGCTGCTGGTCTCCTCTGTGGGCTTCGTGACGCTGGAGGTCTCGCAAGACTGGGTGCGGCCTGAGCTCGCGGTGTTCCTCGGCGCGCTCGCGCTTGGCTGTGGAAGCAACCTGCATGCCAGACTCAAGCAGCTACCGAGCGGCATTACCCGGCTGCCTGGTCTCCTCTTCCTGGTGCCCGGAAGCCTGGGGTTTCTGAGTGTGACCCGCTTGATGGCTGGAGATGCCCTGGAGGCGGTCGCAGCCGCAGGCCAGGTTGCAATTGTGGCGACCGCACTCGTGACGGGGCTGATTGTGGCGGGAAGTGCACTGCCGCCCCGGAAGGTGCTCTGAGCCTCAGTCCGGATCTCCCTCCAGGATCACCAGGCTGAGCTCGATGCCGACCTCTCTGCAGGCCGCCTTCATGACCGCCACATAGGGGCGAATCGGGGTGGTGGTGGCAGGATCGGCGGTGTGGAATTCAATGGCCCGTACCTTCCGCTCCAGAAGCTGGATGGCCACGATCCTGGCCATCTCCCCCACCTCGTCCGGCATCAGGAGATGGTCGTACCAGGGAATGGGGTCGCTGGGGGAGAGAAGGCCATACTTCCCCGAGAGGATGAGCATGGGTCCAGACGCATGCAGGCGGGCGATCCGATCGCTGAGGTAGCGGTCCACTGCAGGCAGCAGTCCTTGCTCGGCCCGCTTGGTCCTGGCGCAGTAGGTGCAGGCCGTCCAGACAGACTCAGGGGGCATCCCGATCCACCTGTTCCTCGTCTGGGGGTGCCTCGCCGCGCAGGCGCTCCACGGTGGTGTCGTGCCCGGTGCCTTCGGGAGCGATGGCCCAGTCCAGGTTGGTTCCGGCCGGCATCATCCAGCCGTAGCGGCAGTCCGCGCCGAAGTGCCGGCTCCAGGCCACTCGCAGATCATAGGTCTCTATGAGCAGCTTGAGGTTGTCCTTGGAGTGGGGGTGCCGCTCACGCCACTTGAGGTCCCGCTCATTTCCGCAGGCGAAGCGGGCCAGGCCATTGGGGATGCGAACGGGCACCTGCATGTCGGGCCTGGAGATGTCCAGTACCGTGACGTGGTCCAGCCGCGCCAGGAAGCGCTCCAGCTGCCCTGAGGGGTCCTCAGAGTAGGGATGAAACAGCCCCTGATCCGCCACCAGGAAGCAGGGGCTGCTCGGATCTGGGCAGCTTGAGTGGACGAGCGCAACCACCAGGCGGGCGCTGAAGCCGGTGTAGGGGATAGCGAAATTGCCTGGGGCGGAGGGTCGGGTCAGCGCGAGGAAGCGCCCCTTGGCGGGCTCATCGGGGCCGGGGGGAGGGAGCCATTGCAGCGAGTAGGTGAAGAGGAAGGCCCCGAGCGCCAGTCGACCGCCCCAGGGCCCCAGCCGCTGGGCCAGGCCGATCGCTGTGACGATACAGAGGCCTGCCGCCATCGGCGAGAAGTTGTTCAGCCCTGCACGGAAGTGCCCATAGAGCACGTACCCAATGACCACCCAGACTGCGGCCAGCAGGGCCAGTCGGCCAGATCGGCGGGACAGGGCGCAGAGCACACCTACCAGCGCCAGACCGCACAGCACAGGACCGATCTGAACCAGGACCTCGTGGGATAGCTCGGGTACAGAGCGGGCGTAGCGTTCCCGGGCAAAGCCCTTGGCCTCCATGTACTGGGCAAAGTCGCTCAGAGCGATGGGCAGACTCACAGCCCAGCCAGTGAGCACCGCGATCACCGGCTTGGGGCGGGTCCGGATCTGGAGCAGGAGCAGCGGCACCAGTGTTCCCATCCAGACCAGAGCAGATGGGCGAAGGGTGAGGCAGAGGCCTCCCAGAACAATGAGCGCACCCACGGTGCGGCGTCGGGAGAGCTTCGGGTCTCGCACCAGGGCGTAGAGCGCGCCGAGGAGCAGGGCGAGCTCGGGAATGTGGATCCACGAGCTTCGACCTGTGACCACAATCATCGGCGTGATTGCAGCGAGCATGGTGGCGATGAGGCCGGCCCTCGGACCCGCGACTTGTCGAACGACTGCGCCTGTCAGCCCCACACAGCTCAGTGTGAAGATGAGGTCGAAGATCCTGAATGCCTCCCCGCCTCGGCCCACGACTGCGAGGACGCCGGAAATCAGAACCTGGAGCCACCCTCCCGAGCTCAGCAGGGTGTCCCAAATCACCGTTGTCGGTGCTTTGCCCCACCATGCTCGGTACAATTCTGGCAGTTCCTGGAAGTACAAGCCCATGTCTTGAGGGAGGCGCTGGTCCACCAGAATGAAGTGTGTGTGAGCACCTCCGACCAGTGCGAGAATCAGGCCAAATCCCAGAGACGTGCGACGCTCAGGGGTGGACCAGAGCTTCTGGATCCGGGTCGTCATTGGGGAGTCGGACATGGCCCTACCCTACCGTTGTCACCGTAGAGTTGTGCTTGAGGATCGAAAAACGGTGGAAACCTCGGGCCAGAGTCCTTAGGGTAGGACGTGCTTTCACGCGCTGAGGAGGTTGTGATGCGCAAGACGCTTAGTGTTTTGTTCCTGATGGGTGCTCTTGGTATGGCTTGCGGTGGTGGCGATGATGCCGACGCCGATAAGGGCAAGAAGGGCAAGAAGGGCAAGAAGAACAAGAAAAACAAGAAGGGCAAGAAGGGTAAGAAGGGCAAGCGCGGCAAGAAGTAGCCGCGCCCTGATTCCTTTCCGGGGGCCATCGTGGGTAACCACGGTGGCCTTCGCTCATTTCTGGGGCAGCTTCGCTTCGGCACGTGCCTTACTTCAGCTGCCCCAGAGACCACTTGAGTCGGGCCCGATTCACCAGGGCTGTGGTCTCGAGGTCGTCCCCGCTGAGTGATCGCTGCTCGTAGGGATCCTTCTTGAGATCGTAGAAGCGACCGTCTCCGTAGAGCTTGTACCGCTTGTCTCGGATGGCACGCTTGCGTCCGAGCTCCAGGTAGACCCAGGCCCGCTCCCGCTGTGTCTTGCCGAGCATGCGCGGGGCAAAGGACCGTCCATCCACGGTGACTCCGTCTGGAAGCTTGGCGCCTGCCAGGTCGGCCAGGGTGGGCAGGAAGTCGCTGAGGTCCACCAGGTCTCCCACGGAACGTCCGGCGGGAACCACGCCGGGCTGGTGTGCAATCAGCGGCACATGACATCCGTTGTCGGTCAGCTGCGACTTGCCGCCCTTGACCCAGACTCCGTTCTGACGCGAGGTGATGGTCTTCTTGGTGCCATTGTCCGATGTGAAGATCACCATGGTGTTCTCCCGGAGCCCCAGGCGCTGAAGTGTGTTCAGCAAGCGTCCCACCAGGTTGTCCATGTAGCGAACCATGGAGGCGAAGTGGGCCTTGTCCTTCTGCAACCGAGGCACCTTGGGGTCGTCAAAGGGGGTGGGCAGGTGGGGCCCGTGCGGGAGGATCATCGGGAAGTAGGCCAGGAAGGGGGAGTCCTGATTGCGCTCGATGAAGCTGGTCAGGAAGTCCACGCACAGATCGGGACCGTACTGCCCGTCCGGGGGTACAAAGCGCTTCCCATTGCGCCACATCACCGGGTTCCAGTATCGGGGCATCCGCTGGCCGCCGTCCTTCCAGATCCACAGCAGGTGTTCATCGAACCCGCAGACCTTGGCGTGGCGGGGGTAGTCCTCGAAGTGGCACAGCTGCCACTTGCCCGCAACGGCGGTGCGGTAGCCAGCATCACGGAGCAGGTTCCCAAACGTGACCTCTGAGCGCGGATTGAAGAACTGCTTTGCGCGCGCACGGTTGTCGATGAGCTGATTCCAGCTGGTACGGAATGGGTAGCGGCCAGTCAGGATCTGTACGCGAGAGGGCGTGCACAGAGGTGTGGAGAAGCAGTTCTCCCACTGGGTCCCCTGTTTTGCCAGGGCGGTAAGAACCGGTGTGCGGTAGGAGGTGCCGCCATAGGAACGCAGGCACTCCACGCCCATATCGTCCGCCATGATCAGGAGGATATTCGGACGGGGCGCCTTGCTCAGCCAGTTCATGGGGTTCAGCCGACCCCCCACGCCGAGCAGGGATGAGGCCAAGCCCGAACGAAGAAGGCTCCGACGATTGATCCCAGCGGTCAAGTGGTCACCCTCCCAAGTCCCGAGCACCCATCATAGACTTCGAATAGACTCCGGAGGATGTCAGATGCCCAGTTGGAGAGTCCTATGACCCGGATATCGTCGCGATGTCTCGGTCCTGTTTGGCTCTTGTGTGGCATATGGCTCGGTCTCGGTGGTCCGGTTCTGGCGGACGAACCAGTTTCTGCACCGAATACTCCGATGACGGAGCCGGTGGAGCGACGCCCCCCCGGACCGGCCGGTGAGCCTGGTGAGGAGACTGCCACACGCCTGATCCCTGGCGGCGGGGAGCAGCACATTCAGTTCCGGGTGACCGCCCCGAGCACGGCAGGCTTTGACACCTTTCTCCTGGAGCTCACCCGTCTGGGCGAGGACCAGTTGATCCGACTGAGCGATGACGGGAGCAACCCGGAGGACCTGGCCTTCGATGGCGTGTACTCCGGCGCCCACACGGGTCAGTACGCCCGCTACGTCACGGTTCGCCTGTTTGGGCACACGCCGGATCTCGAGCCCACGCTGCTGTACTCGGGAGTGGAGCGCACGGACGATGTGCATGGGGTGATCCTCGGCTGGCGGGTCATCCGTCGAGATCGTGAGTTCACCGCAGTTCGAGCACCGGCGGCCTACCCGGGCAACATCACAGAGGTGCATCTGGGGCTTCCTCTGCTCGTGGCCTTTGGGTGGGGTGGTATCGCTCTGGCCTATGTGGGCTTTCTCTTCCAGCGGCGGCGGGAGTCGTGAATCGCTGGGTCCAGGGTCTGCTCACCGTCTTGTTCTTCCTGTTGGTCTCAGTGGGGTTTTCCTGGCCGCTGGTGACGGACCCGATCCAGCTGCACATCTCCCGACAGTTCGACATCTACTCCCTGGTCTGGCTGGTCCAGGCGGTGGGTGCGGATGATGCGGGGTGGACCTTTGCCCGCAGTGCCTGGCCCATGGGTGAGCCGCTCAACCGCATTGATAGCTTTGTGCTCGCGGCCATGGCCTGGTGTGGGGGAAGCAGTGTTGATCCCTGGTGGTATCCGGCACTCCTGACCTTGCTGGGGCCGGTGGTATCCGCCTGGGCGGCGGAGCGATTCGCAGCGCGCCACCTGGGTGCCGCATGGCCATGGTCCCTGGTGGCAGGGCTGGCCTACGCATTCTCCGGCATGGCCGCCACGGCGGTGCTCGAGGGCCATGTCTATGTACTCTTCAACCCCTGGCTGCCCCTCCTGGCTGGCGCGTGGATGCGAGTCACAGGCGGGCAGGGGGGACTCGTGCAAGGGCTGCTCGCCGGCCTCTGGTGGACCCTGGCGCTGCTCACCTCTGCCTACATCGGTGTGGGAGCGACCCTCATCGTGGTGGTGCTTGCCGGGGCGGGGCTCGTGGCTCGCTCGATGGCCTGGCGAGGGGTGGTGGGGGCGGCGGTGGTCGCGGTTCCGGCTGGGCTTGCCTATACCTGGGTCTTCATCTCTTCTGGTGCGGGCAGTCGTGCGCTCAGTCGCACCCGCGCGGGTGAGTCCATTCAGGTCATGGATGCCGGATCGATGCACCTGGACTCGCTGGCTGGCTGGCACGGATTTACGGACTTCGGGATGCACTCGATGAGCGGTGCTGTGGGGTTCGTTGCCCTGAGCCTGGCCCTCTTCTCACCCTGGATGTGCTGGAAGAGTGTGCCGCTGCGTCGCTGCCTGCTGCTTGGACTGATCGCTGTGGTGATAGCGCTCGGGCCGAGGCTTCAGCTGCATCACGATGACCTGCGGCTGTTCTGGGTGCTTGCACCCCTGGGCGAATTTCAGGAAGTCAGCAGCTTCTTCCAGTTCCCTGGCCGACTGATGTGGGTGGCGGGACTGGCGCTGGGGGGGGCGGCGGCTGTCGCGGCGACGCACCTGGCCCGCGAGCATGGCCCCCTGTGGGCGGCACCCTTGTTGCTGATGGCGGTGGCGGATGTGTGCCTGACGGTCGGCATGCCCATGCGAGGGACCGAGATTCGGCGCGGTACACCGGAGGTCTATGAGCACGTGCCACCCGATCGG
>PVBE010556820.1_pt1 | contig 13617 bp, 6 predicted proteins | sample 1631181 | NCBI WGS metagenome assembly PVBE01 (sample SAMN08397723, study PRJNA350692) | Marine metagenome, whole genome shotgun sequencing project. | isolation source: water | place: Pacific Ocean | collected 2012-04 | reverse complement strand
TTGCCAGTCCTGGCCGCTCGATATTCTGATTGCAGAACGCTCATCATCAGGCTGTCGTAGTAGACACCGTTGCGATAGACAAACTGCCGGCGGCAGCCCTGGACTGGATCTGGTACCACTGCGCCGCGGTGTCGGTTACGCCGGCTGCGTGTGAGACCCATAGCAGCTGTAGCGTGCTGGCGTTGAGGCAGAAGATCTTGTACGAACCCTCCTGTTCGGCCGTCAGATAGATGTTCCCCTCGTAAGCGACAGGCGTCGAAAGCCAGTAGGTGTTCTTGAATACCTCCCGTTTTTCCTGGGCGCCACCGAATGCTGGCACCTGGCTCAGCGAGCCCTCCGGGTATTCCTTGGTGGTGTCGTAGACCCGCAAGGTGTTGCTGCCCTGCCACTTGTTGGTGCCGCGGCTCATGAATCGCGGCCTCGTGCGCTGGATCGAGAACAGGTGCTTGCCGACCAGGGAGAGGCTGTTGGCCACCGGGTCGGCGACCATGCGCCAGTTCTTGATCGCCTCGCCGCCGGGCATGGTGCTGGACCAGCCGCTACGAGTGGCGATGCTCACCTGATTGTCGGTATCCGCCTCCCAGACCAGCCGGCCGTCAAAGAGGTTGACGGCCTGGATCTTGTCGTCCTGGATCGTGTAGAGCCGTTCGCCTTTGATGACGACGACAGTCTGAGCGATGGTGGGCTTCTTCCATGTGCGCGAGAACCGTCCTTGGAACAGTTGTCGCACCTTGATCTGGCTGTCGGGGAAGATCCACTGCATGGGGCCAGTGATCTGGCCTGCTCTCGGGGCTTGGTTGGTGTGGTTCGCTCCGCCGTAGACGTAGGGCCAGTTGGTCTGGCTCGCCTTGCGTCGGCTCTTGGCGCTCGACGCAAGCGAGATCAAGTCCTCCCGGTTGGTCTGGCCGAGTTGCTCGCCCCAGTAGGCCGCGTAGTCCCAGCTGCGGAAGAGGTCGGTCAGCTCGAATTTCTCGCCGAGTCTTGCCAGGCAGTAGGCGATGCGTGCCTGGATCGGGTTCAGGTCGAGCTGGCTGTTGGGGTAGTGTAGGTGGCCCGGCCCGAGCTTGGGGTGAATCTGCCTCATCACCTTGAGCGCCTGGCGAAACCGCCCCAGCTCCATGTAGAGGCTGCCGGCGAACAGGAGAGCCTCGTCGCCGATCGTGCTGTTGAAATAGAACCTTAGAAGCTTGCGCAGCGGCTCCAATCGTGTCGTGCTCTTCGCCTCGGCGTACAGTCGGTTGGCCTCGGGGTCCACCCGGCGTCGGTAGGCTACGATCCCGGCCTCGGGGAGGCGAGCGATCCGGTGGTGGCAGTAGACCGAGAGAGGCAGGTAGAGTTCGCCATCTTCGGAAAACAGCCCATGGTCTGTGCGGTCGAGCTGTTTCTGGTAGTAGCGAACGACTCGGCTCCATTCGCCCCGCGGGATGTAGCGCGCTTCCACCCTCTTGAACTGATCGAGTACCTCGTTGTCTTCGCCGATCGGCGTGGAGTTGACCGGTTGGTTGGCCTCTTCCTGTGCTAGTGCGACCAAGGGGGTGGCCCACAACATCAGAAACAGGCCAGAGACAGTGAAGAGACGTCTTTGCATCGTTACGATTTCCACCTGAGCGATTTGGATACAGTAGCAGTAAAAGTTGTCGCGGAAGGCGTCGGTTCTATTTAGAGCCCCAAACCAACCGCCAGGTTCCCCTTTTTAGCGCCGATTACCCCTGTCTCTTACGTGCGGACGTCCCAACCATTCCAGAATTCACTCTCGGTTTATTGGATTCTGGCGCACGCACCGACCCACGGTCGTCTGGGAGGAGAAATTCTAGTGTGTTTTGCATGAGGGTACAACCCCGGGTCCCGTGGGCTTCAGGAGGGCGAGTGCCTCACAGTGATCGTCCGTACGGCCTGTGGCCTTCAGAATCAGCTTCAGCCGGCTGGGGAAGGGGTGCTGGAGGCCTCTCCCCATTCCAGAAGGTTTCGCCAGAGCAGATGAAAGGTATCGGCCGCATTCTTGGTGTGGCTGACCCGAAGGCGATTCCGGGGTCTGATGGGATGCCCGGGACTCTACTCGGTGGTGGGCCCGCCGAGGGCGGGGTGTCCAGCAGTATCAGGGGCCAGACCGTGGCCCCTGAATGCGCCGACCTGGTCGGCAGGCCGATGCCGGCTATTCCCAGGAGGTGTAGTCTGGCCGTCTGGCCCGTGTTCGACCGGTCAGCGGTCGAGTCCGCACCAGCGACTGACGACTACAGTGGCCGCGGCGTCTCCTAGGACGTTGGTCGAGGTGCGGAACTGGTCGAGCAGGTGGTCGACAGCGAACAGGATCGGAATGTAGTAGACCGGCAGTCCTACGGCGCTGGCCACGATGGCCATCGTGATCAGCCCCGCACTCGGCACCGCCGCGGCGCCGACCGAGGCCAGGACCGCGGTGATGAAGATGATCACGGTCTTGGCCGCGGTCAGCTCGATGCCCACGTCGGGCATGCTGCCAAAAATCTGGATCAAGAAGATCACCGCCACCCCTTCGTACAGCGCGGTGCCGTCCATGTTGCAGGTGGCGCCGACGGGTAGAGCGAAGTTGCTCACCTGGGGGTCGACGCCCAGGTTGTCTTCCACACACTCCATCGTGACCGGCAGCGTCGCGGCAGATGAGGTCGTGCTGAACGCGACCAGCCAGGCGCTGAGGATTCCCTTGACGAAGGTCCATGGGTTCATGCCGCCGAACAGGGCCACGAGCGCCAGCAGCACGGCGACGTGTACACCGATGCCGGCGACCACCGTGATGCAGTACCACATCAGGCTCCAGAGGACATCCATCCCCTGCCTGGCCACGGTGCTGACGATCAGGCAGCCGATCGCCAGGGGCGCCGTGGCCATGACCCACAGGGTGATCTTCATCATCACGCCGTTGAGGCCGGCAAAAAAGTGAGCGACCGGGTCGGCCTGTTCCCCGATCGCCATGCAGGCCAGTCCGAGCAGGATGGCGAAGAAGATGATGCCCAGCGAGTTCGTCTCGGCCAGGGACTTGAACGGGTTGCTCAGGATAGGCTTGAGGATGTCCTGCTTGAACATATCACCCGGCGATCGGTCCTTGGCCATGGCCAGTTTGGAGTACTTGCCCGACCCCTGTCGTCCTTCGCCCCCCTTGACCCGCAGGTAGTCGATGAAGCGGGCCTTGTCTTGCGGATCGGAGTCTGGCTTGGCTCCCGGGTGCTTCTCGATGAACCGGGCTTTCAGGTCGTTGATGTCGGCTTGCCGCTTCTGGCCCAGTTTCTGCGAGGATTTCTGTTTGCCTGGCTGAATGGTCAGCACGGCGCCGAGCCCGATGGCAACGGCCACGGTCGTTGTGCAGAAGTAAAAGATCAGGGTCTTCCAGCCGATGGAGCCCAGTCTTTCCATCGAGGGCAGGCTAGTGATTCCCGTCACGATCGACGCCAGGATCAGCGGCGCGATGAGCATCTTCAAGGCACCGACGAACAGGGTCTTGCCCAGCAGGTCGAACCACCACATGGTGTCCTTGAACTCCTTGACCGATGTTTGCCATGCGGCGACCTGTGTGGGGTCAGCAGGCTTGTCGCCGGGGTTCTGGCCGTTGAGGATCAGGCCGGCGACCAGTCCGAGCAGCATGCCGACGAGGATCCAGTGCTGCAGCTTCAAGCCGAGAAGTTTGCCTCCCGCCATCGTACGTCTCTCCGGGTCCGTTGAGAAAGCATCAGGCTCCGTCTGGTGGGTCGCGTCGGCCGATTCCTCTGTGCCGTGTGAATCACCAGGCAGGACCTGATGGGCCGGCTAGTCCTCGATCACCTTGACGGTTATCTCGACTCGTTCATTCGGGTTGTCCTGCGAGTCACGCGGCTGGCCGACGATCTGGTCGACCACGTCCAGCCCGCTGGTCACCTGGCCAAATGCGGTGTATCCCCCGTCCAGGTGGGAAGAGTCCTGTACCACGATGAAGAACTGGCTGCCGGCGCTGTCGGGGTTGGCCGACCGGGCCATAGAGAGCACGCCGCGCACGTGGCGCGTGTCGTTGAACTCGGCATCGATCGAATAGCCCGGATTGCCCGTGCCGTGACTCGATTTGTCGTGGTTCTTGCTGTTGGGGTCGCCACCCTGGATCATGAAGCCAGGGATCACCCGGTGGAAGGTCGTCCCGTCATAGAAAGCTTCACGGGCCAGCTTGAGGAAGTTGTCGACGTGGTTGGGAGCCTTGTCCGGGAAGAACGAGAGCTGGATCTCTCCGAACTTTGTTTCGATGTTGGCGGTCGGCACGGTGGTCTCCTTGCGGAAGGGTCTCTGCTAGGTGGTCGTTTGCTGTGCTTCGAGTGTCTTGCCGCTCCATACGCCGATCTGGGCCGCCGCCTGCAGCACTGCTCGTTTGTGCAGTGGCATCGTCATCCAGCGACCGTGCAGGTGCTGGTTTCGGCCCAGGTCGTCACATGACTTGTAGCAGCCGACCTCGATTTGCGGATCGTTGCCGATCTTAGCAAAGAAATCGTGACCTTCCTTGATGTAGACGCAAGATTGCTGGCGGTACTGCTGCTGCTTCTCGGCGGTCCAGATCTCCTTGAAAGAGGCGCGAAACAGGTTGCCGTTCGGAATCCGGTGGGCCTTGAGGCAGAAGTTGATGTTGCCGTTGGGCAGGACGCGGGCGAACAGCCAGCCGGCGTAGCAGGTCAGGCTGTCGATGATGTTCTTGTCATGGAGCCCTTCGGTCGAGGCCTTGCAGGCCACACGGCGGACGAACTCCTCGTAGCGGAACAGCTGGAGCGGCTTGCCGGAGGCACGGATCCATTGTTTCTGCTGGATCTCGAGGCACTTGGCATACAGCTCTTGCCGCATCGGCTCGTCCAGCAGCAGGTAGTCGGTCTTGCCCGGCACGGTGTCGACCAAAGTGAACTCGACCGACTCGCTGTCCGTGTCGCAGCAGAACTGGACCATCTCTTCCAGCTCGTGGTAGTTCAGCTTGCTGATCACGTGATAGACCTTGATCAGCGGTCGCTCCACACCCCGCTCCGCCTTGCGGCGGTTCAGCCGGGTGAGCATCTCTTTCACCTCGTGGAATGTCTCCTCTGGCTGGTTCGGGTGGGTCATCGCGTAGCCGGGGCCCGTGCCGGCCCACATGCTGACGGTGAAGTGGTCCAGGCCGATATCGATGACGTGCTCGATCACCTCCTCGTCCATGAAGATGAAGTTGGTGTTGGCGAACGCGACCATCCCCTTCTGCTTGGTGTACTCGAGGATCTCGAGGATGTCGGGATGCATGAACGGCTCGCCGCCGCCCGCGTAGTAGATCTCTTCGACCCCTAGCTTGGCGGCGTCGTCGAGCAGCTGCTTGGTCAGGTCGAGGGGAAGCACCTCGTCCTCCACCTTGGCCGGCATGTGGTTCTCGAACAGCAGCGGCGACCGGCACCAACAGGCCACGCAGTCGGTATTGCAGTCGTTGGTCAGGTCGACCTGGATCGTCTTCGGCCCAACGAATGACTGGCTCTTGGTCAGCGTGCCCATGATGTCCCGGTTGGTGTGGATGAACTTGCGCAGTCGCCGCCAGATCCCGGGTTTTCTGTCGTGGTTCGAGTGGATTGCGATGTCGTATCCGCGGACCAGGTTGCTGGTGGACAGTTCCCAGTTGTAGAAGTCGACCGCGTGCTTGCGGCCCAGGCGCCCCATTTCTCGGCGCCGGTCGTCGTCTCGCAGAAGTTCCTCCACCGCCAGAGCCGCTTTTTCCGGATCCCCCGGGGGTGTGAGGATCCCCGCCCCGTTGACCATCCGTCCCAGTTCGCCCACGTGGCTGGCCACGATCGGCTTGCCTGCCGAGAGCGCCTCGGCGATCCGCTTGGGGCACAGCATCCGGGCGTCTTCGTTGTTGGGCAGGCAGGAGACGAAAAGATCGCTGGCGGCGAGGTGTCCAGCCACTGCCGAATGATCCAGCTGGCCGGTGAAGATCATCCGTCGGGCCAGGCCCATGTCGTTGGCCATCCTGAAGACGTGCTGATAATCCGTGCCGGAGCCGATCACCATGCAGGTCAGGTCGGCGTTGCGGTCGATCAGCAGACGCGCGATCTGCAGGAACTCCTCGAGGCCATGGGGGGCTTCGAGGTCGGCGACCGTCGTCACCAGCGGTCCCTCGATGGCGTACTTGCGGCGGATCATCTCTCCGTCGTTGGCCGGGTGAAAGCAGGTCACGTCCGCGCCGTTGGGGACCTCGACCAGTCGGGTATGGTCGACCCCATACCCCTGCGCCATGCTGTACAGGCCTCCGGAGCTGATGCTGACGGTGTCGGCCAGTGCGGGGACGGTGGCCTCCTCGATCAGCACGGCGTGCCGGCCGAAGAAGGGTTTGTTGCCGGGCTGCACCTTGTAGTTCGCCAGGTCCCAGCGGTCCCAGTCGTAGTGCAGTGGTCTGCTGGTCGTGTAGCCCGCATAGATCGCGGGAAGCGCCGAGCGGCAGTCCGCCTGGGCGAAGTGGATGATGTCGGCCCACTCTGCCAGAGCACACATCTGCGAACAGTTGCGGAACAGCTGTTTGCGCCAGCGGGAGAAGCCGTGGAGCGTGAGTCCCGGCTCGAGCGTCTCCTCGGTCAGCTGCTGGGGGTCGGCGTCGATCGGAAAGTGGACCAGCTTGACCTCATGGCCTCGGCGAACGAGCCGCCGGGCGAGGGCGTCGATGCGCAGCCATGTGCGTTCGACAGCGCTGCCGAACTCGTCGGGGTGGACCATGAGGAGCTTCATTCGAGGGGGGTCAGTCTAGCTGATCCCGGTGCTGGCCGTCAACGGATCACGGGGCAGGCGCGCCGGTGGCCGGTTCCGGAGGCCATTGCGGATTGCGGATTGCGGATTGTCTGGCAGACTCATCGCATGACCGTCAATAGCTATGCGGAGAGTGGTGTGGATGTGGCGAGCGAAGAGCCAGCGCTGGCCAAGCTCAAGCAGTGGGTGGGCCAGACAGCGCAGTTCAGGCCCGAGCTGGTCGGGCTGCTAGGGCTGGCGTCGTTCGCCAATGTGATCGACATCGGCGGTGGGCGTGGCATCGCGCTGTCGACCGACGGGGTGGGCACCAAGCTGCTCGTATCGCAGATCGCTGATCGCTATGACACGATCGGCATCGACTGTGTGGCGATGAACGTCAACGATGTCGTCGCCGTCGGCGCCGAGCCGGTCACGATGCTCGACTACCTGGCGATCGAGGAGCCGGACGAGCGGATGTTCGAGGCGCTCGGCAAGGGGCTGTTCGAGGGCGCCAAGCAGGCCGGCGTGGCGATCGTCGGGGGCGAGACATCCCAGATCGCCGAGGTGATCAAGGGCGTGCGCCCCGGACGGGGATTCGACCTGGTCGGGATGTGCGTCGGCACGGTCGACCTGGATCGCGTGATCGACGGCAGCCGCATCGAGCCGGGCGACGTGGTGATCGGCCTGCCTTCGAGTGGCGTGCACTCCAACGGCCTGAGTCTGGCCCGCAAGGTCCTGCTGCCCGATGGCGGCGACACGGGTGAGGTCGTCGAGGAATTCGGCCGCAGCGCGGTGGCCGAGCTGCTCGAGCCGACGCGCATCTACGTGCGCCAGGCGATGGCGCTGGTCAACGATCCGGAGGTCGACGTGCGCGGGATGGCCCACATCACCGGCGACGGCTTGATGAACCTGACCCGCGTGGCGGCCGAGGTCGGCTTCGTCCTGGACGACCTGCCCGAGCCGCAGGCGGTCTTTCGCCAGATTCAGCAGCGGGGTGGTATCTCGGACGTCGAGATGTACACGGTCTTCAACATGGGGGTCGGCTTCTGCGTGGTGGTGCCGGAGGTCGACGTTGCGCGCGCGCTGAAGGTGCTGGCCTGCCACAGCGAGATGGGGGTCGTGATGGGCCGGGCCCAGGCCGACCCGCAACGCGCGATCCATCTGCCGGGGCAGGGGCTCGTCGGCGTCGGGCGCCACTTCGCCAAGAGCTAGCCAAGGGCTGGCCTTTACCTGGGGGTTCTCCTCAGCTCGAGGTGCTGACCTTCGCTGTCATAGCAGACGGGGGCCCGGAGAGGGCTCTTGAGGCAACGCAGCCCTTCAGGCCCTGATGCGAGAAATGGATTCGCGCTGGGTCGTCTGTCGCAGGACGGAGCGGTCATGGGTGCTGTCCTTGAGTACGCTGCTGCTGGTCGCCGTCTCATGCTGGCTCTCCTCCAAGCCCGAGGCCCGGCTCCATATGCCTGGGTATTGTTCTGGGCTATTATGATTCCCTGTTTCTTAAGCCCGCTGACGGTCTGGGTAACCGGGGAGAACCTGGAGGTCCGGTTGGGAGTCGGCATCCTCGAGAAGACGATTCCCCCCGGTGAGATCAAGAGCAGCCGCAGCGGTGTCTCCAGCCTCGGCGACAAAGAAAGCCCCTCGCGCAACGGGTGTTGCGGAGGGGCTGGCGAAGTCCTGTCGTCAGGCGTGTGGCTGGATCAGCTAGCGGCTTGCACGCGGCGCACTGCACGCGTTGGCAGTTGCGCTGCGGACGACGCTGGCGGGCTGGGGCCTGGATAGCAAGCCGGGCCGTGGCTCCGAGGTTCAGGCGGTGGCGATTCCCCCCGCCTCGTCATATCCGTCCAGCTGTGCCAGCAAGCTGATCGGCAGGGTGATCAGGGCGCCGACGCCCAGCGCGATCGAGCCGACGCCGCCGAGGATGCCGGTGACCAGCATGAACAGCCCGGTGCCGCCCAGGTCGCTGCGGATCGCCGTGAACGCCGACTTCCAGGCCGCCAGCCAGGGGGTCTTCTCCCGGGCGACCGCTATCAGCGCCAGCGGCATCACGGTGAACAGGGCCAGCATCGCCGGCAGCATCAGCAGTGTGAGTAGCGGCAGGATCGCCGACAGGATCGAACTGGCGACCATCAGGCCGACCATCGGCGCCCAGAACAGGACGCGGTTGGGCAGGTCGTCGAACATCACGCCCAGGACGTCGGTCGGACCGACCTCCTCGCCGGCGCGGGCCTTGTCGAGGACCAGCACGAGGCCATGCAGGCCGCCGGCGATCGAGCCGACCGTGCCGATCAGGGTGTTGACTGCACAGGGGACGAGCTTGTCCAGGACCACCTGCTTGCGGTCCAGGAAGGCGGACAGTGGAGACTTGCTGATCGTTGCCATCGTTTTCCTCCTCCGGAATGGTGATGTCTGTTCACCGGTACAGGGGAGGTCAGGTGGCGTTCCGCCGAGATTTCTGCGGATTATTTTTTTGTGGGGTCGGTCGGCGGGCGCAGGGTCATGTCTTCAGCGAGTCTCATCCCGGACCGGCGCTGGGCCTCGGCCGATGTCCGGGGCGTGTCGGCGCCCCAGCGCTTGACCGAGCCTGTCGTCGTCCCGGTGTACAGGCTGCGACCGTCCGGCGCGAAGGCCACGGCCGACACCGGTGCCGCGTGGTGCAGCGTGCGCAGCAGCGCGCCGCTGCGCGCGTCCCATAGCCTGGCGGTATGGTCTTCGCTACCGCTGAGGATCAGCCGACCGTCGGGGCTGTAGCAGATGGCCTGGACGTTAGTGGGCCCTGATCTCGCTGATCTCGCCACTGTGTGACCGGCAAAGCGGGTCGGCAGGACGGTCCCCAGGCGGGGGCCTGGTCGGCCGTCGAGTAGCAGGATCTGGCCTGTGATGTCGCCGATCGCGATCTGGGATCCGGTGGGGGAGAAGGCGCAGACCGAGACGCGGATTTTCATCGAGGCGTCCTGTGTGAGTTTTTTACCGCTGCTCAGATCGTACAGGGACGGGCGGTTTGTCATCAGCAGGCGTCCGTCCGGTGAGAGGTTGTGGTGTGTGTGGTACTTGATGTCGATTGTGCGAACCCGCAGGCCGGTCTTCGGGTCCCAGATCACCGCCTTTTTGTTTTGCTGGTGAAACGTCATCAGACGGCCGGGGGTGTACAGCAGCGACCCGATCGGTTCTTTCGTGTCGAGCAGTGGCGTGGACCGGCCTGTGCGCAGGTCGATCCGCTCCACGGTCTTGCGGCCCGGCCTGCTGTGGAAGAGTGTCTCGCCCTTTCTGTCCAGCGCGATCGATCCGGAGCGGGACCACGTGTCCCGCCAGCCCGAGCGGGGGCGATCTGCCGTTGGCGGGCGATGGGTCAGCGCGTCCCAGATTCGTACGGTTTTATGGCGGTCCGTCGTGATCAGTCCGCCGTCGCGCAACGGCAGCAGGCGTAGGACGCTGGGGTCGGATGAAGTCTGCAGCTGGACCTCCCGTCGGGGTCGGCGCAGGTCCGTCAGGTCGATCACCTCCGCGATGGGCCCCGCCGCGGCCAGACGGGTCCCGTCGGGTGAGTAGGCCAGGGCCCGGACGCCGCGGTCTGTCCGTTTTTTCACCTGGAACACCGGGTGGCGCCAGAGCAACTCTCGCGTGGCCCCATCCCAGATCAGCACAAGGTTCTGCCGGTCCAGGCCCGTCGCGAATGACGTCCCGTCGGGGGAGGCCGCCACCGACCAGAGCTTGGTGTCTTTTGCCGGCGACCGGAGCGTGGCCAGCAGCTTGCCGCTCGTTCGCTCCCAGACCCGGGCCGTCGGACCCACCGTCACCACCTGGGCCGGCGGCAGGAAGGCCACGCCGGTGACCCCGAGTCCCCGGTCGCCCGTCTGGTACCGCTGGAGTGGCTTACCGGCGACATCCCAGAGGACCGCGCTCCGGTCGGCGCTGCCGCTGAGAATGTGGCGGCCGTCTGAGGACCAGGCCAGCGAGAGGACCGCGCGTCGGTGACCGGTCCAGTGGCTGATGCGCTCTCCGTCAGCGGAGCGCCAGACCGTGATCCCGCCCCGATGACCGCCCGCGACGATCAAGCGGCCGTCGGCAGACAGGCCGACCGTGGTCACGCGCTGATCGCTTTCGATCGTTCTCAGCAGCCTGCCGTTGGACCGCTCCCAGAGCCGGACCCGACTGTCCTCACTGCCGGTCACCAGGGTCCGGCTGTCGGCCGAGATCGCGACGCCCGTGACGCTGCGGTTGGTCTTGAGCGTCTGGCGCGTGAGGCCCGTCGCCGCGTCCCACAGCCGGGCCGTGGCGTCCTCGCTACCTGTCAGCAACCGGTTGCCGTCGGGTGACCAGGCCAGGCCCCAGATGGAACGAGTGTGTTCGCTGAACGTCGTTCGGGGCCGGGTGCCGTGGAACTTCCACAGCACCCAGTGCTGCTTCGAGTCGCGGCTCAGCAGCAGGCGCGGGTGTGGGAACAACCGCAGTTCAAGCACGGGGTCACGGTGTCCGTTGACCGAGCAGCGCAGGCGGAGCCCCGTGTCGGACAGCTGATAGAGTTGGACCTGGCCACTCAGCCGGCTGACGAACAGCCGCTGACCGTTCGGTGTCAGCAGGAAGTAGGTGCTGGTAGGGATCTGGTCGACCAGCTGGCCGTTGCGGGTGTCGTAGACTTGGACCTGCGCTGGTGATCGAGCCAAGATGACCAGGAAGCGGCTGTCGGGCGAGAAGGTCGACTTGTCGATGATGGCCGGTATTTTTCTGCGAGCGAACTTGCGGTCGACCGAGAACAGCAGGCCGCCACGAAACATCCTGGCTAGGACAGATTGCCCGTCGGGAGAGATGCGCAGGTCGTTGAGGTTCTGGCTCTGCCACCGGTTTCGGTTTAGCTGCAGGCTTTCTGCGGTCGAGGTCCAGTGTCGCAGCAGGCGCTGCGGCTTTCCGGTCGCGGCGTCCCAGACGCGCACGGTGCCCCCCCGAGTGTTGTAGGTGAAGATCCGCTGACCGTCGTCGGAGAACGTCGCACCTTTCACCGGGCGGGCGTTTCCGCGCAAGGCGAGCAGACGTCTCCCCTGCGCGAGGTCCCAGACGCTGGCGGACCAGTCGTCTCGCTCGGCGAGCAGCTCGCGGACATCGGTGTCACCGAACAGCACCCACGTCCCGTCGGGTGTCGTCTGGGCCAGGCTCAGCATCGGCGCGAGCGGTGCGCGGGATGTACTGAGTCGCGAAGGGAAGCCACGCCCGCCACCTTTTGGCCAGGGTGTGCCATGCATGGTCTGGGCCGAGAGTGTCCTGGTTATCTTGCCGGACGGCAGCTCGTACGTCTGGAGTTCCCAGCCATGTCCCGTGCGGTCTTCTCGGGTGAGCATCAGCCCGGCGTCGCCGTTGAGAAAGGTGAGGGCGCGGACGCGGTCGACCGCCAGCAGTGGCTTGCCGCCGGGCACCGTCCAGATGCGGGTGACGCGGTCGGCGGCTCGAGTGAGGAGCGTCCGGCCGTCGGGTGCGAAGCGCGCCAGCCGGACCGCGCCGCGGTGCCCGGCGAGCCGGACCAGCAGCTTCCGGCTGGCCGCATCCCACAGGCGCGCGGTGCCGTCGGCGCTGCCGGTGCAGAGTGTCTTTCCGTCCTGCGAGTAGGCGACCGCTGTGACCGGGCCCGTGTGGCCCGTCAGGCTCCCTTTTGGAGCCCCCGTGGCCGCGTCGTACAGCCGCGCGTCGTTGTCGGTTCCGCCGGCCAGGAGAGTCCGTCCGTCCGGGGAGAAGACGGCGAACCCTAGCGGTCCGGTGGTCAGCCGTGCGACCGGGGTGAAGTCCTTGCGCCACAGCTGCGCGGCACCGCCGCGGGTCGCGGTGTAGATCGCCCCGGTGTGGGCCGCGATGCCGATGGCGCTGACGATGTCGTCCTGCTTCTCGAACTGGTGCAGCAGGGTGCCCGTCGCGCTCTCCCAGAGCTTGGCGGTGCCATCATAGCTAGCGGTGAGGAAGCGTGTGCTGTCCGGCGAGAACCGAATCTGTGTGATGCTGTCTTCGTGCTCTGCCCAGATCTCATAGCCCGTAATTGTGGGGTTCTGGCCCGGCGAGGTCGTGATCGTCCAGCGGCGGACCGTCCCCTGAGCGTCGCCGCTGAGGATGGTCTTGCCATCCGCTGAAATCGCCACGGCGGTGATCGGACTCTGGGGGAATCCATCGAAGGTCACCAGTTTGCCGCTCGGGGTGTGCCAGAACCTGAGCCCAGGGGCCGGGTAGTTGACTGCTTGCTGCCGACGATTTGAACCGACCAGGGCTCGCCCGCCATCTGGCGAAAAGGAGAAGGTGGTGGCTGGTGTGTGGAGCTGTGGTCTGCCCGTCTTCGTATTCCAGACCGAGAATGTGCTGTTGCCCAGGACGCCGAGAAACTGGCTGTTGGATGAAAACGAGACCTGGTTGTGGCCCCCAAACGGCTTCCCCCGGGGACGCTTGAGGATCTGCAGCAGGCGCCCGGTGGTCGAACTCCAAAGGCCAATGACTCGCCTGCCCGCTCGGGTGTCGGCAAAGGAGGCGAGCAGCTGCTGGTTGGGTGACACGAGGGGCGATCTTGCAGGAATGCGATCTCCCGTGCGCTGCAGGGTCGTGGTGTCGAACAAGACCTGGCCGGTTGCCAGACCGAATAGCAAGCTGCGGCCGGTCTGAAGGAAGTGCGGACGAGCCGTGCTGGTCAAAACGCGAGCCAGCTTGCGCCCGGAAGGCAGATCGAACAGGGTCAGCTCCCTCTTGTTCTTGTCTGCTGGTTTCTTCTCGGTGCGAGCCACAGTCAGCAGCAGGCGGCCGTCCGGAGAGATCTCGACCCGCTCCCGGCTGCGTAGCGTCCGGACGAAGGTCAGCTCGGAGCGTCGCAGCTCGAAACCAGCTGCCTGGGCGACCGCTGTCGGGAAGGTCTCCTGGGCGGTCGACAGCAGGAGTCCGGCAGCC
>PVBE011198459.1_pt1 | contig 13618 bp, 13 predicted proteins | sample 1631181 | NCBI WGS metagenome assembly PVBE01 (sample SAMN08397723, study PRJNA350692) | Marine metagenome, whole genome shotgun sequencing project. | isolation source: water | place: Pacific Ocean | collected 2012-04 | reverse complement strand
TATCGACTGGCAATTCTCAACCGACGATGCCCGGATAAAACTCAAACGGCTCTACCCGAACATTGAGCTGCGGTAAACTACTAGTGCCTGTCGCACTGAGGTGTAACGTCCGCGACGCTTTGTTTCATGAGTCCGAACGGCGAAACGACGCTACAGTGAATCGGCACGCGCTCTAGTCAGCGTCTTCTGAGGCGTTTTCCCGCGGTTCGCGCCGAAAGACGGCGACCACGTCTTCAACGGGTACAACGAACAGCTGATTGTCCGGTTCAAAATCGACCGGAATCGCGTCCTTCGGATGGAACAGAATCTTGTCGTACTGTCGCAACGGAACGTCTTGGTCATTTTCGACCTGCGCCGAAATGGTAACGATTCTACCCGTAATCGTGGGGATCTCCGACTGATCGGGGAGTGCAATTCCGCCCTTGGTTTCACGTTTTGGTTCGTCTTTGCGGACCAAAATCCGGGCCCCAATTGGCTCGACATATTCAAACGTCTTTGCCCGCGTTTTTGCCATGCTTCTCTTCGTTTTATGGGAATGTGGGAATTTGGGGACAGGGGACAGGGGTATTTGGGAACATGAGGACGAGAGAGTCTGGGGCTTGACCCAAGGTTAGTCCGCTACATGCCGTTCGGCAAGGGATCTCGATGCCGCTGGCCGGCTGGCGGTTGCCGGTCGCACATTGAGAGGCGCGAAATCGAGGAAGTATTGGAGAGTATTTTGAACCAGATGGGCCGTTCGCATTCTTTTCGTTGCGAGAACGCCCACTTGGACTTGAAATGGCGGATGATTCTGCGAGAATCTGGGGTTTCTATCACCAGGAAATAGCGACAAGGAACGCCACCATGGCGGACGTTTTGAACGTCTCTAAACGAGAGGCTCTCGGTACAAGCAACACCCGCCGGCTTCGCAAGACGGGGCAAATCCCCGCCATCCTGTATGGGCACGGCAAGGAGTGCATCAACCTGACCATCCCTTCGAACGAGGTGGAGTCGGTCATCCGCCACGGTACCAAAGTCATTGACATCGTCGGTGCTGCGAGTGACAGCGTTTTGATCAACGAAATCCAATGGGATCCGCTGGGCTTGGAGATTCTCCATGTCGACTTGACGCGCGTTTCCGCGGACGAAACCGTCTTGGTGACGATCATCGTGGAACTGCGGGGTGAAGCTCCAGGCACCAAACAAGGCGGTGTGGTCGATCACCAGTTGCACGAAATCGAGATCGAATGTCCTGCCGGCGAGATTCCCGATCGTCTTTCGGTCAGCATTAACAAGTTGGAGTTGGGTGACACAATTGCCGCCGGCGATATTGAAATCCCACTCAGTGCTAAACTGATGACGCCGAACGATCAGATCCTCGTTCAGTGTGTGGAACCGACCGAAGATATTACGGATGAAGAGGGTGCCGAGTCGCAGGAGCCCGAGATCATTGGACGGAAAGCCGAAGGCGAGGAGGACGCGGGCGAGTAGTCAATGCGGATCGATTCGCGGCGATGGGGCTGCGTGGACGCAGCAAGGGTCGTAGGCATGAAATTGATGGTTGGCCTCGGCAATCCGGGTCGCAAATACGAAGAAACAAGACACAACGTTGGTTTCCGAGTCGTCGCCGAACTTGCTCGTCGGTTTAATGCTCTGTCGGCTCGCAGTAAGTTTGATGGAGAATACAGGGAAATCCAGATTGCGGGCGAACGCGTTTTACTGCTTTGCCCGCAGACGTTCATGAATCGAAGCGGGAGCAGCGTGTTGGCCTCGCGAGATTTTTATAAGATCAACAACGACGAGATCCTGATTATCTGCGACGACTTTAGCCTGCCACTGGGAAAACTCCGGTTTCGCCCGAACGGTTCCGCTGGCGGTCAAAAAGGACTCAACGATGTGATCCAAAGACTCGGTAGCCAGGAGATTCCTCGGCTGCGAATCGGCATCGACCCGCCGCCGGATCATTGGGATGTCGCCGACTACGTATTAAGCAAGTTTCGGCAAAGTGAATTGAAGACAATTGACACTGCGATTCAGGTTGCGGCCGACGCCGTGGAAACTTGGTCGCGGGCGGGCGTTGATGCCTGCATGAATCAGTACAACGGTTCCTGACTTCGGTCCTGGGCGGTCAAACTGGGCCGACACGACAAAATCACACGGGAGAACAGTCTTGGCAACGAACGTATACGAATGCCTAATTATCCTCGATCCAAATCGCTATGCACGGGATCCGCAAGGTGTTTCCGCCACCATCCCGGAAATGGTCAAAAAATCAGCGGGCGAGATTTTGGCCAACCGTCTCTGGAACGAGCAGAAGCTGGCATATACGATCAACGGGCACCGTAAAGGGACGTATTGGCTGACGTACTTTCGCATGGACAGCACCAAACTTGCCGGGTTCAACCGTGCCTGCCAGTTGAACGACTTCGTGATGCGGCACATGGTGACCAAAATCGACGCGCGACTGGTCGACATTTTGGTTGCTCACGCCCGTGGCGAGGGAGCCGATGAGCCGGCCGGCGGTGCCAGCCCTGAATTGGCCGCCAAGGCGGGATCCGCAGACAAGAAAGCAACGGAGGAAGTGGCCGCTACAAAAGACGAATAGGCCGCTGGACTTGGCTGGCGACTTGCGGCCCAGCTGGTGATCGTATAGGCTATCCGATAGGGTACATATGTTCACTTCGCTCAACAATCGGGAGATTTCGTCATGGCGAGCTTTAATCGTGTCATCCTGGTGGGGAACATCACACGCGACATCGAACTGAAGTACACCCAGTCAAGCCTGGCCGTCACGGAGCTTGGCATAGCCGTTAACGACCGCCGCAAGAACCAGGCAGGGGAATGGATCGAAGAAACTACGTTTGTGGACGTGACGCTTTGGGGGCGCACAGCCGAGATTGCTGGCGAGTACCTGGGAAAAGGTTCCTCCGTCCTGATTGAAGGTCGCCTGAAGCTCGATACCTGGGAAAAAGACGGACAGAAGAGATCAAAGTTGCGAGTTGTCGGCGAACGTATGCAGATGCTCGGCTCCCGTGGTAACAAAGAAGGTGGCAGTCGGTCCAGTAACGAAAGTCAATCAAGTCAATCCGCCACCGTCGAGCCGTCGCCCGCCTCCGCTGGGGGACCGCCTGACGACGAAGTGCCGTTCTAACTCGTTGCATGACTGTTTTTTGAATCTGAAAGTCGACCATGACAACCAAAACTCCGCGTAAACGAAATCAGCGATTTAAACGCCTTCCCAAAGGTCCCAACGGTGGAATCGAATTGCTGCTGATCCAGTCTGTTGACCATCTAGGGAAGCAGGGTGATGTGGTCGAAGTGAAGGCGGGTTATGCGCACAACTACTTGATTCCGGAGGGGTTGGCAACGTTGGCCTCGGACCATCACAAGCGGATGGTGCAGAAGCACAAGGCCAAATTGGTGGAAATCGAAAAAGGCCGTCTCGCCGATCTACAAACGCTGGCCGACGCCCTCGGAAAACAGAGTATCACGATCGAAGCAAAGGCCAACGACGAGGGCCATCTGTACGGCAGTGTCGGAGCCCCGGAAATTGTGGCCGCGTTGAAACAAGTGGAATTCAGCATCACAGCGGACCAGGTTCGCTTGGAAGGCCCACTCAAGGAATTGGGGCTCTACACCGTCAAGATCCACCTGCACCAGGAAATCGAAGCCGACCTCAAAGTATGGGTCGTCCCTTCCGCTTCCGATGCGGATGGCTAGACTGGTGATCTGGCTGACGTGGTGTCAGGACCCCGTCAGGGATGTTGATTGACAATTACATTGTTGACATGACCACGGCCCAACGGCAGGCCGATGGCCGGTTACGCTGTATTGCTCGCGGCTTCGTTTGGCCGCGCGGTATCTGCCGACACGGAGGTGGCTTGCGATGTCTACGGCCCAGCGTCCCCCACGCAGTGAAACAGCTAGCCCCAAGAGTCCGGTCACCTCGGAGATCCTCGATCGGCAGCCTCCCTTCAATCTGGAAGCCGAAACCGGCGTGTTGGGTAGCATCATGCTCAACCCCGATGTTTGCGACGACGTGACGTTGCTCCTTCGCGTGGACGATTTCTATGACGACGCAAACCGCAAACTGTACGGGCACATGATGGGGATGCATGATGCTGGGCAGAAACTCGATTTGACGTTACTCGTCGAATGCCTCAAACAGGCGGGTGATTTCGAGCGAATTGGCGGAACGGCGTTCCTGGCAAGGACGTTTCAATCAGTGCCGAATTACGCGCACGCGGTCTACTACGCCAAAATCGTACGCGAAAAAGCTACGTTTCGCGCCCTGATCGATGCCAGCACAGACATCTTGCGTGATGCGTACGACCCATCGACCGAGTCAAGGCTTTTGCTGAGCCAGGCCGAGCAGAAGATTTTTGGGATTTTGGATGGTCGAGGTGTTTCCACGGTCAGTACGATCAGCGACGTTTTGCACGAGGCGATGGATCGTATTGATGCACGTATGCTGGGCGAGCATACGACGGGTGGTGTCGAAACGGGCTTCACCGAGTTAGATGCGAAGTTGGCTGGCTTTCACAATTCGGAATTAATCATCTTGGCGGCTCGCCCAAGTATGGGAAAAACCGCCTTTGCGATGAACATCGCCGAGCATGTTGCGATGAGCGAAAAGTCACCGGTGCTTTTTGTCAGCTTGGAAATGTCCTCGATCGAATTGGCGGACCGCCTGCTCTGCTCGGTCGCTCGAGTCGACGGACATCGCCTTCGGAATGGGACGATTTCCGACGATGACCGCTCTCGACTTGTCAAGAATGCAAGCGTCATCAGCCGCGCACCGCTATTTGTAGATGATTCTCCATCGCGGATGGTCAGTGAAATCGCCGCCGCTGCGCGACGAATTGTTCGGCGTGACGGAGAACTCGGTCTGATCGTGATTGACTATTTGCAGTTGATCGAACCTGACAATCCTCGAGATCCAAGGCAAGAACAAGTTGCCCGGATTGCCCGTCGCCTCAAGGGTCTCGCCCGCGAACTGAAAGTTCCCGTATTATGCCTCGCACAGCTCAACCGGCAGGCCGAAGACAGCAAGGACCATCGGCCAAAGCTCAGTCACCTTCGCGAGTCCGGCGCAATCGAGCAGGATGCTGACGTGGTGATGTTTGTGCATCGCGAGGAATACTATCGTCGTGGCGAGGAACAGGAGCAGTTTGCTGGCCAGGCAGAGATCATCATCTCGAAACAACGGAACGGTCCGGTTGGCGATGTGCCGTTGATCTGGCGCAAGGAATTCACGCGGTTCGAGGATAAAGCGCCAGATCGCTTGCAGGTCTTCGACGATTTCAACGAAACCTCACCAGATCGTGAGTTTTAGAGTGCATTCGGCGTAAGTGCAGCGAGTTTCCCGACACATCGGACTTAGAAACAAGGCGTCGCGCACGTGTCACGTCCCTGCAACTCGCGTTAGCACACCGGCCTTGGAGCAAACCGCCGTCTCTCGCCTTCAGTCGCACCGGTGCAACTGGTCGAGCCCAGGGTACGCCAAGCGGTGATGCTCGCAGAGCACCTGAACCCGCTCCTTTCTCTGGTTTGACATGTCTTATCGAATCCGGGTTGCCGCTCGGGCAAGATTTCTGTATTTCTACCCGGCCTTATCACGATCCCACAGTCGTTGGGACCAGCAACGCGATTGCCACACCCTTTCACGACGTGGCGCACCCGGTCATCTCTTGCGATCCGACCTTCAGCCGGAAACAACCTATGCTCAACCTCGAATACGAAACAACCGCTCGCGGTGTATGTTTGGCATTATCGTTGACTGCGTTGTTAGCGACGGGGCCAGGCTTTGCGATGGCTCAATACAACACGGACCCCGGCATCGCGCCATTGGGTACATTGGGCACGCCGAATTCGGGATTTCCATCACCCGGTTATCAACCGCAACGTGGCCGCAGATTGGGTGTTTCCGCCCCCGGGGCAAGCAGTCGTTCGATGCTGTTCCCTGGCGACCGGGGCAAGCCGATCGTGGACGTACGCATTGTCGGTAACAAGAACGTCAGTGCCGACACGATCACGTCGTATTTGCGAACACGTGCCCAGCGGCAATTCGATCCGGAAATCGTGCAAGCAGACAAGCGACGGCTTCAGAAGTCGGGTTTGTTCGCGGATACCAACATCTTGACCCAGAGCGTCAATGGTGGAGTCGTGGTCACGTTTCAAGTGTTTGAACGCCCCACGCTGCAATACATCAAGTTCCACGGCAATCGTGGTGTCACAGACAAGGTGCTTACCAAGGAAAGTGGCCTAAAAGTTGGCGATGCGTTGCACTCCTTTTCGATTCAGGAAGCACGTCGCAAGGTCGAAGATTTCTACCACCGCAAAGGTTACCCACAGGCACGCATCGCCGTCCGCGAGGGAACGGGCAATGCAGATCGCGGTGCCGTGCTCGAAGTCAGCGAAGGGCCGATGCAGCGCATTGTGAGCGTCTCATTCGTAGGCAACACGATTGCGACCGACGGGCGGCTCAAGACCCAGATTCAATCCAAGCCCGACGTGATTCCCTATCTGGCAATTTTTCGTGGAAAGGTCGACCGAAACAAGATCGACGAAGATGTCGATCGCCTGACCGCCTACTACCGCAATCTGGGTTTCTTTCGTGCTCGGATCGCCCGCGAAATGAAATTCGATTCGACGCAACAATGGCTCAAGCTGAAATTCGTCATCGACGAAGGGCCACGGTACTTGATCCGAAAAGCATCGGTCGTGGGAAACAATCGTTTCGATGCCAAGACGTTAGAGGCACAATTGGGACTGCAGTCCGGTCAGTTCTTCCACGCCGGCAAGATGAATCGCGATGTCACCTCGCTTCGTGATATCTACGGCGGCTTGGGACATGTGTTCGCAGACGTGCGCGCGGATCCTCGATTCTTGGATGAAGGCCACCAACTCGATCTGGTCTACAACATTACCGAAGGTCAGCAGTTTCGCGTTGGAAAGATCAACGTCCACGTAGCCGGCGAATACCCTCACACACGAGAAAGCGTGGTCCTGGACCGGCTCTCGCTTCGTCCGGGTGACATCGTCGACGTAAGGGAAGTGCGGTCCAGCGAACGTCGTTTGAAAGCGTCGCAATTGTTCGAAACGGATCCGTCCAGCGGTAAGGCCCCACGCATCGTGATTCAACCGCCGAACCTGGAAGACGCGGATGAATTCGTTGCCGAGCAACCTGGGTATTCGGCAGTCCGAGGCCAGAGTCCCGATCGCGACCATGCCGTCGTTCCCTTGGATTTGGATGTGTACGTGACACCTCGCCATCGCCAATAGCGAATCGTTCAGCCTCTACAAAGTGAGTGACTAACTTGAGTAGGTTCCCAACGGTCATCGCCAGTTTGTTAACTGTCGCCTGTGCGACGGCGATCAGCGGTTGCGCGGGTTGGAACACCAATCCTCTCGCCAATCCGAATTCGTCCGTCTATCCTGGACCACAATCGATGATTCGCAGCGGCCAGGCGTTGGGGAAAAGCATCCCGGGCGGCGTGATGCGCGGACCGGCCGTTGCACCAGTTTCGACGTCAGTCAACGCCGCCGATTCCACAGGCGGTCCGGCGACTGAACCTCTAACGCTGCAGGTACCGTGGGGATATGCCGTTCGCGGTCAGACCCCAACAGGCACAGGCTTGACCAATTCAGTCGTTCCGGGTGGACAAGATCATTGGCGGTTGCCGATGCAGTCGTCAGGCCAACCGATTGCCCGCGGACAGAACCCCTCTTCGACACAACTTCCGCCGCCTCTGGCGAACCAAGGCATTCCCGCCCCTCATAACGGCAACCTGTTCGGTGAACCGGTGCCGGTCTACGGCCCGATGCCCAACGGCCCGATTCTCGGTGTCGATGGCACGCCCTTGCCTGCATTGGACTTCGATGTCTACGTCGACGAAGCGCGGACTGGTCGTTTCATGTTCGGGATGGGAGTGAACTCCGATCTCGGTGTCACAGGACAGGTGGTCATCGAGGAACGGAACTTCGACTTTCTCCGACTTCCAACAAGCTGGCAAGACATTATTCAAGGCGGCGCCTTTCGCGGGGGTGGTCAGAATTTTCGTCTGGAAGCAATGCCAGGAACGCAAGTCCAACGCTACCTGGCTAGCTTTACTCACCCGTACGTCTACCTTCCCGGATTCGCCGACCCGTTCAGCTTGAATCTCAGCGGATTCCTATTCGACAGACGATATTTCGATTGGGACGAACAACGACTCGGTGGACGCATCGGGCTGGGCTATCGATTAACACACGACCTTTCCTTGGCCGGTTCGGTGCGAGCTGAAAATGTCGACGTCCATGACCTGCGGATCGAAGGCGTCGTGCCCGAGTTGGATGAAGTGAAAGGCAAGAGCGAAATCTACAGCGGTCGTGTCACGCTAACGCATGATACGCGCGACATGCCGTTTGCGCCGACAGAAGGCCATCTGTTCGAAGTGAGTTACGAACAAGTCTTTGGGGCCTTCGATTACCCTCGGGCCGAGTTCGATTATCGCCAATATTTCTTGATGCGTGAGCGTCCCGACGGTTCGGGTCGGCACACTCTGGGATACGCGTTCAAGACTGGCTTCTCCGGTTCGCAAACACCCATTTTCGAACGCTACTTTGCGGGCGGCTTCTCCACCATGCGAGGCTTCGACTTTCGCGGTGCGTCCCCGGTCGGTGCCGCCAATGTCACCGTCGGTGGCGACTTCCGCTTCCTGGGATCGGTGGAGTACATCTTCCCTTTGACGGCCGACGACATGATGCGCGGCGTCGTTTTCTGTGACTACGGAACCGTGGAAGAGAACATCGAAATCAACAGCGACAACTACCGTGTCGCGCCAGGTGCTGGACTTCGAATCTCCGTTCCGGCACTAGGGCCGGCTCCGCTGGCGCTCGACTTCGCATTCCCTTTGGCCAAAGCCTCAACCGACGAAACACAAGTGTTTAGCTTCTTCTTTGGCTTCGGCCGATAATCGGTCTTCATCTACGAAAGTCCAACGCTAGTCACCGTGGGAGTGAAACGTTGGCACCAAACCTCATCCGCCTTCTCACGGGCCCCATTACCAAAGTCCTTAATGGTGTCGTGCTAGCGGGCGGACCACTGCCAGTAGTTTCCGTAGTAGCCCGTATGTCGAGACCAATGCCGGCGCGGAGCCACTCCAAACCAACCATACGCGTAAGTTTGGCGATGCACTGTCGTTTCATAGCCACGTGGTTGAACGTACCTGGACTGGTGCCGCCGTACCGTGTGTACCGTGTTGTGCGGGGATCGCAGAACAAGGTAGGACGGTGGCGTTTGGGCCATCGCGGGCAATCCACCACCCATTACAACTGCGATGATCAAGATTCGCTGTAGCATCTTCACGAGCTTCCCCTTTGTGGTCATCAGCACACAAGTATTAGAGACGGTTCAACTTCAGGCCGGCTGGGGTCGCCCAATTCGTTCAATGTCGACCAAGTGAAATTTTTTTCTGCCGATTGTGCGGATCGCATGACATGGAGCGCGCGTCTTTTGAGAATGCCAAAGTGGAGTGAAAAACCACCAATTCCACGCTCATTTCTCAAGTCAGTGGCTATCCAGTGAAAATCGGCTGGCTTAGGATAGGTATGTTCGCCACATTTCTTTTGGATTGTCTTCCCCATGACCGCGATGCAGTTTAGCTGCCCTCATTGCCGCGGATTGTTCCAGGTCGAGCTCCAATCCGATGACCAACAGGTCGCCTGCCCTCATTGTGGCGGACATGTGGGAATTCCAGCGGCAGAGTCCAATCCGGTCGGCTTTCCACCGGAAACCAACGTGTCAGCTCAAGGGCTACCGAACGTGAATTCAACGACGTCCAAATCATCCCCCTTCTTTCCTCCTGGCTATCTGCCCAACGAGGAACGGCCGGAGACTCAGCACGAGATCCCATCGATCCGCACCAAGAAGAAACGTAAGAAACACCAATCGACTGGAAACAGAAAGGCTCAACCGCCGTTCCCTGCATCGGCCCTTAACCCGCCCGGCGTAGCGCCGAGCCCGGCAGTTGATGCGCAGCCAACCCCAGACGCAGTAGCACCTCCCGTGGCAAGCCCACCCGTATCGACACGGCCGTTGAACGCTGCCGTGCCCGACGTTCAAGCTCAGCCGAGTCCCCCGGCACCAGTTCCCCCGGCACCAACTCCTCCGGCACCAATCTCGACGGCTCCCGTTCCCACACCACCAGTCACCAACGGTCCACCACAACCGAACATGCCAAGCGAAAGTCCACCGCCTCCACAATCACTCGCCCCAGCAACACTTACGCCAGTAACGCCTGCTCCAACAGCGCCGCCTCCCACAACAACGGTTCCCACAACCTACGCCCCCAACTCGTTCGGACTTGCAACGCCGCCACCTTCAAACCCGGTGATGCCGACTGGCGCTGAAGTCCCGGCACACGACACACATTCGATTCACTCGCCGGACGAGGTTCCAACGGACGGTCTCGCCGCACCCGCAGCAACGGCCGATCCGGACGAGGAATATCGCGCCCTCGTAGAAGCAAGAGCCCATCGCCGTTTGGTCAAGAATCTGATCCTCGTGAGCATCTGCTTGCTGCTGCTCGTCGCAACGCTTTGGGCGCTACTTGTCGTCGGACCTCTTTAAGACGCGAACCGGGATACGCTGGCCACGTAGCGTTTCAAGCTGTGACCCAGATCAAGCGTTCTCCAACTCAGCACCAACGGAAAAAATCTCTTCGGCATCGAGAACCTGACCGTTCGAGGCAAACAGCTGACGGACAGCGGCCTTGTGGATTCTCATTTTCGTACCTCCGACCCCAATGGCACCGTAATACAACACGCCATTACGTTCAACGGCCACGTCCGAGACTTTCGAACCTGCAATCCCTAGCGGGGGAACGGCATTCAGATCAATTGCGATTCGCAGATCGGCTGCGCCCTGCAACAGCTCTTCCGACAGCAGCTGAATGCCTACGGCACCGGCGGCAATGAGCACGCGCACGCCGCGCAGTGCCGTTGCCGCTTGCTCTGGTGTCTCCACTGAACACGCCGTCAAGTTGGCATTCTCAACCTGTTCGTGCACGCGCCGACAAACCGCTTCCGCTTTCTTTTCGCTGCGCGACGCCACCCGCACATGCGCGCCGCTCCGCGCCAAAAGGCGCGTAGCCCGCTGGCCTACGGGGCCCGTCGCGGCCAAGACCAAAGCTTCAGCCCCGCATAAATCGGTGTGCCGGGCAGCAGCCAAGACAGCCGCCGCCGCAGTGGTATTAGCGCCGCTGGCATCGAGCATTACCGAGACGCGCATGGGGCCGAAGAAACAAGACGTAACCGCTTCGAGTAACGCCTCGCCCGCGGAAACATCCGAGCCACCTACAAAGATCGCAGTGTTGCGCAGGTCGTCGGGTCCACGCGTGAATATCGCGCCGTGAACCAAGTCGCGCACTTGAGAGAGTTGCACGGATGAATACTGCAGCAAATGATCGATTTGGCAATCCACGCCAACGACGGCGTCGAACAAACTGGCATGATCGTCGGAGTCGATCTGCACCAGGATCTTCGGTTTACTCATCTTTCACCTGCCCAGAAACGAATTCGCCCATCGTTACACCAACGATGGGCAACCGAAATTCGTAACAATCCTCTGGTGGCGTTTGGTTCAGAAGCCCTTGAACGGGTGATCCTGATCCTTGCCGGCAACCATTTCATCCGCAGTCGGCTTGCCTGTCATGGCACTCACAATCGCGCCCTTGGTCGCTTCATAATTGTAGTCATAGATCTTCTTGTTGTCTTCAGCTTCCCAGTGAATGAAAACGCCACAGACAATGACCAGGTCTTCGCATTGGTCCTTGGGAATCACGCCGTCGGCGACCGCATCGGCAACAGCTTTCGCCACGGCGGCTTGGGCTGGGCCGAACATTTGCACTGCTTGCTTGGCGCCCTTGATCGTGACCTTGGTCACCATCACAGTCGCTGGTTTCACGGCGAGGTTTGGCGTGATCACTGCCAACAAGTTGGAATGCCCTTCGCTTTGTCGCGCCAACGCATTGGCAAATGCAACGCCAACGGGGCCCTCCTTGTTGCCGACTAAGAGGTCGATATGTGCGATCTCATTGCCATCGCCAGCGAGTGCTTCACCGATATACATCGACATGAACTTGTTCTCCGCGTAATGTGATAGGTGTCGTGGATTGTCTGGTTTACAGAGACGAATGCTAACCCGAGAATCTACCAAACCTTGCGATGTTTGCAACCACCCGCCTCGGTGTCGGGTACAGACCCGCCAGCCGCTTCCTTTTGCCGATCGACCGATGTCTGACCCTCTTCTGATTCTCGGCGCATCAACCCGTGCCGCAGCAAGCTCTGCGATTCGAGCTGGTCTGAGCCCGCTCACCGCCGATCTGTTTTGCGACGATGACCTGTGTCAGATGACGGACAAAGCCAGGCGGGTCAGCGATTACCCATCGGATCTTCCGAACCTTGCGCGGGGCTATCCACCAAGTGCCTGGATGTTCACTGGCGGCTTGGAGAACCACCCACGGATCATTGACGCGATCTCCGCCGAGCGTGTTCTTTGGGGGACTCCAGCTGGCCCGATTCAGCGAGTCCGTGATCCCTGGCAACTCTCGCAACGTCTCCACCATTGTGGTCTTCCCTGCGCTGAGGTCCTTCGCGCAGATCAGCGTGAAACGATCGGTCGCAGATCGCGGAGTCGCTGGATCAGGAAACCATTTCACTCGGCGGGCGGCGGCAACATGCAGCTCTTGTCTGCCTGTCGCGATGTCTCCAAGGACACGGATTCAACCGACGCCCAACGCGATAACGTATTGTCGCACTACTTGCAGCGTGTTGTCGACGGAGAATCGCAGAGTGCTGTGTTCGTCGCGGCACGCGGCGAGGCGGTCTTGCTTGGGGTGACCCGACAACTGATCGGTGCCAGTTGGACTGGGGCGACTGGATTTCGCTACGGCGGGTCGATTGGTCCGCTACAACCGAGCGCAGCACACCGTTCACAATGGTGGACAATCGGCGACGGCTTGGCCAGTGGGTTTGACTTGCGTGGCTTGTTTGGCGTGGATGCGATAGTCAATGATCGCGGCATCTGGGCGATCGAAGTTAACCCTCGCTATACCAGCTCTATCGAAGTGCTCGAGTTTGGACTTGAGTTTCACGCCGTGACCGATCATGTCGCCGCCTGCCGTGATGGCCAGCTGAAAGACCTTTCGCCGGCGGCGCATGGACGTTTCCATGGCAAGGCCATTATCTATGCCGGTCGTGATGTACGAATTGACGATGCATTTGTCAGGGCAGCTAGGCAGGCGAATGCCGAGCAAACTTGGCCTGTTGTCGCCGACATTCCGACAGCCGCACAGACGATTGCGGCAGGTCACCCAGTCGCTACCGTGTTTGCATCAAGCGACCGGCTAACCGATGTCGAGCCTCGCTTACGCGACGCCGTGCAAGCCTGGCGCACCAAATGGAAGCTGTAATCCAGAGAGGAGACACGAGGTACTTCCTCTTAATCTTCCTCTTAATCTTTGGTTCTTCAGAACAATTCGTGGGTGGAATTGGTTGTTCTTTTGAGGAGCGCGGTGGAGCCCCTCGGGACTCAGAACAACAAAGCCTGTTTTGTGTTTTGGGCGTTTAGGAGTTGGTCCGGCTCCGTCGTCCTTTC
>PVBE012687749.1_pt1 | contig 13620 bp, 11 predicted proteins | sample 1631181 | NCBI WGS metagenome assembly PVBE01 (sample SAMN08397723, study PRJNA350692) | Marine metagenome, whole genome shotgun sequencing project. | isolation source: water | place: Pacific Ocean | collected 2012-04 | reverse complement strand
TGTATTTTTTACATCATTTGGCTTCCATGGCAGTATTCCAGTCATTATGAAATACGTTGGACCAGATCCTAAAACCCTAAAAAGGGTCTTTTTTATTGGCACCCTTATCCCATTCCTTGTCTATGTTCTTTGGCTTTTTGCATCGCGAAGGCACCCGGCTGACCGAGACGGCTTTGCTACAGATCTACGAATTCGATCTTGCGCACGATACGATGCAGCTCGACGAGAACAAGACCGGTTACGGCAGAATGTGGAAGCTAAGCCGTGGCGTCCGAGAAGCGTTCGCCGCATGGTTGTCGCTGAGGGGCTACCCCGACGCTAACGCGCTTGCCTTCGGGGACAACGTCTCAGCTCTGGCGGGCAGTGAAAAGAAGGTGGCCGAGATCGTCCGCAAGCGGCTGGACCAGGCGGGCCTCGACCGGCCGGCGCTTCACACCAAGGGAACGAACACGCGCCGCTTCTGCACGCACGGGTTCAGGCATAGCTTCACGACGAGGCACCTCGCCAACGGCAAGACGGAGGATTGGGTTCGAGTGCGGACGGGGCACAAGTCGTTGGAGCTTCTCACTTACCGAGAGGCCGCTACGGCGGTTCGCGATCTCGACATCGGTGATGTTGAGCCGCTCGTCGAAGTCATTCCTGAACTCAAGGAGCGTTGGGAAGGGATGCTTGCCGTCGTCGAGTTGCTGCGCGCGCTGGGGATTCGAACCGTCACCCCGGGACACAGCCCGGGACGATATGTCCCACAAAAGTCCGATGCGGAATCTGGCTTCGCGAATTCCGCGTCAACTTTCCAATACTTAACTCAGTGCGCCCCGCACGATTCGAACGTGCGACCTGCGGATTCGAAGTCCGATGCTCTATCCAGCTGAGCTAGGGGCGCTTGGGTCGAGTTCACATAGAGGGCCGGGGGACTACCGTCAAGGCTCTGGTCGTTCGGCGCGGCGGGGTCGCTCGGCGGTCTTCTTCGTGGTACCTGACGCCTCGGAGACCGCCGCGGATGCCCGAATTGCCTGAAGTCGAGGTCGTGCGGCGCCGGATCGCTCCCCTCTGGGTGGGACGGAAGGTGCGAGCCGTCGCCACAACGCCAACGAGCTACTTCTTTCTTACCCCGCCCGCGACGCTCCAGCGCAGGCTGGTCGGCCGCACGTTCCAGTCCCTCGAGCGTCGGGGCAAGTACCTCGTCTCGACTCTCGATGACGAGAGCCGGCTGCTCCTGCACCTGGGGATGACCGGGCAGCTTTTTGCGGCCGGCGTGGAGAGCCCGCGTCTGCGTCGTCGATATTTGGGGTCGAGCTGCGACGACCAAGCCGCAGATGAGCACACGCACCTGAAGATCGACTTCGACGACGAACTGCCCGACGTCTTCTTTCGCGATGTGCGCAAGTTCGGCAAGGTGCAGTGGCTCGGCGCTGGCGACGAGAGCGAGCGTCTCGCCAAGCTCGGGACGGACGCTCTCGATGCGACGGGTGATGAGTTATTTCGCGCCTCGCGGCGCCGTAAAGTGGCGGTGAAATCGCTTCTCCTAGACCAGTCGGTTATCGCGGGAGCCGGCAACATCTACGCGGACGAGGCCTTATTCAGAGCGGGCGTGCGCCCGAGGAGGCGCGCGTCCACGCTCCGCCAGCGCGAGTGCCAAGCGCTCACCGCCGCGCTCAGGGATATCCTGACTCGCGCCATCGAAATGGGCGGCTCGACGATTAGCGATTACGTAGCGCCGGACGGTAGTGAAGGGGAATTCCAGAACGAGTGTCGCGTTTACGGCCGGGGCGGGAAACCGTGCGTCGAATGCGGCGCGCTCATTAGACGCATCGTCGTCGGGCAGCGCAGCACGCACTACTGCAGCGCATGCCAGCGTTGAGCGTTGCCGGACGTGGCCAGGCTCATCGGCTCTGCGCTGGTCTCAGCGAGTCTCGGTAGGCCGCCGGCGTTGTGCCCCGCGCAGTCGCCAAACCACGCCGATTGCCTCCAGGAAGATCCACCCGTCCATCTTGCTGTGTCCCGCGCGGCGGTCGACAAACACTATCGGGACTTCAACGACCTTCATCCCTGCGCAGAGCGCGCGATACGTCGTCTCGATCTGGAATGAGTAGCCGTTGGACTCGATGTCATCGAGGCGAATGCTTTCCAGCGCCCGGCGCGTGAATGCCTTGAAACCCGTCGTTAGGTCCTGAACCTGCACATCCAGAATTACCCTCGAGTAGAGCGAACCGCCCTTGCTGAGAAGGCGCCGTCCCAGGCCCCACCCCTCGGCACCTCCGCCGGGGATGTTTCGTGACCCGGCGACCACATCGGCTCCGGCCCCGATAGCCTTAAAGAAGGCCGGGAGCGCGTTGGGATCGTGGGAGAGGTCCGCGTCCATTTGGATGAATGTGTCGTAGTCCCGCGACCGCAGTCCCTGTTGGAACGCTTCAACGTAGGCTGTCCCTAGCCCACGCTTCGACGGGCGGTGGAGCACGGATATCCTGGAGTCCTCCGCCGCGAGCGCGTCAGCGGCCGCTCCGGTCCCATCGGGCGAGGCATCGTCCACAACCCGGAGGTGAGCGAGGGGGGCCATCTGGAGGACGGCTCGTGCGAACAGGGGCAGGTTGAAGCGCTCGTCGTACGTCGGCGTGACAATCAGCGTGCGTGCCCCTAGCGCGGGCGTACGCGGGCCCTCAACGCTCTGGCACACCATGGCGGCCCTTTGCTCCGTCATCCGTCGTCCGTCATCCGTCACGGGGGGCGCTGAGGCTATCATCCCACCTGGCGGTCTCGCGCGGCTTCCGTTGGCCGCGGCGCTCGACGCTCACCTCAGAAGAAACAAAAAAAAACAGCGGCTGGTGGTGAGGGGGGGGGTACCACCAGCCGCTGAGGAAAAATTACAACGGCTAGGGTGGAGGGGGGGGGACACCACTAACCGTTGTTAGAACACTTCGGCAGCAACCGGGACCGCAAGTGCCTCCGACTACCACCTGAACACTGCCTAGAGCACAGTGTGTGCCAGATCTGTCCTTTCAGGTTTCAGCTACTTAGCGGCGACCGATGAGATTCAGCCTTGCAGAGTCGCAATTTTGGCCTGCGTCCTCGAAATGCTCAAGGCGCTAACGTTGCCGTCATTTTTGACTGCGGGATACGTTGCTCTGCGCTGGCACTCTGTCTGAGCATCTCAAGGGCAGCTGCTCGGGGCCCTGGAGAACCTGTGCACAAGCTGGGTATAAGCCGGGGTATAAGCGCCATTTCATTCAGAGTGCAAGAGGCAACGGCCCGCCGGCCTAATTTTCTTATCGAACACCGGGAACTCTGGGCCGTTGGTGTGGCGGTTGTGGCACCCTCGGCCCGTGCAAGCGCCCGGGCGGCTCGGCTGGATTTGGCTGTCGGTGCCGGTAGTGGGCTTGCTGGAGCTCGCCGGGCAGTTTTCGTTTGCGGCCCGTGCACCCACGGCGGACGACTGGCGACGCGCGTCTGCTGCCGTCGCGGAGATGCGAGCCGCCGCAGAGTCGAGCGAAACGCCGATTATCGTCGCCCCCGATTGGGCTGAGCCTACCGCTCGTCTCATGCTCGACGATCAGTTGCTGCCGCTTGAGCACCTTGCGAGACCCGATGAGCGAGGCTTCGCGCGAGTGCTGGAGATCTCGACGATGGGGCAGGAGGCGCCCTCCGTCGTCGATTGGCCTACGAGTTTGGAGCGTCGAGAGGGGCTTTTCGTGCTGCGGCTCCGCGAGAACCCCGATTGGAGCCAGCCGAAGTACCGCTTCGTCGACCATGTGTTTCCGCCGGACCTCTTCGTTTCGGTGCTGAGCCCGACCGCGGATGTGCGCTGCACCTGGACCGAGCAGGCCCGGCGGGAGACGGGCGGGCTATCCGGCGCGCCCGCGTTCCCCGGGCGACGCTTTCGTTGCCCGGGCAGCGCGCGTTTCTTCGTCGGGGTTACGGTCATTGACGGCAGTGCCGAGTACCGCCCCCATCGGTGCATTTGGGCCCATCCGGGGCAGCGTGGACCGGTTCAACTGCGTTTTCGTGGCGTCCCTGCCGGCCGAGTCATCCGTGGGTATGGGATGCGGCCGTGGTTGCTGGAGCGTCGCCTGCGCGGGGCGCCCGTCGAGTTGACGGTTCGGGTCGACGGTGAGCCCGTCGGAACGTACCGGCACTCGGATGGGGAGGGTTGGAGTCCCTTCGCCTTCCAGATGCCGCTCATCGACGGCGAGGGCACGGATAGCGCGACCGTCGATGTAGAGTTCGAGGTGAGCGCGCCGCCTTCTTCCGACCGTTCTTTTTGTTTCTACGCGGAGATGAACTGAGATGAGCCTGGACGTGCGCCAAAGCGACCGGGTCATTGCTCTTCTCTTGGGCGCTGCGTATGTAGCGCTTCTGCTCGTCACGAGTTCGGACCTCGGGTACGCGCGGGATGAAGGCTTCTATTTCAACGCCGCGCGCTCCTACGGCGATTGGTTTGGACTCCTTTTCTCGACGCCCAAGGAGGCGATGCGCGCCGAAAATATCAACGAATTCTGGCGCGTCAATCGGGAACACCCGGCGTTCATCAAGTCGCTCTTTGCGCTTTCCCATGAATTGTTATTCGTGCGACTCGGCATTCTTGACGCTGCCGGCACCGCCTACCGCTTTCCCGGGATGGTTGCGGGTGGCGTTGCGGTGGCGGTGACGTACCTCTGGGGGAAGGGGATCTACGGTCGGCTCCCGGGCGTTGTCGCCGCGCTCTCATTGGCGATGATGCCGCGCGTTTTTTATCACGCTCACCTTGCGGCGTTCGACATGCCAGTGACCGCGCTCTGGCTCGTAACCGGCTACGCGTACATGCTCGCCTGGAAGAAGGGGGGATGGCGCTGGGCTGTGGGCGCTGGGCTGCTCTACGGGTTGCTCCTGAACACGAAGCATAACGGGTGGCTCTTCCCCTTTGCCATTGCCGCGCACATTGTTGCGACGCAGTTCTTGGGCCGGGGATGGCGGGCGGCTCTGAGCCGGCATGTCCGGAGGACATGGCGGCGACGCATTCGCGGACTCCGGGCGCTCTGTTGCATGGTCGTGCTTGGCCCCCTCGTGGTCTTTCTACTCTGGCCGTGGCTGTGGCCAGACCCGCTGGCGCGTTACTTGGATTACGCGGGATTTCATCTGCGCCATGATTATTATAATATGGAATTTCTGGGTGTGACCTATTGGAAGCCGCCCTTTCCGCTCGGCTATGCGTGGGTGATGACTCTTGCGACGATTCCTTTGGTCACGCTCTTGCTCTTTGCCATCGGTCTCGTGTTTGGCGTTCGCCACGTATGGCTTCGAGTAATCCGCCCAGCTCCCGGCGGCGACGTGCGGGCCCGTGACTTTTGGCTTGCGGACCCCCTTTCGAGTTCGGTTGTCTTTTGGCTTTTGAGCATTCTCGCCAGCTACGCACCCTGGCTATCCAGTTCGACACCGATATTCGGAGGGACCAAGCATTGGATGACGAGCGCCCCCTTCTTGGCGCTCTTCGCCGGCTATGGTTTTTCACTGACTCTAGCGGCGCTGCGCAGGATGAGCGGGATGAGCGGGAGCGGGATCAAGCGCCGCCACATCCCCGAGATCGCGCTCGCAACCTGCGTCCTTGTGGCACCGGTTGTGATGACGCTGCACTCGCATCCTTTCGGATTGAGTGCGTACACGCCGGTGGTAGGTGGTGCGTCAGGGGCCGCAAACTTAGGCTTAAATCGGACGTTCTGGGGTTACACGACGGGCAGTGTGGTCGATTTCTTGAACGAGCGGACGCCGCCAAACGGGCTCGTCTACATCCACGATACGGCGTGGCCCAGTTGGAAGATGCTGCGCGCGGACGGCCGTCTTCGCGGCGATATTCGAGGTACCGGCGGCATTGAGAATTCGGATCTGGCGCTCTACCACCACGAGCCTCATATGCGACGCGTGGAGTACCAGATCTGGGTCGACTACGGCACGACGCGGCCCGCGCATATCGCGCACTTCGACGGAGTCCCGGTTGTATGGGTGTACGAGCGGTCCCCGTCGCGTTTACCGTCGCGTTTACCGGCGACGAACTGAAGCCGTCGCAACGAGCGTGCTCTCAGCCCCCGATGTAGGACATCTCGATACGCGGGACGATCTTCAGGTGCCGGTGCTCACCCCGCTCTTCGGAGTATCGGTCGGTGCGAGCGGACCAGATCTTCGAGAGCTCCGCGCGCAGCTCGTCATCGCTCGCGCCCGAACGGAGCGAGTGCCGTAGGTCGTGTCCCGACGACGCGAAGAGGCACGTGTAGAGCGTACCGTTCGACGAGAGTCGCGCGCGCTGGCAGGCGCCGCAGAAAGGCTGGCTCACCGAGGAGATGACGCCAATCTCGCCCGCGCCGTCCTGATAGCGGTAGCGCTTCGCGACTTCGCCTTCGTAGTTCCGCCCGACGGGTTCGACGGGAAAGCGGGCGTGGATCTTGCGAACGATTTCGCTCGCGGTCACCACGTGCGTCATGTCCCAGTCGTTGGTGCAACCGACGTCCATGTACTCGATGAAGCGAAGCACATGGCCGGTGCCGCGAAAGTGACTTGCGAGCGCCACGATCTCATCTTCGTTCGCGCTGCTTCGGACGACGGTGTTGACTTTGACAGGACGTAGGCCGGCGGCGCTCGCCGCCTCGATGCCCTCGAGTATGTGTGCGACCGAATCGCGGGAGTCCGTGACGGAACGAAAGCTCGCATCGTCCAGAGAGTCGAGACTTACGGTGACGCGATTCAGGCCCGCTCGCGCGAGGTCGTCCGCATGTTTCGCAAGTTGCGATCCGTTGGTCGTCAATGCCACGTCATCGACGCCTGGGACGGCCGCCAGCATCGCGATAAGATCCGGCAAGCCGGCGCGCAGTAGCGGTTCGCCCCCCGTGAGGCGGATTTTCCGCACGCCCGCCTCGGCAAAGATCCCAGCGAGGCGAGCGATTTCCTCGAAGCTGAGCAGCTCGGAGCGCGGCATGAACTGAAAGCGCGGCCCAAAGACCTCCTTGGGCATGCAGTAGCGGCATCGGTAGTTGCACCGATCCGTCACCGATATTCGGAGGTCCTGCAGTGGGCGGGCAAGCCGGTCCACGGGCCGGCGGCCCAGGAGTGGGCTGGGGGCCGCGGCCGGGCCCGATACTGGGGTCGATGCGTCAGAGCTCATCGGCTGCGTCCTCATACCATTCTTGCTGCCGGATGCCCGGATCTCGCTGGCGAGTTTGCTCTCGACGCGCGGTCTTTTGGGCGTCACGGGAGCCGCTCATGCAATCGCCGAGCCCACATGGGTACATAGGGTTCGATTTGCGCTAGTACAGGCCGCGCTGGCTCGCCTCGTGCAGAGCTTCGTGGCAATTTCGACGTTAGGATCGTGTTGTGCTCTACACATTTGACGGAATCGACTCCGATCTGGACCTAATTCCGGTCGCTGCGCGCCGCGCATTGGACCTAGCTGGCCTAAAACTCGCGCTCGATGGGTGGCGGAGCCTCTCGCTGGACGCCCGTGAGCGCTTGGTCCGGATTGGTTCGAAGGATGCAGTAGATCCAGATCAAGTTGCGCAAACGCTGCGCAACGCCAGCCCTGTCGCGCAGAAGATCCCGACTGTGCCCGATCCGTCGCCCCACCAGGTGCCTGACTTGGTTTCCGACGCCTTTGGCGATCGGCTGCCGGTGGATGTGGGGGTCTGGGGCGCCCTCTCGCCCCTGGACCGCTACGCCTTGGCCAAGGTCGCCCGAAAGCCCCGCAAGGAGCGCATCGAGGGCGCCTATCGGGAGATTGTTGGGCACTCGGCCGCTTCCAGCCACGTGGCGCCAGGCGGCGGCGTACGCATGGTGGACGTCGGGCAGAAACGTGAAACGCTCCGGCGGGCGGTGACCACAAGTCGCCTCACGATGAACGAGGAAGCGTTTGGGCGCCTCGTGCGAGCCGCCGTCCCCAAGGGCGACGTGCTCGGTACCGCGCGCGTTGCCGGGATCATGGCGGCGAAGCGCACCTCCGACCTCATTCCGCTCTGTCACCCGCTGCAGCTCACTCGCGTGAACATCGAGCTCGTCCTCGACCAGTCTGCCAGAGCAGTCGATATCGAGGCCACTGTGGAGACGATGAATCGAACCGGCGTCGAGATGGAAGCTCTCGTGGCGGCGTCCACCGCCGCGCTCACAGTCTACGACATGCTCAAGGCCTTTGACCGCGCTATGGTGATCGGCCCGACGCAGCTGCAAGCGAAGTCGGGTGGGCGCTCGGGAGATTATCGACGATGAGATTGTGTGCAGTACGCGACGTGCCGCTGAGCATCGATGAGGCGATCGACGCCGTAAAGCATCCGAGCGCCGGCGCCGTCGCCCTCTTTCTCGGCCTCGTGCGCGACCATAATGACGGGCGCGAGGTCACCCTGCTCGAATACGAGGCGTACGCTTCGATGGCCGAAAAGCAGATGTCCAAGATCATGGACGGCATCGAGCAGGAGGTCGAAGGAGTTCGCCTTGCCGCCGTTCATCGGGTCGGACGTCTCGAAGTCGGTGACGCGGCTATCGTCTGCACCGCGTCGTCCGCACATCGGGGAGAGGCCTTTCGTGCGGGGCAAATGCTCATCGACCGGATCAAGGCCGACGTTCCCGTGTGGAAACGCGAACACGGTCCCGAGGGTCCCTATTGGGTGGGTTGGGAAGACGCTCGTTGCGACCGTGATGACCACGACCACGGCCACGACCACGGGTCGAAGAGAAGTTAGCGACGCCGACGCGCCAGCGCGTCACTCGCGAGATCAGCCGTTGCGATCGTCCTTCACGTCTTCCGGCGTGTCCCAGTCGTCCAGCAAGTCTTGAAGCTCGGGCTTGAGTTCAAACACTTCGGCGGCGCTCCCCAGGTCCTTCAGCACCGCCTGCAGTGACCGTCTGCCGCTTGCCTCGACTTGCCTCGCAATGTCGAGGACGGCGGCGGGGCGGTACCGAGCGAAGAGCGGCTGCCACCAGCCTTCGATTTTCGGCGCAAGCACCGCGGCAGATGGCTCTTCGTTAACGAGCCGCTCAATGATGGAGCCCGTCAGATAGGGAAGATCGCAGGCGATGGCGATGGCGTCCCGGTTCACACGCGCCGCTTCCTCGAGCAGGGCGATGAGTCCACCGAGCGGGCCGATGCCGGGAGGGTGGTCCGGGAGCCGGCGCCAAGGATGCCCCGCGTACGCTGGATGCTCGCCGACTAGGACGATTTGAGCGTCGTCGAGGTGGCGAGAGAGCAGGGAAGAGGTGCGCTCGACGAGCGTTGTCTCACCGCCAGGCGCCTTGAGGAGGCCCTTGGCGACACCGCCCATCCGTGAGCCCTTGCCACCGATGAAGATGCCCGCGATGACTTCCATGGTCCTAAAGGTCAGCGAGATCGAGAACGCCGACCGTTTCGCCCTCCGAGTACCCTTCGCATTCGACGGGAGCGACGATGAGCGCGTTCGCCCAAGCCAGCCCGGTGGGGGCACCCGAACTCTGGTTGCCGAGCGGCGTTACCGAATCGCCTTCGCGAACGCTGCGGATAAAGTGCATGCGCCCCGCCTTCTTTTTGAGGTCGCAGGTCAATGCCGCCGGCTGCTCTTGCGGCAGCGCGCGCGCGTCGCCCTGCATCGCGCGCAAGAGCGGCAGACCGAAAAGCGCGAACGTGAGCTGTGCGGAGACGGGGTTCCCGGGCAACCCCAACACGCGACGCGTGCCGTGACGGCCGAATGCCAAGGGCTTGCCTGGTTTGATTTGGACCTTCCAGAAGTCGAGCTCCACGCCGATCGCTTCGAGAGCCGGCCGCACGACGTCGTGGTCGCCGACGCTGACGCCCCCCACCGTGATCAGTAGGTCGCTTGTACGCAATGCGGCGTCGAGTGACGCGGCCGTAGCGTCCAAGTTGTCGCCCGTCAGCGGCGCCAGGGTCGCCTCGGCGCCGGCTTGCACGGCGAGGCATGCGAGGGCGACGCCGTTCGATTCGGGGATGCTGCCTGGCCTGGGCGGTTCGCCCGGGTTCCGAAGCTCGTCGCCCGTGCACACGATGGTGACGCGTGGCGGGCGCGCAACGGTGAGGTAGGGGCGGTCGAGGGACGCTGCGAGGCCGATTTGGTAGGGGCCGAGGCGAGCACCCGCGCTCAGGGCCGCCTGCCCCACGGCCAGGTCCTCGCCGAGTTTGCGGATGTTGTTGCCGGCGCGCGGAGCCTTCGTGAAGGTGGCTTCGTCTCCGCTGCGCTCAACGTTCTCCTGCATCTCGACGCTGTCCGCGCCGGATGGCACGACCGCGCCCGTGAAGATCCGCGTTACGGCACCGTCCCGGAGTTCGGGCGGCACGTGTCCGGTCTGGCTCTCGCCCTCCACCGGGAACGTCCACGGCCCCGAACCGCTCAATGCGCCTGCGCGCAGCGCGTACCCGTCCATCGCGCTCGTATCGAAGGGTGGTATCGGTTCGTGTGCGACCAAGTCCTCGGCCAGCACCCGTCCGAGAGCCGCGCCCAGTGGAACGCGCATCGCTCCGAGCAGTGGTGTGTCCTTGAGGAGTCGCTCTCGCGCCGTCGCGAAATCCAACATAGTGACAGTACATAGCACCGCAGGGGCGGCGAGGCGGCGTTCGGCGCGCGTAGAGAATGCGCACGTAGAGAATGCGCAAGTGCGCGCCGCTCGGACGCTGGCGTTGGCTCCGGCTCCGGCTCCGGCTCCGGGGGGTGGCCGCACAAACGACGAGAAGACCCCAAGCCGCAAGGCTCAGGGTCTCAGTCAGACCGCGTGTGGTGAGTCCTAGCGTCGCCGGCCGATGCTAGAAGCCGTAGACGAGTCCCACTGAGGGCTCGATCACGAACCCAGAGGAGGGGAAGAAGTACTCAGGTTGACGTTCGCCTGGAGTGCCATCTCGCGCTGGAACTCGTAGTAGAAGCCGCCAGTGGCAGCCACGAAGCCCGTGCCGACCTTCTTCCACGCGTCCAATGCCTGCTGCCCGACGCCCTCTGTGACGACGTCGATTTCCTTCTTGGCATCGACCTGAGCGGCGCCGCCAGCAACGCCCGCGTAGGGATTGATCACGCCGCCGGGAATGAAGCGCCAGGTGGCGCGCCCTTCGACGTGCACCGGCAGGAACGAGGCGTTATCCGCTGCGGGGCCGCCTCGAAACGCGAAGCCCAGCCGCGCGCCCAGATCGATATTTGGCGTGATGAGACGATCGTACGACGCCAGGATGCGCATCGTCGCGAGGGCGAACCCGCCGCCGATGGCGTTGCCCGTGTTCGGGCCCGAGAGCGGCTTGCCCCTGTACTTCTCGTCGGTGCCGCGCAGGAAGCACGTGAAGGCGTTGTTCTTGTTGGTCGGGTCGCAGACGTTGTCCCCGGACAGCCAGGCCCAGTCGATGGCGAACTGCACGCCGACCCAATTCTTGAGGTCGCCGCCCTTTTCAGGCTTGGTCTCGCACGTCCCGTCAACGCAGGTGCCGTCTCCGCAGTCCGAATCCGACTCGCAGCCAGCGGCAGTCTCGCAGCTGCCGTTGATGCAGCCTAAGCCCTCTTCGCACTCGCAGGACTCGTCGCAGCTCGTGCCCCAGCCCTTGCTCTGGTAGCCACCTCTGCACTCCTGCGGTCCGCAGCCGGGCATGCCGGGCGGGCACTCGATGGCTTCTTCGCAGATGTCCGGCGCGTCCTTGCCCGGATACGCGGGCGGTTCCTCGCTCGTATCCCGCACAATCTCGATCTCGTAAGGACTACGACGCGAACCGAACTCGTCGATCGTCTCGCCCTCGGCGTCCTTGGTGCGAACGTAGTATCGGATCTTCCCCTCAATGCCCGTAGCGGTGCAGGGGATGGTCGCCTGGTATTGACCGCGACGCTTGCGCATCTTGACGGTCTGCCAGCGGTCGCTTCCGAACTCCTTGTACCGGAGCTGTCCGGCCTCGGCGTCGGGATCCGCGGGACATGAGACCGGGATAGGCCGTCGCTGCTCGACTTCGGTGACGGACGGCGAGCACTCGGTGCTGCTGCCTTCTCCGTCGCCGTCGCCGTCGTCGGTGAGTACGACACCGCCGTCGTCACCGCCGTCGGCGTCGCTGCCGCCCATCGACGTTTCGGCGTTGGCCCAAGCTTCGCGGGCCTCGTCGGACGCCATGTCTTGGTCCAACTTGACGCGCGGATCGGTTTGCAACGCTTTCTTGAAGGCGCCTTCGGCGTCCGGGATCCCGCTCGTAGAGCGCACGATGCCGACATACATCCAGGCCTTGGCGATCACGGACTTGCTGCATTTCTTGCCGCAAGCCTTGATGATGCCGCGGAGCTTCTTGTCCGCCTTCTTGAAGTTGGTGGCCAGGTAATCTTCGTAGATCGCTTCTTCGATCTTCGCGTTAGCGGCCTTGTCTTTGGGAGCCGCACTAGCTACCGAGGCAGCGAGAACGATTACCGTGATGGAAAGTAACTTTTGCGCAAATCGGCGATGCACGAGTGCCATACCTCCAGGGGTGAACGTCGATACTGCAACGACGACTGAATGAGAAGCCCGCAGGCACAAAAAAGTCAGCGAGCGAGTGTTTCGTTGAACGCGATGGGCTAACCGCGAAGTTTATTTCCCACCGCAGCCGGCTTTACCGCCTTCGGTGCGCACGAACTGCACTCGCCGATTGAGGGCGCGGTTTCGGTCGGAGTTGTTGGGAACGAGGGGGCGTTCGAAGCCGTACCCGTGGCTCGAGAGTCGCGAAGGAGCGACCCCGCGGGCCACCAAGTAGCGCTTCACTGACGCGGCGCGTTTATCGCTCAGCCGCTTATTGTAGCGAGCGCTGCCCTTGTTGTCGGTGTGGCCTTGCACGTCCAGCTTGATGGACGGGTTCTGGACGAGCACCTCGGATACCGCGTCGAGCACGGGGTAACTCTCGGGGCGAATCTTCGCCTTGTTGAACTGGAAGTGGATCTGCTGGGTGATCTTCACTTCGCAGTCAGTGACGATAACGAGTGCCGGCTTCGACGGACACCCGAGGGGCTCCTTTTCCGCTGAGCCAATCGTATTCGGGCACTGGTCTAAAAGATCGGCGACGGTATCGCCATCGTTGTCGAGATCCGGGCAGCCATCTTCGTCTTCGTAGCCGTCGGGATCTTCCGCATCGAGCGGGCACTTGTCGGCTGTGTCCACGATGGTGTCGGCGTCGTTATCGATCTCCGGGCAGCCGTCTTGGTCGAGGTAGTTGTCGACATCCTCGGGCTCGAGGACGCACGTATCGACCGAGTCCTTGAAGCCGTCACCGTCGGTGTCCGGGTCGTCGGCGCAGCCGTCCGCGTCCTTGAATCCGTTGAAGTTCTCGGGGATATCCGGGCAGCCATCTTCGGGATCGAGATAGCCGTCGCCGTCCCGGTCGCCGGGTTCCGGCTCCGGCTCCGGCTCCGGAGGCGCTACGGTTTCGATGATATCGCGATCCGTGCAGTGCTCCGGCGGCGAGAGGAAGTTGGCGGCCTTCGCGTTTGGAACCGCGATCAGCAAATGCCGTTCTGCTTTTGAGCTGAAGCCCTGGTCGAGTTCGATCTCCGCAAACTTCAGATGACTCTGCGCCATCGCCAGCTCGCGCGGGGCGCAACGAATAGCGCCGTTGCGCTCAGCGTGTTCGGTGAGCTTGCGCAGGCCGTCGATTTGCCCGCGAAGCTTCGCACCCTTGGCGCAACCTCCGAGCAGGAAAACCACGCT
>PVBE012290117.1_pt1 | contig 13620 bp, 13 predicted proteins | sample 1631181 | NCBI WGS metagenome assembly PVBE01 (sample SAMN08397723, study PRJNA350692) | Marine metagenome, whole genome shotgun sequencing project. | isolation source: water | place: Pacific Ocean | collected 2012-04 | reverse complement strand
TGAACTCGTGGCCGACAAAGCCAAGCGCACCGCCGGTGAGTCGCGGCAGACCATCGACATCCACCGGCTTGTAGTTGGCCAGAACTTTCTCGATGACCTCGACCCCGTCGCAGACTTGGCTCTCCGACTTGGCCCCGCCACGGCCGACAACCTTGTACGTCTCCCGCACTTGGCTGCCCTCGATCCACTCCACCGTGTCGCCGACTTGGCGGATCATCCCGCGCGGGTTGCAACCCACGAACGAGTAGCGGCCGAGATGCTCCCCTCCCTCGACCGACTCAAAAAGAAACGACTCGCCCTTGCCACGAATTTTGCGATAAGCCGTCAGCGGAGTTTCCTGGTCGGCCAACAACCGGCGCGTGACCGGAATCAGGTTTCCCTGTTCGGCCAAGCGGCAAAACTCATCCTTGGTTGGACGGCAAAAGTCCATGCGGCGGACAGTCTAAACGGCGTCCCTCCCCAAACGCCAACACAATACAGGCCAAGCGGGATTACTTTTTGTAGATCTCGTCCGGGTTGACGAGTTGCTCCTCGGTGACCTCGACCCCTCCCCCCTCGCGGGTCGAGCGGAAAAAGCAGGACTTATAGCCCTCATGGCAGGCCGCACCATGCTGCGAGACCTGAACCAGCAGCGTGTCGCCGTCACAGTCAAACGCAATGTCGCTGACCTGCTGCGTGTGACCGCTCAACTCGCCCTTCATCCAGTATTTCTGGCGGGAGCGACTCCAAAAATGTGTCTTGCCGGTCTCGATCGTGGACTTCAGCGAGGCCTCATTCATCCACGCCATCATCAACACACGGCCGGTTCCTTCTTCCTGTATAATGGCCGGGATCAGGCCATCCGAGTTGAACTTTAGTTTCTCAATGAACTTCATCTGCATAATTATATAGTGCGGACAGGAATGCCGTCCTGTTTCAAGAATGCCTTTACATCGGCGACGGTATATTCGCCGAAGTGAAAAATACTCGCCGCCAACACCGCGTCGGCCCTGCCCTCGTGCAGCACCTCGGCCATGTGTTCGAGACAACCGGCGCCGCCGCTGGCCACCACCGAGACATCCAGCAACTCGCTGATGCGCCTCGTGATTTCCAAGTCGTAGCCGGCCTTCGTGCCGTCGGCGTCGATGCTATTTAAAACGATCTCGCCAGCGCCGAGTTCAACAGCACGGGCCGACCACTCGACCGCGTCCAAACCGGTTTCCTTGCGGCCGCCGTGCGAAAAGACACCCCACCTCCCATTAACGGTTTTCTTGGCGTCGACCGAGACGACGATGCACTGGCTGCCAAACTTTTCCGCGCCCTCGCGAATTAACTCCGGCTTGCTCAAGGCGGCGCTGTTTATACTGATCTTGTCCGCACCCGCCTTGAGCATGATGCCCATGTCCTGCACCGAGCGAATGCCACCTCCGACCGTCAACGGCATGAAACAACGGCTCGCCACCCGCTCCATCACATCGACCATCGTGTCGCGCCCGTGTGCACTGGCGGTGATGTCAAAAAAAACCATCTCGTCAGCGCCCTGCTCATCATAGCGAACGGCCAACTCGACAGGGTCGCCGACACTGCGCAGTCCCCCCTCCTCCGCACGGCCAAACTGCACCCCGCGCGTAACGGCACCGTCGTGCACGTCCAGGCAGGGAATCACTCGCTTGGCTAACATAATAAAAAGAAAAAACCGGCGGCAAACGCCGCCGGGAATTGCAATATCCTTTATCCGCCCGCTATTCAAGCTCGCCGGTCAAAACCGGCAAACGGGCGATCCGGAAAAACGGTTCAAGCCGCAACGAACTTACCCTTGTTGTTCTTGAACGCCTTTTTGTTGGTGTACAGCATCACGCGAAGGGAGTTCAGGGGATTCTTGCCCGAGAACTTGTGACCCGCCTTCTTGGCTGCCCCAAGGATTTGTTTGGCATCCAGGGCCTTACCCTTGGTTACTGCCAAGGCGACCTGCTTCAAGGAGAGCTTGTTCTTCACCTTCTTAGCCGAGGCCTTTTTGGCAGCCTTTTTAGGGGCTTTCTTTACAGCCTTTTTGGGTGTCTTCTTGGCGGCTTTTTTTACAGCCTTTTTGGGTGTCTTCTTGGCGGCTTTTTTTACAGCCTTTCTGGGTGCTTTCTTGGCCGCCTTTTTCTTCGCCGGACGACCGCGCTTGCCTGCAGTCTTCTTCGCCGGACGACCGCGGCGCTTGCCTGGGGCTTTCTTCGACTTACGACCACGTCGCTTGGCCGGCGCAGTGCCTGCACCTCCCAAGGCGGCTTCAATCTCAGCCAGCCTTTTTTCAGCATCCGCTGCAGTTGCCTGCGCGTTTGCCAAAGCCTTCGATAGGGAATCCTTTTCGGATTGCAATACCGCACGAGCTCGTTGGAATAATTTAACTGTATCTTTGCTCATTCTCTTTGGGGTTATATCGCGCCATATACCGACGCAAAGGTTGAATAATACCCTATAACAAATTGTTTACAAGTCGAAATATAATGTTTTTTTCAGGAGGTACTGGATAGTTGAATAAGTAAAGGTACAGTTAATATTTCATTGCTTAATCGCAACGTGAATGCTCATTGTCCCTCCCATTATATCTATTATTTGAACGGATTTATAACCCAGCAAATCCAGCTTGGCTGACACTCCTTTTTGTGCAGGATATTTTTTCAGCGAGTCCAGTATATAAGCGTAGGCGGATGCATTGCCGCAACATAGCCAGCCAAAAACAGGCAGAATCCATGCGAGGTATAGGTAATAAGCTGATCGGAGCAACCGATTGGCCGGCTTACCAAAATCGAGTATCAGCAGACGCCCTCCCGGCTTCAGGACCCTGGTAATCTCCCGAAGACCGTCTTCGATGCTACCAAGGTTCCTCAAACCGTAACCGATCGTCACCAAGTCAAGTGAGTGGTTCCCAAACGGAAGGTTCAAGGCATCCGCCTGGGCGAGCCTGACGCACTGATTCCCTCGCTTGGCCAAGCGGGCGGCGGCTTGCATTAGCATGGGTCGGTTGAGATCCAGCCCTACGAGCGCGCCTCCCCGCTTGGCCAAGCCGATGGCGATATCACCCGTTCCGCAGCATAAATCCAGCCCTGTTTCACCTTCATTAAAATTCGCAAGGACAACCATGCGACGCTTCCAAATCCGATGTAGTCCGAGGCTTTGGATGTCATTGACGAGATCGTACCGTGCAGCGATCGCGCCAAACAATTGGTCAACTTTTTGTGTGTGTCTGGTTGAATCGATCGCCGTTTCCACTGGTCGGTGACAAGTATCACCTCCCTTACCAGTTCACCAGCAAATCCTATCCAGCGACACAATTAGGAGGTTTGATTCCTCAGATGATAAGGGCAACAATCCCCTCCGAATGTTGTCGCTTGAAGAAGCCATTGAACGATCACTAGCCGCCACGCCTAAGCTTGGAGGCGAGACCATCTCCCTAGCCAATGCCGAGGGTCGGTTTGCCGCTTCGGACGCAAAGGCCAAGGTATCGTTGCCGGCCTTCGACAATTCAGCCATGGACGGGTATGCCGTCAGGAGTTGCGACTTGAAGAGCGCTACTGCCGACTCGCCCGTTGGCTTGATGTGCGTTGGTGTGATCCCCGCCGGGACTTTTCCGGCAGGCTCACTTGAAAGCGAAACCTGCATGAAGATTTATACTGGCTCGCCAATCCCGGACGGCACGGATGCAGTGATCATGCAGGAGGATTGCCGTTCAACTCCCGGCGATGGCGCAACCATCCTCTTCAACGAGCGGGTCAAGCCGTGGGAAAATATTCGCCTGCAAGGCGAAGATATTAGGGAAGGCGACGCAGTGATCTCCAATGGTTCCCGAATAACGGCTGGCACGATCGGATTGCTGACTGCGTCGGGCCATGATCGAATTGAAGTCGGACGCAGGCCAAGAGTCGGGCTGTTGGCAACCGGCAGCGAGCTGACCGAGCCACCCGGTTGCCTGAAGCCTGGCGAAATATATGAGAGCAACCGCGCCATGCTGGCCTCGCTCGCGGCTAGAGTGAACGCCGAGCCCACACCCTATCCCATCGTGCCCGACTCGCTCGATAACACAGTTGCTGCCTTGGAGAGGGCTTTCGCGGAAAATGATGTTGTCGTGACCTCCGGCGGCGTGTCGGTGGGCGACCACGACCACGTGAAGCCGGCTATCGAGCGGCTCGGCGGTTCAGTGGATTTCTGGAAAATCGACGTCAAGCCAGGCAAGCCGTTTGTACTTGGCCAAGTCGGCAGCAAGCCGCTGTTCGGGCTGCCGGGGAATCCGGTTTCGGCCCTCGTCACATATCTGCTGATCGCTCGGCCCGCCTTGTTGAACATGCAGGGTGCGCGGGAATGGCGTCTAACCAAGCGGCCGGGTTGCTTGGTGGACGAGTTCGTCAATAGAGGCGATCGGCGGCATTTCATGCGGGTGACGATCGACGATCGTGGGCTTGTCCTAAGCGCCGGGGGGCAGCGCTCACACATGCTGAGCAGCTTGGCCAAGGCAAACGGCCTCGTTGATTTGCCGCCCAAGTCCCGATGGTCCAAGGGCAAGAGGGTCGAGGTCATCCCGATCGATCAGTGACTGGCTTGATTTTTTAGATTCTCAAGCTTGGCCCGGGCAGCGCCGCGCCGGGCTTCCGCATCATGAACCACATCGCTCAACGAACGGGAAACACATTCCTCCAAAAGTTTTCCCGGAGGCATACCACTCGCCTCGGAAGCGGCGATTAACATTTCAACAGACTGCTCTGAAAGAGTCCAGCCGCTCACGACTTCCTGAGGCTCTGCTTGTTTTTCCGTCGGCTGATCCGAGTCGGGGTTGACCACCGTTCGGATGGCGCTCCGGACGAGGCTGACCATTTGTTTACCCTCCTTGTTGGCGAACGATTTGACCTCGCTGATCAATTCCCTGGGTGCCCAGGAGCCGGATTTTCCTGCGTCACTTGGTTTGGTGTCTTTGCTCACTTGTCGCTGGGCTTGCCCGAGGTCATCGAAGCGATCAATCGGTCGTTCAGTTCACGTGCCGGGTTATATCCCGACGCACTCAGCTTGGTGCTGAGGGCGGCCACCTCAATCAGGCGGGCCAGATTTCGGCCCGGCCGGACCGGGATGCTAATTTTCCTCACCTTAACCCCGAGGACTCTCATGTGATCCTCATCCATGCCAAGTCGATCGATGTCCTTGACATCCTTCCACGCCTTGAGAGAGATCACCAAGTCCAGCCGTTTTTCCGTTCGCACACTCTTGGCCCCGAACATGGCTGCGACGTTGATGATGCCAATGCCGCGCACCTCCATGTGGTTTCGGGCCAACTCCGAACTGGTGCCAACGATCTCGCGGCCATCGAGCAGCGTCATTTTCGTGACATCATCGGAGACCAGGCTATACCCCCGCTCGATCAACTCCAGCACGGTTTCGCTCTTGCCGATGCCGCTCTCGCCACAAATAAGCACCCCGACCCCGTGAACGTCCACCATGCTGCCTTGGATGGTCGAGCGCGGCGCAAAAAGCAAATCCAGTTCTATCGTGGCCAAGTTCACGAATCGCATAGTCACCATCGGCGTCTGAAAAAAAGGCACACCAACCTCGTTGGCGATTATCTTGAGTTCCCGGTCTATCCGCAGGTTTCGCGTGAAAACGATGCAGGGAATCTTATACGAGCAAAGTCTCTTGTAGCGCTTGATGCGGTCCCGCATCGATAGCGACTTAAGGTAATAAGCCTCGGCGTTGCCGATCACTTGGATGCGCTTGAAGGCGATATATTTCGTGAAGCCGGCCAACGCTAGGCTTGGGCGGTTGACGGTCGGCTCGATGATCGTCCGCCCCAAGCCGTTCTCCCCGGCGACCAGCCTCATTTCCAACGGCTCAGCCTGTTCCCTGAAGAATCGCTCGGTCGTGATCTTCTCGCGCGTGGGTTTTCTCTTCGTCGCCATGCTATAAATTGAACTCGGGGCCAAGATAGATTTCCCGTGCGACGGGATCGTCTACGAGAAACTCCGCCTTGCCCTCGCACCGAACGTCCCCCTTGTGAATGATATAGGCGCGGTCGACAAGCTTGAGCGTCTCGCGGACATTGTGGTCGGTGATAAGGATGCCCATCCGACGCTCCTTGAGCTTACGCAAAATCTTCTGCACCTCGTATACCGCGATCGGGTCAATCCCGCTGAACGGCTCGTCGAGTAGCAGCATCCGCGGGCTGGTCACCAAAGCCCGGGTGATCTCGAGCCGACGCTTCTCGCCGCCGCTCAGCGTGTACGCCTTACTCCGGGCCAAGGGGGTCAAATCGAGTTCCTCAAGCAGCGACTTGAGGCGGGCCTTTTGCTCCAGCTTGTCGGAGGTGCATACCTCAAGGATCGCCAAAATATTCTGCTCCACCGTCAACTTGCGAAACACTGACGGCTCTTGCGTCAGGTAGCCAATGCCCAACCGCGCCCGCTGGTGCATGGGCAGGTTGCCGATCGACTTGCCCTCGAATACCACCTCGCCCTCTTCCGGCTTCACCAGCCCGACTATCATGTTGAACGAGGTCGTCTTGCCCGCACCGTTCGGGCCCAGCAGGCCGACGATCTCCCCCGGCGACACGGAGAACGTCACGCCGTTGACCACACGCCGTTTTTTGTATGCCTTGGCCAAGCCCTTTGTCTCGAGCAAACTCATCGTGTCCCTGCTTTCATCTCGCCCTGTTTTTTAGTTCCCTCGCGCATTTTTGCGATCGTCTTCGAGTTCAGCGTCATCTTCCAGCGGCCGGTTGCCTTGAGCCGCTTGGTTTGTTGATCAAACACGACATCCCTACCGCGCAACTCGCCCTCGGCGGTCTTCAGCACCGGGTCTCCTGTCAGGCGCAACAACCCAGTGCCAAGGTTGTAAATCGCCGCTTGACCAAGCGCAACCACCTCCGCGCCATCCAACCGCGTCCGGATCTCCACACTCGGCTTGCCACTCAAGCGCATCGTCTCATCCGCCGTGGAATAAACCAAGCGGTCACCCACGTACCGCATCGCGTTTTCGTCGGTCGTTGATAATACGTCCAAGTCGCCGGATGCATCCAGCGAAACCAAGCCCGCACCCTTCGGGTCGATCTCGACCAAAACATTTTGAGCCAGAACCCTCAACCCTTCGTCGCCGCTCATCACCACGTTGCCAGTGAACGTCGCCGAGTCCAACCCCTTGGCCTTTTTAGCCTGCCGATACTCGAACGAATCGCACACAATCAACAGCGGCTCGCCGCTTGGTTCCGTTTTGGCCGGCAACAGAAACCGGGTGCCACCCTTGGGTTGAGGTAGCTGCATCTTCACTCTTCCGCTCGCCCGGAAGACTCCGTCGTCCGGCGACAATTCGACCGAGCGCGCCTGGCCGCTTTGCGTTCCCAGCCTCCATTTGGGTTCACCCCTCAACTGAATTGTTTTTTGCGCCAAGTCGTAAGTCGCCATCTGCGCCGTGAGTTGGTCCCCGCCCTGAGCAAGCTTGACGCCGACTTCGGCATTGACCGATTCCACGATACCGCCGCTGCCCTTGGCCAGGCGTACGTTTAAAAAACTGCATTGCAACCGTCCTTCACCACGGGTCAATCGAACCGCGCCGATGTATCTCGCGAAGCCTATGTTCTTCTCGGTCGCAGACTGAAACAAAAAAACATTGGAGCGGATCTCGACAAACCGGCCTTCGCCGGCCTTTGACGGCTCATTTTTCGGCGCGTTAAAATCCAGAAATCCCCCTTCCCCCTTGGCGCCCGCCGGGAGTTTCATGTAAACATCCCCCTCGGCGTTCACGGTTTGCGAGTCGCGATGAATCATCAGCAGATTGGCCCGACCGGATCGCTCGCTCATCGTCCAGCTTGGGTTGCCCTTGAGCACAATCAAACCGGCGGGCAGGTCGTAGTCAGCCTGCTCGCTGGTGGTTTTGATTTGCCCGGCTTGCATCACCACACTACCGGTCGCGCGGATCGTTTGCACCTCCCAGTCGTCCTCCCTCATGCCAACCGCAATCGAGTCGCTGCTCAAGGTGCCGTCGGCATCCTTCACCAAAACCGAGCCGCGAAAAAGCGCCCGGCCCGGCTCGAGTTCAAATTGGCGCGAAGTGATTTGAAGCAACTCCGGCTCGCCGCTGGATGTGTCCGTTTTTTGCTGCGCTTGGGCAAGCGACAGGCGGCTTTTTTTGTCCAGCCTGGCTTCGACACTGCCGAACACCCTCAGGGTCGGCCCGGCTAGGTTCCCGGAAAAGCCGACGCCCTTGAGTTGCATCTGGCCATCGCCCGTGGAGAGCGAGAGTTCGCCGGAGGAACGAATCGTTTTTTTGTCCTGATCGTAGAGGCACTCGCTGACGGTGAAGACGAGATTCGTTTTCCCATCGCCGGTGACTGTGACCAGTCGCGGGTCGCTCAACGCCAGCGTGCCGTCCGCCTGAAAAACCGCCTCCGTTCCGGTGAGAATGGAAATTCGGAGACTGTCAGCCGACTTTTCAGCGATGCGAAACCGCCCGGTGCTCGCCGGTGCCTGGCCAAGCGTCTGGCTTGGCTTGGCGGCAAAAAGACACGCCACAAAAACCGGGATCACCCATTGTGCCTTCGACAACACTACTGCGGTGAGTGTGAAATCTGCGCGCCGCCTTGCAAAGGTTTTACTGCGCGCCATCGAAAAAACTCAGGCCTTGGGCGGCAGTTCGAATTCGTCCGCATGGTACGAGCTGCGGACCATCGGCCCGCTGGCCACGTGCCGGAAACCCATCTCCCGCGCCTTGGCCCCATACTCGTCGAACTTCCCCGGCGTCACGTACTCCACAACCGGCAAGTGGCAGCGGCTCGGCTGCAAATATTGGCCAAGCGTGAGGATGTCGCACTTTGCCAAGCGCAGGTCGGCCATCGCCTCGAGCAGTTCCGACTCCGTCTCGCCAAGGCCAAGCATCAAGCCCGACTTGGTATAAATCGTTCCGCCGCTCCACGCCTTGGCCTTGCGCAGCACCGTGAGCGACCGGTCGTACTCGGCCCGCGACCGCACGGCCGGCGTCAACCGACGCACCGTCTCGAGGTTGTGGTTGAAAATCTCCGGCTTGGCGTCAAGCACTCTTTGCAGCGAAGCGTCTTTGTCGAGAAAGTCGGGGACGAGTACCTCGATGACGATGCCGGAATTCCTGCGGCGCACCGCCTCGATGGTCGCTCGAAAGTGGGCAGCCCCGCCATCAGCCAAGTCGTCACGCGCGACGGCGGTGATAACAACGTGCTTGAGTTTCATCCAGGACGTCGCCTCAGCGACCCGCTCCGGTTCGTCGCCCTCAAGCGGCTTTGGCTTGGCAGTGTTCACCGCGCAAAAACCACAGGCACGCGTGCAGCGATCGCCAGCGATCATAAACGTCGCCGTACCCTTGCTCCAGCACTCCCAATGGTTCGGGCACTTGGCGCTCTCGCAGACCGTATGCAGGCTCAACTCGCCAAGTAAACTGCGCGTGCGCGTGAAATCGCTGCCGCTCGGCAGCTTCAGTCGAAGCCACTCGGGAATGCGTTTGCGCTCTTGAATCGTAACCGTATCAGGCATCCGTTTAGATCGCTAACTCAGCTCGTTCCAAAATTGCGCCAACTCGGACGCCCCGAAGTCGGCCAGCATCTCTCCGTCGACCTCAATCACAGGAGCGCTGCTCTGGCCGCTCAGCCGCACCATCTCGTCCCAAGCGGCGCGGTCGGACGTCACGTCGAGCGCGGTGTATTTGATCTTGCTGCGGTCAAGCCACTCCATTGCCTCAGAGCACCAGCCGCAGAACGGCTTGATGAAAAGTCGAACTGTCGTGGGTTGATACATGCGCTTGGCCTTGGCCAAGCGCACTTTGCAGCCAAAGCCAAGCCAGCGCAATATCATGCGTCACTCGCCTCTGTGATGAGGGTGGCATCCATCGGTTACAGGGTTGGGCCGAGCATCCACGGGGCGAACTCCTCATCGCCCATCCCGGCGAGTTCGCTCTTAGTTTTTTCGCCGCCTGCCACGGCAAGGATCTTGTCGTAAATCCGCCGACCAACCTGCTCGATCGTCTCGGTGCCATCGAGAATCGTGCCGGCGTTGATATCCATGTCCTCCTCCATCCAGTTGTACATAGGGGTGTTGGTGGCGACCTTGATGCACGGCGACGGCTTGCAGCCGTACACGCTGCCGCGCCCGGTGGTGAATACACCGACGTTGCAGCCGCCGCTGACGAGGCCGGTCATGCTTACCGGGTCGTTGCCGGGCGTGTCCATGAAACACAAGCCCTTGGCCTCGATGGACTCAGCGTAGTCGTACACGGCAGCCAACGGCGCCTGGCCCGCTTTGGCCACTGCGCCTAGGCTCTTCTCAAAAATCGTGGTGAGACCCCCATCCTTGTTTCCTGGCGAGGGATTGTTGTCAATAGTTGAGCCGAACATGGCTGTATGCTGTTCCCACCAGCGAGTCTGCGAGACGAGTTTCTCGCCAACTTCGCGTGTCACCGCACGGCGGGTGAGTAGATGTTCCGCTCCGTAAATCTCGGTGGTCTCACCAAAGACGGACGCAGCACCCTGACGCACGAGTTGGTCGGAGGCGACACCCAGCGCAGGGTTTGCCGAGATGCCGCTGTTAGCATCCGAGCCGCCGCAGTTCATCGCCAAGGCAAGTTTGGAAACCGGTTGTGTCGTCCGCTTCAGTGCGTTGACATCAGGCAGCATTCTCTGAACCGCCTTGACAGCTGACTCGACGGTTTTTCGGACGCCACCGGTCTGTTGTATGGTCAGGAAGGTGGGAGCCTGCTCGCCATCCTGCAACCGGTCGAGATGATATTTATCGATCAAACCGGGAACCTGATTGACCTCGCAGCCCAACCCAACCAACACATAACCGCCGATGTTTGGATGACGTGCCATTCCCGCTATAACTCGCTGCAAGATCTCGTGGCCATGGTTCGGATCGTAACTGCACCCTCCCTTGTGCGTAAAGGCAACCACGCCATCAACATTGCGGAAATCGCTCTTGAAGTCACTGGATCGGAAGCGGTCAGCCACATACCTAGAAACTGATGCGGAGCAGTTCACACTCGAGATAACGCCGATATAATTGCGAGTTCCAGCTTTGCCGCCGGGCCGGGCGATGCCAAGAAAAGTATCCTCATCTCCATCCAGCGCAGGTAGTTCAGTTATCTCATCGCAAAAACGATAGTCCCTGCCAACCGTCCTCAGTTCGACATTGTGGGTGTGTACCCAGTCCCCAGGCTCGATACCAGTCTTCGCAAAGCCGATAATCTGGCCATACTTCACCAACTCATGCCCGGCACTGATCGACACCAAGGCAACCTTGTGCCCCCCCGGGATGGTTTGCCTCAACTCAATACGACTATCACCCACAGCCACTGAAGTGCCGCCTTTCAACGTACGCCGTGCTGTGGCGACATTATCGCGTTGATTCAGAACAATGAAATCGGTTGCATAATCGGCCATGAACACGACGAAGAGTTAACAAAAAAAAGCCCGCCGTTAAGCGGGCTTTCTTGAAAAATATCGGAAGCTCAACCAGAAAGCTCAATTAGGGAGCATTGTAACGCGCTGGATCCAGTCCCGCCGAAGCAGTAACCGGTGTCGGCGCAGTAGTAGGGAATGCATCTGTGCCAACCACAGACCCATCAGCACCCAGCGCCGAAATTGGGGAACCCACCGTAGTGATAACGCCCTTTGAATCAGAACCACCACCGGCAAGCACCGCCTGGTTTACTGTCCTGAACAGGGATGGCACTGCCGCCACAACTGTATTGTAAACCATCTGATGCTTCTTAACATTGGTGGCCTTCAGAATCGCGACCGTGATCTCACCGACCTTCGCAGGAGCAGCCTTCGCGGCAGCTCTGGCAATGTCCTTCGTGTACTGCGGGGTTAGCTTGACTGCCTCCACTGCGATGTCTGCAGCCGCATCAGGCACCAGACTGCAGATGAAACTTACAACCGAAACGCAAACGGCCGGTTTCTTGGCGATAGCAACGCGCAACACCTCCATCGCTGTCTCAGCCTTATCGGCCTTCTTTGCCTTGGCCACCAACGAATTGGCGATGTAAGGCATCTCAGCGCCGGGTGCCTTTGCGAACGCATCCTTGATAGCATTCTTGTCTACAGCCGCATTGGCGCTAACGAAGGTTCCACCAATAGCAACTGCTATTGCTACGCCGACAAATAACCGTGTGTTCTTTTTCATGATTGAGTTGTTAACTTCTTTTTTCCGCTAACGGGTGGAGGAGTTTCTGCAGCGATTGAGCTGGTGTCAACACGAAAAAACAAACTTTTTTACTTTTATTTCTAACGCAAAAAGAGCTGATTTTCCTTTGTTTTCAACTGAAAACGCCCCATATTGGTCGTCACGTAACCTTATAAATGCTATGCAAACTTTATTTTTTTTACGGAAAACTGCCATATTATGCTTCTTTGCCGCCGTTCAAGTCGCACAGGCTCAAACACTTCCTGAAGTCAGCGATGTGGATCTTCAGCCGCTCAAGGCGCAAATCCAACGACTCATTCAGGCCACGGATTACCTAGGCGAACCGCTCTCTGCCAGAACCAAGCTAAGACTCAGCCGAGCGCTTGGCCAAGCGGACGCCGCGAAAGCCGTCGCCGCGGTTCAGCAAATTCTTGATGCCCAATGCCTTGTCGGTATCAACATCAACCCGGAGTCACGAGTCAAGGTGAACGCCGGCCCGGCCAAGCACGAGTTGGTCGAGCAGGGCTGGCGCAGCTTCCTGGTCAAGGTCAATAACCAAGCCGGTGTTACTGCGGAACTCATCGCCAGCAGCCCAAACTCCCAACCCCACGCCGGTTCGCCACAGAGCCAAATCGTAGATCGTTGGCTTGGCTTGGCGATGCACAATGCCCAGCCGCTCACCAAGACGCTCAGCGGCTTGGCCTTGGAGTATCGCATCGTCCAGCTTTACAGCCGCGACGCTGGCAAGCGCGACGCCAAGCTCAGCTTCGACGTTGGCCAAGGAACGCAGGATCTCGGCTTCCGCAGCGAGATTAATCTGCTCTTTGACTGCAAGCCAGCCCGCAAGCTCAAGCTCAAGGTGCTCGATGAGAACGGCAAACCGACCACCGCCGGTTTTGAATTTCGCGATAAGCTTGGCCGCGTGTATCCGTCACAGGCCAAGCGGCTTGCACCGGACTTTCATTTTCATCCTCAAATCTATCGCGCCGACGGCGAACACGTAAAACTGCCGAGCGGCTCCTACACCGTTCGGAATTATCGCGGCCCTGAGTCGATCCCGCAAACCCGCACCATCACCGTCGGCGACGCGGATATCACCGAGTCGTTCAAGATGCGGCGCTGGATTGATCCATCGCTGATGGGTTGTTGGTCGGGCGATCACCACATCCCCGCCGCCGGTTGCGCCCATTACAAAAACCCCACCGAGGGCGTCCACGCACCGGACATGATGAGACACTGCCTCGGCGAGGATCTCAAGGTCGGCGCAAACCTTACTTGGGGGCCGTGTTTCGACTATCAAAAACAGTTTTTCACCGGCAAAGACGATGACGTCTCCCAGTTTCCCTATTTGCTCCGCTACGACGTCGAGGTTTCAGGGTTTGGCTCCCATCAATCGGGCCATTTGTGCCTCTTGCGCCTAAATAACCAGATGTATCCCGGCGGCGAATCCAAGCACCACTGGCCCAAGCTCTGC
>PVBE010840675.1_pt1 | contig 13620 bp, 10 predicted proteins | sample 1631181 | NCBI WGS metagenome assembly PVBE01 (sample SAMN08397723, study PRJNA350692) | Marine metagenome, whole genome shotgun sequencing project. | isolation source: water | place: Pacific Ocean | collected 2012-04 | reverse complement strand
TGCGAAAGCTTGCCCTAGCCGGCTAGGGCTGCGCTTCCGCGCCTTGATCTCGCACGAAATCCACGCACCTGGCTCCGCGGGGGTTCTTCAACAGCCTGCTAGAACAGAGCCCTACGCCCTACATCCACTGACCGGCGTTGGCGTCGAGCAGATGGCCCGTTACGGGGTTCGACAGCTCCGAGGCGAGGAAGACCGCCACCTTCGCGATTTCCTCGCCTTTCGGCAGGTAGTGCAGCGCCGTTTGCTGCTCGTACCGAATCCGCATGTCGTCGAGGGTCACGCCCTCCGCCTCGCCCCACTTGCGGAGCACACCCTGTGCGGTCGGGCCCCAGATCCATCCCGGGATGACGGCGTTCACGCGAATGCCATCGGGCCCGAGCTCTTTCGCGAGGGTCTTGGTGACGGCGTTCAAGGCCGCCTTCGACGACGCGTAGGGCCCGGCCGTGGGGTAGTGTTCGCGCGATGCGATCGTGCTGACCATGATGATGCGCGCGGCCTCGCGGCGTCGCAGCGCGGGGATCGCGGCCTGCGTCATCGTCAGCGCACCGAGAAAGTTCACATCCATGGCCATTCGCCAGTCTTCCAGGTTCGCATCCGCCAGCGGCCCGTCCCCGTGGGGCCAGACGGCGTTGTTGACCAGGATGTCGAGCCCGCCCAGCTCCGACTCGGCTCTCGCCACCAGCGACTTGCAGGCCTCGGCGTCCGTGATGTCCGCACACTGCCACACGCACTTGCGACCCATGCCCTCGATCTCGCCTGCGATCGAGCGGATGGTGTCCTCGCTGCGCGCGGCCAGTACGAGGTTGGCGCCCTCCGCGGCGAAGACCCGCGCCAGCGCCGTGCCGAGATCCATGCCGACGCCCGCCAGCAGTGCGACCCGATTGTTAAGGAGTCCCATCGTTTTCGTTTCCTCCACTATCTATGAGTCCTATGAGTCCTATAAGTCCCACAAATTCCATAAGCCCTATGGATCCTATGAGTCCTATCTATCTATCCCCTCTTCGTCGGATCCGGGGACGATGTTCCCGGAGTACACGCCGAGGTCGATGATGCGCCCCTGCTCGTCGAGGCGGAAGACGTCGACTACGCGTTGGCGGCCGGGCGTCACGTCGGACTCGGCCTCGACCTCCAACCACGCCATGTCGCCGTGCTCCAGCGCCTCGATGCCGTGCAGACGCGCCGCGTAGGCGAAGGCCATCTCTACGAAGAAGCTGCGAATTGCGTCGCTGTCCGCGTAGACGCCGGTCGGATGGCGCAACACGGCGCCCGGCGCGAAGAGCGACAGCATGGCGTCGATGTCGCCCGTGTTCATGGCCTCGACGTAGCGTTGCGCGATACCGGTCGTTCGGGTCACTGGAGCGCTGCCCCCGGGCGGTATGGCCCAGCAGGGCCTCGGGGACCATGTCGATGCTGTGGACTCTGATGCGCAGTGGAATCCGGCATGTTGTAATTCTAACCACAAAGAGAGCGATTCGGGGGCGCTGGGGGCGATCTGGCCCGTCGCGGGCGGTTCTCGAGCATCGCTGGGGGTGCCATGGGTCGGCCCGATGGATCGCCGTCACGATGCATGCGCGCGCTGCGCTGTTAAGATCTGAAGCCGCGGAGAGTCAACCAATGATCGAGACCGACCCCTGCATGCCCGAGATCGAGGAAGATCCGCTTCCGATCGACGCCCGGCTGCGCGAGGAGTGCCCGATCGACCCGCTCGAGGGCTGGGGCGGGTTGGCGCCCACTCGTTTCCCGATCGGGTTCCAGGCATGACGCGGGCGGCGAACGAAGGGGACCCGATGGACCTGGCAGATCGCGTTCGCGCCGTACTCGGACTCGACCCCGAGGCGCCCGCGGTGGAGTTCGAGGACCGCTGGTACAGCTGGGGCGAGCTCGCAGCGCTCATGCGGGACATCGACGCGGCGCTGACGGACGCCGGCATCGGCGAGGACGCGGCGATCGCGGTGATGCTGCGCAATCGCCCCTCCCTGCTCGGCGCCATGATCAGCGTGATCACCTCGCGGCGCTGCGTGCTGACCGTCAACGCGATCCAGGGTGCGAGCAAGCTGGCAGGTGAGCTCGAGGGCCTGAGGGCCCCCGCGCTGATCGGCCATGCCGACGACTGGGCGGTGAGCGGCCTGCCCCAGGTCGCCGAGCGGGTGGGCTGCGTGGGGATCGAGGTCCACGAGGCGCCCAAGCTGGGCATGCGTGTGCTTCCGGGGCTCGAGGCGCTGGGCACGGGACCCCACCACGAGCCCCTGCCCGGCGTCGCGGTGCAGATGCTCACGAGCGGCACCACCGGCGAGCCCAAGCGCGTCGCGCTGCGGCTCGCGGCGCTCGAGCAGTCCCTCTCATCGGCCGCGCGCTACGAGTCGAAGGGCGGTTCCGATGAGCCACAGCTGCGCTCGGGGGTCGTGTTGATGCCGAATCCGCTGGTGCACGTAGGCGGGATCTTTCGCGCGGGCGGGGCGCTGTACAGTGGACGCCGCATCTCGATGATGGAGCGTTTCGATGTCGACCAGTGGCACGAACTCGTCCGCCGCCACCGGCCCAAGGTCGCGAGCCTGGTACCGGCAGCGGTCAAGATGGTGCTCGACGCCGAGTTCCCGCCGGAGGATCTCTCCAGTCTGCGCATCGTGAGCGCTGGGACCGCGCCGCTCGACCCCGCTACCGCGGAGGCCTTCGAGGGACGCTACGGCGTGCCCGTGCTCACGACCTACGGCGCCACCGAGTTCGCGGGCGGGGTCGCGGGCTGGACCCTCCGCGACTACAAGGAACATGCCAAGGCCAAGCGCGGCAGCGTGGGGCGCGCCAACGCAGGCGTAGCGCTGCAGATCGTCGATCAGGACAGCGGCGAGGTCCTCGGTCCGGACGAGGTCGGTCTGCTCGAGGTGAAGACCGGGCAGCACAGCCAGCAGATGGGCTGGGTGCGCACCACGGATCTCGCTCGCCTCGACGCCGATGGCTTCCTCTGGGTGGTCGGCCGCGCCGACGGCGCGATCAACCGTGGCGGCTTCAAGCTGCTGCCCGACCAGATCGAGAAGGTGCTCGAGCAGCACCCCTCGATCGCCGAGGTCTCGGTGGTGGGGGTCGAGGACCCGCGTCTGGGAGAGGTGCCCGTGGCCGCCGTGGTGCTGCGAGAAGCGGCCCCCATCATCGACGAGGCCGAGCTCGTGCGCTTCGCAGCCGAGCACCTCACCGGCTATCAGCGTCCCACGCGCTACCGGATCGTCGAGGCACTGCCGCGCACCCCCTCGATGAAGGTGAGCCAACCGGAGGTACGGCGCCTCTTCGAGCCGTCCGGCCGAGCCTCTGAGACAGAACACGCATGCCCTTCGACCAACTCTTCGACCAATTCTTCGATCAACTGACTAATACCTGAGCAGGAGCGCCCTGGGATGCCGACTCTATACGAGCTGATGCAGCAGCATGCCGAACACAGGCCGGAGAAGCTCGCCCTGATCTCGGAGCACGACGGAACGCGGACCTACGCCGAGCTCGTCGAGAACGAGGCCAGGCTCGCACACGCGTTCACGCACGAGCTGGGCTTCGCGCCCGGCGAGCGCAGCTGTATCTGGATGTGGAATAGGCCCGAATTCGTCGAGGTGCAGCATGCCGCCGCGGCGGTCGGGCTGCCACCCGTGCTCGCAAATCCCGAGTGGGCCGACGCCGAGATGGAGTTCGTTCTCGAACACTCGCATGCGCGCTTTATCGTCTGCGAGCCCGAGCTGGCCGAGCGGGCGCTTGCGCTCGCTCGGCGCATCGATAGCCTCGACTGTGTCATCACGCTGGGCGACTCCGTCCCGGAAGGCGCGCTCAGCCTAATAGCGCTGCGCGACGCGGCCCCTGCTGATGCCGGGGCCAGGCTGCCCCCGGTTCCCGACGACGTACCCGGGCACCTGATGTACACGTCGGGCACCACGACGGGCCGCCCGAAGGCCGTGACCTTCCAGCGCGACTTTCCCCGCAACGCTCCGCGCTATGACGAGATGCTCGGCCTCGGCGCGTCCGATCGCAGCATCTTCGTCACTCCGCTATTCCACGGCAACGGCGCAGCCGGCCTGATCTCCGCGCTCTCCCTGGGCGGTTCGGCGGTCTTCCAGCGTCGATTCTCGGCGCGGCGCTTCTGGCCGCTCGTCGACCGGACCCGTCCCTCGTATCTCCTCACGCTGGCGCCGATCGTCCACATCCTGCTCGGCCTGCGTCCGAGTGCGTTCGAGCGCGAGCACAGCCTGCGCATGATCGTCGCGCTCGGCGCCGGTGCCGCGGCTCCGCTGATGGAGGAGCGCTACGGCGTGCCCGTCATCGACTGGTACGGCATGACCGAGGCCGGCATGGGCACCTTCACGCGTCTGTCCGAGGAACGTCGGCCGGGCAGCTCGGGGCGACGCTTCGAGGGCAGCGGCATGACGATCCTGCGCGAGGACGGCAGCGTGGCCGATCCCGACGAGGTGGGCGAAGTCGGCTTCGCAACGGGCGCAACTGGCTTCCAGGGCTACCTGGACGACGACGAGGCGACCCGCAACGCAGTCTTTGGCGGCTATTTCCATACGGGCGACCTCGGACGCTTCGACGCCGACGGCTACTTCTACTTCGTCGACCGAAAGAAGGACATCGTGCGCCGCGGCGGCGAGAATATCTCGAGTGCCGAGGTGGAGATGGTTCTGCGCCAGCATCCCGACGTCGCAGAGGTCGCCATCGTGGGCAGGCCGGATCTGGTGCTGGGCGAGCGTGTGGCGGCCTTCGTCGTTGCTGCCGAGGGCTCGGCGCCGCCCGACGCGAGCTCGATAGCGAAGTTCGCCGAGGACAGGCTGGCGGGGTACAAGCTTCCCGAATCGGTCCTCCCGATCGAGGAGCTTCCGCGCACCGCGACCGGCAAGGTGGAGAAGTTTCGCCTGCGCAAGCAGCTGGGTGATGTCGTCCGCGACTGACCGCTGCGCGCGCTCCGCGGGCAGCGACGCAGAATGCGCGCGGGGAAGATCACGGTTCGAGGACTGCGAGCCGCGCTAGTCAGTCGATGCGCACGGCCGGCACCTCGTTGCGCAGCTGCATGCCCTTGGGGCCCTCGAAGCCTCCGTTCACCCACCAGTCGACGCCGTCCTTCTGGACCTGGGCCGGGTCGTCGTTCTGGCTCTCGTAGATGGCGAAGTACTTGGAAGGCGTGCGCGAGGGGTCGTTCGAGACGTAACGCGTCGCCGCGTAGAAGTCGATGGCCTCGACCGTGTGGTGCAGGTGGCCCGAGTACCATTCGTTGAACACGTCTTCCTCAGCGGGGTCGTCGCAGTCGGTGAAGACCAGTACGACGCCCCGGGTCCTGCCGTCGGAAATCGGCCCGTACTCGGCGATCTTCGTGTAGCCCAGCGTCGTCTCGCCGTCGCCGTCGTCGGCTGCGATGCGCTGCGTCGCAGCGGCCACGTCCTTGAGCTGCGTCTCGTAGATCGCGACATGGGTGGCGCCGCCCAGGTCGTAGCCAGGGGCCACGCGAAAGGCGATTCCGCGATCGACTGCGTCACCGTGCCCGGCCGCGGAGGCGGCCTCGCTTCGCCATTTCTCCTCCCAGGCTCGCGCCTCCGCCGCGTCGGGCTTCGAGATGGTGGTGACGACTACACCAATGTGCTTCTGGCCTTCCATGTCTGATGCCTCCTCGTTGGTCTCATCGACCCGCAGAGATCGATGGGTTCACGGTGCCCTCCACCTGGCCACCTGGGCTCACGTGGGCCCGGTTCAGCTTCTTGCCCGACTCGTCTACCTCGTAGTGCGACGGGAAGGGGGTCGCGATCTCGTCCAGCGCGGTCCGGGTTTCCGGGGACCAGTCTTGCCGATGCAGAGTTGATGACCGCGCCCGAAGCGGAGCTCGCGGTCGTGCTGCCGCTTAACACCGGACCCGTCCGGATCATCGAACTCACGCTCGTCACGACACGTGGCCCCGTCACAAGCGCCACCCGCGAGTCTACCGGGATCGTGAGGCCGTGCCAGGTTGACTCCTCGAGGGCGACCCGATCCCGGAACCGGGAGGGCCTCGCCATCCTGGCTCGTCGACTCGAGGATCTGCGACGCGGCCGGGAGGCATCCACCTTCCTGGTCTCGAGGGTATCGCGCTGCCCGCAGACGCCATGACCCGATGCTGTGTGTCCACCCAAGCCTTTGAGCCAGCGCGGTCTATGGGACGGCGTACCCGAGCGCGCGCAGCTGATTGAGTTGCATCTCATCCATCTCGATTCGCGGCTCGAGCTCGAAAGGGGAGGTGCTGGTGGAGCGGAATTGAGACGCGAGGGCACGCATGCTCTCGAGCTGCTCGACATCCTGTGTGATTCGATCCTCGAGCTCGCCCGGATCGGTGGTGCGGTCGTAGAGATGCTCCTGCACCGCGGCGCCCTCCGCGTCCTCGTAGCGGACGTATCGATGGGTGTCGTCGGTGATCGCGAGAGTCGGCGTGTCGTCCCGGCCGACGCGTCCCCAGTGCTGATCGAGGTAGGCGAATAGCGGACGTTGCTCTTCACCTTCAGAGTGGGCCTCGCCTCGCGCGGCCGCCAGGATGGCGGGCTTGAGCGATCGACCGTCGCTCTCTTCGAGTCTCGGGAGGCCGAGCAGATCGAGGATCGTGGGCCAGACATCGACGCCTGCTGTACGCTCGGTCACGACGATCGGCTTCTCGAATCGGAAAGGGAAGCTGAGGATGAAGGGAACTTCGGTCGTCTCTCTGTACACGTGGCGGGCATGCCCCTCGTAGCCCCGCTCGCCGAAGGCTTCTCCATGGTCGGAGGTCACGACGATCAAGGTCTTCTCGAGCTGGCCGGAGCGGGCCAGCTCTTCGATGAACGGATCCAGGACCAGATTCGTCCAGAGAATCGAATTGTCGTAGATGTCGGAATAGGATGTGCCGAAGAGCGCCGTGTCTTCGCTATAAAGATACTGATGAACATCCATGAGGTGCATGTACAGGAACCACCGTTCGTGCCCGTGAAGGCGCAGGAACTCCCGGGCGGTGGCCGTCGCGTCGAGGTCGCTTCCCCCGACCGCGACGGTCGGGTTCTCCGCACGCACGTCGTCAGCCACCTGCTCCGGGAAGGGGCGGGCGTAGATCTCGAAGCCCTGGCCGAACCCGAAATAACCCATCAGCCACCCGTTGCGGAAGATGCCCGCTGTCCGGAAGCCCGCGTCGGCGAGGATTTCGGCCGGAAGTCGCGGGGCTTCGGGCACCACATCGTCGAAGTGGGTCACGCCCGTCCGGGGCGGGTAGAGGCTCGTCCAGAGAGAGGCCATGGAACACTTGGTCCATGACGATTGCGAGAGGTGACGATCGAAGCGGACTCCGCGCTCTGCGAGCACGTCCAGAAGCGGGCTGGTTGCTCTCTCGTAACCGTACGAGCCGAGCCGGTCCGCTCGAAGCGTGTCGATCAGAATGAAGAGAACATTGATGTCGTCGTCCTCGGCGAGCGAGGCAATGTCGTCTGCGGTGCCCAGCGGTCGAGGGTCTCCAGCGCCTTGCAGCTTCGAGAGAGTCGGCGCCAGGAGCGAGTAGACGCCTAGCACGACGGCTGCACTCAGCCAGAGCCACGGGGATCGAATCCATCGAGTAATCGATCGAGTAGAGTCACTAGAGTCACGAGGCATCGAACGAGATTCCTCTCAGTCGTCGAGAATCAGTCCCCGGCACTTCGCTGAGCCAGCGGCGATACGACGGGTGCAAGCCAGCGATGGGCGAGATCGAGTTCCCGAAAGGGAGGGGGTGAGACATGGGGAGAGCCAAAGGGAGAGGCATGGGAAGAAGTGAGGGAGAAGAACCCCGGTACTCCGGGCATGGCCCTGGTCTTTGTCCTTGCGAGGACATTTCTCGTCGGTCCCGCGCCGTGGCTACGCCCCATCGCACGATTTTGGCTGGGAATTCCGGAGGATGCAATGGCTCGCGCGGCGTTCGCGCAAGCGGGCGAGCGAATGCGGACGGAACGCGACCTTTTCGGCTCGGTCTCCTTCTCCGCCTTGTGTGCGGCCTTGCCTTGCTCTCGGCCTGCGTCGAAGCGAGCCCTTCGATCGAAGAAGTTCGCCAGCAGCAGCAGGCTGGACAGTATGCGGAGACCGTCGAGCCCCTTCGACGCTTGATCGAAAAGGCTCCCGATGATCCCGAAACGCTCTACCTCTATGGGCGGGCCCTGTGGTCGACGGGGCAGTTCGGTTTCGCGATGTGGCCTCTCAAGGGCGCGATGGTCGATCCGGACTACAAGCTTCCCGCCGGCATCCTGTTCGTGAACTCCCTGATGAGGAACGAGGCCTGGCGCGACGCAGAGCGAGTCTGCAACGAGCTGCTCGCAGAGCTGGACGAGGACAGTGTGGACCTGTTGACAATGAGGGCCTCCGCCCGGCAGGGCTCCCGTGCGAACTACGAGGGCGCGATCGAAGATGCCGACCGTGTGCTCGAGCTCGAGCCCGACAACACGGATGTCTTGATCCCGCGGACGGTCTCACTGCTTGCCCTCGGGCGCGTCGAGGAGGCTGGTGAGGCCCTACGCGAGCTGGATGCGCTCTACCGAGACGGGAGCCTCGGTCTGACGGGCTCGCCCAAGTTCTGTACCGCGGGGGCTGTATTTGCCATGGAGAAAGGCGAGGAGGAGCTGGCCGTAGAACGATTCGATCGCTGCCTGGAGGAGTTTCCCGCGGATTCGCTCCTGTTGTCGAATGTGGTCGATTTCTACGACCGCAGGCGCGATTTCGATCGAACCCTCGAGATTCTCACGCGAGCCCTGGAGGCGGAGCCCGAATCCCAAGCGCTTCGCGACAACCTCGCAATGCGCCTCCATGGGGCCGGAAGGGAGGAGGACGCGTTGGCCGTCCTGCTCGAGGCCACCGAGCAACCCGCGATCATCCCGCGAATCCGGGCCTGGCTGAGCGCCGGGGCCTTCTACTCGTCGATCGATCTGATGGACGAGGCAATTGCGGCCTACGAGCAAGCCATGGCCCTGCTCTCTGCCCGCACCCCGGACGTCGACCTGCGTTATGCGGACGCTCTCGTCCGGGCCCAGCAGTTCGAAAAGGCGCTCGCCTGGGCAGAGGGGATGGATGTCGCGGCCCATCGATCCATGATTCGGGGGCGGGCTCTGCTCGAAATGGGCGAGACGGCCCGGGCCCTCGAGTCCCTCTCCGAGGGCAATCGGCTCTGGCCAAACAATGCCGTGGCCCGCTACTACACGGCCGTGGCGGCCGAACGGCTGGGGCTGATCGATCGCGCCGTCGAGGAGTACCGCTACTCCATTCGGACCGAGCCGGACTCGACGGATGCGGTGATTCGCCTGGCTCATACCTACATCGCCTTGGGCGAATCTTCCACTGCCCTGAACATTCTGTCGCTGACAAGCTTCGATCACCCCGACGCGGCGGAGATCCTGGCACTCAAGGGGCGGATCATGAGCCGCCAGGGCGTCTTCAAGACCGCCCCGCGGCAATTCGTCTCGCTTTTCTCCCAGCCCGGTTTTCGCGGTCGGGGCATGGCAGCGCTTGCGCAGGGGATCTTCGATCGAGCGGGCCCGAAGGCGGCGGTCGCCTATCTCGAGGCAGCGGAAGATCTCGATTTGACCGATCCCCGGGCTGTCGACGCCGTTGCCAAACTCGTCGATTGGCTTCCGAAGGTCGGGCGCGCGGACGACGCAGTCGAGCTGACGGCCAGGGCCCGAGAGGCCCATCCAGGCGAGCCGGACTTCTGGGCTCTTCACGGGCAGGCCCTGTCGAACACGGACGCTGTTCCAACGCGGGTCGTCCGATCGGCGTTCGAGAAGGCACTCGAGCTGGAGGAAGACAATGCGATCGCGCTGCGCGGACTCGCGAAGACGCTCGCGCCCTTCGAGGACCGCGCCGAGGAGGCGCTCGAGCTGTACAGACGGGCCATCGCGCGCGATCCCCAGGACGAATCCGCGTCCGAGGCTCTGGCTCGGCTGCTGCGATCGATGGGCCGGACGAAGGAGTCGCTCCCCGTTCTCGAGCGACTCGTCCGCGAACAACCCTGGGATGCATCGGGCATTCTTCTGCTCGTAGAGATGCGCCTGGACGCTGGGACGAGTGATCGGGCCCAGTGGGCGGGAAGCCGCGAGCTGCTCGACCGGGCCCGTCGCCTGCGCTATGGAGCGAGGGGCGCAGCGGCCCGGATCGAAAACTTCGAGGCTCGGCTGTTGGATGATCCGGCGGCTCGCGCCCTGCCCGACGTCAGCTGACGTCAGCTGATCGAGGGCAGGATCGGACTCACAGGCCGGCTCAGGACGCCTCACCCCGGTAGCCCGCTCGCCGCAAGATGGGCTCGGGGAGCTCGTGGTTCTCGAGCCAGTGGCTCGCGGCTTCTCGGTCGTCAGCCAGCCATTGACGCAGGATCAAGATCGTGTTGTAGGACCGGAGCTCGCCTTCGCGAAATCTCGAAACGAGGGCCAATCCCTCGCTGGCACGCCCGTGCCGCGTGAGGGCCCTTGCGTAGAGACCGAAGGCCGGCTCGAGCCACTTCGGGAACTCGTCGAGGTGCGCGTCCATGTACGCGAAGAACCCCGGCTGATCGTTCGAGTTCCAGTTTCGCGCGGCGTCGGTCACGGCATCGCGCTGCGCCGCGCCGGCCGGTGTCGTCGCCAGCCAATCGAGCGCTGCTCGAGGAGCGCGGCGAGACCAACGGTGAGCGATTCTGGTGACGAGTCCCGGGGCGCTCCCATCCGAGATGAGCGGGCTGGCGAGTCGGACCGCTTCGTTGGGATCACGCTCCGCAATCGCGGATGCGACGCTCAGCAGCACGGTCGTCGAATCCGGCCACCTGCGTGCCCACTCCCAGCTGACCTCGGGCCCACGCGTGGCGACACGATGCCGAGTCAGCACCTGGACCAGCATCTGCTGCTCGATTGCCTCGTGCTCGAAGACCCATTCTTCCAGTCCCGGAACCAGGGAGTGGTCCCAGCCGATCAGGACTGCCAGCTTCTCCTGGGAAGCGATCGACGCGCCGCGGACCGTTCTATCGAGGCCCGGGAGGATGGGGTTCGAGGTCGCGACCTCGAGGGCGGCAACAGGGTCTTCCCGCGCCCAGGTCCGAAGAACCTGCGTGCGTAGGAAGTGCCCTGTCCGCATGTCCAATGCCCGCGCCCAGGTGTACGCCGCCTCCGGATAGAAGCGCGCCCACCACCCGGCGAAGAGAATCAGTTCCGTGTCCTGAGGCCCGGAGGCGAAGCGCTCCGCCTGGATCCGGAGCCGCTCGAGGTCAGCCTGCTCTGCAGCCATGAGGTCTCGAGAGATGCCAGCGGTGCGAAGCAGGAAATCGGGCTCTGCAAAAGGCGAAGTCGACCCGGCGTCGCGACCGAGCGGTGTTCCAGCCAGGGCCATTGCGAGGAGCAGCCCCGCGATCGACCCGACCCCGATCGCGGCGAAGGGAACTCTGCGAGCGTCAGCTGCTATCGTCATCACACGCATCCCGAGCAGGCCCAGCGGTCGGCGCCCGGGGCGATCCGTGGCCCGACACTGGACTGGTCGGGTAGGAGATTGTGCTTGTAGGGAAGCGAGAACTTGCGCAGGTACTCCTTGCGGTCGGCCGGGAGATCCGCGGCCTCCAGCCAGGCGGCAGCGGCCTCTGGATCCGACTCCCTCCACTCCGAGACGAGATGTGCGACGAGCTGCTCACGCTCTTCATCGATCGGGAGTTGGAAGAGCAGGCGGAGCCCCTCCTCGGAATCCTCGTGACCTACGACGAACCCGTAGGTCGCCCGGATCGGCAGCAGCCAGGGCGCCGGGTCCTCAGCCCGTTGCTCCGCCCAGCTGAGGGCGGCGAGGCGGTCTCGACGCATCCACGAATAGAATGTCATATGGACCGTCCTCGCGTAGTCGCTGGTCGGGTCGAGGCCAGAAAGCCATCTGAGCGTCGCGAGTGGGTCGAGGTTGCCCCAGTTCGACGCGATGTCCCGCGCGATGTCGGCCGGCACCGATCCCGTCACGTCCGCGATCCCGTGCAGTGAGTCGCTCGCACGGACGGGGTCGATGGAAGAGATCGCGACGGCCGACACATAGGCCAGGTCGTTGGCAACCGCTCCACTGTGCGCGGGAAGACTCCCGATCCACGTCATCAGCCCATCGACCCCGTCACGCGCGAGCCGGGCCTCGATCAGGGATTCGACGGCGACGCGACGCTCCCCGCGATCCGCGATCTCTGCGAGCGTCGAGATCAAGACCGCACTCGTCAAGGCATCGAAGCGCGTAGCGCCGCGGAGGGCGGCCCTGAGGGCGCTTTCGCGCCTCTTCTCGAAACCGTCCAGGTTGGCGGCACGCGCGGCGGCGACCGGATCGCGCCCGCCCCATTCCTCGAAGACCGCGACGAAGACGCGAGGGGATCGGCCTTGCGGACTCTCCAGAATCCAGCGCCAGGCCGACTCCGGGTCGGCTCGAGACCACCAGGCTCCAAAGGCTGCGAACTCGATCTCTCCGTCGGGGAGGGGGGCCCGGTCGAAGGCGACGCGGACGCCTTCGACGACCGTGACCGGCAGCTCGCTTGCGGGGTGCTGGCCAAGCAGCGAGGTCACCCGAGCGACTCGCTCTATTGGATCCCTCTCCGCGAAAGCGGCGGTCAGCCTCTCGGCTAGCTGATCCGGCGCAGTCGCGCGAAATGGTCCGACGTCGAGCCGCTGCAACGAGATTGCACCCACCGCTAGACCGAGCAACAGCCCGAGAAGAGCGGCTCCCCACCAGCGAGGGCTCTTCACTCCACCCCCCGGGGTCTACTGTCTACTTCTTCAGACGCATCGATCATGATCGGAGTCGGCCCGTACTCTTAATCTTCTCTATCGCTCGTCTTGGATATGTCAGGTCTCGGCTCGGGCTTGGCCCCTGATCGAGTGCCTATCGCTACAGCTACAGCAGCCACACAATAGCCACAGGGGCCACAGGTCCCGGCCCTGCGAACGCCCGGCGGGCCAATCGGCCCACGAGACCCGCGAGCCTCGCCCCGGGACTGACGGAAGCCGGACGGTTACTCGCACCGGTTCGTTTGTCAACTTCTCCCCACGGCGAGCGCGATCGATCCGCATAGCCCCATCGGGCCCATTTTTCTCGAACGTGAAGAGATCCTTCGAGCGTCGCGGTCGACGCTCGCGATGCTGCGTCGCATTGCATGCGGGGAGTCGGGCAAGGGACTGCTGATGCCGAGGGCACACGCTCGAGTTCGGCTCGGCCTGTATTGGAGGAACCCTCGAGTTTGCCCCACAGGGGATCAGACGCAAGGTCCGAATTGGGGCGACCTCATTTTTTCCTTGAGTTTTCGGCGCTTTTCGAAGAGAATGATTCTATTGATGGCGAGCAACCGGGAGGCGTGAATCGCTCGGCCGAGCCTCTCGCAGGGCCCGGAGGGGATCCGCGCGGCAGGGTCACAAAGCCCCCAGCTTTCGGTGTACCCACCGGTTCCTACCGGCGGTTGGGGGATCGAGGAATTCAAGGAGTCGATGCATCGAAGAAACATCGTGCAGGAGCCGGATCACGGCTTGCTGGGTCGGAGCTGGCTCATCGCACTGATCGCAGTGGCACGAACAAAGAGCGTTCTCGTTCCAGATGGGAACGCCGGAGATCACCAATGACAATCAAGCAGAACAGGACGACGCGAGCTCGGTTCTCGTGGGCTGGTATTCTCTTTTCCGG
>PVBE012390075.1_pt1 | contig 13621 bp, 6 predicted proteins | sample 1631181 | NCBI WGS metagenome assembly PVBE01 (sample SAMN08397723, study PRJNA350692) | Marine metagenome, whole genome shotgun sequencing project. | isolation source: water | place: Pacific Ocean | collected 2012-04 | reverse complement strand
CAACTCAAGAACAAGGACATACCCGAGGGCGGCGCAAAGGCTGCAATTCTCGTTCACCCAAGGGGACGCGTCAGCCGATCAGTCAAGGCGTTTGTCGACTCACTGCTCGACCTGATCACCCCCGACGACCAGACGACCAGTCGCATTGTCGATCGCCTCGGCCATTATGAGTTTCTGTATCTCGGTTCGGATGAAAACATCACGCCGGAACTCATTGAGTGGATCGTCGACCGCGCACACCGTCGCGGATATCCCATGCCCACTGCACTCATGAGCAGCAAACCTGGAGCCGGCATCAACCACAAGGAGTACGGTGTCACCAGCGAGGGTGTCGTCGTTTTCCTCGACACCATGCTCCGCGCAAGGGGCATCGATCCATCGACGACTAGATTCACCGTGAAGATGACCGGTGGGCCGGACGGCGATGTCGGCGGAAATGGCATCCGAATCATGATCCGCGAGTACGGCGACAACGTTTCGTTCGTCGGCATCGCCGACGGGTCAGGCTGCGGCGAAGACCCAGATGGCTTGAACCACGCCGAACTCTTGCGGCTCGTTGAAGAGGAGTTGCCCATCGCGGAGTTTGACCGCACGCGGCTCGGCCCACGCGGTCGCATTGTCTCGATCGAGGACGAGGACGGTTTTCACCTACGAAACTCGATGCACAACCGCGTCGTCTCGGACGCATTCGTGCCCTGCGGCGGTCGACCCGCAACCATACACGGCGGAAACTGGAAGGCGTTTCTGCGGGAGAACGGGGCGCCAAGCAGCCCGATCATCATTGAGGGCGCCAACCTGTTCCTCACGCCCGATGCACGCCGCGAACTGTCCAACGCAGGCGTTGTGATCCTGAAGGATTCGTCGGCGAACAAGTGCGGCGTCATCTGCTCCAGCTTCGAAATCGGTGCGTGCATGCTGCTGGACGAAACAGAGTTCATGGCGATCAAGGAGACATTTGTGGCGCAAGTGCTTGAGAGGCTGCGTGCACTGGCTCGCGCAGAAGCGGAACTGCTGATCCGCCTGCACCAGCATCACCCACAAGCACCCCTGCCAGAAATGAGTGTCCGGATCAGCCACATCATGAAACGAACGGCCGATGCAGTCGCCGCTGGCTGGGACACGATGGACGACCAGCAGATCTCCGAACTCCGTCAACTGGTTCTTGACCACCTCCCGCCCATCCTTGTCGAAACGGCGGGCGACCGCCTCTGGACACAACTGCCCCCGGCATACCTCGCATGGATGATGGCAAAGTCACTCGCCGCCCGCATCGTGTACCGCGAAGGGTTTGAATACCTCGAAACAATGGAAGACGGCGACCTCGACGACATCGCACTTCGCTATCTCGATCTCGAACAGGAACGGTCCACGCTCGCAGAGGCCGTTCTTGACTCGCCCATGGAGGACAAGGCACGAATTGCCGCCCTCCTTCGCAACGCCGGTATATTCTCCACGATGGGGCGACGCGACCAACAGTAGCGACCGCGCCCTTCAGGACCGCCCGGGGATCGAGGAGGTGAAACGTGATACTCACTGCCATGACAACGCTCTTCATCGCTGCCACAGGCGCGGCGCAGGATCCCGTCGCACTTTCCATGGAACCTGTCGACGCAGAGGACACTATCTCGGCCATCACCCTCTACCGCGGCCGGGCAGCCGTCACGCGAACGACAACACTCGATCTCGAACCAGGTGGCTGGTCCGTCTTCTTTCGCGATCTGCCGCACGGCGCCGACCGCGATTCGATGCAGGCGAGCGTCAGCGGTGACGCGCGGCTGATGGCCGTCGATACCTCGTTGTACGAAGTGCATGAAATGGATCAGGAGATCGTCGCGGAACTCAACGCGCAGATCGAGACCGTACAGAAATCGCTTGAGGAGGCAAACGCCACCTCGTCCGGGCTGGAGATCCAGACAGCTCTCCTGCAGAAATGGGCCACAGCCGCCTCGACTCAAGATGATCCCGGGGCGGAGGACCGCCCGTTCGATCTGGATGCCTTTGGGGCGCAGTTGGCGTTCATCGGCCAGAAGTACGAGACCATCTCACTTGAACACACAAGAATCCAGATCCGGATCGAGGAACTGGAAGATGAACTACGCGTCCTGAAACAACGCCGCCGAAATATCGCGCAGACCAGCGGCGGCACCTATGAATATCGCGATGGGCGGCGGATTCTGGATGCCGTTGTCGACATCGGCGTCCGCACCCGCGGGCCGGTAACGGTCGAAATTACCTACCTGATCGCCAACGCAACTTGGGAACCCCGTTACGCCATTCATGCCAGCGGTGATGGCAGCGATGTCACGATTGACTACGACGCAATCATCACGCAGCGGACGGGCGAAAACTGGAACGATGTTGCGCTCACTCTTTCGACGGCCCAACCACAGCAATCGGCCGATGCGCCGATGCCGCGTCCATGGTATGTGGATGTCTACAAGGCACCGCCGCCCACCGCGGCCGACCCGGCTCTCGGGGCGGAGTTCAGGGCTCGCAGGATGGCATCGGCGGATGCAATGGTGGGTGTGGCCACCGCTGGCGAAATGGTGGACATGGCATCTGCAGCGGCGGTGGTCGTCGGTGATGGTCCGGCCGTGAGCTTTGCCATTCCAAGGCAGTTGACCATCCCGTCCAACCGGGAGGACACGCAGACGGTGAGCATTGCGTCAGTCGACGCAACAACATCGCTCTTCCGCGTCGCAGTACCGATGCTCACCGACACGGTCTACATCCAGAGCAGGATCACCAACGAGAGCCCCTACATCCTTCTGCCAGGACAGGTGGCGATATTCCACGGCAGCGACTTTGTCGGGAGAACCCGGTTATCGACCGTCGCACCGTCCGAGACATTCGACCTTGGTCTGGGCATTGATCCGGCGATGACAGCGGTACGAACGCTCGTCGAAAAAAATACATCGTCCACCGGACTCTTCGGCGGCGGCCGCCGCACGGCATGGGCATGGCGCATCGCAGTCTCCAACGGAAATGACAAGCCCGTCGATGTGCGGCTCTGGGATCGCATCCCCGTTTCGCGAAACGAGGAAATCCAAGTGTCTTTCAAGAACACTGCGACACCTCTGTCCTCTGATCCGACCTACCTCAGCGTCGACCGGCCACAGGGACTGCTGCGGTGGGACTTCACAGCCGCGGCAGATACGACGGGCGCAGGCAGCACAATCATTACCTGGGCAGTCACGCTGGACCGTGCCAAGGACATCGAAACGACACCGCTTCCCGAATGATCTTCGTGCTGCTTCTTATCACGGCGATTGCGGACTGGGAACCGGGGCAGCGTGTCATAGTTGATGTCTCCCGCGGACATTCAATTCCCGGATTCGTCGTGGGATATCAGGACGGCGTGTTGGATGTGCGCGACCTGGATGATGCCTTGCACACGCTGAACCTCCAGGAGGTGTCGCGAGTTGTCAGGCTGATCGATGGTGGCGTAGATGTCATGGGCACGGTCGTCCTTCGAGGTGGGCAACAGCGGCACGGCACGATCCTGCAGGACGACTTTGACGAGGTAGTCTTTCGCATGCACGGTGGGCTGGTGACAGTGCCCCGCAGCGAAGTCAGCCATGTCGTTCTCGACACACCCTTCGAGGACCAGTACGCGGCGATTCTCGACGGCATCGACCTGAACAATTTCGAGCACCGGATCCTGTTGGTGGAGTGGTTGGTGGAGCAGCGGCGTTTGGAACTGGCATCGGATTACCTCGCGGAACTGCCCCCGGAAGACAGAATTGCCCGCGTGCAAACACTTGAGCGACACATCGCCATCCTGCATCGGCAGAGTGATCGAGATGTGACGACCGAACAGATCAGTCCGGTGCCGCAGCGCGTGCCGTACGACGAATCGGCTGCGCCGGGGCGATTGCTCACGGAAGAGGAGGTCAACCTCATCCGTGTGTACGAGATCGACATGACGAATCCGCCGCGAATCCGCATTTCGCCGGCGGCGAGGATGCTCCTCCTGAAGTCCCACGGAAACGACGCCCGGATGCCGCAAGCAAGTGCGCTCATGGAGATGGACGACCTCGCGGTACTTCGATTGATGCGGCAGGTCGGCGCTCAGGACCTGTACGGCGAGGTCTCGATCTTGACCGAGCCGTCTGCCCTGCTTCGCTTCGGCCGCGATGTCCACGACCGCTGGCTCATGGATCGCTGCGGCAACCGCGCGTGCCATGGCGGCCCTTATGGCGGGCCTTTTCGACTTCGACGACTGCCACCGCGTGACGTCCGGGCGCGGTACGCCAACCTGTTGATGCTGGAACGCTTCGAGGTAGATCCGGCATGGCCGATGGTCAACTACGACCTGCCCCTTCAGTCGCTGGTGGTGCAATACGCCCTGCCCCGTCATCTGGCAGACCATCCCCATCCAGATGCGAACGGCTGGCAACCTGCCCTTCGCTCGCCCGAGAGCAAGCGAACGATCGATTCGCTGGCTTGGATCGCATCGATGCAGCAGGTTCCTCGCCCCGAATACCCCATTGTCTTCCCGGATGACCCCTCAGAGCCAGTCTCGGATGATCCCTGAATCTGAAGACCCCGCTACACTGTCCCGTGCATTTCTTGTCCAAGGTGAAAACGCCATGGCTGTTCGAATCCAACTGATTTCCCGTACTGCGCTATCGATGATGCTGATCGGTCTGGCGGCCTGCGCAGATGCGAATCCGAGGCAGGAAGCCCAGCGGAACATTGAGGAACTGTCGATGCGGTTGAGCGTCGCCGTTCGATCTGATGATGAAGAAACGCTGGATAGCCTGACGAAGGAAGCCTCCCGGCTGCAGGTCGAAACGCCCGCTCAGGAAGAGGCGAAGGCGGGCATCAAGGCGACTGCGGAGGCGCACCTGGCCACGCTGCAGTACGAGGACATCGTCGCCCGCGCCAATGACATCGTGCTGGCGTTCCATGTCGCAGTGGATTATGCAACGCAAGCGGCCCTGCTTCGGGTGGCAGGCGCGGCCATGCAGGAGACGTCGCAGGAACGCGGTGTCGATGTGCTTGCCCCCCTTCAGGACGATCAGCGGCAGCGGCGGGCGGAGATGGAGTCGCAACTTCAGGAAATCAACGCAAGGATCGCCACCCTGCAAACCGCTACGGCGGATGCAAGGCGCCGGGCCGATGCGCTGCGAGAGGAAGCCGATGGGCTCCTGCGAGAGGCACAGGAACTCGGACCAGTCGAGGGGTTCAACCCGCTTCGAAAGGGGCTCGCAACGATTCGTCAGGCGGAAGGCGTGGACCTTGACGCCGCAACCATCGCTCTGGAGTCGGAAATTCATGCCCAGCGAACCGCGGGCGATGCGCAGGCGGAAGTCGACGGCATCACAGTTCTGCTCCCGAAGTTGCGGGACTCGATGGACCGATTGGGGCAGATCCGCGGAGCATCCCGCGAGGGGGCCGCGTCGCTTCGAACACTTGCGGACGAATTTGATGCCAGTGCGGCAGAGGCCATGTCGAATGCGTCATCACAGGCGGCGGACCTCGCCGCTGCTTGGGGGGATGTCGCCTCGACGCTCGATCGAGCGTACCGGGCCACAAGCCGCGCAGGCGGCACCTCACGGGAGTCTCGAGCGACCGCTGCTGCACGCTCATTGAACCTGCTCTGGACGCTTGGACGGATTCAGGAAGCGTACGCAGCGTTTCTTTCGCAGGACGCGGCTGCGGTGTCCCGAATGATCGACCTTGGCATCGTAACTTCGGCGAGTACATGGCAGGAGCGGGCAAATTCACTCTCATCGCTCTTGGATGACGCGGCCGCCAACGCGACGGCGACCTACGAACAAGCCAAGCAGGTGGCGGGGAAACTCGGCAACAACGGCGCAGCCATGGCTGCACAACTCGACCGCCGAATCGCTGCGCTGGCCGGCGAGCTGTTGCCCCCGCCAGCACCTGTAGCGCCTCCTGCTGGTGGCACGACATCGGCGCCCACACCACCTGCATCGACACCGACAGCAGTTCCAGGTTTCGAATCTCCAGAGGCGCTTGTTGCGTATCTCAATGACCTCTCCTTTGAGGACATGCCGCCGCTGGAAACGGTGTATACCGCCAAGTCCGCTGATGCAAAGAGTGTGCTCGCCGCCACCACAAAGATTGTGGATGCCGGCCAGCGTGCCATGCGGGTTGTCAGGAATCGATTCGGCGACAAGGGGATCACGGCGGTCAGGGACGCGCTCGCGGAAAAGAATCTCGATCTGGAGCAGAATCTCGATGCGGCCTCGGTCACCATGGTGTCCGATATTGAGGCGACTGTCCGCGATGGTCGCAGCGGCACTGTCATGACGATGGTCAAGGTACCTCGCGGCTGGATGCTCAGTTTGGATTCGATTGCGACACCGGCCGTAGCCGCCCAATTGGACGCCGCAACGCAGTTGATGGTCAACCTCTTCAATACGCTTGCCCAGCAGGTCGAGGCCGGCACCATTCAAAGCGTCGAACAACTCTCTTTCGCCATCTCTGCCGCCCTCATGGGCGGAGGTGTCTGACACCGGTACCTGATACCGGTGTCAGACACCTGTGTTGGCGGCGACTATGGAGGCGTTACGGCGGATCATGTCGAGTTTCGCCCGCTTCATCGCGGAGCCTCGGAATGCGGAGCGCCGGTCGTCGTCGGTCCAATCCATGACCTCGTGCACATCGAGAGATGCACCGCGGCTGTCATAGGCGGAATTGGTGGGCGCGGCGGCTGTTCGCTCGGTTGGGGCATTGTGGGGGCAAACTTCCTGGCAGACATCACAACCGAAGACCCAACGCCCCACGGACGCTTTGACTGATGCTTCAATGTCTCCGCGGTGTTCGATCGTCAGGTAACTGATGCACAGTCGTGCATCCACCGACCCCTCGCTGATCGCGCCGGTCGGGCAGGCATCAATGCAGCGGGTACATGAGCCGCACGGATCGTCGTCGATCGGCTGCGTCGGTTGCAATGGCAGCGTCGTAACGATGGCCCCGAGCAACATCCAACTGCCAATACTCGGACTGATGAGCAGTGTGTTGCGGCCGATGGCACCAAGCCCGGCAGCGGCCGCGTGTTGCCGCTCCATGATCGGGGCGGTGTCTACGCACGCTCGAAAGACAAACTCCGGTGCGTCGGCCCGCATGGCATCACACATGGCGTGCAGTCGGCGCTTGATCACGAGGTGATAGTCATCTCCGCGGGCATACCGTGCTATCAATCCGCCTTCGCACTCATCATCAGATGTCATTCCGGGATGTCGGTCGGCGACGCAAATGATGCTCTTGGCTCCTGGCACAAGGACGCGCGGATCGATGCGAGCCTCGACAGTACGCTCCATGTAGGACATGGTTCCGTTACGGCCCGCAGCAAGCCACGCACGCAACCCGTCACCGCCTCGGGGAATCGCATCGCACACACCGACCAGTGCAAAGCCTTCCGCCAAGCCGAGTCGCCGAACTGCCTCAGTATCGGGTAGCGGCATCAGGGAAGTTCCGCAAGATCATCCGGCGAGAGTATCTCAAGTTTGGCGTACTCAAGAACCAGGTGTTTGGTGCCGCCTTGGAATTCCACCGCAACCGTCGATCCTCGCGCCCGCCGCAGCACGCGGAGCACTCTGCCGATTCCGAACCGACCGTGTCGAACAATGGATCCGACGGTCAATTCGCCGGCGGGTGGATCCTCGAAGTGTGTCGCATCGATGAAGTCGGTCTCCGCTCCCTTCCGGGGACGGGGGCGGGGTCCTTCGTGAAGCACGCAATCATCAGGAAGTTCCTGGAGAAAGCGGCTCGGCATGGATCGTTCCCGCATGCCTCGCTGTGTTCTTGAGCGAGCGCTGGTCAGCAGCAGGTGGCGGCGTGCCCGGGTCATGCCGACAAAGCAAAGTCGCCGTTCCTCCTCCATCTGATCGTCATCACCAATGGCCCGGCCGTGGGGAAACAGCCCCTCCTCCAAGCCCGCCATTGCGACGGCGTCGAACTCCAGCCCCTTTGATGCGTGGAGCGTCATCAGTGTCACCGCGCCCTTCTTTGGGTCGATGGCGTCTGCGTCGCTGACAAGTGCAACATTCTCCAGAAACTCGTGCAGGAGTTCCAACGGAATCGGTGGCGCTTCTCGATCCGTGTCGGTACGTTGCTCGAACTCCGCTGCGGCCGAGACGAGTTCCTCCAGATTCTGCAGCCTCTCAAGATCTTCCTCGCTGCGGGAGACTTCATACATCGCCTCAAGTCCGGATTCCCGAACGACCCGCTCGACCAGATCCGCCAGTGAAGCGGCGGCAGTCGGGCTCTCATCGCTCTGTGCGTCGCGTCGCCAAGCACCGATCATCACAGCAAATCGTTCCAGCGCCCCCCCCGCTCTGGCCGTAATCCCCTGCCTGCACTCGGAACTGGCAGCAGCGGTGAGCATGCAACAGCCGGCTGAGGCGGCCGCTGCTTCAAGCCGCGAGAGGCTCGTTGTGCCAATTCCCCTCGTCGGCGTATTGACAGCGCGCCGAAATGCAACATCATCTCTGCCGTTGGCCAGGAGCCGCAGATAGGCAAGCGCGTCGCGAACTTCCCGCCGTTCGTAGAATGCGGTACCCCGCGCGATGACATACGGAATGCCTGCGTCTCTCATTCCCTCCTCAAGAACGCGGCTGAGTGCATTGATGCGATAGAGCACAGCCATTTCGTTCCATGGAACACCCGCGTCGGCGATGCTCTGAAACCTCCGGACAATGGTTCCGGCCTCGGCGTATTCATCGGGCACGTTGACGACCTGCGGTTGCGATCCCTCCTCCAACTCGGTGTACAGCCGCTTTCCTTTTCGCTGCCTGTTGTGTTCGATCAGTCCCGCAGCGGCGGCGACAATGTGGCCGGTGCTGCGAAAGTTGCGACCAAGCGGAACAACCGCAGCGTCGGCGTATTGTTCCTCAAACTCAAGAATGTTCGAGATGTCGGCGCCTCGCCAGCCGTAGATGGACTGGTCAGGGTCGCCGACGACGCAGATGTTGCGACTTGCGGCGGCGATGCGGTCGGCGATGACAAACTGGGCGTGATTCGTGTCCTGATACTCGTCGATCAGAATGTAGCGGTATCGATCCTGCAGGTGCTCCAGCGCCTGTGGGGATGATGTCAACAACTTGGCGACATGCAGCAGGAGATCATCGAAGTCGACCGCATCGTTGCGCCGAAGGATCTGTTCGTATGCGCGGTACACCTTGGCAATCGTCCGGGAGTGAAAATCGGATGCCGCGTCAGCAAACTCTTCCGGGCCGACGAGGCGGTTCTTTGCGGCGCTGATTGCACCAAGCACCGCCGGTGGTCGCCAGTTGGATTCGCTGAGTTCGGACTCGCGAATCGCAGCCTTGACTGCGTCGCGCTGATCGTTGGTGTCATAGATTGTGAACGAACAAGTTCCGATCACTTCGTCGCCCCACTCGCGAAGCGTGCGTGCGCAAAAGGAGTGGAATGTCGACATTGTCAGCCCGCGCCTTCCGGGAACATCCGCGTCGATTGTTGCTTCAATGCGGCGGCGCATTTCATCTGCTGCCTTGTTCGTGAAAGCCAGCGCAAGGATCTGCCATGGTGGAACACCGCGCGCGATGAGATGCGCGATGCGCCTTGTAACAACCGTTGTTTTTCCAGAACCAGGTCCGGCCAGCACCAGCAAAGGGCCGTCACCGTGTAAAACGGCCGCAGTCTGGGCCTCCGTCAATCCCTCAAGAACTGCCTCCATGCCGCTCATTTGGGGCAGTGTACCCCCCTTTTCGGCCCCCCCCACCGGAAGTCGCAGGATGGCCGTTGACAGGCTGTCCACGCCGGTTTGAGCACCTAACTTCCGATCATTTCCCGGGTTAGGGGCAAATGCCGGGGGCCACAATATTTCGTGGGTGGGCAAGTTGCAGCCACAAGATGTAGTAGTACGATAGGCCCCTGAGTGGTGGCAGCACTGGAAGGGCCCCACTGGTGGACTGAAACGAAGACGCAGACTGCAGGGAATCAAAGTGCAACGATGAAGATCAACCGGCTCTTTTCCGAACGAGTATCTGAAACAGGAAACGATGTTTGGTCCACCGTCGAGTGGACAAAGCGTTCAACGAAGATCACAAACGCGGACGGTTCCGTGGTCTTCGAAATGAGCGACGCGGAAGTTCCGACGCAGTGGAGTCAGCTGGCCACGGACATCATGGTCAGCAAGTACTTCCGCAAGGCAGGCGTGCCGCAGGTTGACGAAGACGGCGAAACGTTGCTCGATGACGACGGTCATGTTGTTACCGGCCCGGAACGATCGGCGCGGCAGGTCATTCACAGACTCGCCGGTTGCTGGCGCAGTTGGGGCGAGTCGCACGACTACTTCGATACGCCGGAGGATGCCGAAGCGTTCTACGACGAAATGGTGTGGATGATGCTTCACCAGGCCGGCGCGCCCAACAGCCCCCAGTGGTTCAACACCGGATTGAACTGGTCATACGGAATAACGGGACCGGCGCAAGGCCACTTCGTCGCCGATTCCACGACCGGCGAGGTGAGTCAAGCAAAGGACGCGTACTCCCACCCGCAACCGCATGCATGTTTCATTCAGTCGGTTGACGATGATCTTGTCGGCGACGGTGGCATCATGGATCTCTGGACGCGAGAGGCTCGGCTCTTCAAGTATGGCTCGGGAACCGGCACGAACTTGTCTTCGCTCCGCGGGTCGGATGAGCCGCTCTCGGGTGGTGGCAAGTCCAGCGGGTTGATGAGTTTCCTCAAGATCGGGGACCGTGCTGCCGGGGCTATCAAGTCGGGTGGCACGACGCGGCGAGCGGCGAAGATGGTTTGCCTCGACGCCGATCACCCGGATATCGAGGCGTTCGTGAACTGGAAGGTTCGCGAGGAGTTGAAGGTCGCCGCGCTTGTTGAGGGCATGAAGCACCTCAGTGACGAACAGCGGCAACAGGCCGATGCGCTTGGTCTGTCACTGGACTACGACTTCAACGGCGAGGCTTACCAGACCGTCGCCGGTCAGAATTCCAATAACTCGGTTCGACTCTCTCAGAGTTTCCTTGAAGCGGTCGAGCGGGATCGCCCTTGGGATCTCCGCCGCCGGACGGACGGCGAAGTTGCACGCACAATCGACGCGACGCATCTGTGGGATCGCATTTGCGAGGCGGCATGGCAATGTGCCGACCCCGGCGTGCAATTCGACACCACGATCAACGACTGGCACACGTGTCCGGCTGACGGCTGCATCACTGCATCCAACCCATGCAGCGAGTACATGTTCCTTGACGACACGGCGTGCAATCTTGCATCGCTGAATCTGCTTCGCTTCTATGACTCCCGGACGCGACGTTTCGACCTGGATAGTTTCGAGCACGCAGTTCGGCTCTGGACAATTGTGCTGGAAATCTCGGTCCTCATGGCGGCCTTTCCCTCTGAGGCAATCGCAAGACAGAGTTGGCAGTACCGGACACTCGGGCTCGGCTTTGCCAATCTTGGCGCTCTTCTCATGCAGGCGGGCATACCTTACGACAGCGACGAAGGCCGCGCAATTTGCAGTGTGGTCACCGCGATTCTGACTGGCCGTTCTTATGCCGTCAGCGCTGAGATGGCCGAGGAACTCGGCGCATTCGATCGCTATCCGGAGAACGCATCGCACATGCTGCGTGTCATCCGCAACCACCGTCGAGCGGCGCACGGCGTTGCCAGAGACAGTGGCGAGTACGAACAGCTCGATATCTCGCCGGTTCCCATCAACCACGATCTGTTTCTCTCAGGCAACCTCAATATCGACAACGCGGGCGACATGCTTGGCCGTGCCGTGCAGGCCTGGGATGAAGCGATGGAGATGGGGCAGACGCACGGGTTCCGGAATGCACAGGTGTCCGTCATCGCGCCCACCGGCACGATCGGCCTGCTCATGGATTGCGACACAACAGGCGTCGAACCGGACTTTGCGCTGACAAAGTTCAAGAAACTTGCCGGGGGCGGGTACTTCAAGATCGTCAACCAGTCGGTCCGTCCGGCGCTGGCGGCACTGGGCTACGACAACGACACGATCAACCGCATTCTCACTTGGGTCATGGGCACGCTTTCACTCGACACACCGCTCCCCCCCACGATGCTCGATGACGGCGATGAGGTCATCACCTTCCGTGAATATCTGGCCGGACGGGGATACAGGGCGGAGGATCTCGTTGCGTTGGAGGAATCGCTCCCGACATTCTTCGATCTTCAGTTCGGTTTCAGTGCATGGTCGCTTCCGGAGCAGATCCTTGAAGAAGGGGGTTTGACGCGGGAAGAAGCCGCGGCCGATTCATCGTTCAACGGACTTCGGTTGCTCGGCTTGAACGCGGCGCAGATCGAGGAACTCAATTGCGCCATCTGTGGCACCCAGACCATCGAGGGCTCGCCTGGGTTGGAGGAGGCGCACTACGCGGTGTTCGATTGTGCCAATCGGTGCGGCAAGACCGGTACACGCTTCATCGCAGCTTCCGGCCACATTCGGATGATGGCAGCCAGCCAGCCGTTTATCACCGGTGCGATTTCCAAGACGATCAACCTTCCGAGCGAAGCAACGATCGACGAGATTGCCGATGCCTACCGGCTCAGTTGGAAATTGGGGCTGAAGGCCAACGCGCTGTACCGCGACGGCTGCAAGTTGAGCCAACCGCTCAACAGTACGACCGATGCGGTACTGGATGATGATGAAGATGATGTGGAACTCGCCGCGGCACGCGACGAGGTGGCAGGCGAAGTGGTGTTGGCTGCGGGCATGGTCAATGACCAGGGCGTTCCGATGCAAGTTGTGGAAAAGGTGGTCGAGCGGATCATCGAACGGCCCATGCGGAAGCGTCTGCCCGATACGCGGGACAGCAAGACACACCATTTCAACGTCGCCGGTCACGAAGGCTACCTGACGGTCGGCATGTACCAGGATGGCGCGCCGGGCGAGTTGTTCATCACGATGTCCAAGGAAGGGTCGACGATCGGCGGCCTCATGGACAGTCTTGGAACGGCGATCAGCGTGGCGCTTCAGTATGGCGTACCAATCACAAGCCTCGTCAACAAATTCGCCCACCAGCGATTCGAACCGCAGGGAATCACAACGAACAAGGACATCCCGTTTGCCAAGAGTCTCGTCGACTACATCTTCAGATGGATGGGGATGGAATTCGTGGATGGCTACAAGGAAGACAACGCCCCGGCTCGCCCAACGGCGGCGCCGGTCGCAGTCAAGGAGGACACGCGATGGACAGGCGATGGAACAGCGACCGCTTCGGATGGCGTTCGCCCCCCTTCTTCGATCACATCGGATCGAGGAATCGATACCACGGTGAAGACCGATGGGCCAACGGAAACAGTGCAGGAGCAATTTGTCATGCAGGCCACTCGCGTCACGGACGGCGATGTGTCCGTGGAGGCGGTTGCGGTGCGGACATCACTGAGCCAATCGACCGCCACGCTCCAGAGCGATGCGCCGCCCTGCCCTGACTGTGGGCAAATCACCGTTCGAAACGGCACCTGTTACCGGTGTCACAACTGTGGAGCGTCACTGGGATGCAGTTGACGCGACAAATACAACCAAGCCTTATTCCCCGCACGAGGGGATTGGAGATTGATGGAGCGCGGTCACGGATGATCGAGCATGTCCTGGTCGCAAGAGGATGGAGCCGCTTGCCAGTCGGAGCGATCGATGGAT
>PVBE010867928.1_pt1 | contig 13621 bp, 5 predicted proteins | sample 1631181 | NCBI WGS metagenome assembly PVBE01 (sample SAMN08397723, study PRJNA350692) | Marine metagenome, whole genome shotgun sequencing project. | isolation source: water | place: Pacific Ocean | collected 2012-04 | reverse complement strand
GGAGCCCGCCGTCGAGCCCGACATGGAGCCCGACGCCGCCGTCCCCGACATGGAGCCCGACGTCGAGCCCGACGCCGCCGTCCCCGACATGGAGCCCGACGACGCCGTCCCCGACATGGCGCCGCCCGACGAAGACGACGACGGCGTCGAGGACGACGAGGACAACTGCCCGGCGGACGCCAACGCCGACCAGACCGACACCGACGACGACGGCGCGGGCGACGCTTGCGACGCTGACGACGATGGCGACGGCACGGACGACGGGGACGACTGCGCGCCGCTGGATCCCGAGCGGGCGCCCGACGTCGTCGAGGTCTGCGACGGCGTGGACCAGAACTGCAACGACGAGGTCGACGAAGGCCTGCTCAACGCGTGCGGCGAGTGTGGTCCGCCGCCCGTCGAGCTGTGCCTGGCCGGCGGCGGCGGCAACGGCATCGACGACGACTGCAATGGTGAGGTCGACGAAGGCTGCCTCACCCGCTGCGAGATTCTCGGCGCGGAGCCTTCCCTCGACGTCTGGCGCATCGACGCGGCCGCGCTGGCCGCCGGACCGGCGGACCGCCTTCGCGGGACCGTGCGCCTGCCGCGGCAGAACCTGGCGCCTGCTGAAGACTTCGACGTCGATGGCGAGGTCGTACGCGACGGCGCGGACCTCGTCGTTCCTGGCGCGGGCCGCTTCTACGCCGATGGCCTCGGCCTCGGCGGTGCGGGCGCGGTGGCACACATCACAGCCGAGACGCGCCTGGAGGCGGTCGAGGGGCACCTCGAGCTGCTCTTCGTCGTCACCGCGCATTACGCCGACAACCCGCCGACCGAGCACCTCCGCTGGTACCCGCTCGACGGCCCTGCAGACCTGTCGCTGACCGTCGAGACCGAGCCGTCCTCCACGCTCGTGGGCGTCGACGTCGCCCTCGTCTTCGAGGCCGCGAGCGACGCGCGACTGGCCATCCCCGAGGTGGTCGTCGGCGTGGCGTACGAGGGCGAAGACGCCTTCGAGACCGCGGCGCTCGACACCGGCACGGAGTGCAGCCACCTCGTCGATGCCCGCGTGCTCGGCGCCACATTGCCCGAGGCGACCGCGGCGCTGAGCGTGCGCGTCGCGGATGCGCTGGACGACGCCCCCTGGATGGCGCCGGACGCCGCCCTCGGGCTCGCAGGTCGTCACCTCCAAGCGCGCCTGGCTCTCGCGACGGACAACCCGACGCAGTCGGCGTCGGTCGACGCGGTCGAGGTCGTGTACGAGTACCAACACGGTTGGCTCGACGGCGTGGTGCTTCACGCGAGCACCGAGCGGCCGGTCCGCGGCGCGGTCGTGGAGCTCTCCGACGGGCGGCGCTACACCAGCGACGCGGTCGGCCGATTCCGGGTGGCCGTGGCGCCGGGCGAGACCCGCCTGACCGCACGCCGCTCCCTGTTCGCGCCGGCTGAGCGCGTGGTCGAGGTCGGCCCCGAGGAGACGGTCGACGTCGAGCTCCGCCTCACCCCGACCGGCGCGTGGCCCCAGCCGCACGGAGACCACCGCGGGACGGGACTGCAGCCGGCTGTGGACGAGATGGCGGAGGCGCCGGGTGTGCTGTGGCGGATGCCACTCGGTGGCGCCTATCCCTCGGCGCTGGTGGCCGTCGATCTGGACGGCGACGGGCGCGACGACGTGCTGTCCATCGAGGGTGAGCGGGTCGTGGCGCGCGACGCGAACGGCCGGACGCTTTGGAGGACGCCACCGGAGCTGGTCGAAGTCAACGTCCTGCTCGGCGCGGTGGATCTGGATGCGGACGGGACGGTCGAGGTGGTGCTGGGCAGTGACGTGACACCGGGACCGCGGGGCGCACTCGCGCCGCCCGACTCACCATCCTCGATGGTGCGACCGGCGCCGTCCGTTTCCGGCGCCTGGTCTCCGAAGACCGACTCGGTGACATCAGCGGCCTGCAGGCGCTGACCGCGAAGATCGCCGACCTGGACGGGGACGGGCGACTCGAGATCATCCTCGCGCCGCCTCGCTTCGAGATCGTCGTGTTCGCCTTCGACGACGGGATCGAGGACGGCGCCGTCCGCTGGTCCTCGGGCTTCGACGCCCGCACGGAGCTGTTCTATCGGGTGGCCGTCGGGGACGTGGACGGGAATGGGTTCCTGGACGTGGTGGTCTCCGCCGATGGCCGGCTGCACGTGCTGGACGGACGAGACGGCATCGCGCGCTCCGGCCCGTTGCTCGGCACGACGGGGGCCCACGGGAACCTCTTCCTGGGCGACCTGGACGGCGACCAGGACGACGAGATTGTGTTCCTTGGCTTGGGCGAGCGCGGCCTGTGGACCTTCGATGTGCGCGAGCGCTTCGGGCCCGACGATCCGGAAGGGGTGACCGTGCGCGCGGTGCACCCGACCGACGAGGTCCCGAACACCATCGAGGACGCGCTGGCCGACCTCGACGGTGACGGCATTCCGGAGCTGGCGTACTATGCGCGGTCGAGGCTCTTCGTGCGCGACCCCCTCAGCGGCGACATCAAGCTCGAAATCGTGGGGGGCGCGCCACGCGCGGTCGCCGACTTCGACGCCGACGGCATCGACGACCTGCTCGTCTTCGCGAAGCCGCCGTGGCGACTGCTGGTGGCGGGCGTCAGCGCGCGAGGCGAGCCGCTACGAGTCAAGGCCGAGCGGGCGGGCATCGGCTTCGGCACCTTCAACCACGGGCGAACCGGCGACACGAACGTGCGCAGCGACCGCGACCGCCGGATGCCGCCCGCCGGCGCCGCACTTGCCACATCGATGCTGACCGCGGCGACGAGCGACCTCGACGGAGACGGCCGCGCGGAGATAATCACCTGGGACCTCAACGCACGCCGAATCAGGGTCGTCGAGATGGAGGGCGAGGAGCTGGCGAGTCGCTGGCACTCGGAAGTCGCGGGCGACGCCTACGCCTTCGCGCCGGTCCACGGCGTCGGACGCCTCGGCGACGACGAGCGTTTCGTGCTGTTCGCTTCGTCGGACGGCGAGATCCACGCGCTCGACGGTGCGGGCGGCAGGCTCTGGGCACGCGCTGGTGCCGGACGCCTCGGAGATCCGCTGGTGGGCGACCTCGATGGCGATGACCTCAACGAGCTCGTGGTGCAGGCCGCGTCGGTGCGCTCGAAGCGCCGCGCATGGCACGGCCCGATTCGCGTGCTCGACGCCAGCGAAGCCGACGCGGACAACGCACCCGCGGAGCGACCCTTCTCCTTCGACGGTGCGGTCGACAATCTGCACAACATGCACCTCGTGCTCGCCCCGCTCGACGACGCGCCGGGCCTGGAGGTGTTCACCTCGAATCGCGACTTCCACGTCGCGGCGTACGACGCGGCGGGCGAACAGATCTGGGAGTCACAACAGCAGCGCCGCACCGTGCGCGACATCGGCACTGCGCATCTGCACGGCCACGAAGTCGCGACCCCGGTCATCCGGCTGGCGGATCGGCGGTACGTCTCGCTTAGCCCGGAGACGGGCGAGAATCTGCACGCGGCGTTCCCCGGATACACGAGTGTGCCGAGCGCGGTGGATGCCAACCACGATGGGCTCGATGACCTCGTGGCGACGAACCTGAGCGCGCTGCTGGTGCTCGACGGCGAGCTGATGCCACGTGACAGCGGCCTCGTGGGTGGACCGGCGGCCGGCGGCTCCGTCATCCCCGCCGATTGCGACGGGGACGGCGACGACGAGGTCTTCACGACCGGCTACGACGTCGTGCTCTGCGCCGAGACGACGGGCGCGGTGCGCTGGTCGACCGCGGTCGGCGCGAGTGTTCGCGACCATCGCGGCGCGGCGGGCGACCTCGACGCGGATGGCGCCGACGACCTGGTGCAGAGCAGCAACGTCGACGTGGTGGCCTGGAACGGCACCAACGGAGACGAGATGTGGCGCTACGCCCGGCCCGACCACGTCGCCTTCAGCCACGTGACGCTGAACGACGTGGACGGTGACGGCTCCCTGGAGGTGGTCGTCACGAGCCTCGACGGTTGGCTGCTCGCGCTCGACGGGAGCACCGGCGAGGTCGAATGGTCCGTCGAACTGCACGGTCAGCCCGGCTCACCGGTGGTGGCCGACGTCGACGGCGACGGCCACGTCGAGGTGCTTCTGGCCGTCTCGGGCGAGCTGCGCGCGTACGGGCCGGGCGGCGAAGTCGTCGGGCCGGAGGTCGAGCCATGCGTGCCGGCGGCGGACAACGAGGTCGCGTGCAATGGGATCGACGACAACTGCGACGGGCGCGTGGACGAGCGCACCAGCGCGCCGGCGATCATCCAGGACGTGGACGGCCGGCTCGAGCTCGCGTGGACGGGTGCCGACTTCCTGGTCGTCGGCGGCTCGGTATTCCGCTTCGATGCGAACGGTGAACGTCTCGGCGACCCCGAGTTCGACGCCGCCTTCACACCGAACCTCCTGCGGATCGCGCACTCAGGTGCCGGGATCGGCGTCGCGACGGACAACCCCGGCGAGCATGTGGAGATGCTCGACCTCGAAGGCGAGCTCCTAGATGTCGGCATCAGCTGCCGCGAAGCCGGAGTTGCGGGGGACCACGACCTCGCCTGGGGCGAGGATCGCTTCGCCTTCACCTGGTTCGACCGGGAGCACGGAATGCGACTCGGCTTCTGGGACCCGGCGGGCTCTCTCCCCGCCCAGGCAAACCCAGGCGCGCCGCTGTGTCAGACGCGTGACGAGGAGGTGGCGCACGGGTCGAGCGGGATCGCGCCCGACTGGCGTGGCGGCGCGCCCGCCATCGCGTGGGACGGCGAGACGTTTGGCATCGCGACGCTCAGCGCGAATCGCGGCGCCCCCGGGGGCACCGTTCAATTCGCGCGCTTCGATCCGAGCGGGGCCCAGGCGCTCGCGTGGATGGACCTGGGCATCGACCCAGTCGACCCGAATTGGACCGGGGTCTATGACGGCTACCAGTCCACGATGCTGTGGGACGGCGAGGCGTACGCGCTCGCCACCTACGCCGACGTCGGCATCGAAGGCGTAGGCCAGCGCACGTCGGTGCAGGTGGTCCGCTTCGACAGGGAAGGGGCGCTCCTTTCACGCGCCACCGTCGCGGACGGCCTCGAAGCCGGGTTTGGCCAGGTCAGCCTCGTGCAAACGGGAGACGGCTTCGCGGTGGCCTGGCATTACCGAGGCGACATCTGGCTGGCGACGCTCGACGCGTCCGGCGAACTGCGCGGCGAGCCTGTACGAACCGCAGCGCGGCGCGTAACGCGTGGGCCGTCGCTGGCGTGGACCGGAGAAGGACTGGCCCTCGCATGGGCCGAGGGCGGCCAGCTCCGAGTCGAGGTCGAGGGCGTTTGCGACTGAGCGCGTCAGTCAGGCCGGTCCCGGCGCCCAGGCCCGACGTACGCGGTGTTGCGTCGCCTCACGCTCGAACAACGCGGCGGCGAGCCAGGCCTGAGCCAGCTGCTGCGGCGCGCCTGGGAGGCGGGCCCCCCGCAGGTCGCGGGGCACTTCTTCGGCCGTACGCTGCAATTCGTCGACGAGCGCGCTGGCTGTCGGCATGAGGCGACCGCGTAGCCGGGCCGCCTCGCGCCGCGCCGCGTGTCCGCCGGCGGCGATGGCCACGCGGCCACCGACGACCCCGCGGTTCAGCCGGATCCGGAGCGGTTCGAGCGGGTCGGCGGGCGGGGCCCACTCCATGAAGGGCAACGCAGCGCCGTCCACCTGGGCCTGCTTCAGCTCGTCGAGGCCGAGGTTCACCCGGCCGCCCCACGTCTCCGGGAGGTGGAAGCCGTCGCCGGCCGGTCCGAAGGCGAGGGCCCGCACCGTACGCGGCTGGTTGGGACGCGCCTGGGCGACGAGGCGCAGCGGCAGACCGCCGACGCGGTAGCGGGCGAGACCGCCGAGCACGCGTACGAGGCGGCCGCCGGTGTCCATCACGACCGCGTCTCCTGACCGACCGACCGCGACGCCCTCGAAACACAGCAGCGCCCGCCGCGCTTCGGCCTGGGCCTCGAGCGGGCCCCAGAGGTCTGCGAGTGGAGGCGCGTCCCAGGAGGCCGAGCCCGCGCTCGCCGCATGCACCGACTTGCCGCGGCCGAGGCGACCATCGGCCGAGACGCGACCCTCGGAAAGCACGACGCCGCGGCGGGCGAGCTCGGCGTGCGACAGGACCACCTCGCCCAACTCGACGCCAGCCCGGTACGCCGCGCGTGCGCGCTCGGGTGCACCGGGCATCACGTCGGGCAGCGTGTAGAGGCGGCCGCCTGCGTCGCAGAGCCAGGTGACGACGCCGGCGTATCCGGCGTCGGAGACCACGGCCTCGCAGCACACGCCCCACAGCTTGCGACCGGAGAGCGGCTCGTAGCGCCGTCGCGCGACGCCGAGCGCATCGGCGTCTCCCAGCCACTCGATCCACGGCGCGAACTCGCTCGGCAGCTCCAGGAAGATGCGGGTCGGGGAGAGGCGTTCGAGCAGGCTCGGCATCGCGGCCGCGCACGCGGGAGAGTGGTGCCGTACGCCGATGAGCGTCGGAACGGCGCAGTCGAGCAGAGCCTGCGGCGGCGCCTCCGAGTCCAACGTCAGACCAGCGTCTCGCGCAGCTCGTGCAGCCGCTTCCACAGGCGGTCGTCGCCCGCCTCGGCCCGGCGCTTCACGGCCCCATCCCAATAGGCGAGCAAGCGGCCGCGGTCCTCGGGATCGTCCTTCGTGACCACCCCGAGCAGGTGGCCGGGCACGTCCGAGAGCGGGTCGCGCTCACCGCCGAGGTAGACGGCGGACAAGCCGAGGGACGTGGCGACGGCGACGGCCTCCGCTGTGCTCATGACCGTGCCGGGCTTCTCTACCGACCACCCCTCGACGGTGCGCCCCGCGCGCAGGTCGCGGAAGACCGTCACCAGCGCCTCGAGCACCGCCTCGTCCACTGCGAGCGGCTGCTCGACGCGCGCCAGCGCCGCCGTGGCCTGGGCCCGCACCAGCGCGACCTCTGCTGAGAGCTCGGCGATCGGCTCGACGGTCTCGAAGTTGAAGCGCCGCTTGAGCGCCGACGACATCTCCGAGACCCCGCGATCCCGCAGGTTCGCCGTGGCGATGAGATTGAAGCCGGGCTGCGCGTACTCGGTGATGCCCAGCTCCGGTACCGCGACGCGTCGGTCGGAGAGCAGCGACACCAACGTCCTGGATCTCTGGCAGGCAGCGGGTCACCTCCTCGACCCGGGTGATGCGCCCGTCGCGTACGCCGTTGAGCACCGGTGAGGGCACCATCGCCTCGGCGTGCGGGCCCTTGGCGACAAGCAAAGCGTAGTTCCAGCCGTAGCGCAGCTGGTCCTCGGTGGTCCCCGCGGTGCCCTGCACGGTCAGCTCGCTGCTCCGGCTCACGGCGGCCGCGAGCAGCTCGCTGAGCATGCTCTTCGCGGTGCCGGGCTCGCCCACCAGGAGCAGGCCACGCGAGCCCGCGAGGGTCACCACGCAACGCTCGACGAGCGCCCGCGGGCCCACGAACTTGCGAACGATCTCACGTCGCCCAGACGGTCCCTCGAGCGGCCCGTCCGAACCCACGACGAAGGTCACCACGGCCCGCGGAGTCATGCGCCAACCCGGCGGCCGAGGCCCGTCGTCGAGCGCTTCGAGGAAGTCGAGTTCGTCAGCCCACACCGCCTCGGCGGGCGGCGCCTGGGACTCTGCGGGCGCGCTCATCTGACCTCCTCGTAGCGGGGCGCGTCACCGGACGTCACGCGCGCCCACGCCTCCTCGAAGAGCGTGTGCAACGGCTCGAGCGGCAGGAACGCCTCCAGCGGACCACTCACCTGGGTCGTCTCCGGCACCCGTTCGAGCTGGTAGAGGGGCATCTTCCACGACTCGAGCGGCGGGTGCGGCGTCTTGAGCGCCTCCCACCCGCCCGCGAGGAAGTGCGAGCGACCCGCGCGCGACCGCTTCGCCTCGAGCAGCAACTCGCGGCCCACCAGCTCCGCCGCGGCGCGCTTGTACGCCGCCGCTTTCCAACCGTTCCAGCGCAGGACGTTCGCCCGACTCGGCAGCAGCAGCGCGAGCGTCTGCAGGTACAGGACCGCCGCGTCCTCCCCGAGGTCGTTGGCCCGCCGCACCGCGTCGACCAGCTCCGGCGCCGACAGCTTCGGGTTCGCTTCGTAGCCGCCCTCCCGGACCGGCGAGTCCGCGACCCGCGCCGCCATCGCCGCGTAGCCCGGACCGCGCAGCAGCGCCTCGTACTCCAGGTTTTCGTCGCTGGCCTCCTCCTGGAGGCTGCGCAGCCGGGCGCGATCGTCGTCGCTGCGGATCCGCGAGGGCCGGAAGCGCACCTGGGTCGACTGACCGGCGATGTCGGCCACCACCAGGCCGTCGTCCTGCCGGTCACCCTCCCGCGTCCCGCCGATCGCCGACAGGAACGCCGCCTGGTCGCGATCCGCGTGCTCGCCCCACACCCAGTGGTTGCAGAGGCCTAACAGGAGGCCGTCGTGGGCGAGGCGGCCATCGACGCGATCGAGCACGGTCGGGATGAACGCGCGAAGCGGATCGCCGACAGGCACCTCCGCGAACAACCATGGGACGAGATGCGCAGCCGCAAGCAGCGTCGACTCCGCAAACGTGTCCGGGGCCGCCTCGTCTCGCCCAGGCTCTGGCCCGTCACGGTCGAGGTTGTACGCGGCCACCGTCGCGACCTCCGCCACCTCGGCCAGCGCCTCCGTCGGCTTGAGTTGCCAGATGTGACCGAGGGCCTTCTCGGCGGCCGCCGCGACCTCCTCGTCGATGCGGACCCTCTTACCGAGGTTTGCGGCCCACCACGCTGCGAGCCGCGCCGTACGTAACTCTGCCACCCACAGTCCGTCCGCATCGTCGAACGCCGCCGCGAAAAAGGAGAGCCGGTGGGCGATCGAGAGCGCCTTCAGCGTGGGCTGCGCGGCGGCGGCCTCCTTCACCTTCAAACCGAGCCGCTCGCGCACCGTCTTCGGCAGGAAGTTGTTCTCCCACACGTCGATCTTTCGAAGGCCCGACAGCAGAAGAAGCGCCTCACCGCGCGACACCCCCGTCGCCTCCGAGAGCGCCTCGGCCTCGTCCGGCGCGGCGACCGGCCCGTGGGTCTCGAGCGCGCTGACGAACGCCTCCACCTCCTCGGTCGTCCCCCAGCCGTCCTCAGGCGACGAGACCTCCTGAATGTCCCAGCCCTCAGGCGCGTGGAACACACCCGACGCCGCGTGCTCCAACACCCAGCACGGCGTACCCCAACGTCCCTCCGCCCCGTAGAGCATGTAGTAATCGTTCCCCCCGTGGCTGCGTCCGCTGCGACCGCCCTCGTCGTCGTCGAGGTCGACGAGCATCAGCCGGAAGCGGGCCGCGATGTCGGGGCCGACGAACGGCGTCGTGGCCCAGAAACGCAGGGCCGCAAGCAGGGTCTCGCGCTGGTCGCCGGTGGTGGTGTCGAGCGCGGCGACCGTCGCCAGGGCCCGAGCCCGCCCGACGAGCTGATGCCATTGGATATCCGTCTCGCCATCCAGCTCGACGACCTCGCCCTCGCGCCGCCTCTCACGCGCGAAGAGACCGGCGACCGAGAGCACCTGCACGGCGAAGTTCTGACCGTCGTTGATCCACGTCCGGCCGACCATGGCGTCGAACGCCTCGGACATCGGCCGGTCACCGAGCGCCCCCACGTCCACCGTGTCGTCGGTCCCTTCGGGAGCCGTGCGACCGACCAGCTTCCGCTGCGCCTCGGCGAGCGTCGCCGCCTTCCACGCCAGGCCGACCACACCCGCGCGCAGTCCTGGGTGCGTGACGTCCGGCAGATGCCGCTCGACCGCTGCGTACGCGGCCGCACGCGTTTCGTCCTCGGCCTCGAAGTCGACCTGCGCAGCCTCGACCAACGCCCGCGCCTCGGCGGTCCCGATACCCCGCAGCGCCTTGGAGCCAGCCTCGTCCCGCGCGCTGAACATGTGCCAGAATGTGAACGGCAACCTGACCGGCGTCCCGTCGCTCTCGTGGGCCTCGCCCCAGCGAGCCGAGACGAGGCTCGCGTCGGTCGCGACGATCGCGGTCGTCCCGACGTCGCGCCAGGTCCGCTCGTAGGTCAGCGGTCGAACAGACTCATCGCCCGGAAGCCTCAACAGACCGACCGCCTCCCCGACCCAATCCGAGCGCCGGCCGTCGATCCCCTCCGCCAGCCGCTCCGGCTGGGCGCTCGCGAGCGGGGACGAAGTGTCGCGCACCCGCACGCGTACGCCGACGAGCCCGTCCTTCGACCCGAGCGGAGAGCCCGCCGGGCCCGGCATGAGATGGCAGGCGTTGTAATGCAGCCGGGTCCCCTCCGCGGTGAACGCCTCGAGGAACGCCGGCAACGACTTGCGACCCGCCTTTCCGCTGCGCGGCTCGAACTCGCGGAACGACCACTCGGAGCCAGTCCACTCCCAACGCCACATCGTCTCGCCGTCGTGCAGCACGAGCTGCGGCTCGGACCAGCGCTGGTCTCCGGCGCTCACGGCGACCGGCCCCGCGACGATGGCGCCGTCCTCCAGGACCGCGCCGGTCTCCGACGGCTGTCCGATGTTCCAGGAGCGCAGCTCGAACAGGTCCGCCGGCGTGCCGCTCCAGTAGGCCACCCAGTCGTAGGTCGATGTGTCTCGATAACAGACGAGCATCTGCCCTTGGGCGTATCGAACGGCCTGTATCTCGCAGCCCTTCGGCATCACCACGTCGTAGCTGAGCAACACACCATCCGGGCCGACGGCCACGGCACGCACACCGTCGAAGAGCACCGCGTGTGGATAGGTGGCGAAGACACTGATGCCGTCCTTCCCGGGTGAGAGCTCCGCGCACGCCGCTTCGAGCGCGGCCCAGCCGAGCTCGTCGGGGATGCCGACCGTGAGCGAGCGGCGCAGCGACTCGGCCGCATCCGAGGCGCCGAGGCGCGCGTGGTACTCGGCGCCGCACTCCCGATACATGGCCGCGCTGGTCGACTCCGTCAGCGCGTTCAGGCCGATCTCGAAGGCCGGGACGCCCTCGTTCTCGAGCCATCCGAGGCGCTTGTCGAGCCACGCGCGCTTGGCTTCGAGCCAGCCGCGCATTCCGGCGGCCGCGGACTCGAAGCCCGGCTCACCCACAACATCGTCGAGCGCTTCGACGAGCAGCTTGGACAGCTCCGGATGGGCGGCGAGGTGCACGGGGTCGCGCCCGCGCTCAGGCTGACCGGCGCACTTCGCCCAAGTGCCCGGGTTGACCTGCGGGTGCTCCTCGAGCGCGACCTCGAGCCCGAGCTCGAGCACGAGGTCTGCGAAGTCGAGGTCGACTCGGCGCCAGCGGCCGCTGACGCCGACGGGTTCACCGGCGTCCTTCAGCCGAGGGGCTGCGCGCCGCAGCAGTTCGAAGATCTTCGGCGGCTGCTGACTGTCGCGCCAGCCGCGATGCACATGGGCGACGAGCTTCGTGAACCACGCCGCGCTACCGCCATCGGGCGCGGCCTCGGGCGGGCCGTCCTCGAGCAGCCCCGCATACGCGCCCCACTCTTCGAGAAGGTCGAGCCACTGGGCGTCGAACTTCGAGTCATTGGTGCTCGGCGCTGCGAAGAGGTTGAGCAGGCGACCGCGTACGGCGGGGCTTTGCACCGCCGTACGCCCGATCGGTTTGCGGTACGCGGTCCAGAATCCGGCTGCGGCCTTCTGCAGCGAAGGCGCCTCGATGACCTCGGCGAGGAAGGCGGCCTCCTCCGCGGCCACGTCGAGGCCCGCCGCCTTGGCGAGCTTGCGCAGCTCCTTCGGCATCGCGGCCCACGGCGGCATTCCACCGAGGGTCCGCCGCACGCACAGGGTCCGGAAGTGGGCGAACGCCTGCTCCGGGCAACGAGCGCAGCATCCAGGTCTCGACGGTTCGCGCGCACTCCAGGGCGTGCTCGGAGAGCCAGTCGCGCAACGAGAGCAGCTGCTGGCCGACCTCTCCGTCGCGGACTTTCTTCGGGACCGACGAGAGCGTCTTCCCCTTCGCGTTACGGCAGTGCAGCTTGCCGTCCGTGAGCAACAGCGCATAACCGCCGCCAGCTTCGACCCAGTGTTCCACGGGCGCCTCCATCCGAAGGGAGGAGCCGAGTCAAGCACACGCCCGGGAGTGTGTCAGCGGTGTACTGCGGTCAGGTGGAACGCGGATCGCGCCGACCAGCGCGGCGAGGCCAAGAAGGGACGACGAAGGCGTGCCAGGGGCACGTCGAGGAGGACCGACGCAGGCGTCGATGTGCTGGGCAAGCGAGGCGCGCTCAATCTGCCGGAGGACACCGCTAGCGGTGGATGACGCGTTTGCGCGCAGCGAGCACGATGGGCGTGCGCAGGCGCCCCAGCTTCGCGATGCGGCGCGCGGTGTCGATCGGCAGCTTCGCGACGAGGCGCACGGCGAGATCCATCGGTGAGCGCGGGTGCTGGACGACGGCGGTGACGACGTCGGCGTTGTCGAGGAACTTCCGGCGCATCGCCAGCTGATTGAAGAACGAGGCGCTCGGCTGGCCGACGCGGATGAGGGTCGCCACCTCGGCGGCGGTCAGCCGCGGGTTGCCGAGAACGTGCACGTGCAGCGTCTTGTCGCGGTCCTGGAGGATCTTCCGGCGCGCCTCCGGTCCGCCGTGGCGGGCAAGGCGGATGCGCTCCGGCTTGGTCAGCTGGTCGTAGCGCTGCCACAGCGGCTGGTCGTCGGCCTCGAAGCGCGCCTTGGCGACCTCGGCGGCGGCGTCGGACTCGAAGGTGACCGCGAGGCGACCCTCCGCCACGTGCACCACCCGCCCTGCGACCTCGCATACGGGACCGTCCGGAGCACGAAAGCTCAGCTTGATCTCGACGTTTGCGACGAGACCGTCGGTCGGCGTCTCCAGGCTCGCAGCGGCGTGCGCCTCGACCTGCGCCTGAATGGCAGACCACGTCGCGGCGTCCGGGATATCGACCTCGGTCATCGTGGGTGCGAGAATCGCAGCGTGGGCGATCTCAACGCACGCAGAACCGCACGACTGCGCAACCTCGGCCGGCTGATCGGCCCGATGGACGTGATCTACCAGGTCGGCAACTTCGTCTACCGCCGCAGCATGCGTTACACGCTCTTCACCGCGAGCCTCGGGGTGCTCGGCGTGATCGCCAACTACGTGCCGTGGCTTCCGGGCATCAGCGTCAAGCACGCGATCATGCTGCCGCTGATGATCGGGGGCGGGGCGCTGGTCGGCGGCTTCCTGCTGCGGCTGGTGCCGAGCCTCATCTCGGCGCGGCTTCAGGTCCGCGCGCAGGGCTCGGACCTCAACCTGATGGAGGATCTGCGCAAGGCCCAGGGCGAGCGGCACCTCGAGCTGCTCTGGACCCGGCTGTTCTCACACGAGCACCACGGCTTCGACCACGCCGAGTTCATGCGCCGCGCTCAGGACGCGATGGACAGCAACGAGCCGCAGCTGCGCCAGATGCACCGAGTGGGGCTGGACCTGCGCTACCTCGAAGACTGGTGCGACGGGGCGTACTTCGACCGCGCCGACACAAATCTGCGCCAGCAGTTCGACGGCAGCGCCACCCTGCTGACCGCGCGCCGCGACGCCGGCCTGCTCAGCGCGCGTTCGTCGATGCAGATGATGGTGCACCGAGCCGACCAGAAGTTCTGGTGGTGGTTCACGACGCGGGCGATCGCGATGCAGGTGGCCGGCGCGGTGGACCTG
>PVBE010999835.1_pt1 | contig 13623 bp, 14 predicted proteins | sample 1631181 | NCBI WGS metagenome assembly PVBE01 (sample SAMN08397723, study PRJNA350692) | Marine metagenome, whole genome shotgun sequencing project. | isolation source: water | place: Pacific Ocean | collected 2012-04 | reverse complement strand
CCAGGTAGGCGAGCACGTCGGCTTACTTCGTCGTGAGCGTGCGGGCGCCGTCGCGCACCTCGACAGTGCGCCGACGGAGGTCGACCGTTCCGAGCTCGAGGGTGAGTTCGAGCGGTTCGTTAGTTGGCGACGGCAGCGACGATGTCCTCGTCGACCTTGTAGCCGCGCAGGAACTCGGTGCGCTCGGCCTTCATGCGGCCGACCCACGCGGTGTACTCGTCCGTCCTCCCCGCCTTCGCGAAGAACGTGCTTGGACGGAGGATGTCCGTGCCGACGGCAGCCACGAGGGCGGCGTTGTCGGCGTGGTCCAGATCCACGACCTCGTAGCCGAAGTCGGGATCCGTGGTCCAGACGATGGTCTCGCTGAGGAGCGCCTCGAGCATCGCGCTGGAGTGCCGGATCTTCACCTTGAGGGCGTTGCCGTCGGTGACGTCGCGGGCGTCGCCGCCCACGTAGCCGGTGTTCATCAGCCACATCGTCACGTCGCTCATCGTGGAGGCGAGCTCGCGGAAGCGAACCGCCTGCAGGCCGAACGCCGCGGGGAAGAAGGGCTGCGTGAACGGGGAGCGGGTCTTGCCCCGATCCTTGCCCGCGGCCGACGTCTTGGACGTCTCGCCGAGCATGAAGTAGCCCGCCGCCTGCTCGGGGCTGGTGAACCTCACGATGCCGGGGATGGCCGCGTCGGCGCCCTCGTCCCGGTTGAGGATGCCCATGCAGTGCACCTCGGGGATGTTGTGCAGGTCCGCCGCGCCGGGGATGGACGACATCGGGATGATGCTGCGGCCGTTGCCGGTCCAGACCACGAAGTCCCAGCCGTCGGCGGGAATGCCCAGGGCGTCGATGACGTCCTCGACCTTCGTCGCACCCGAGATGATCGCGTCGACGTTGGCCTCGTTGGCGCCCGTGGCGATCAGGTTGTCCCGGTGCAGCGCGACCTCGGCCGGCGTGAGGGCCACCTTGTAGAAGTCGAACGTGCCGTCGGCGTCCAGGAACGCGTTCTCCAGCCACGCATCCGAGCTGGTCGTGCCGGCGTGGATGATCGGCTCGGCGTCGGCGTTGAGCTTCTCGATCTTCGCGAAGCAGCCGTTCTCCGTCACCGACAGCTCACCGTTCGGCCACAGCGTCACCATGTCGTCCTGGATCGGCTCGGCCAGGCCGCCCTGTTTGCTGAAGCTGGTGGTCGTCTTGCCCGTGCCCGACAGGCCCATGACGGTCATCGTCACGCGCTCGCCGTTGGGCATGGTCACCGCCTTGGCGCCGGCGTGCATGACGAGCCCGCCGCGCAGCCACACCCAGTGGTTGAGCATGCGGAGCACGCCCTTCTTGGACTCACCGAAGTAGTCGGGGCCGATGACGTAGGTCGTCCAGTTCTCGAGGTCGACGAGGATCGCCTGGCGTCCCGGCATGTCGTCCAGGAACAGGTTCGGCGTGTAGCGAAGCACGAACGTCGGGGCGAACGGCCTGGCCAGCTGGTCGGCCGTCTCCACCTCGTTGCGGGGGAACGCCAGCACCTGCTGCATGCCCGCGATGTTGGCGCCCTCAGGCGTGTACAGCCAGGTCGCGCCGAGCGCGCGCGGCCCGAGGCCGGCGTAGCCGTCGATCGCGATCAGCGTGCCGGCGTTGCGGATGTACTCCTCCTGCCGGGCGATGACGGCCTCGGCGCGAGCGCGCGAGATCGTCTGACCGGACCACGCACCTTCCGGAGCGTCGTCGCTGATGATGTACGTGTACTTCGCCATCCGCGCCTTGTTGCGCGTGAGCTTGTCGAGCGAGCCGACGGCCGTTTCGAGGATGGCGGGGGTGTTGGTCGCGGCGAGCGTACGAAGCTCGTCCTGCGTCGGGTTGGCGAGGTACGTGACCCCCTCGAACGGACGCGGATTCGGGCCGCGCTCCTCGAGGTTGATGGGCTTGTAGGTCGCCGCGAGATCGCGGGGCTCGACGTTCATCCGGTGCTCCGAGGGAAGTGCTTGCGTACGTGCGCGCGAGTGCGCGGCGCGAATTTAGACACAGCTTCACGGAACCGGCCATGCTCGATTCTGGCTTTTTTGGTGACTCTGCAGGGAGTTACGTCGCTTGCGGAACAGGGGCGCCGTTTGGCGTGTCCAAGTCAGGTATGCGGACCGCCCACCTCGGATTCCTCTTCGCGATCCTGCTGAGCTCCGGCCCCGCCGCCGCGGGGGAGGTCGCGACCGACGACTACCCCTGGCTCGCCGACGCCGCCGAGCTCCCCCCGATGACGACGCTGCAGTCGCAGTTCGATCCGCCCAAGGGCTTCACACGCGTGAGCGCGGCCGAGGACAGCTTCGCTTCGTGGCTGCGCGATCTCCCCGTGCGCAGCGATCGCAGCGACGTGCGCGCCTACAACGGCGAACGGCTGTCCCGTCCATCGGCCGCCGTGGTCGCCATGGACGTGGGGGAACGCGACCTGCAGCAGTGCGCCGACTCCGCCATCCGTCTGCACGCCGAGTGGCTCTGGTCGGTCGACCGTGAGGACGAGGCGGGCTACCACTTCACCTCCGGCGACCTCAGCAAGTGGTCCGACTGGAAGGCTGGCGAGCGGTTCGTCATCGCCGGCAGCAAGGTCGATCGGGTCGACGGCAAGGCGCGCGCCGACACCCACCGGACCTACCGGGGCTGGCTCGACCAGGTCTTCACCTACGCGGGCACCCGCTCGTTGGCGCGCGACAGCGCCGCCGTCGCCGACTCTGATCAGCTTCAGGCGGGCGACTTCTTCGTCCAGGCGGGCTCCCCCGGCCACGCCGTCGTCATCCTCGACGTCGCCGAGTCCAGCTCTGGCGAGCGGGTCGCGCTGATGGGGCAAGGGTTCATGCCGGCGGAAGACTTCCACGTGCTGCGCTGGCCCGCCGTCGCCCTCGCGGACGTCTGGTTCCCGCTCCCCGCCACCGCCGACGGCGTCGTCCAGACCCCGTCGTGGTCTCCGTTCACGCGCATCGAGGCGCGCCGCTTCAAGTAGCCAGAACGGAAACGGGGCGAACCGCTCATCGGTTCGCCCCGCGTCCTCTTACTCATCGCGTCCGAGACTCAGCAGACCTGGCTCAGCCAGTCCACGTCCTCTCCGAGGGCCGCCGTGATCTTGCGACGGGCGTGCCACAGACGGCTCATCACCGTCCCCTCCGGGATGTCCAGACGCTCCGCGATCTCCTTGTAGGAGAGGTCCTCGAAGTGCCGGAGCACGAGGATTTCACGGTGCTTCTGGCCCAGGGTCGCCAGGGCCTCGCGAACGAAGCGGCTCACGTCGCCTCGCTCAACCCGCTCCTGAGCTCCCTCGTCGTCGGACTCGAGCATCTCGAGCCGGGTGGTCCCGCCCTCGTCGCGTCCGACCGACTCGTCGAGAGTCAGGTCGGGACGACGCCGCACTCGCTTGAGCTCGTGCAGCGCCAGGCGCCGGGTGACGGTGTACAGCCAGCTCCAGAGCTGGGACTCACCGCGGAAGGTCTCGAGGCGCCGGTAGGCGACCACGAAGGCTTCCTGAGCGATGTCCCGAGCCGCCTGGCGGTCGCCGAGGATGCCGTAGGCAACCGCGTAGACCCGACCCTGGTGGCGCTCGACCAGCTCCGCGAACAGGTCGGTACGACCGGCCTGGATCTCGCGAACCAGCTCGAGGTCCGTAAGCGCTCGGTACTTGCGAACAGCAGTCATGTCGCACCTCCTTCAATCAGTGTGTTTTGATAATACTCACTATCAATCGGTATGCCTCGATCAATTGCGATCGGGTTCGTAATTGCCCGGTTTTGAAGGTGGGCTACACTGCTGCGCATGGTCGGAATTCGCCTTCTTCTCTCGCTCCTGTTCGTTGTGCTGCTCGCTGGTTGCCCCCAGGAAGCACAGATCCCCGGAGGCGGTGACGACGACGATGCGGTGTCCACCGATGACGACGATGTGGTCGGTGATGACGACGACATCGCGCCCGACGACGACGACTCGGCGTCCGACCCCTGCCTCGTGGACAACGATGGCGACGGCGTGGGCGTGTGCGACGACTGCGACGACAACGACGGCGCGGTCTTCCCGGGGAACCCCGAGGTCTGTGACAACGGGATCGACGACGACTGCGACGCCCTCACGATCTGCGTCGAAGCGGAGGGCGAAGACGGCGACGCGATGACGTACCCGCTGACCACGGACGCGGACGACGTGACCGTGTTCTACGGCTACGACGAGTCGTCGGCGGGCGCGACCACGGGCGCCGAGTTGGCCGACTCCCTGGTCGCCTACATCTACGCCGACCCGACCGACGGCAGCGACGGCTACGCGGCGGTCTACATGGAGGGGCTCACGGGCTCCGCCCTCATCGTCGAAGACGGCCCCGGCGACATCGCCCTGTGGGACCTGAACTCGAGCTCCGGCGAGGCCGACATCGACTGGGCGTGGGCGGACTGCTGCACCGACGGCGTCGTCATCGGCCCGCTGCCCACGGACTTCTGCGTCGAGATCGATGTCTATTACGAAGAGGAGCTCGACGACATCTACACCTGGGACGGCACCACCCACCACTACCTGGGCGAGACCGACGAAGCCGTGACCCTCTGCGCAGCGCCCTAGCGCTCCACTGGTATCCTCCGCGGCCTCGTGACCAGCCGCCCCCTGTCCCGGGTCCCCCCCGGCGTTCAAGTCGTCACCGGCGACGCCGCCCGCCTCACCCGTCAGGTCGAGCGGACCGTGCTCGAGGTGTTCGACGCCCGCGGCTACGCCGAGGTGCTGCTCCCGATGTTCGACTACGCCGAGCTGTTCGAGCAGGGGCTGGGCGCCTCGCGCGCGCCGCGCACGTACCGATTCACCGATCACGAGGGCCACACGCTGGCGCTGCGGCCGGAACTCACCACGCTGGTGGCGCGCACGGTCGCGACCCGCCTCGCGGGGCAGGAGCCTCCGTTCCGCGTCGCCTACTCCGGGGAGATCTTCCGCTGGGACCCGCCCCGTCGGGGACAGCCCGCGGAGCTGCGCCAGATCGGCGTCGAGCACGTCGGTGGGGACCGCGGCGAAGCGGACCTGGAAGTGCTCCTGGTGTGCGCCGAAGCGCTCCGTGCGCTGGGCGTCGAAGGTGCCCGCATCGTGCTGGGGCATGTCGACTTCCTCCGCGGGATCGTCGACGGGCTCGCCCTCGCCCCGGACGCTGCGGACGAGCTCTACGCGCTCCTGGACCACCGGGATCGTGACGGCATCGAGCGCTTCCTCGGACCGCTGTCGACCGCCGACAAGGTGCGTCGCTTCTGCCGCATCACCACGCTCACGGGCGGGCGGGAGGTCGTGGACGAGGCCCTCGCGGTGGTGAACAACGAGGTCAGCCACGCCGCCCTCGCGGAGATGGGGCGCCTGCTGGACGCCGCGGCCGACGCGGGGCTGGGCGACATGCTCCAGATCGACCTCGGCTCCGTGGCCGGCTTCGACTACTACACCGGCCCCACGTTCCGGGTGTTCGCTCCGGGCGTCGGCTCGCCGCTGGGCGGGGGAGGGCGGTACGACCGCTTGATGGCGCGGTTCGGGCGGGACCTCCCGGCGGTCGGTTTCTCCCTCTGCGTCGACTGGCTCGTCGAGCTGCTCGGCGACAGCGGCGACGCGGGACTGCCGGCTTCGAACGGTGCCGTCACGGTGGCCCTCAGCAAGGGCCGGCTGGCCGGGCCCGCCCTGGAGCGGTTCGCCGCCGCCAGGGTCACGCTCCCCGACGGGTGGGAGAGCTCCCGACGCCTCTGGATTGACGACGTCTCCGGCCGCTGCCGGTTCATCCTCGTCAAGCCCGCCGACGTGCCCACCTACGTCGAGTACGGCATCGCCGAGATCGGCATCGCGGGCGGCGACGTGCTGCTGGAGAGCGGCGCCGACGTGCACGCCCCCCTCGACCTCGGGTTCGGCCGCTGCCGGCTGGCCGTGGCGGGCGCGCCGGACGCCCCCATCGGCGGCAGCGGCGGCACGGTGCGGGTGGGGACGAAGTACCCGCGCACCGCCGAAGCCTGGTTCCTGGAGCGCGGTCTCTCGGTCGACATCATCCCCCTGAGCGGCTCGGTCGAGCTGGCGGCTGTCGCGGGTCTCGCCGACTGCATCGTGGATGTCGTGGAGACCGGCCGGACCCTGCGCGAGAACGGGCTCGACGTGCTCGAGGACGTGGCCGAGTGCACCGCCCGCGCCATCGTCAACCGCGCCGCCTGGCAGCTGCGTGGGGCCGAGGTGCGGAGCCTGATCGACGACCTCACGCAGGAGACGTCATGAGCATCCCCGTCGTTCCGTGGCAGGGCCACGAGCCGAACGCCCGCCTCGACGCGATCCTGCTGCGCAACGAGGGGCCCAGCCGAGAGGTGGTGGAGTCCGTCCTCAGCATCATCGAAGCCGTGCGCGAGCGGGGCGACGAGGCGCTGTGCGAGTTCGCAGCGAAGTTCGACGGCGTGACCATGAGTCCGGAGGACCTCGTCGTCCCCCGAGAGCGGCTCGAGGAGCTCGCCTCCGGCCTGGATGCCTCCCTGTTGCACGCGCTGGAGCGGGCGGCGGACAACATCCGCGCCTTCCACGAGCACCAGAAGGAGACCGGGTTCCGCATCACCAGCGAGGACGGCGTGGTGCTCGGCACGCGCGTTCTTCCGGTGGGCAGCGCCGGTCTGTACGTGCCCGGCGGCACCGCCGCCTACCCCTCGTCGGTGCTGATGAACGCGGTGCCCGCCCTTGCGGCGGGGGTCGAGCGGCTCGTCGCGGTCACGCCCCCCCGGGCGCTGGATCGAACCCCGGCGCTGGCCGCGGCGCTGCAGATCGTCGGCGTGGACGAGGTCTACGCCGTCGGCGGAGCTCACGCGGTCGCGGCGCTGGCCTACGGCACCGAGTCGATCAAGCGGGTGCACAAGATCGTCGGCCCCGGAAACAACTGGGTCGCCACCGCCAAGCGGCTGGTCTTCGGCGCCGTCGGGATCGACTCGTTCGCGGGGCCCAGCGAAGTGGTGGTCGTCGCGGATCGGAGCGCCAAGGCGTCCTGGATCGCCGCGGACCTGCTCGCCCAGGCCGAGCACGACACCGAGGCGGCGGCCATCGCCATCGTGTGGGACGCCGCGTTCGCCACCGAGATCGCCCAGGAGGTGGAGCGCCAGTTGGCCCTGCTGCCCCGCCGTGAGGTGGCCGCCGAGTCGCTCCGCCGGTTCGGCGCGGTGTTCGTCTGCCTCGGCCCGGACTCGGCCTGCCGGCTCGTCAACAAGCTCGCCCCCGAGCACGTCGAGCTGCTCACCGACGATCCCGCGGCGCTCGAGCCCCGCGTCCAGCACGCCGGCGCGCTCTTCCTCGGACCTCACACGCCGGAGGCGGTCGGGGACTACTACGCCGGCCCCAACCACGTGCTCCCGACGTCGGGCACGGCCCGGTTCTCGTCGCCCCTTGGCGTCTGGGACTTCGTGAAGCGGACCTCGATCATCCAGTACAACGCCGCCCGCCTCGCCGAGGCCGGACCCGACATCGTCCGCCTCGCGGAGGCCGAAGGGCTGGACGCTCACGCCCGGTCGGTGGCGGTGCGGTTGAAGGACGTGAGCCGTGAGTGATCGCGATCCGCGGGATGTCATCAAGCCGCGCATTCGGGCCCTGAAGGCGTACACCCTGGCGCCTCGGACCGCGCCGGTGAAGGTGAACCAGAACGAGAATCCCTGGGACCTGCCCCCGGCATTGAAGGAGGAGGTCCTGGAGCGCGCTCGTGCTCAGCCGTGGTCTCGCTACCCGGCCTTCATCCCTGCCGACCTGTGTGAGTCGCTCGCCGGGTTCGCCGGCTGGAGAGCGGACGGGATCCTCGCGGGCAACGGCAGCAACGAGCTGATCCAGGTCGCCTTCGGATGCGTCGTCGAGGAGGGCGTGAAGGTGGTCCTCCCGGAGCCGACGTTCACGCTGTACCGCCAGATGGTCACGGTCTTCGGCGGCGACGTGATCGGCGTGCCGATGCGTGAGGACCTCAGCTTCGATGTCGACGCCATGCTCGCGGCGGCGCAGGCCCCCGACGTCAAGATGATCGTGGTCTGCAGCCCCAACAACCCCACCGGGGCGGGCCTGGACGCCGTCGCCGTGAGCCGCCTGCTCACGGCCTTCGACGGGCTGGTCGTCGTGGACGAGGCGTACCACGAGTTTTCGGGCTGGTCGGCGGTAACGCTCCTCCCGAAGCATCGAAACCTCGTCGTGCTCCGCACCTTCAGCAAGGCGATGGGGCTGGCTGGCGTGAGGTTCGGATGCCTGCTGGCGGATCCCGACCTCGTGACCGAGCTGGACAAGGCCCGCCTGCCCTACAACGTCGGCCGGCTGACGCAGGCCGCGGTGCAGGTCGCCATCGAGCACTACGACGACGTTCTGAAGCCCCGGATCGATCGCCTTGTACGTTTCCGTGATGCACTCACGGTTCGGATCGGGGCCATCGACGGATTCGACCCAGTCCCCACTTCGGCCAACTTCTTCCTCGTGCGATCACGGTGGTCTCCCACCGACGTGTGCGAGGCGATGTACGAGCGGGGCGTGTTGATTCGAAACGTGAGCGCCTACCCGATGCTGGGCGAGTACTTCCGCGTCAACGTGGGCACCGAGGACGAGAACGAGGCGGTCGTGAGCGCGCTCACGGCCATCGCCCAGGAGCGAACATGAGCAGGACCGCGACCGTCGATCGAACCACGTCGGAGACGGACATCCACGTCCGCCTGAACCTCGACGGAACCGGGCAGTCGAGCGTGACGACCGGCATCGGCTTCCTCGACCACATGCTCACGGCGTGGAGCAAGCACGCCCACTTCGGCCTCGCGATCAGCTGTTCGGGCGACCTGCACATCGACGAACACCACTCGGTGGAGGACTCGGCCATCGTGCTCGGTCGCGCGTTCGCCCAGGCGGTCGGCGACGCCGCGGGGATTGAACGGTTCGGAGCGTCGTATGTGCCGATGGACGAGACCCTCGTGCGGTCCGTTGTCGACCTCAGCGGGCGGCCCTTCCTGGTCTGGCGCGTGCCCGCGCTCCGCGAGACCATCGGCGACCTGCCGGTCGAGCTGGCCCAGCACTTCTGGATGAGCTTCGCCGAGCACTCACGGGTCACGCTCCACATCGAGTGCCTCTATGGCACCAACCAGCACCACATCCTCGAGGCGGTCTGGAAGTCCTGCGGGCGTGCGCTCGCGGCGGCCGTCAAGACGACTGGACGGGGCGGGATTCCCTCCACCAAGGGGACACTCACGGCATGACCCTGGCGATCGTGGACTGCGGGATCGGGAACCTCCGGTCCGTGCAAAAGGCGTTCGAAGCGACCGGCACGGCGGCGGTGCTCACGGCCGATCACGGCCAGCTGCGCGAAGCGTCCCACCTCGTCGTTCCGGGGGTCGGTGCCTTCGGCGACTTCATGACCGCGCTGGGGCGGATCGGGGTCGAGACGGTGCTCGCCGATCGGATCGCCCAGAACACGCCGCTGCTGGGGATCTGCGTGGGCATGCAGGTGCTCTTCGAAGAGGGACTTGAGTTCGGGCGACACCGCGGACTCGGTTGGATCGAGGGACGGGTGATCCCGTTCGACGCCGACCAACTCACGGTGCCTCACGTCGGCTGGAACCAGGCCCGATCGGTCCGGCCGGACCCGCTGCTGGATGCGCCCGACGAGCCCTGGTTCTACTTCGTGCACTCGTTCCACGCCGAGACGTCGGCCGACTGCGTCGTGGCGCGCACCGACTACGGTCACGACTTCCCTTCCATCGTGCGCTCACGCTCGGTCTGGGGGGTTCAGTTTCATCCCGAGAAGAGCCAGAAGGCGGGGCTCGATCTGCTGGCCCGGTTCGCCGCGCTGCCGTCGCCCCTGGTCGAGCAGGAGGCACCCTCATGTTGATCCTCCCGGCCATCGATCTGCGCGGCGGGCGCTGCGTGAGGTTGGTGCAGGGCAGCTACGGACACGAGATCACGTACGACGTCGACCCGGCGGACGTCGCCCGGGGCTACGCCGAGGCGGGCGCGTCGATCGTGCATGTGGTCGACCTCGACGGGGCCCGGGACGGGGAACGCGCCAACCGCCAACAGGTCGCCCGCATCGTCGAGGCGTCAGGGGTCGAGGTCGAGCTTGGCGGCGGCATCCGCTCCGTCGAGGACGTCCGCGCCGTGCTCGAAGGCGGCGCGGCCTACGCGATCATCGGCACGATGGCGGCGGAGCAGCCTGATCTGCTGGCGCCCCTCGTCCAGGAGTTCGGCCGTCGGATCGTGCTCGGGCTCGATGTTTCTGACGGCTTCGTGGCGGTTCGTGGGTGGCGTGAGTCGAGCAAACTCACGGGCCTGGACCTGGCCCTCGCGGCCGCCGAGGCGGGGGTGCAGCGAGCGATCTACACCGACGTGATCCGGGACGGCATGCTCGAGGGCCCCGACTCCGCAGGCGCAGCGGAGATCGCCGCGTGCACCGGGCTGAAGGTCACCGCCAGCGGCGGCGTGGGCACCCTCGACCACGTCCGGGAAGCGGCCGCTCAGGGGGTGCACTCCCTCATCATCGGCCGGGCCTTGTACGAGGGCCGGTTCACGGTCGCAGACGCCATCGCGGCGGCGGGGGCCTGATGCTCGCACGGCGGATCATCCCCTGCCTGGACGTCAACGACGGTCGCGTGGTCAAGGGCATCAAGTTCGTGGACCTCGTCGACGCCGGGGACCCGGTGGAGCAGGCGAAGCGCTACGACGCTGAGGGAGCCGACGAGCTCGTGTTCCTCGACATCACGGCCAGCTCGGACCGGCGTCGCATCGTTGCCGACATGGTCCGCCAGGTGGCTGACAGCGTCTTCATCCCGTTCACCGTCGGCGGCGGGATCCGCACGGTCGACGACATGGCCGGCATCCTCGGCTCGGGCGCGGACAAGATCGCCACCAACACCGCCGCGCTGGCGGATCCGTCGTTGTTGGAGGATGGGGCCCGCCGATTCGGTTCCCAGGCCATCGTCCTCGCCATCGACGCCCGCCGTGTCACCGACGGCGCCCCCGGGGAGCCGCCCCGCTGGGAGGTGTACAGCCACGGCGGACGGCGCGCTACCGGACGCGATGCGGTGGGCTGGGCGATGGAAGCGACCTCCCGGGGAGCGGGGGAGATCCTGCTGACGAGCATGGACCGCGACGGCACCGGCGACGGCTACGACCTGGCGCTGCTCCGGGCCGTGAGTCAGGCCGTGATGGTGCCCGTGATCGCCTCCGGCGGCGCCGGTACGGTCGACCACATCGTCGACGCGCTCACGGCGGGAGGAGCCTCCGCCGCCCTCGCCGCTTCGATCTTCCACTTCGGCCGCATCTCGATTCCTGAGGTCCGCGCCGCCCTCCGCGAACAAGGAGTTCCGAGCCGATGAACGTCTCCTGGGACGACAAGGGCCTGATCCCCGCCGTGGTGCAGCATGCGCACACCGGTGAGGTGCTCACGGTCGCGTACATGAACGCCGAGTCGCTGCAGCGGACCCTGGAGACGGGGCAGACCTGGTTCTGGAGCCGGTCGCGCTCGGAGTTCTGGAACAAAGGCGCGACGTCCGGGAACACCCAGCGGGTGATCGGGCTGGGCCTGGATTGCGACGGGGACGCCCTCGTCGTGCAGGTCGAGCCGGCGGGGCCGGCCTGCCACACCGGCGAGCCGACCTGCTTCTTCAACCCGGTCGAGGGAGGCGCTCCGCTGCAGCGTCCCGATCGATTGGGCGTCTCGCTGGCGCAGCTGCAGGCGACGATCGCCGAGCGGGCCCGCACCCGCCCCGAGGGGAGCTACACCATTCGGCTGCTGGACAAGGGGGCCGGAAAGATCGCCCAGAAGGTCGGTGAGGAGGCCTCCGAGGTGATCGTCGCGGCCCTGACCGAGACCGATGACGAACTCGCGGGCGAGGTCGCCGATTTGCTGTATCACCTCACGGTGCTGCTGCAGGTTCGGGGACTCAACCCCGACGCGGTCGCCGACAAGCTCGAGGAGCGACGCAAGTGATCGACCCCCTGGTTCGTTTCGTCACCTGGTTCGATGAGGCCGAGGCCCACGCCGGCATCGGTCTCCACGAAGCGATGGCCCTGTCGACGGTGGGGCCCGAAGGCCGACCGTCCAGCCGCATCGTGCTGCTGAAGTCTCACGGGCCCGAAGGGTTCACCTTCTACACCAACCTGGGGAGCCGCAAGGCGCGTGACCTGGCGCCTGACGGTCCCGCCGCCCTCCTCTTTTGGTGGGACGCGATGGACCGGCAGGTCCACATCGAGGGGACCGTGTCGCCTGTGAGCGCCGCCGACGCGGACGCCTACTTCGCGACCCGCCCGCGGGTGAGTCAGATCGGGGCCTGGGCGAGCCGCCAGAGCGACTCCCTGAGCAGTCGCGCCGACCTCGAGGCGAAGGTCCGTGAGTTCGAAGCCCGTTACGACGGTGGCGACGTTCCCCGGCCCCCCTTCTGGTCCGGCTTCACCCTCACGCCGACGCGAATCGAGTTCTGGACGCGCGGGGATGCTCGTCTGCACCACCGCGAGGTCTACGACGCCGCCGCCGGAACCTGGTCGACCTCGCTGCTGCATCCGTGAGCGTGAGCCTCGAGCCCGGCACGTTGGTGTTCGTCACCGGCGGCAGCGGGTTCCTCGGCCGAGCGCTGATCCGCGAGTTCGTGGCTCGGGGCTGCAAGGTGCGGGCGCTGGCTCGATCCGACGCCGCCCGTGAAGCCGTGCGCCTCGCCGGGGCCCAGCCGATCGCGGGCGGGCTGCACTCCCAGGAGGCCCTCGAACGAGGGTGCGATGGCGTCGCCGTGGTCTTCCATTGCGCGGCGATCGCCGACGACTGGGGCACCCGCGAGCAGTTCGACCAGGTCAACGTCGTCGGAACCCGCAACGTGCTCGCCGCCCTCGGCGGGGCCCGGATGGTGCACGTCAGCACCGAGTCCGTGCTGCTGGGCGGCGGACCGATCATCCGCGCGACCGAGGAGCGGCCCATCGCGAGCAAGCCGATCGGCCTGTACGCGTGGAGCAAGGGGCTCGCCGAGGAGGCCGTCCGCGAGGCGGTGCGGGATCGGGGGGCCGACGCGGTGATCGTGCGGCCCCGGCTCATCTGGGGGGCGGACGACACCACCCTGCTGCCCCGGCTGATCGAGTCCGTGCGGAAGCATCAATTCCGGTGGATCGGGGGCGGTCGGCACCTGACGTCGACCTGCCACGTCGACAATGTGGTCGAAGGGATGTGCCTCGCCGCCACCAAGGGGCGGGCCGGCGAGGCCTACTTCCTCACCGACGGCGAGCCCATCGTGTTCCGCACGTTCGTATCGCAGATGCTGCTCGCGCGCGGCGTCAACCCGCCTCGCGGCTCGCTGCCGCGGGGACTGGCGAAGGTGCTCGCGGCCGGACTGGAGTGGATCTTCTCGACGTTCCTGCCGGGAGCGCCGCCGCTGACCCGGATGGTGGTCGCGCTGTTCGGCGAAGAGGTCACCGTCGATGACGGCAAGGCAAGACGGGAGCTCGGCTACGAAGGCACGGTCACACCTGCGGATGGACTCGCGGCGATGGTGACGACGGCCTAGCTGTCGTGACCAGGGCCGTTGTTCCGGTTTGACGAGTCAATCCGGGAGATGGGCGGTTGATGCCCGATGCCTCCGTGGGGGCGCTGGTGATTGTAGTAGTTGAGCCAGTCCCAGAGGCGTTCGTTTCGCTCGGCTGAGCTCT
>PVBE011836228.1_pt1 | contig 13624 bp, 16 predicted proteins | sample 1631181 | NCBI WGS metagenome assembly PVBE01 (sample SAMN08397723, study PRJNA350692) | Marine metagenome, whole genome shotgun sequencing project. | isolation source: water | place: Pacific Ocean | collected 2012-04 | reverse complement strand
TGCCGGACTCATCGCCCCTGATCAAGAAACATACTCATATCTCGAGGGTCGCCCATACGACCCGAGCGGAACGGACTGGGAGCAAGCCCTCGACTACTGGACTGCGCTCCCCACCGACGACGGAGCTGAATTCGATTCCGAGGTAGAGATCGACGCGGGAAATTTGGCACCGTTCATCAGTTGGGGGACGAATCCCGCCCAAACGATTTCGGTGATGTCCAGGATTCCGTCGCCCGACGATTTCGACGACAACCTCCTGCGCGACGCCGCCCAACGCGCTCTTACCTACATGGATCTTGTCCCTGGAACTCGGATAACCGATGTCGCTGTCGATCGAGTATTCATCGGCTCCTGCACCAATGCCCGTATCGGTGACCTCAGGGCGGCAGCCTCCCTGGTCGAAGGTCGCAGAGTGCACGACGGGGTTTCGGCCATCGTTGTCCCGGGCTCGAATCTCGTAAAGCGGGAGGCAGAGGCCGAGGAGCTGGACAGAATGTTTATCTCAGCAGGCTTTGAGTGGCGCGAGCCGGGCTGCTCGATGTGTCTGGGCATGAATGATGATGTTCTCTCTCCCGGAGAGCGTTGCGCCTCCACCTCCAACCGAAACTTTGAGGGCCGCCAGGGTCGGGGGGCTCGCACCCATCTGGTGAGTCCGCAAATGGCTGCCGCGGCGGCCATCACCGGCCACTTTGTCGACGTGCGGGAATGGGCGTGACTTTTCGATCACGCGCCGACGTCCCCGCTTTCCACACAACTACGGGATCGTGGAGGATGCGGCCGGGATGCTCCAGTGGAGAGAGGTGGCCGCAGCGCTATCCGCTGCTCCACTCTTCTAGCTTTCGACCGGCACACCGGATGGGGGATCGCGTCTCATCCCAATCTGGGACGCCTTCACTGGCGACGCTGCTTACATCGTGGACGGCAAGACGACTCGCTGGGTGTGCAACCTCGTCGGTGGCGAAGGCCATGTCCGCATCGACGTCGACCACGGAAGCATGTAAGTGATGGGGCGCGGAACCGGCGTGTGCGTTCAGGTTGTAGCCGACCTCCAAGCAGCCATTGCAGGCGAGTGCGAGGCGAAGTACCCGTACCGGTCCGCCGGCAACGAAGCTTGGTCGGCTGCACCGAATGTGGTGCTGGCATGGAGAACGGACGACCTCGAGAAGTTTGTCTCGACACCCATCCAACTCGACTTCGGAGGACCGGCATGAAGACTGTCGACATCGTCTCCGGCACGATGGTCCCATTGCCGCGCGCCCAGATCGATACCGATCAGATCATCCCCAAGCAGTTTCTCAAGCGGATCGAACGTACCGGCTATGGGGAGTTCCTTTTCTACGACTGGGCTCAGAACACGGAGGGAGAAAAGGATCCCTACTTCGTGCTCAACCGCCCCGAGTACCAAACCGCAACTGTGTTAGTCGCCGGGCCCGACTTTGGGACTGGGTCGTCGCGTGAACACGCTCCCTGGGCGCTCGCCGATTGGGGGTTCGAGGTGATAATCGCCTCCTCATTCGGCGATATCTTCCGCTCCAACTGCCAAAAGATCGGCCTACTCGTGGTGGAACTACCGGAACTGTCTGTCACGGCGCTATTGACGCTCGCTGGCGACAATCCGGGTGCCGTTGTTACCGTGGAACTAGGCCTGCAGAAGGTCACCGCGACCGGAGTCGACGAGACATTCGAGATCGACCCATTCAACAAACACATGCTGATGAATGGACTTGACGAAATAGGCATGACGTTCCAGCGGGACAGAGCGATCAGCGAGTTCGAAACGACGAGACCAGGGTTCAAGCCGAATCTAAGCAACAAGCAATAAGACTTTCTTGCTAATTACTAATCGCCAATAGCTACTCCACACCGACGTAATCCAACCAACCGCGATACTTCTCCAACTTGCCGCCAACCGCACTCTGGAACAGTTTCTGGGCACGGCGGGTGACCGGACCGGGCTGGCCGAAAGTTCGGTCATCGACTTCTCGGATCGGAGTCACCTCGGCAGCGGTACCTGTAAAGAACAGCTCGTCGGCCACAAAGAGGTCTTCGGGAAGAATCGACTTCTCGATAATCGGCAGACCATTGTCGGTGAGTAGTGTCATCACGGACTCCCTGGTGATACCTGCAAGGCAGCCATCTGACAGCGGTGGAGTCATCACCTGACCATTCCTGACCAGGAACAAGTTCTCTCCGGCGCCTTCCGATACGTTGCCTTCCGTTGTGAGCATGAGGGCCTCGTCGTACCCCTCCCGGGCGGCTTCCTGGTTGGCTAGAACCGAGTTGATATAGGGACCGGTCGCCTTAGCCGAGGGGAAGGACTGCGGTGAGATGCGGGCCCATGGTGAGATCTTCACTCTGATGCCATTTTGCAGTCCTTCCTCGCCGAGGTAGGCACCCCAGGCGAAGGCAACGACCGCAGTCCGCAATCTTGCCCCGCCCGGGTTGAGCCCGATGGCGCCGGTCTCATAGAAAGTGATGGGTCGGATGTAGCAGGAGGTGAGTTCGTTGACGACGACGGTTTCGCGAACTGCAGCGACCAGATCATCGACCGAGTACTCGATCGGCATCGAGTAGACCTCTGCTGAAGTTCGGAGGCGATCCAGGTGATCGCGTAGTCGGAAGATCGCTGTGCCGTCATCGTTCTGGTAGGCACGGATTCCCTCGAAGACTCCGGTCCCGTAGTGCAGGCCGTGGGAGAGTACGTGGACGTTAGCCTCGGCCCAGGGGACGAGTTCACCGTCCATCCAGATACTCTTGGTTGGCTTCATAGAGTGATTCTCCCACGTGATAACGGGTCAGGTTACCGATGTGGCCTTGACGGACGGTTTTCGGGGTGTCGCGATCACCGGCGCAACGCGGTGACCGGCCGTAAGACGATGATCCTTCACCCCAAGATATCGGTGCCGCCATTCGGCACCCGGATCATTAGTCTGAGCCCGGTGCCGAACGCTATCACCCTGTCATCGCTGACCAAGTCTTACGGAAAAGCCCGCGGCGTTATCGATCTTGATCTCGAAGTGAGGACGGGTGAGGTCTTTGGGTTCCTCGGTCCCAACGGTGCCGGCAAGACCACAACCATCAGAACCCTCCTCGATTTGATTCGCCCCACTTCGGGAACTGCGACTGTGCTCGGATTGGACACCCAGCAGCATTCGCTCCAGATTCGCACCCGGACCGGGTATCTACCCGGGGAGTTGGCTCTTTACGAGGAGATGCACGTTGGCGACTCTTTGGAATACTTTTGTGCCCTACGAGGTGGGGCAGGCAGCGGTCGGATCCAGGAACTGAGCGACCAATTCGAGCTCGATCTGACCCGGAAGATCAAGGACCTGTCCAGCGGCAACAAGCAGAAGATAGGAATCATCCAGGCCTTTGCCCACGAGCCAGAACTGCTCATCCTCGACGAGCCAACGGGGAGCCTCGATCCCCTCATGCAGCAGAACGTGTACCACCTGATCGATGCGGCCCGCGACCAGGGAAGAACTGTGTTCCTTTCATCGCACGTGCTCCCCGAAGTGGAGCGGATAGCAGAACGGGTCGGCATCATCCGTAAAGGCGAATTGATTGAAGTCGCGACAGTGGACGAACTCAAGGACCGTGCTGTGCGGGTAATCGACGTGCGGTTCAAAGGCGAAAGGCCGACCGAGCAAGTTCTCATCAACGTCGACAACGTGGTTTCGATTCGGGAACGACGCACTACCACTCAGATTCGGATCGAAGGCTCGATGGATGCATTGGTCAAGACTCTCGCCCGGTACGAAGTAGTGACAATGCGGAGCGAAGAGGCCGATCTCGAGGAGGTCTTCCTGGACCTGTATCAAGTGGCGGACGAATGACCGTTTTCCAGCGCACCCTCCGTTCGCGACGGCGCTCAATGGTCGGCTGGACGTTAGGACTTATTGGGCTCATTGGTGTCACGGTTGGGGCGTACCCGTCGATTGCCCATCAGGAAGGGTTCTCCGACAGCATCGACGAGTACCCCGAATTTGTCCAGGAGATCCTCGGCCTCGGCTCGGGACTCTCCATCACCGAGCCGGCGGGTTACCTCAATAGCCAGTTCTTCTCCAATATGCTGCCGTTGCTGTTCATTATCTTCCTGGTCTCCTTCGGAGTTCGAGTGACCGCCACCGACGAAAGGGATGGAACACTCGATCTGATCACGGCGCATCCCATCCCACGAATGCGCGTCATGTTGGAGAAGGCACTGGCGATTCTGGTGGCCGGCACCGTCTTGGTTATGTTGTCGATCCTCACCTTTGTGGTCTCGACACCTCTGGCGGGAATGGACGTCTCGATTGAAGCTCTCTGTGGCGCCACGGTGTCTGTCTTCCTGGTAGGAGTTCTATTTGGTGGTCTCGCCTTTGGGCTCGGCGCCGCCACTGGAAATCGCGGAATTGCTCTGGGAACAACATCGGGGTTGGCTGTCGCCACCTACATCTTGTGGGGACTGGCTCCACTGATCGAGGCCATCAACTCCCTGGAACATTTCAGCCCATTCTTCTGGGCGTTGGCGGGCGATCCGATCCTCCATGGCGTCCAGGTCGGGAATGCACTACTGCTTCTTGGTGTCGGTGTTGTGTTCATCGGAACCGGAATCTGGCTGTTCGAACGGCGCGATATCGCAGTTTGATCCGATCGCCGGTAGTCGACTTGCGGTCACCGCGGCAATTGGCTGACATCCAGGTCTGTACGATCCGGCTTTACTGGGTACCTGGATGGATATTTTTGACGTCAACGAACTGGTGGTCCAACTAATTCTGGCGGTGGGTGCAGCGTTGCTGCTTGGAAACGCCTACGCGCTCATCCAGGACCGGCGCGGTGTGAGGCCAAAGAATATGGAGGGGGAGTTGCGTCGAGGCCGAGCCTGGTGGCTGATTGCCGTCGGTACAATTCTCACGGTGTGGGCAGCAGCGAGCCTTCTCGCCCGCTAGCTGCCCATTACGATGGCAGCCACCGCGGGTGTAGTTCAATGGCAGAACACAAGCTTCCCAAGCTTGATACGGGGGTTCGATTCCCCTCACCCGCTCGAAGAAGTCTTCAGTGTCCAGTCCAATCATCCCCCTGGAGGTGATCCCTAGCAGTTGTACAATGGGTTGGTCGCAACGTTCGGCAACGGAAACGGCGGCGACTGATCACGGTTGTCATGGGGGCGAACTTGGTCATCGGTCTTCAGAGCGCTCCACTTTTGACCACCGATCGGACTGGACGCACAAGACCTATGTGAGTCGGAAAGCGAGAATGGGACCCGGAAGGCCCCATTCTCTTCGTCGTCGGGAGATAAACGACGAGTCTTGGAATCAGATTCCTATGCGCTGATTTCAGCACCATCACCAGAGGGCAGCACACCGGGTTCACCCCGGTCTGGGCCACGCTGCCCAGCTTTGTCGGGAATCTCGCTGTTTACCATCTCGGTGATCCTTTCCGTCACTTCGGCGAGCGTCTCATCCGCAGCAGCCTGCTCCATCTTTCCGTCGGCGACGGCCTGGTCGAGTCTCTGAGATGCCTGATCGATCAGATAGCTGATCAGTTGAGGACCGCTGGAGCCTTTGGCTACGGCGAGGTCTGCAGGTGTGTCGTACTCCTGCAAGGCCTTACGAAACTCGACGACTTCCATCCCAAGGAACTCGGCGATGGCACCGAAGTTCGGACCGTTGTTACCGCTTCGACCTTCGGGCCGAGTTTCGGGCAGAGCTTCGGGCAGAGCTTCGGGCCGAGCTTCGGGCCGAGCACCATCAGCGAGTACCGCAGCGACCGCCTCGGCCTGAACGGCCGTGATTGTTCCGTCGTCCACGAGCGACTGAAGCCTCTTAACAATCCTGGTCACTACGTTTTTCACCGTCTCGTCCGTCGACTCATTGGTCTGTGCCAGGGCGATGCCCGACATTGCGAGAGTTGCTACGACTAGGACGGTGATCCCAATCTTGAGCGTTTGCTTCATCATGACCTCCTTGTGTTGGGTATGTTCCATCCGCTCGAGATCAGGTTCTGATACTCACGTATGAAAAATGTTAAGCATTCCTACGAAGAAGTGGAAGACTTCATGAGAATCCGATAAGGCATCAGAGTCGCTAGTCCCCAGTCTTCAGTAACTAGATCGACTCTGGCTGGTGGCCGGGGACCGGAGACTTTCCTCTCAGCGAAGTGCCTTGCACCGCGCCTACGCTTCCACTGTGATTCTGAGCGATATCTCCATTCGGGCGGCATTCGAGTTGGGACGAATCCAGATCGACCCGTTCGATCCGAAGATGGTCCAGCCGAGCAGCATCGACGTCCGAGTCGATCGGTATTTTCTCGTGTTCGAGAACCACCGGTATCCGCTCATCGATCCCAAACAGGCACAGCCGGATCTCACTACCCAGGTCGAGACAGATGTTGACCAACCGTTCATCCTTCACCCTGGCGAATTCGTCCTTGGATCTACTCTGGAGGTCGTTGGGTTGGGCGACGACATAGTTGCCCGGCTGGAAGGAAAGTCCTCACTCGGGCGACTCGGCCTTCTCATACATTCGACGGCCGGTTTCGTCGATCCCGGCTTTGAGGGGCACCTCACCCTCGAGTTGTCGAATGTGGCAAACCTGCCGATAGCCATCTACCCCGGCATGAAGATCGGACAACTCTCGTTCTACGAACTGAGTACTGCAGCCGAGAGCCCATACGGGTCGTCAGGAACCGGATCGAAATATCACGGACAGCGTGGGCCCACCGCCAGCCGGATTCATGAGGATTTTGAGTAAATGAAGTCGCCAGTTGCTAGTCAGATTGGGGACTGAAACTCGATTAGGGTTTACGACGATTAGCAGGGAACACCTTCGTCACCTCGGACGTCCTCAGGTCTGGAACTGGGGACTGACTTTCTGCAAGTTCTAGCTTGCTAATAGTTTTCCCTCCCCTTCCGAAAGCCACATCTGGAGCTCAGACGGGTCGGGCAGGTGGGGCATGCCGTCCTGGACGAAGTACGCGGTATCCACGAGGCATCATCCCGGGAGCATACCGATGGTTTCTGAGAAAGCATGCAGCGAACTGTAAGTGCAAGACGTATCCTTGCCACGTGCAACCCCACGTTGTCTCAGTGCAGCCTGAGGCGGAAGCCCGGCGCCATCCGCTCCTGTTCGTCCACGGTGCCTGGCACGGAGCCTGGTGTTGGGACCACTTCCAGAGCTGGTTTGCTGAGCGCGGCTGGGTGTCGCATGCCCTCGACTTGCGAGGTCACGGCGCCAGCCCGAACGACCGCTCTCTTCGACTCACGAGAATCAAGCATTACGTGGAAGACGTCGCCAAAGTGGTCGACTCTCTCGACGAGCCACCGATCGTCATCGCCCACTCGATGGGAGGATTGGTCGTTCAGCGTTTCCTCGAGAACCACGAGCTCCCCGGCGCCGTACTTCTCGCTCCCGTGCCAATCGGTGGTGCACTGCGAGCAACGCTGCGCACCATGCGCCGACATCCGATCAAATTCCTTAAGGCAAACCTGCTGTGGAACCTGGAGCCGCTCATAGAGAAACGCGAGGTGGCCGCCGATCTCTTCCTCGCGGATGACGCAACGCTCAAACAGGTCGATTGGATGTGGGAACGGCTCCAAGCCGAGTCCTATCTGGCGTATCTGGACATGCTCTTCTTCGTACGACCCCGACCACAACTCGTCCATTCATCGGTGGCAGTCATAACCGGGTCTGAGGACCGCATCTTCGCCGCAAGGGAGTTGCGAAAGACGGCCAGCTCGTACGGCGTGGAACTGCAGGTAGTAGATAGTGCCGCTCACGATCTGATGCTGGGTCCATTGTGGGAGGAGGCGGCGGAGGCAGCCTGCGACGCGATCGAGGGGCTCTGAGGAAGGAGTCAAGGATTAGGGATTAGGTAGAAGAACTTCTTCTTGATCCCTTGCCACCTAACCTCTTCTTCTCTATCGCAGTGCCGGGATCGCACTGGCCCCGTACGCATCCAGGGTCTGCTCTTGCTGATCGTGCATCAGATAGATCGAGAACTGGTCTACTCCGATGTCGCGCAACTCCTCCATCCGGGAAATGTGCAGTTCGATCGGGCCCAGGATACAGAAGCGATCGATGATCTCATCGGGGACATAATCGGTCGATGGGTTGCCCGCTTTTCCGTGATGGTCGTAGTTGTACTCCTCACGGTTCTTGATGTACTCGGACAAAGCGGCCGGAACCATCGAGGTATCCTCGCCGTAGTGCTCGACCAGGTCGGCCACGTGATTGCCTACCATCCCGCCAAACCAGCGGACCTGGTCGCGCTGATGAGCTATGTCATTGCCGACATAGGCGGGGGCGGCGACGCAAACTTTGACATCGTTGGGACTGCGACCGGCCTCCACGGCGGTATTCTTGACGAATTTGCACGCCCACTCGACCAGATATGGGTCGGCTAGTTGGAGAATGAAACCATCGCACTTCTGCCCGATGAGCGCCAGGGACCGCGGTCCGTAGCCGGCACCCCATATCGGGAGATCCCACCGCTCCTCGATCCACGGGATAGAGAGGGCCTGGCCGTTGAGGTCGATTTCATCTCCACGCACCAACGCCTTGATGGCGTCCATCGCAGCCTCCATCGTGGCCAGTGTCATCGGTTTCAAACCGATGTAGCGAAGGGCAGAATCACCCCGGCCCATGCCGCAAACGGTTCGGCCACCCGACATCTCGTTCAGGGTGGCAAACAGAGAGGCAATGACGGTCCAGTCCCGGGTCCCCGGGTTGGTGACCATTGGCCCGACGATCATTTCCTCAGTCTCGGCCAGCATCCTTGAGAGGATCACGAACGGTTCCTGCCAGAGGACGTGGGAATCGAACGTCCACCCGTAGCCGAATCCGTTTTGCTCGGCGCGCACAGCCAGTTCGATCACGCGCGACGCTGGCGGGTCGGCCTGGAGCACCACTCCGAATTCCATTTTCACCGCCTCCACCGCTGCGTGAGATACATAGGTCTAGCAAACCGTTGAGCCTACAGCGACCGATTATTGACAGCTCCTTTCTCCTTGGTCAAGAGAGACGCTCCATTTGCTGCAAAGATCAAGCAGGCATGCGCTACCGATGCTCGTTGTCCAACTAACACACAGCAATACGTCGCGCAGTTATTCCCGGTATGGATAACCGGCGGAAATCCTCCGACCATTATTCGGACCGTTGCTAAGTAGGGGACACTTCGCCTGACAGATCGCATGGGACTACCGCAGCCACGCATAACTGAAGCTTCGCCGGTACCTTCCGTTGGATGAAGCGCTTCACTGTCGTATTGATCCTATTGCTATACGCATGTGATGGCAGTTTTGACACGACCGTTCACGACGATGCCTCGGCGGCGGCCACTTGCTCCTTTTCGGCGAGGGCTACCTGGGCTTGGACCAGACCGGTGGCAGGGTCATAGACGTCGCCCCAGCTGCCGGTTGGCCAGTCGGCATGCTTGTTGTCAATCCGATGTTTCACCTGTCTCATCGATCACCTCCGAGAATCCAGAGAGTACCCGGCGGGTATCTCGTGACTGCTCGGCTGACAGAGCCCAGCCAGGTCATGGCGTATCCCCTCGACGCGCCGTGGGGTCAAGGTATCGCCCGACTGAGACGCCACACGGGATGCAACTAACCCTCTTCTCCGATATCTAGCCGACCGACCCGTTGACTCCCGGTTCGGATGCGGTAGGGGCCGCGACCATAGACGTTCCGGTCTCGGGGTCCGGTGATGTCGAGCATCTGGACAACCCGTCGGTCACTCGGGCGATTTCCGACTCGGAGCAGGCTTCCCGGCACTAGGAGATGATCGGATCGGCTTCGACATCATCCACGGCGTTGATTTCGAAGTACAGGGCGGTGGGAACCCGGGTGTCTACCGGGATCACCGCCTCGGCAGGTTCCAATTCGAGGTTCCACACTCGGCTCTGCCTGAGAATCTTGCCACGCGCGAACATAGTGATACCACGGTACGGCACTTCGGCCGGGTTATCCGGTAAATCGGTAGCGGAAACTCTCGCTACGAGCGCGACCCCGGCCCAACCATCCGATGGCAGGAGTTGGGCTACGCCGGTTCGAGTAGATGGATGTGCTCTCGCATCGGACCGGGTTCACTCGGGAATAACTCACCGTGGAATAACACTATCGATCAGCCAAGAAACCTGGAGCTGGGAGCTCATCCCTTTGTGATCGGCTCTGGCCAATCACCAATCACTTCGTGCCAGTCCATCAAACACAAACCGTATGACCGTATCTGCCACCTCGTGGCGGCGCTGCTTGGCGTCGGCGTCTCTGAGCAGAGTCTGTGATGCACTCCACATCACCGCGAAGACCAGACGGCCGGCCTCGTCCGCCTCGAAGCCTCGGAGTTCACCGGACTCGATGCCAAGGCGACACAGATGAGTAATCTCATCACCGAGTCCGCGGTGAGCGTCACGGATGCGGCTCTGGGCATCGGGGCTTAGCCGCGGTGTCTCTCGGGTCAGGAGAGTCCCGAGATTGTCATCGGTCGAGATGTACTCGAGGCCACGGATCATTAACTCGGCGAGTTGTTCTCGAATAGTTGCATCTGATGGGAGCCCGGCCACCAAGGCGTCCATGACTTCCGGGATCCGGTCTTCGACCAGGCTTGCAAGCAGGTCTTCCTTGTCTGTGAAGTACTCGTAGAGCGTGGTACGGCCGATTCCGACGAACGCTGCCATATCTCCGAGGGAGGTGTCGGCGTAGCCTTGGGTCTGAAAGAGTGCTGCGGCCGCATCGAGGATTTCGCGACGGGTTTGCGTCTTGTGCTCGGCGACGGAGGCGGCGCGAATGCGGGGCATGCGCTCAATCGTACCGGTGTAATCCTCATTCCGTGATGGTCTCGGCGAGGCTTGTACCGATCGACACGGCTGCTCAACGAAGTTGCGGAGTTAGCTAATAGATCTCGCGGTGGGGAAATCGATCTGTGATGTCGTAGAGAGTCTGTGTGAGTTGCCGTGTCTTCTTCCACACCCGCAGATCGAGGTAATCGCTCATGTGCTCGGGATACACCAATAGAGAAGCTGTGGGAAGGCCTTGCCTTCCCACAGCTCTGGTATCTGGTATCGGTTACTCTGCCCCGTCTCCCTCCCAAATCTCCCGTAGCGCTCCGATGCTTGACGCGATTCCGCTGAACTCGGTGGGTAGGAACAGCTTGGTGGCGCGTCCGTCGGCAATCGTGCCGAGGGCCTCTAGATACTTGATGGCGATCAGATCCGGTGTGGGATCACCGGTATGGATCGCCCCAAACACCCGCTCAATGGCCTGACCTTCACCCTCGGCAACGGTCAACTTCTGGTACTTCTCAGCATCGGCCACCTCACGGATGGCGGCAGCCTGGCCCTGAGATTCGAGAATTCGGGCCTGCTTGACGCCTTCGGCTGTGAGAATCGCAGACCGCTTCTCTCCCTCGGCCTCGGTGACGACAGCACGACGAATCCGTTCCGCCTTCATCTGGCGATGCATCGCTTCGGTGACGTCCATCGGCGGGTCGATCCGTTGGATCTCCACTCTGACGACCCGGGTACCCCACACGTCGGTTGCCTCGTCGAGGATCTCCCTGAGTTGAGTGTTGATTACATCCCGTGAGGTCAGCGCCTCGTCGAGTTGGAGGTCGCCGATCACGTTACGAAGGTTGGTCTGAGCCAACTTGGTGGCGGCCAGGATGAAGTTGGCTACGTTGTATTTGAGCTTTACCGGGTCGGTGGCCTGGTAGTAGACGACCGCGTCAACGGTCACTACCACGTTGTCCTTGGTGATGACTTCTTGGGGTGGCACATCGACCACCTGCTCCCGCATATCGATCCGCTTGATGCGCTCGATGAACGGGATGAGAAAGCGGAGTCCGGGGTCGGCCATGCGGTCGTAGCGCCCGAAGCGCTCCACGAGTCCCTTCTCGTACTGGCTGACTATCTTGATGGCGGCCGCTGCGTAAATAAGCAGTGCCGCTCCGATCACGATCAGGACGATCAACAGAGGTTCGTCGAATGTCATGGTTCCTCTCCTCTCGGGGTTGTTCGTGTTTCAGCAATCACTCGATCGGCTCGACCACCAGACGGGTGCCGCGCACTTCGACGATTCGGACTTCGGTTCCGGTAGAGATCATTTCATCGTCGGTGGTGGCCCGCCAGTCCTCGGTTTCCATGCGGACCCGTCCTGCACCGGTCGTTCGATCGATGTCTTCGAGAACGATGGCATTTTTTCCGACAAACCGGTTGGCCCCTATCGGGGCCTGGTATTCGTCCGACCGGCGGACGAACCGCTGCAGCACGACAAGGGAGATCAACGAGGTCGCGATGAACACAATGAACTGTATCGTCGGCTCAACGTCGGCAAAGGCGAGAATGGCGGCGAGCACTGCACCGACGGCGAACGGCAGCATGAAGAACCCCGCCGTCACGATTTCGGCCACGCCGAGAAACAATGCGGCTCCTACCCAGATCCATCTCCATGTTTCGGTGTCCATGCCGTCTCCTTCTCCTCTGGTAGCCAGTCCGATAATCATGGCTCCGGCCACGATCGCCAGTATGGCCAGGTCGGCCCGGTTGAATCTTCGCTTGCGGCGACGAAAGACCTCATCCCAAGTCGGCAACGCATCCTGGTTGCGCTCGGTGGCTGCTGCCCACTCGATGGCGAAGGTTGCCGTGTCGGCGCCCACCACCGATTCGGGCGCACGCCCATCCGTCGATGCCTCGATCAGATGCTGCTCCAGTTCGGTGCGCATCTCGGCGGCAACCCGGCGCTTGATACCGGCGGCTCGCCAGTAGCGCTCGCAGTCGGCTGCAACCGAATCCACCGTCACTCGATCAGTCATTGTTGTCTCCGTTGATGACGCTATCGACGCCATGGGTGAGTGTCCTCCATTCACCTATCCAGCTGTTGAGCCGGCGCTGGCCCTCGTCGGCGATTCGGTAGTACTTGCGAGGTGGTCCGTCACTCGAAGCCTTGGCAAAAGGCTCTACGAGCCCACCTCGCTGTAGTCGGCTGAGAAGGGGGTAGATACTCCCTTCTCCGACAAGTGTCAGGCCTCGCCCTTCGAGCTTTCGGGCCATCTCGTATCCATACGAAGGCTCCTCGGCGATGATCGCCAGGAGGCACATGTCGAGCACCCCTTTGAGGAGTTGGCTGCTTCTTTCCACAGTTCCTTGCTCACTACCTTGCCACACACGATAGCATACACTCCCTTGCGACGCAAGATAGTGACTCAGTCTCCAGTCTTCAGTCTCCTATCTCAATTTCGGTCTCGAGATTTCAACATACGGGGACTCCCGTCCTTGCTGGGGCCTGGAGACTGACGACTGAGGACTAACCGCTAATTGCACCTCCGATAGGGTCGCTCGTCATACATGTGTGGTTGGTCGTCGAGTTGATACTTGTGGCTCTGGGCTTTGGATGGCTTGGTTCCATGCACATCGAAACTATTCCTAGCGAGGCCGTTAAACGCCATAGCCGAGAGCTTCAACGGGCTCTACAAGTGGGAGTTGATCTACCTGAAAACACCATGGCCCGGCATCTCCGATGTCGAGTTCACCACCTTGGAGTACCTCGACTGGTTCAATTATCGGCGCCTTGACGGCCAGATCCCCCCGGTTTCCCGATACACCATCCCCGCAGCCTTCGAAACCGACCTCCACCGTCAAAACGTTC
>PVBE010492922.1_pt1 | contig 13625 bp, 10 predicted proteins | sample 1631181 | NCBI WGS metagenome assembly PVBE01 (sample SAMN08397723, study PRJNA350692) | Marine metagenome, whole genome shotgun sequencing project. | isolation source: water | place: Pacific Ocean | collected 2012-04 | reverse complement strand
CCTCTATCCCTTCAACTCACCACTTCCAGCGTGCCGTCAACCTGATCGTACCCCTCTCGCTCTCTTCTTATGCCCTTGGCCTCAAAGTGAAGAAGCCATCCGGTCCGCCGGAGCGCCGCCTGCTCTTCGCCTCTCCTTGGCAGGGTCAGACCCTCTTTGGCACCTGGTACTTCAAGGATCTCCTCCCACCTGCGGAGGACAGAGGGCGGGTGACCGCTGATGAAATCAACCACTGTCTGGACGAGATCAACCTCACCTTCGGCAATCTCGAACTGACGGCAGATGACTGCTCACTGATCCATGTCGGCCACCTGCCCGTGGACAGCAAAGAGAGGTTGATGGAGAAGGAGGAGATCATCGACCCCCACCGGCATGGGGGTCCAACAGGGCTCTACGCCGTACAGGGCGTTAAGTACACCACCGCTCTCTCGGTGGCCAAAAAAACATTCCAACTTCTGGAAAAAAGAACCCTTTCCCAGCGACCCATCACCCATCGTGCCACCACTTCTTTATATGGCTGGGAGTCCGATCAATCTGATCTTGACCCCATCTCCACCCTCAAAGAACCAATCAGAGCAAAACTGTCCCCAATGACCCTTGAACGTCTCGCGCGAAATTATGGCACCGTAATGAAGAGAATCGTTGAATGGGGCATCCGTCAACCATCGCTGCTTGAACCACTCCCAGGAACTGACAATACGCTATGCGCCGAGATCCCCTACCTGCTAGAGAACGAGGCTGTATATCGGCTCTCCGACTTGCTGGTGAGACGAATGGGCCTGGGTGGGGAGGGCCGGCCAAATACTGATACTATTGCTTTTTGTGCTTCACAGATGTCAAGTTACCTGGGCTGGACTCTCGACCAGGAGAAGAGAGAGATCTCATCACTTATTGGCCACTACAATCGATAGAAATACGGTATATCAATGAGCCTGTCATGATAACAGACCAGAAACTCCTCTCTCTCCTTCTTGGCCTTTTCAAGAAATCGATCACCAAGAAAGCAAAATTCAATAACATCATGGAGATGATGGAAGGTGTGGACCAAAACTCATGCTGCCTGGATATTGGATCAGACAATGGGATTCTGAGTTACCTCCTTCGTGAGAACGGCGGGTCATGGCACAGTGCCGATCTTGATATTGAAACAGTCAACTCCATAGAATCAGTTGTCTCTTCGAATGTTGCGATGATGACTGAGACGGAGATCCCACACTCAGACAACTTTTTTGATTGCATCATCATTATTGACCTTCTCGAACACCTCAAAGATGAAAACACGGCATTGAGTGAAATTCAACGAGTCCTTAAGCCTGGGGGGCTACTGATTGCCAATGTACCGCATACCAAAAAAGGCAGTGTCATTCGTGCCCTACGGCTAGCCGTTGGCTTAACCGATGAAAAACACGGACATGTGAGGCCAGGTTATAATTTGGAACAATTATCCTCTCTTCTGGGGTCTCACTTTGTAATTACAAAAAGCCAGACATACTCCCGCTTTTTTACCGAATTAATTGACATTCTTCTCTCTTTAGCAGCAGAACGTTCATCCGGAGCTCAGACTGGCAGAAAAGGGGTGGTTATGACCAGTAGTGCCATTAAAAGTGCAAAAAAAGCACTCAAGCTTTATACGCTGGTCTACCCGCTGATCTGGTTTATTTCGAAACTTGACCTGCTTATTCCGTTTACGCAAGGCCATAGTCTCATCATCCGGGCTAATTCGACCAAACAACAACCAGACACGTTTATAGCGTCAAGCTGATGGGATTGAGTTGAATCATGTTTATCGAATCAAAAGAGGTTGACCAAGGCTCCCTGGTCAATTCAGACATCTGTATCATTGGGGCTGGGGCAGCAGGGATTTCAATGGCCCGTGAGTTCGTTGGAACTTCATACGAAGTCACCGTTCTTGAAAGTGGCGGATTGACACCCGATCAAAAGACCCAATCACTCTATACCGGCACCAATATTGGCCTGCCAAGCTTTAACCTGGAGACAAACCGGTTAAGGGCATTTGGAGGAACAACGGCCCTCTGGGCAGGGCACTGTCGCCCTCTTGATTCAATTGATTTCAAAGTCAGAAACTGGATGCCTCATAGTGGTTGGCCAATCACTCGTGCTGACCTTGACCCCTACTATGAACGGACACAGCCCATCGTTGAGCTCGGACCTTATAACTATGAGGACTTGGGGTTTTATCTTGAAAAGACAGGTTTGAAAGCACTCTCCCTCATGCCTTCTCGATTGAAATCCGTTGTCTATAATCAGAGTCCACCAACACGCTTTGCGACCACTTATCAGGAGGAGTTGAGAAGAGCAAAAAATATCGGCGTTTACCTTCACTCCAATGTTCTTGAACTCGAATCAAACCCCAGCTCAACAGAAGTAGTCAATGCCCGAGTAGGTTGTATTGATGGCCCAACCTTTTCTGTTTCGGCACACGTCTATATTCTGGCGACAGGTGGCATGGAAAACGCTCGTCTTTTGTTGCTGTCTGATAGTGTCAATCCGAAGGGGCTAGGAAATGAAATGGGCCTTGTAGGGCGCTACTTCATGGACCATCTGCTATTGCGTCCGGGAGCTGATATTTCCCTCACCCGACCTGATATTGACCTGAGGCTTTATCATGCCCTTCACTCTGTCCAAGGGGGGAAAATGTTTAGTGTTCTGGCCTCGACAGAGAAACTGATGCAAGCGGAGAAATTAGCCAACTTCCGGATGCACCTCTATAGGCACGGCCCAAGGTTCACTCAATCACTCGCTTCCGTCTTTAAAAGAATTGACCAAAACGGACAGGTAAATACAAATGCAAGCCAGTCTGTTGCTTTACACCTCGTTCTTGAGCCCATACCAAACCCAGATTCACGAATTCAATTAACTAATAACATCGATATTCTAGGCCAGAGAAAAATATCGGTTGATTGGAAAATAACCGATTCGGACATCAAGTCTGCCCACCGTGCTTTCGAACTGGCTGGTCTTGAATTTGGCCGCCTAGCACTTGGGCGTGCATTTGGCGAAATTCTTAACACTCCAGACAAGTGGCCTTCGATCATGGAGGCCGGTAAACATCATAGTGGAACCACAAGAATGTCAGATCAACCATCGACAGGTGTGGTTGACAGAAATTGCAAAGTCCATGACATTGCCAATCTCTATGTGGCAGGGAGTTCGGTATTCCCTACCATTGGATATGCCAACCCTACCTTGACCATCATTGCCCTTGCCCTGAGACTGGCTGACCACCTTAAAGGGGCACTCCGATGAGTTCCTCTTTGGCACTTGTTTCTCGTCGCGCTTTTATAAAAAACATCATTTTTACCACCTATGCTGCGTCCGGATTGGGATGCAGTTTTTTTAGCCCAACGCTTGATGAACTTGCCAAGCACTTATCAAGCCTGCTTGATCACCCGCCATTGGTGAATTTGATCGGTAGTGCCTACACAACGACCCGAAGAGACCTCGGTGAACAAACACTACAAGCAACCACATCTCTTCTTCTTAATGAGATGGGCATTGATAACAACCGTTTTGAATCTCTCTCTAATGAAAATATTGTTCACACTCTTGAATTGAAGATCCGTCAGGATTTTGTCGATGAAAATACCACCGTAATCAACGGATGGCTCCTATCAAGAACCGAAGTCCTCTTATGTGTGCTCCACAACAAGCTGTACCCAATAATCACATGAACCAGATTGAAACAGAATTTAATGCTCTTGCGTCAATCTATGAATCGAACCGTCTTTCATCATGGTATAAGGCACATGCTGCCCTTGTTCTTAATGCCTGTACCGAACACACTAATGGAAAAATTCTCGATATCGGCTGCGGAACCGGCTATCTCCTTCGAAAACTATGTCAACAAAACCCCAGATCTCTGGGAGTAGGTATCGATATTGCCCACAACATGGTTCGAGAAGCCCGTAACAAAGCGACTTCGGACAATATTGAAAATGTGCGCTTCATTACAGGCGACTGGGAAGAGATTGATCCCAGTCTTCATTTTAAAGATAATTTCAACCTGATTCTCTGTTCCAGTTCTTTCCACTACTTTTCCAGGCCGTTACAATCAATCGAAAAAATACACGCACTTCTGGCGCCTGGTGGTGTTTTTATTCTGCTCGAGAGAGATAAAACGCAATCCCTATTGACTTTGGTATGGGATCTTGTTCATCGCTATTTAATTAAAGACCATGTTGTTTTCTACAACGAAAGCGGGCTGACCGATCTATGCTCAAAAGCGGGTTTTGATGATGTTCGAGTCGTTGAACGGATTAAACGTTATTTTTGGATGAACAAATTTTTTACCAGCCTTAGTTTAATCCAAGGCATAAAACAAGACACTCGAGGCAAATTTTGATTAACCCATCTCTTCTTGATAGCCCTGTAAAAACCCCTCTTCCCGTAGAGTATCAACTCCTTTCAACCAAGAAATTACTTGTCACAGGTGCTGCTGGCTTTATAGGTGGAGCACTCCTAAAAAGGCTTGTCGAGTACGATCTTGATGTGGTCGGCACCGTCTTAAACCAAGAAGAGGCGGACACGCTTACTGAAGTCGGCTATAAGGTCGAAATCCTTGACCTCGCAAGCAAGCACTCATGGTCCTCAATTCTTAAAAACATAGATATTGTCTTCAATATTGCAGCGTTGTTTCAAGAGATCGAGCAAGGTGAGGAGATGTATAAACAAGTGAATGTAGACGGCACCTTAAAGCTTGCCAAAACGGCTATAGAAGTTGGTGTTGAGCGGTTTGTACACTGCAGTACCGTAGGGGTACACGGACATGTAAAAGAAATACCGTGCACAGAAGAAACCCCTTTCAACCCAATGGATGAGTATCACCGGACAAAGCTTGAAGGTGAGCTTGGGATCATCCGCTTAGGAGAGAGTCTTAGTGCCTCAGGCATGACCATAACCGTCAATAGGCCAGCGATGGTCTACGGGCCGGGTGACACTCGGATGCTAAAACTCTTCAAAAGCATTGCCGATGGCAAGTTCATGATGATTGGATCAGGCAAGGTGTTGGCTCATTTGGGTTATATTACCGACCAAGTTGACTCCCTGTTACTGAGCGCCATCCGCCCAAGGGATGACGTCCATCTTGAAGCCTTCAATATTGCCTCAGGGTCATACATCACCCTGAATGAATTAGCCAACCTGATTGCTGATGCGGCTGGAATCAAATTATCAAGGATAAGCATTCCTGTTGCACCTGTGTGGTTCGCTGGTCTTCTGTGCGAAATAATCTGTCGCCCCTTTGGTATAAAACCTCCTATTTTCAGAAGACGAGTTGGCTTCTTTACCCATAACCGTGCCTTTGCTCTGGATAAAGCCGGCCAAAAACTCAACTACCACTCAAAAGTTGACGAAAAAAATGGAATTCAACAGACTGTGGATTGGTATAGAGAAAAAGGCTTTATTTAAAGATGTGTGGTATCGCTGGAATAACTGGGACAGATCGTGAAAATGCTGTAAAGCGAATGACTGATTCGCAGCTTCATCGCGGACCTGATGATTGTGGCTACCATATCGACAATGAGGTCGCTCTTGGACAAAGACGTTTGAGTATTATTGATCTCGTCTCCGGAAAGCAACCCATTCCCAATGAAGACAGAACGCTTTACTTAGTATGCAATGGGGAAATCTACAACAGTCCTAAACTTCGCCTTCAGTTAGAACGGCAGGGACACCAGTTCAAGACCAATACTGATGTCGAAGTAATCCTACACCTTTACGAGGAGTATGATGTCAACTGTGTTAAGTATTTACGGGGGATGTTTGCCTTTGCAATTTGGGATAGGAATAAAAGGCGCTTTTTCCTGGCCCGTGACCATCTCGGGCAAAAACCACTCTTCTTCTGCAGCAACAATGGGGCCTTCTCTTTTGCTTCTGAAGTCAAGGCCATTCTTGCATCAAATATTATTGAGCCAAAGTTAGATCTAGAAGGGTTATGGCACTATCTCTCACTTCGCTTTATGCCCGAGCAATACTCTCTCTTTTCAGGTATTCGAAAACTCCCTGCTGCTCATTACCTTCTCTATGAGAACCAAAAACTTACTATGCAACGATACTGGGATATTGATTTCTCAAGCAAGTTAGTTGCCGATGAAATGGAAATCGTATCAGAGCTTGATTCTCTATTATCAAATACTGTTAAGGAGCATCTGCTAAGTGATGTTCGTGTAGGTGCATTTCTGAGTGGAGGAATCGATTCAGGCACTATTGCATCGATGATGGCATCTGTAAGCAATGAACCCATCCCTAGGTTTTCCATCGGCACCAAAGAACGAGAATTCAATGAATTGCCCTATGCAGAGCTTGTAGCCCATAAATACGGGATGGAATCTCATTCAAAAGTAGTAGAGCCAGACCTCATTAACATTATTCCATCACTCATCTACCATATGGATGAACCTGCCGATCCATTTGCACTAGGTGTCTATCTGGTTTCTAAATTAGCATCAGTGCACGTGAAAGTGGTACTCGGGGGCGATGGCGGTGATGAGAACTTTGCAGGTTATGATCGATATTCGGGTCAAAAGTTGGTGGATTACTACTGTCTATTACCAAAGTGGCTTAGAGAAGGGGTCATCCAACAGGTCACTAACAAAATTCCAGAAACATTCGGGTACAAGAGCATGGCACAAAAGATTGCCTGGGTGAATGAGATGTCACGTTATTCAGGTGGGAGTCGATATGCTAGAAGTCTCGGTGTTTTGCGCTTTACACACGACGCAAAATTAGACCTTTTCACATCCTCGATTCTTTCCGAACTTAAAGAACAAGACTCATCGGAGAAAATTCTTTGTTTTTTTAATTCGGAAAACGCAGCAGATATAGTTGATAAAATGCTTTATACCGATTTACTGACTCGGATACCTGATCACCTGTTGATGATTAGCGACCGAATGACTATGGCCCACTCATTGGAATGCCGCTCTCCACTTATTGATTATAAAGTGGTTGAATTTTCAGCAAAAATTCCACCACACCTCAAGCTTAAGAGAAACAAGCTTAAATATATACTAAGAGAAGTCTCTAAAAGATATTTACCAAGAGAGATCACAACACTAAAAAAACAAGGGTTTAGGTTCCCTCTTGGTATTTGGTTTCGCACTGATTTAAAGGATTTTTTGCTCAGGATTTTTTCTCAAAGCAGATTTGTTGAGAACGGTATTTTCAATCAATGTTATATTGACCGTATTCTTGAGGAACACATTTCTGGAAAAGTTGATCACAACTACAGAATTTGGGTTTTACTTAATCTTGAAATTTGGTATCGCCTCTATTTTGAAGGTGAGACCATCGAGACAATGCAGCACTTTGTCGAAGAATTACGATATCAGGGGAGTTAATACACCGATGTCAGAAAAGATGAACAAAACACACAAAGCGATTACAGAAAATGGTTCAGCACTTAAAAAATATCAAAATATTATTCTTGGAACTAATTCGATTTTTTTTCTTTTCTATTTTGAGTTTTGTTCGTGGATCTCAAAGATTCCAGGAGCCCTTGGCATTATTTTAAGAAAAATATTTTGGCCATCGCTTTTTGCAAGTTGTGGAAAAGGTGTTTTTTTTGCTGATAATATAACACTTAGACATACTCGAAGAATTCATCTTGGAAATAATATTGTAATAAGCGAGAACTGTGTTCTTGATGCTCGCCACGACAATAAGTCAGACGTTATCATTCTAGATGATGATGTTATACTCTCAGTGAACGTAATGATATCCTGTAAAAATGGATCAGTTAAAATTGGAAATAGAACGGGCATAAGTACTCAAACAGTGATTCATTCAACAAATAATTGTCCTGTTTCAATTGGAAGTGATGTTATTATTGGCGCGCAGTCATACTTGGTAGGTGGTGGTATATACAATTTTTCTGATCCATTGACTCCCATCAAAGACCAAGGCATCAAAAATGACGGGGGAATTAAGATCCAAAACAATGTTTGGCTTGGAGCTAAAGTTGTTGTTTTAGGTGGAACAACTATAGAATCGGGTTCGATTATAGGAGCAAGTGCTGTTGTTACAAAAAACATTCCAGCCAACTCTATCTGCACCGGCATACCTGCAACAGTAAAAAAAATCAGATAATATATATAGTTTGGCGGCGATATTGGATAAATTATGCCTTTTAAGTTCTCCTTTTTTAAACTTTTAAGATTCGTAATTAGTTTGTTATTACTTTTTTTTGTATTCTATAAGACAGGTCTTGTTTCACCAGAGGGAAGAGAAAATCTTGCAAATTTGATAATAGATCTAAACTGGATAATACTGGCTATCTCATTTTTTATCGCTTTTATTCAGAATCTTGTAAGTGCCGCTCGATGGAGGATCATAACAAAGGCGAAACAACTTAACGGCTCTTTCATTTCTCTGCTTAAGTTTATTTATATAGGCCGTCTTTTCAATCTTATTCTTCCGAGTAGTATGGGCGGTGATGTTATGCGTATATTAAAACTTGGTAAGATTAATTCTAGTTCAGAAATAGCTGCTGCCTCTGTATTTGTTGAGCGCTTCACTGGTATGTTCGTGTTGCTTCTTCTTTCGGGCATCTCAATTATCTCATCTCTACAATTTTCTGGAAAACTATATGTTTTTAGTTTTTTCTTCACATTTGCTGCAATGTTTATGTTAGGATGGTTAGCAATTGATTCAAGAAGCATTATGTTTTTTGACAAGTGGTCAAATAAGAAACATCGCATAATACTTGAGCGGATATCTTCTAAATTAAATAGTTTTCAGCATTCTATTAAAAAAATTGCAACAAATAAATTAATTTTAACAAAAATTGTAGCATCATCCATACCCTTTTACGTACTTGCAATTCTAAATGTATGGACGAGTGGTCTTGCTTTCGACAGCAGCATTCACTTGTTTGATATGATCATTGCCGTACCTTTAATAATGCTTGTTATGAATCTTCCAGTTTCAATTGGCGGTCTAGGTTTGATGGAAGCCTCATATACGTTTTCTTTTGATTTACTTAACTACAGCGCTGAACTTGGCCTAACGACAGCTCTTATTATGAGGGCCAAGACTATCCTTGATGCAGTAATTGGTGGTATAATCAATTTAATTGATGACTGAAATAATTAGTATAAATACAATACAATTTTATATTTATTTTAACTAGTACAAAATGAATTAATATTCAAGTTAATCTTTTTTGTTATCTCTGCCTTGATTTCAGTGCAATACTTATGTTCACTCATAAATTTTATTTTAAAGAATAATTTATTCTTATTCTACTATAAATATACAAATTTCCAATTGACATTAGAAAACATCTATTGTAATTCCTATCTTGCTTAATGTTCATAAAATCTAGTTGATAGCTAAAGAAGAAATCCATTTTATAGAGAATGGTAAAATTAAATAACAAAATACCACTTTTATTCAATGACTTAATCTATCTTTTATTAACAATCTTACATATGATAAGCTATCTATTTATTAGGTAAAGCTTGTCCTTACTTCTTTTCATTATACATCAATATATTTAAGTATTTTTTCATTTTATTACCTTTCGGTCGAAAATCGTAAAAATTATGTCTTTAAGTATCAAATCTACCATATCAATTGGATTATTCATTATATCTTTTTTTTATTTTACTTATTCTTCTAGCATATTTCCTCATTCCTCAGGTCCTGATGAACTCTCTAGCTATGATGCATCATTTTTTATTTATAAATATAATAGACTTGCTCTTTTCCCACAAGATAAAGATCGTGTAGTTTTTACGTCACATGGGGGAACCCGCACACAAAGACCACCCTTAACTTATATTACTTCTGCTCTTATTGCAAAATTATTATCTAGATCAATTGAAGTTGATTCAATTAATTATTCGCCAATTCTTCTGGATTTGTTTCGAAAGGGATCTAATTTATTTGGCGCACTTACAGTATTATTAACATTTCTAACCATTAATTTACTTTTTAAAAATATTTATATATCATTAACTGCGTCTTTTTTATTGCTTCTTCTTCCACAATTCTCTTTCTTATCTTCTTATCATAATGATGATATTACTGCGATATTTTCATCCTCGTTTTTAATTTATTCCCTTATCAGATTAAGAGAAAAACCTGATCTTTATAGTAGTTTTGCTTTAATTGGCCTATCTGGAGGATTAGTAATTATTTCTAAAGCAACTTCATGGGTTGCTTTTCCCTTTTTGCTTATATTATTTATTACATTTATAAGGCCTTCTTCTTTACGATTTAACAAAGCTTTATTCATTTTGTCACTTATGCTTACTATTGGTGGTGGATGGTGGATCGCATTCAATATCTATAATTATGGCTTTCTTGACCCATTACAACTTGGTATTTCTAAAGAGGTAATAAGTGAAAATGTAATACATTTATCTAACACATATCAAGGTAAGGGAATCTCTGTCTATGATCTGATTATACTTAATGCTGATAATTTTATAACTAAAACCTTTGCGTCGACTATTGGTCATCTAGACTGGCTTAGAATTCTGATTAGCAATTTTACATATGCTTTATATCTCATTGTATTATTTATTGCCTCACTTTCAATTCCTCTGGTCATAACGGCTAAATTATATTGCAAACGTTCAGTAAAACTTCGGCTACCACCCACTTTGTTTTTAAATATTATTTTAATATTAATTATTATTTTTCAATTTACAGCTTTTATTTGGACAAATTTAGTAAATGATATTCAATCACAGGGCAAATACCTTCTTCCTGTTATTTTACCTCTACTAATTTTATTTTCTTTTTCATTTTATTCAATCTTAAATATAATAACTTCATTTATTAACAGACGTTCAATTAATGAAATTAAAATCAATTTTAACAATCTCTCTGCCATTTCCTTTGTTTTCACTGCTTTTACCCTTCTCATGTCACATGGTAATGACATCAGGAATTACGTCACTCCATTTTACGAAAAACCATATAGAAAAGTAGAATTAACCCCATTCAGAGAGATTGAGTTAGTAGACTATATAATCGGTACTAATTCTGATGTAACTTCATTAGAGTCAACATCCAGCGGAATAACAATATCATCATCAGGACAAGACCCATCAATTGTCTTTTCGGAAGAACTTTGCCAACTACTACTTGGTAATTCAATAATTAGTTTTAATGTACGACAAAATACAGATACTTTCTTTCAATTTTTTTGGAGTAATGATTCATTAGGTTTTACAGAAAAAGATTCACTTTTATTCAGAACCGCTAAAGATACAAACGAGTATATTTATAGCTTAAATATCAAAGAGTGTGGAAAAATAAGAATTGATCCAAGAAACTCTCATGGCCAAACAACTATTTCTAATTTTAAATATTCTAATATAAAAAGAATATTTAGACCGCAGTGTGAATTTATTTTTTCAGATTGTTAAAACCGTAAACTATATACCATTGACAACAGACCATTATTGTCACTCAAATTCTTATTTAGTTTCAAACCAAATACATTTAACCCTATTCCAAAATCGCTATAATCACTTAATTTACTAACATACATTAAATTATAATTATTTGATGCATAATTTCGCCCAAAATTAATGGCTCCCTCTGAATATAAGATTTCACCTTTTGCTTTTATTCTATTTGGCACTTTAAGATTTAAATTACCTGAATAGACATTTAGTGGCTGTGAAATCGAAAGCGTTAAACGATCTTTCTCGTCAATAAGATTGTTAAAAATACCTTCGATTAAAAAAGAATCACTCATCAACAGTGATGAATTGTTAACAACACTATTTTTTGTGGGCTGAACAAATGTAAAACCATTTATATAACTACCTCTTAATATGTAATTCTTACGAATATGATAATCTGCCTCAATGCCGATAGAAAGTGTACTTGACTCTTCCACACTAAGCGCACCCCCTGAGCTTCCACCTAAAAGATTCCCAACCTCATTCAAAGTACCTAATGAAATCCCAACATTCAACCTTTCACCCTCTCTCTTGCTTTTAATCTTTAAACTATAACTATCAAGCCCATATTTTCCTTCGGGAACTACCTTCGAACCCATCAAACTCCATTTTGTTCCAAACGCGTCTATTGTGTTATAACTACCGAATATACCGTGATCATCAAAACCCATAATTTGATCTCTTAGATAGTCATTTGGATTTCCCAATCTCAATGAAATCTTATTCTCTCTGTCTTCATTGAAAAAACCATAGGGGATCCTATTTATACCCAATGAATAACTTGGCCCTGTCATGAGTCCAATAGATTCAACACTAAAATCGTTTAAACCTTTATTTAAATGATTTCTCTCTTTTTCATCACTCTTTGCAAACCAATCAAACATCTCAAAAAAAGCTTTTTCTGAATTATTAAACATGCCCCGATATGAGATTTTCTTGAGAATGTTTGCTGTAAAGACTCGATTGTAGTCATCAACAACAATAGCTTCATTTAAGAGGTCGCCACTTTGTAAGATTGCCAATGCAACGGCGCCACCAACAATAAGTGCTCCAGCCCCTGCGTAACCTCCAGACTCTGTGGGATCTTCAGACTCTGTGGGATCTTCAGACTCTGTGGGATCATCGATCAAAACAATTTCACCGAGTGGCCCAAGAGCTGCGCTTGAATCAAGTATTCCTCTTCCATATACTTCATCTGCACCGGGTGCTCCAGCATCTTTAGCTGATCGAAAGATAATATCAACCACTTCTTCTGCCGAAAGCTCTGGAGCTCTTGCTAAAATTTGTGCTGCTAATGCGGCTACATGAGCCGAAGCAAATGAGGTCCCTCTTATATCCGAAAACTCGGTATAACCTGGTGTTAGGATGTAGTAATCTGCAAAACTCCCGGCGCGATTTGAGTAAGGCGCTCTCTCGTTGTCCTCATCAAGACCACCCACTATAATTCCCTGTCCGCCTAATGTTGACACAATCTGCGCTTCTGCCGAAGGCTCTGACATATTTTGATTTCTTGCAGGGATGATAATTAGCTTTCCGTGTGCTGCAGCTCTTTTGAAAGCCCCTTTGCTTCCTGCCGCACCCGTTGACTTTAGGATGATTCGCACTTCGGGCAAGCCTGCCCCATAGTCGATTGCTCTATCGGTTATTTTTCTTGTTCCTTCTAAACTAGGGCCAGTGATTTTCAGAGGAATGATATTAAGCTCACTTGGAGATGCGTTCGCTGCTAAAATCTGTGTCTCTACCGTGCCATGATCACTATACGAATCGTCAACTGGATCATTGTGATCGTTATAGAAGTCGTAACCCGGAAGCAGGTATTCTTTGAGAGAGGGCAAGTTGGTATACCCACTGTCAATATTAGCAACCACTATCTGACCACTCGCGCTGAAACTGAAGAGCGTCATTATCAGAATCACTGATTTCTCAATAATGTTCATACCCTATCCTAAATTAGCCCGTTATCAATAATTTCTTCTGGCCGCAATTCTCATTCTCAGCGCATTGAGCTTAATAAACCCTTCGGCATCCGCCTGATGATAGGCGCCAGCATCTTCCTCGAAGGTGGCAATTTTCTCATCGAAGAGTGAGTGGGTATCAGAGCGTCTGCCCAGAATGATGATGTTTCCTTTATAGAGCTTTACCCTAACTTCGCCATTGACAACCTCTTGTGAGGCATCAATCATG
>PVBE012698361.1_pt1 | contig 13626 bp, 12 predicted proteins | sample 1631181 | NCBI WGS metagenome assembly PVBE01 (sample SAMN08397723, study PRJNA350692) | Marine metagenome, whole genome shotgun sequencing project. | isolation source: water | place: Pacific Ocean | collected 2012-04 | reverse complement strand
CTTTCTTTCGATATCTGTTTGGACATCAGTTACTTTCCATGAATTGCCTAGGTTTAAGATAATATTGAAAAATCCTTCAGTGAACATAGTTGCCTTTTTGTGGCAATATAGTCTGTTTCCACAAAATTCCCAGTAGAACCAAACATTTTAAATCAGAAAAACCAACCCCAGGTAAAACCTAATGCCAAATAAAGTATGGTTTTAGCCAGACCATTGTGGCGACCAAAAGGAAAAGCTGAATTTACTTATGCGTCCAATCAAACTGATCGAGATCTGCCACTGAATGATGCAAAAGGTTAATGCTACCGAGAATGTCACTTTTGCTGGCCATTTCAATAACCTGGTGTAAATGCCGAGTTGGTATTGAAACAGCTCCCGCAATAGCACCATGTGCATTCATTTGTTGAATGCCGGCTGTGTCGGTTCCACCTTTTGTAAGCACTTCGGTTTGCCACTTAATATTGTGCTTATTGGCCGTTTCTTTCATGTACTTCACCATTCGATAGTCGCAAATAGCCGAAGAGTCCATAATCTTAATGGCGGTGCCTTCACCAAGCTTGGTGCACTGCTCTTCCTCTTTGGCACCGGGCAAATCGAATGCGATAGTGGTGTCCAAACCAAATCCAAAATCAGGGTTAACCGTTAATGCAGCAACTTTGGCTCCGCGAATACCCACTTCCTCCTGAACAGTGAAAACGCCATAAACATCATAAGGTGGGTCTTTCAATTCACGGAGCATTTCAATCAGGATAAATACTGCCACCCGGTTATCAATAGACTTGCAGTTTACACAATCACCCATTTCTATCAATTCGCGCTGTCGGGTTACCGGATTGCCCGGCTCCACCAATTTAATCACCTCTTCGTAGGGTAAGCCTGTGTCGATGAAGAAATCGTCAAGTTCCAGAGGCCGTTTCCTTTCTTCCGGGGTCATCATGTGAATGGGTTTGCTGCCCATTACTCCGATCAAGTCTTCCTTTCCATGAATAATCACCCGTTGGGCAGTGAGCGTTTTAGGATCGAAACCACCCAGCGTGGTAAAAAAAATGAACCCCTTTTTATTGATGTGCTTCACCATGAAACCGATTTCGTCCATGTGGGCTGCGATCATCACCTTTTTACTTTCGCGGCCTTTTTTTACGGCATACACATTTCCGAAATTGTCGATAGTAACTTCATCGCAAAGTGGTTGTGTTTCACGTAAAACAATTTCGCGAACACGCTGTTCAAATCCCGGTGCACCGGCAACTTCACAAATCTCCTTCAGTAAGGCTACGTTGATCATTTCTTATCTGTTTTTTTGGTTTCAAAATTTGAGGGCACAAAAGTAGTGAGGTTTATTCAACCACTGTGATTTTCAACATATTGGTTCTGCTTCTTGAATTGATGGGCATGCTTCCGGTATTGATCACAACATCTCCCTTGTCAATCAGTCTCCGGTGTTTCAGAATGTCGATCACATCATTTATGGAATCATCGGTGCTGGCGAACTGGTCGTAGAAAAAAGCCTGTACGCCCCAAAAAAGGCTAAGGGTATTCAACAAATCTTCATTATCGGTGAAGATGTAGATTTTGGCCTTTGGCCGGTAGCTGGCCAGCATAAAGGCTGTTCCACCTGAATGTGTCATGCCAATAATGGCTTTTGCCTTTACTTCTGAAGCAATCTTGCACGCATTATAACATATAGCGTCAGAAAGAAACGATCGGCTGGAACGTGAAGGGGTTAGATTCTTATTATAAATCTCTTCCTGAGTTTCCACCTGGGCCATAATCTTTGAAATTATTTGAACTACCTCAACAGGATACTTTCCTACTGAAGTTTCACCACTTAACATCAGCGCGTCTGCCCCATCTACCAGGCCGTTAGCCACATCGTTAGCTTCAGCGCGGGTCGGGTAGGGGTTTTCCATCATAGTTTCCATAATCTGTGTGGCAATAATCACCGGTTTTCCGGCCACAATAGATTTGCGCACAATTTCCTTTTGGATGAAAGGCATTTGCTCAATGGGAATCTCCACGCCCAGGTCGCCTCGTGCAACCATTAAACCATCAGATACAGCAATGATGGCATCAAGGTGCTCAACAGCTTCAGGTTTTTCGATCTTGGCAATGATTTTAACAGCCTTGTTCCTGCCTACTTTTTTCTTTACCTGCTTAATGTCATCTGGCTTCCGTACAAAAGAGAGGGCTATCCAATTGGCTTTGTTCTTCAAGGCAAACGCCAAATCCTTCCAATCTTTATCTGTAACCGATGGAGTTGAAATATTGGTATTAGGAAGGTTCACACCTTTTCTTGGGTAAAGCATTCCACCATTGATAACCTTGGCGTTGATCAGTTCTTTTTTGTCAGTAAAAATTACCTCAAGACAGATTTTGCCATCATCAATTAAAATCTTGTCGCCTATGGAAACATCCTCAGCAAGCGCTTCGTAGCTCACATAAATTTCATCGGCAGTGGATACGCACTTTTTGGTTGTGATTTTTACTGCTGCATCATCTATCAACTCCACACTTCCATCCTCAACATCCCCGATCCTGATTTTAGGGCCTTGTAAATCCGCAAGGATGCCAATGTTCAATCGATAAGCCCTATTGATTTTATGTACACAATCTAAAGCTTCTTTGTGTTCTTCATGTGTTCCGTGAGAAAAGTTAAATCGAAAAAGATCAACACCCGCTTTCACCAGTTCAATAAGCTGATTGTAGCTATTGCAAGCTGGACCAACCGTAGCAATTATTTTTGTTCTGTTGTGGGTTTTAATCATATCAGGAGTAAATTCTCTATCGATTTAATCTTTTCAGCATCTACTTTAAAATCCGTTTGAATTTCTGGCGCGTTTCGCACTTTTAGATAAATGTCATCCAAATGCATCGGAGCGTTCGACCCCCTGATCATCAACAAAAAGTCAGCAGCTTTCAATTCAGGAATCAGGATGGCCCCTGTATCCTTATTTGAGATGAGAACATAGTCGAGGTAGTTCAGGTGATCTTCAAAAAGGTAGATCTCATGCCTGGAAAAGCGACCGGCACTTGGATTGGAGAACTCGAAATCACGCTGACGGCAAAAGTCAATTTTCAAGGCTTTATTCAGCAACCAGGCCATGCGGTAACCTTTAACGTTTGCAGAAACAGCAATGAGTTCAAAATCTATTTTACAATCAAAAAATATTTCCTGGTTTTTCAATCTAAATTTTTAAGAATCAGGGTAGAAATACATTGTGCTTTTCTTTTGATTAAGCACATTTCAGGCACAGCGATGAAATTAGAAAAAAAGGGGAAAGTTTGGTTATCTGATTTTAAAAGATTTAACTTTGCGCGTCATTTTTCAAACCTTAAAAGACACATCTGTTATGTCAGATATTTCAGCAAGAGTTAAGAAAATTATCATCGATAAACTCGGAGTTGACGAAAGCGAAGTAACTCCTGAAGCAAGCTTCACAAACGATTTGGGTGCTGACTCTTTAGATACGGTTGAGTTGATCATGGAATTCGAAAAAGAATTCAATATATCCATTCCTGATGAGCAAGCAGAAACGATTACCACTGTTGGTCAGGCCATCGCGTATTTGGAAGAGCACATCAAATAATTCTTTCCTTTTTTTTAATTAATGGCACTTAGAAGAGTTGTTGTTACCGGGTTAGGTGCACTGACTCCACTTGGTAATTCCGTTGAGGAATATTGGAACAATTGCCTCAAGGGTAAATCCGGGGCGGGTCCGATTACCTTGTTCGATGTAACGAAATTCAAAACCCGATTTGCCTGCGAGGTGAAGGGTTTGGAAGTTTTGGATTTCATCGACAGAAAGGAAGCACGCAAGATGGATCGGTTTACGCATCATGCCATCATATCATCTGATCAGGCAATTGCCGATTCCGGACTGAATGTTGAAGGTGTTGACAGAACCCGAATTGGGGTGATCTGGGGAAGTGGTGAAGGGGGGCTGAAAGCTTTTGAAGACGAGATTGTTGAATATGCCCAGAACGACCTTACACCTCGGTTCAATCCATTCTTTATCCCTAAACAGATTCTGGATATTGCACCGGGATGGATCAGTATGCGCAATGGTTTTATGGGGCCCAACTACGCTACCGTATCTGCCTGCGCTTCATCAACAAATGCTTTGATAGATGCCGTTTCATACATCCGGTTGGGTTATGCCGATGCCATAGTTTCAGGCGGTTCGGAAGCCTGTGTATCGGCAACGGGACTCGGTGGATTTAACGCCATGAGGGCATTAAGCACCAGGAATGATGATCCCACAACAGCTTCACGACCTTACGATAAAGATCGTGATGGATTCGTTTTGGCTGAAGGTGGCGTTTGCCTCATTCTGGAGGATTTGGAACATGCCATAAAGCGTGGTGCCAAAATTTATGCTGAAGCCTGCGGAGTTGGAATGTCAGCCGATGCACATCATCTCACAGCACCACATCCAGAAGGCGAGGGGGCAAAACTGGTGATGAACAACGCGCTCCGAGATGCGCAAATGCAACCTGCGGATCTTGATTACATCAACACACACGGAACCTCAACTCCCCTTGGCGACATTGCCGAATTGAAAGCTTTGAAATCTGTTTTTGGAGAACATGTATATGATATGAATATCAGTTCAACCAAATCGATGACTGGCCACATGCTGGGAGCGGCAGGAGCGGTTGAAGCGATGACTTGTGTACTGGCCGTCCAAAATGATGTAGTGCCACCAACCATCAATCACTTCACAGACGATCCAGACATTGATCCCAAATTAAATCTTACCTTTAATAGCGCTGAAAAAAGAACGGTTAGAGCTGCACTGACCAACACTTTCGGCTTTGGTGGGCACAATGCCTGCGCCATTTTCAAGAAATACGAAGGTTGATTTGAGGATTTTTCTTCAGCTTTTTAATTATTACTTCTCCAAGGATAAAACGTTTACCAGAAAGCTCACGCGCATGCTTGGTTTCGTTCCCTGCAATCTTTACAATTACGTTGCTGCCTTTCGGCATCGTTCGGTTTTTCCTGATGTAACACAAAACAACGAAAGGCTTGAATTACTTGGCGATTCAGTTTTCGATCTCATTATTGCTGAATATCTTTTTGAACGATACCCGGCCAAAGATGAAGGGTTTATCACCAAAATGCGTTCGAAGGTTGTGAATCGAAAATTCCTGAATAAAATCGGTCGCGGTTTGGGAATTGAAGAACTCATTGAGTACAATAAAATGAGTATCAACATCAAGGATGAATACCATTCTCTTTCAGGAAACACACTTGAAGCCTTGATTGCGGCTGTTTATCTGGATATCGGATATAGCAAGACGCGTAAGTTCATTCAGAGAAGGATCATTTTGCCTTTTATCGATTTAGAACACCTAGAAAGCGTTGACAACGACTTTAAAAGCAAACTGATTGAATGGTCGCAGAAAAACAACCAAAAAGTGGAATTCAGATTGCTGGAAGAAAAATCGGAGCGCAACCGTACAAAATTCTCAGTGGGGGTTTTTGTGAATGAATCGCTCACGGGGCAGTCGGAGGGATTCAGTAAGAAAAGAGCTGAACAACAAGCAGCACAAAAGGCAGTTTTGAAACTGAATATTTGATTTCGGGGTCAATTCAAAAAGGGCTATTCCCCCTCTTCTTTTTTCTCCTTCTTCTTTTCCTTTTCTACAGCATCGCCTTTGTCAAGCGTTTTGGAAATGGCTCTATAAGGTCCGGTTACCACAGTTTGGCCTTCATCGAGGCCCGAAAGAATCTGGATATACTGATCATCCTGAATACCGGTTTCCACTTCAGCAATTTCAGCTTTGTGATCTTCCACGATGAAAACCATTTCAGGAATATCATCAGAAGAAGCCGAGGTTTCTGAAGAATCTTCTTCTGCAAAAAGATCTTCACGAATAGTTACAGATTGAATCGGAACGGCCAAAACATCTTCAGCTCTTGAAGTGAAAACATCCACAGCTGCAGACATCCCAGGTCGAAATGGAAACCTGTGCCCTTCGCCCTCAATCAGGTCTTTGTAAGAGCTATGCAGAAGTTTTATTCGTACAGTAAAGTTGGTCACCTGCTCCGAGGTGAGCATATCACTTTGATTGGCCGAATGTGCAATCTGGGTTACCAAACCTTTAAACTTTTTATCAAGGTACGCATCAACTTCAATTTCTGCGGTGTCATTCAAGCTCACTCTCAAAACATCATTCTCGCTCACATCTACGCGCACTTCCATATTATTCAAATCAGCAATTCGCATCATTTCCGTTCCTGCCATTTGAAGCGTACCCACTACGCGCTCACCAGCTTCTACCCCCAGCATACTAACGATCCCTTTTCTTGGCGCATAGATTTCGGTTTTCAAAAGATTATCTCGGGCTTCACGCAACGTAGCCATAGCACTTTCAACACTATATTGTGAACCCAAAACGGTTTGTTCAGCCACCTGAAACTCTGCATCTGCCTGAATATGTGAAGCGCTGATCTGTTCCCATTCCGAGTCAGAAATTACTTTTTGCGTATGTAGTCCTTTATTTCTATCGAAGTTTGATTGTGAATTATCAAGTTGTGCTTTCGCCTGAATCTTCCTGGCTCTTGAATTCGCAAGGTTGGCCTTGGCCTGATTAACAGCGGCCTCAGCCCGATCTACTGCCGAGTTGTAAATATCTGGCTTAATGCGCGCGAGCAGTTGGCCAGTATTCACTGAATCGCCTTCTTCAATCAACAGTTCAATAATTTCACCGGAAACATCAGAACTGATTTTCACCTCGGCCTCTGGATAGATTTTTCCACTGGCAGCCACAGTTTCAATAATTGTTCTTTTAGCCACTTTTTGCATCGCAACTTCTTTGGCCTCGCCCTCACCAATCCATCCTTGCGATTTTCCGACTAAAACCACCACAACCAATATCAGGAAAATGCCGGCAAGCCCATATATCAGTTTGTTGTCCATCCCTATTGCAGAGTTAACTCCTTGCCCTGGTAAAAGTCAACGATTTTCAGTTTGAACAAATAGTCGTATTTGGCCTTAATGAATTCAGAATTGGCAGTGTTCAACAAGTTCTGGGCTGTAGAAAGCTCAAACGCGCTGATGAGCCCAGCCTTAAATTTCTCCTGGGCATATTCTGTTGCCTTCGATTGAGCGGTTACTGCATTTTCAGAGGATTCAAATTGTTCAGCTGCAGCCTGGGCATTGGCTATCGCTTGGTAAACTTCTTTTTGTAACGATTGCCTGGTGATTTCATCGGCAAGTTCGGCTTGTTGCAGTTGCACTTTTGCTGATTGAACAGCCATGCGGGTTTGCAGGCCATTCAATATTGGCACCGACATGGAAAAGCCCACTGTATTATTGAAGTTTTCATTGAGTTGATCAACATAGGAAGTGTTTTCAAACGTAGGGATCGAAAACGGTGTAGATGAAATAACATCAGTATTATTGTCTTCAGTGTATCCAATAGTCGGATAAAACTCAAATTCGTCTACTATTGATTGTGCAAGGCTTGAATAGTTAGTTCTTGAATTCAGAAAAAACGAAAGTGATGGATAATACAGACCTCGGGTGGCCGATAATCCATACTGCGAGCTTTTCACCCTAAGTTCGGCACTAAGGATGGATGGTTGCGTTTGAAGAGCCGTTTCAAAAACACCTTTTGATTCAATAGAAGAAATTGAACTTTTATCTGGTACCGAAATGATGGGTTGATCTATCTCAAAATCCGTTTCAGGAGCCAAATCGAGCATTTGCATCATTGTCAGTCGAGCAATGTCTAACGTATTCTTTGCAACTACAATCAGCATTTCATCCCTTGCCACTTGCGCTTCCATCTCCAGAATGTTTCCTTCAGGCAGCGTACCGGCCTGAACCAGTTTTTCCGTGTTATCCAATTGACTCGCGGTAAGTTCCTTTTGCGCTGAGGCTTTTATCAATTCTTCACGACTTAAAAGAATTTGGAGATAAGCCTGGGTAATACCAAGGATAATGGTATTCCTGGTGTCATCAGCATCAGAATTAGCCGCTGATACTTCAGTTTGTCGCTGTTTATAAGTGTTGAATTTTCTCAAACCAGAAAAGAGAGTTAGTCCGCTATTCAGGGAAAAGGAATTGGTCCTCACGGTTTGGTTAACAAATTCATAAGTAGTGGGGTCAACAGATCTTCCAAAATTGTAGCTGTGATTCAAGTCGCCATTTAAGGAAGGAAGAAAATCCGCTTTTGCTTGTTTGTATTGATGGTCGGCCAATGCTGAATTCAACCCTTGCCGTTTTAACTCAAGATTGTTTTCAAGTGCATGGGTAATGCATCTTTCAAGGGTCCAGCTATCCTGGGCAACTAGGGAGAGTGGTAGAAAAAAAAGTGTAAGGAAAAGATACTTCATTTGGTTCACATCGAGCAATCGCAAGTCATTCGGAGCGGTGCAAATTTAAATAATTTGGCAAAGCGGATTTGTTAATTCAAGTGATGACAAAACCTTTATTCCAAGCGCATTTGAGGGCCTTCGGAAAAAGTTCATAAAGCCTGACGAATTAAGTCGAAAAAAATTGTTCAAATAGAATGCCTCATAAAAAAAGGAACGGCCCCAGATTGAGACCGCACCCTTCCATTAAAGCAACTTTCGACTATTAATAAAACCCTCTTCGAAAAATTTTAGTGTGGTATGTGCAAACGAGAACTACAAATCTCCTTCTTGTTCACAATGAGCAAGAATTCCTTCGTAGTCTTCACCACTTTCAATTATAATTTCTTTGTACTGTTCGAATTCGTCAATTGAGAAATCCGTGGAATAGGCTTCTTCGGATAGAACGCCAAGTGAAATGAGCAGAGCAAGAATGACTTCCATTGATAAATAGTTTAGAGGTTCATCAATTATTGAAAGTCTAAACTCCAAATAAAAACCAAATATCCCAAAGACATTTCCACACTCATTTTGACAGGCAAATTCACCTTTTATCATGTATAACTCTGTGATTTCTACATGTTTACGAGCAATATCAATCAACCTATTTTGACAGACTTTTAAGAAGAATCACACGCAATTCAGTAAATCGTTCTGAAAAACAGACACTTCTCCTTTGAATTGCCCTTTTAACGACTCATCCCACAATTCTGATCGCAAGTTGCAGAACCACTTCTAATTATCAAAGGAAGAATCTTGCGGAATGTTGACACTATAGTTTTGTGTTTTCTATAGATAATGTGTTGATTTACAATCTAAAAGAGCAACAATTACTATGCAGGAATTGACACAGTTAGTTGGTATTTTACGCAGCAATGAAGTAAGATTAATTCGCAGGTTTTATCGAATTCAGTCAACCGACCAGGATATTCCACGGTTGGAACTCTTTGATATCGTCAGAAAACAGCGTGCCACTACCGATGCCGAAGCAGCGAGACTTATTTATCGAAACAAACCAAATTCAGCTTTTTCGCACTTAAAAAAAAGACTAAAACAAGACATCATCAACCTGATGCTTTTGCAGGATGGTGGTAAAAAAGTTGGAAGTGCAAGCGATCAGGCTCAATTTGAGTCGAGGAGAAGATTGATCGAAGGCTCGGTTCTGATATCACGAGGGGCACACAAAGTGGGTGAACGAATTCTGAAAAAAGCTGCGGAACTCACTGATGAATACGAATTACCTTCCGAAGGATTACTGATTAACGATCTTCTACGTTCGCATTGGGGCTGGAAAAAGGGATTTGAAAGCTATGCAGATTTTCAAACTAAAATTGATACCGACCAGCAAACCCAAAGTGCAATTCTAACAGCCAAGGAATATTATCACCGAATAATTCTACCCAATCAGTATCAAAAAAACATCGACACAAATTTCGAGTTGTTGGCCAAAGAGGCAATGCAAAAACTGCAAACCCTTTATGAAAGCACGAAATCAGCGCGGGTGGGCTATTTCTACAATTTCATTGCAATGTATTATCTACAATTCAGAGGTGAATTCAAAGCTTCATTAGCCTATGCCCAAAGCCTATCGTACATTGTTGAAAATGAGTTTGCTGTTTACTCCGCATCGCGGAAAGCGGCTGGTATGAATCAGCTGGCTTTCATACATCTCAATCTCAAAGATTTTGGAAAGTCCGTGGAGTTTGCAAATGAAGCTATTGAATTGTACCGCGAAGGAACCATCAATCATCTCTCGGCACTTGAAGTTAAATTTTGTGCTTCATTGAATTTGAAAAATCTTGATACGTGTGAAAACATTATTGAATTGACAAAAGAACACAAGCAGTTAGCCATAAATAAGTTCACTGGAGCCAAGTGGGACTTCTATGAGGCTGGTCTGAACTTTTTGAAACAGGAGTTTGAAAAGGCCTATGATTCTTTAAACCAGGCAACAGGATTGTCTGAGGATCGAGGAGGATGGTTGATGGGCCATAAAGTTCTTGAAATTCTTTGCATGATAGAGATGCAGGATTTCGATCGCATTGAATTCAGACTTGAGAGTCTGCAAAAATTGTTTCAACGACAAAAAGAAAAAGATCTGATTCGGATAAAGTCGATTAAAAAAGTGCTTTCCTCAATTGTGAAGCAACGAGGAAATTATAAAGTAGTGGCTAAAGCTGAAAAGACAGAGTTAAAGAAACTTGCTGAAGCTGAAGGTAATTTCAGCTACGACCCAATGGGGTATGAATTCATCCGCTTTGACAATTGGTTCTCCACAAAACTTCCTGAACATCTTCTTATTAAAGAGCAGAATTTTTGAAACCAGAGATAGATCATCGAAAATTCATGGCTGAAGCACTTGCCGAAGCGCACAAAGCTGAAGCGATTGGTGAAGTACCGATTGGAGCACTAATCGTGATCGATGGCCAGGTAGTGACAAGAGCCCACAACCAGGTAGAATTGCTGAAGGACGCCACGGCTCATGCCGAAATACTTGCGATTACTTCGGCTTCTGCTCACCTGGGTTCAAAATATTTGGCTAATTGTACGTTGTATGTAACCTTAGAGCCGTGTACAATGTGTGCCGGGGCTATTTTTTGGAGCAAGGTTGGCTCACTGGTGTATGGCGCATCTGATCTGAAAAATGGGTTCAACATTATCAGCCCTTCCATGTTTCACAAACAATTGAATATCCTCGGTCCGATTATGCAAGATGAGTGCATTGAACCTGTTCAACTTTTTTTCGAACGAAAAAGAAAGACCTAATTTTGCAACCCGCGAGAAAATCGCGCTATATCTACATTTTTTAACCATTTCGGAGTAACCACCCGACTACAAATCAAAACAATTATGGCATTTACATTACCAGATTTACCCTATGCACACGATGCGCTGGAACCACACATCGATGTACGCACCATGGAAATCCATCATGGCAAACATCATGCTGGCTATACTTCTAAACTCAATGCAGCCATCGAGGGTACCGAGTTGGAAAATCAATCAATCGAAGAAATACTGAGCAATATCTCTCAGCACTCAACAGGTGTTCGGAACAATGGTGGCGGTTATTACAACCACTGTTTATTCTGGACTGTAATGTCACCAGATGGTGGGGGCAATCCCGGAGGCTCAATCGAGGAAGTAATCAATACTTCATTCGGCAATTTCGATGACCTTAAAGAACAGTTCAACAATGCAGCCGCCACCAGGTTTGGCTCGGGTTGGGCATGGCTTGGAGTAAAAGCAGATGGAAGTCTGTGTGTCTGCTCAACAGCGAATCAAGATAATCCACTGATGGATACTGCCGAATGCAAATGCACACCCATTTTGGGTATTGATGTTTGGGAACACGCTTATTACCTGAACTATCAAAACAGGCGACCAGACTACATTACGGCTTTCTGGAATGTGGTAAATTGGGATGAGGTGAACCGCAGATATGAGGCGGCCGTTTCTGCCGAAGCAACAGTATAGTTTTAAAACTCTACAACAAAAAAAGGGGCAACTTCACTGAAGTTGCCCCTTTTTTATTGAAAGCTTTTTTTATTCAACCGTAACGGACTTAGCCAGGTTCCTCGGTTGGTCAACATTACATTTTCTCATTACAGCTATGTGGTAAGCCAGCAGTTGCAACGGAATGGAGGACAGAAGTGGTGTCAAGGCTTCTTCGGTTTCAGGAATTTCAATGGTAAAATCTGCAATCTCTCGAATGGCCGTATCTCCCTCTTTCACGATAGCAATGATTCTTCCCTTTCTGGCCTTTACTTCCTGAATGTTGCTGATGATTTTATCATACGCACTCATATTTGTCGCCATAACCACCACGGGCATCTCTTCATCTATCAGTGCAATTGGTCCATGTTTCATTTCAGCAGCCGGATAACCCTCAGCATGTATGTAGCTAATCTCTTTCAGTTTCAAGGCACCTTCAAGTGCAACTGGAAAATTGTACCCTCTGCCGAGATAAAGGAAATTGCTGGAATCTTTAAAAATACCAGCTATGTATTCAATTTGTGCGTTTGAATCTAAAACACTGGAAATTTGATCAGGAATTAATTCAAGATGTTGAATGATTTCGTGATAACGGGAAGCAGCAAGGGTTCCCTTTGCGTTTGCCACAGACAATGCCATGAGCGTTAGAACGGTCACCTGGGCCGTGAAAGCTTTGGTAGAAGCAACACCAATCTCTGGTCCGGCATGTGTGTACGAACCGGCATCTGTCGTTCTGGCGATAGATGAATCGACAACGTTGCAGATTCCCAATATAGTTGCCCCTTTACTTTTCGCCAGTTTTATGGCTGCCAAAGTATCGGCAGTTTCTCCAGATTGAGAAACACAGATTACTACATCATCTTCAGAAAGCACTGGTTTGCGATACCTGAATTCCGAAGCATACTCCACTTCAACCGGAATTCTTGCGAGGTCTTCAAACAAATATTCGCCAACTAATCCAGCATGCCAGGAAGTTCCACATGCTACAATGATGATGCGGTTTGCGTTTACCAATTTTTGATGATAGTCGCTGATGCCACCCAATGTAACCGTTCCCGATTTACTATTTAGCCTTCCCCGCATACTGTCTTTCACAGAATTGGGTTGCTCATAAATCTCCTTCAACATAAAGTGATCGTAACCACCTTTTTCCAACACACCCAACTGCATCTCCAATTCCTGCACATAAATGTTGGTGTATTCGTTTTCTATGGTTTTCAAAGTGAGTTCACCTCCGCGTGTAACCTGCGCAATTTCCTCATCGTTGAGATAAACCACATTCTTGGTATGTTCAATAATTGGAGTAGCATCGGATGCAAAAAAGAATTCCTCATCACCGATTCCAATTACCAATGGACTTGCTTTACGGGCACCAACCAAAACGTCAGGCTCGTCTTTGGAAATCACCACGATAGCATATGCCCCAATGACTTGCGACAAAGCAATTCTAACGGCTTCATACAGATCAACACCTTCGCTGATCAAGATGTCTTCAATTAACTGTACCAGAACCTCAGTGTCAGTTTCAGTGCTGAAAGAATAGCCACGATTTATGAGCTCCTTCCTGATCGGTCCATAATTTTCAATGATTCCGTTATGGATAAGGGCAATCTTTCCACTTTCTGAAAGGTGGGGATGTGCGTTAATATGGTTGGGCGCACCATGTGTAGCCCAACGGGTATGTCCTATTCCAACATTGGCTGTAACATCCTGATCACCAACATAATCTGTAAGATCACTAACCTTACCGGCTCGTTTGTAGATTT
>PVBE012495469.1_pt1 | contig 13627 bp, 18 predicted proteins | sample 1631181 | NCBI WGS metagenome assembly PVBE01 (sample SAMN08397723, study PRJNA350692) | Marine metagenome, whole genome shotgun sequencing project. | isolation source: water | place: Pacific Ocean | collected 2012-04 | reverse complement strand
CGCGTCTCCGATAAGACCGGATTCTTCTGGCTGGGTAAACTGGTGGAATTCGACGAGACCACGACCATCTTCACGCGGCCATCTGTACAGCGCACAGAAGATTACATCACCGGTCGTTTTGGATGATAATGAGAATCACGGTGTTTTCCGACGTTCACGCCAACCAGCACGCACTTGAAGCGGTCTGGGCGGATATCGAGGCCAGCCACCCGGACGAGATCTATTGCCTCGGTGACCTGGTGGGGTACAGCGCTTATCCAGATGAAACCATTCAATTCATGCGTGTGCGAGACGTCCCCACGGTCACGGGCAATTACGACGACGGTGTCGGTCACGACAAGGACGACTGTGGTTGCGCTTATCAACATCCGGATGATGTCGCGCGTGGAAAAGCATCCTTGCGCCGGACTCGGCAGGCTTGCAGCCCGGCCAGCAAGGCGTTCCTGCGCAGGCTGCCGGCATCTCTGCGTGCCGAACATACCAAGCAGCAGCTGCTCTTCGTGCATGGCAGCCCGCGAGCAATTAATGAATATCTGTTTAAAGACCGGTCTGATGCGACCTTCGAACGCATCGCACAGGCAGCCGATTGCGATTATCTGTTCTGCGGCCACACACACCTTCCGTATCAGAAGCAGATGGGCAGAACCCTTTTTGTCAACAACGGCTCGGTCAGCAAGCCCAAAATGGCGACCCGCGCGCCGGGCATGTTATGCTGACGCTGGAAGGGGACGTGGCCAGCGTGGAGTTTCGGCGCGTGGACTACGACGTGGCCGCGGCCGTGCGCATGAGCGGGCTGCCACATGACTTTGCCATTCAACTGGAAACGGGCGGGCAGACCCCCGTGCCTGCCTGAACCGCCTGTGAGAAAGGAGAAACATAATGGACAACATCCACGTCCGCGCCAACTTAGATGAGAGCCTGAACACCCTGACGGACGATCTGGTGCGGTTGTGCAGCAAAGTTGACACTGCCATAGATAAGGCCATGCGTGCGTATTCCGATTGCGATGTCGACCTCGCACAGCAGATTATCGCCGAGGACGCAAACATCAACGCGAAGCGCTTCGAGATTGAGGAGAGATGCCTGTATATTATGGTCACGCAGCAGCCCGTGGCCGGGGATCTGCGCATGATTGTCACCGCCATGAACATCGTCACCGAGCTGGAGCGCATGGGAGACCACGCCGCCGGCATCGCGAAACTAGCGCTGCGCGTCGAGGAGGTGCCCAATCGAGATATCCCTAACGGGATTTTTCAACTTGCCAGCCAGTGTCGCGACATGGTACGGCGCGCGCTGGTGGCCTTCACGCAACGCGACGCCGGCCTGGCCTACGCCGTGGCTGACCACGACGATAGCCTCGATAGCCAGTACCGCATGCTTTTTCACAAAACGGTGGCGGAGACGCGCGATGCGAGCAAGTCAACTGACCATTTGCTCTCGGTGCTGTTTGTGGCCCACAACCTTGAACGCATCGGTGACCGCGCCACCAACATCGCCGAACGCGTGATTTTCATGACCAGCGGGAAACTTACAGAGTTGAACGTCTGAGCCCCCGCAAGTCGGGCGCACGGACAGCGCTTTCCCTTCCATGGCCGCGATGACAGTCAGCAATATTGCCCCACCGGCTCACACGGGTCGCGTTCGCGCGGACATTTCCCGATAGCACCAATACAGTAGAACAATGCGGCATGACTGTCGCGCACGCACGCAGGCTCACCGCGCGGTACAACAACGGCACGCTGAGCGCGTTCGCGGCGCTGCTCGCCCGTGGCCGTCCGAGCGTACGCCTTCCTTTCGCTCTGGCAGCCATCGCCGCGCTGGGGGCAGCGCGCCTCCAGAACGCACAGCCTAACTTTAGCGACAGCGCTTTTCTGGCGCACCACAACGAAAGCGGGCCGGTGATGCTAACTGTAGTGGTGATTGATGAGCCCGACCGGCGCGACACGCACGTCAACCTGCGCGTGCGCGTGGATGAATTAACCCGCGCCGAGGACCATATTCCGCTGTCGGTGTACGGCTTCGCGCTGCTGCGCGCGCCGCGCCACCCGCCCATCCGCTTCGGTGACCGCGTTCAGGCGAGCGGGTTGCTGCAGGCGCCGCCCGTGTTCGAAGATTTCGATTACGCAGCCTGTCTTGCGCGGCACGGGGTGTATTCGGTTGTACGCGGGTACGACCAACAGGTCGAGCTGCTGCTTCCAACTTCAAGGCAGCATCAACGCCTATGACCAGTTGGGTATCCCGGTTGGGCATCGCAGTCGGCGCTGGGATTACAGCGTTGATCCTATCTCGCACATCTGGTGGGGCCAGTTAACAAATCGCTGAACCCGACCCGTCTTTCGTTCTTGTTTCCGTAATGGTAATATTGCGGGCACTGGCTTTTCGGATTGGAGACAAGATGAACATCTCTGTTCGCACTTGGACAGCCCGGCTCGGGAAAGACAACCCTGATCCGCGAATGCTCGGAACGCCACAGCACGGAAAACCCTGTTCCACCCGATCTGTGTTACGTCAACAACTTTGCCGCTCCGGCTGCGCAGGCGGCGCTCAGTTGCCGGCCGGGCGCACCCATTTCGTCGGGGCGGCGCTTGACTTCGCAACGGCTCAGCCCAGGTTTGTGGAAGAGGATGAAGCGCTTGACCCATGCCGCATAGGCGCGTTCATGGCCTCATAGCCAATATGCAACAACCCCGGGTAATGCCCCATGTGCGCGTGCGTGAGCAAAATGCCCGCCAGCTCACAATCCGGCGCAAACTGGCGCAAAGCATGCTGCTGCTCGCGGAAGTCAGGGGTGGCGTCCACCAGCCAACTCTGCCCCGCCTCGCGGTCCACCAGACCGAGGCAGGCGGTGAAGCGGCGTTGCGCGGAATCCCTGCGCGCGCGGGCGCAATTGCTGCAATCGCAGCCGGCCTGCGGCACGCCCGCGTCCTGGGCGGTGCCGAGCAATATGGCCTCAACAACGGTCGCGATCATACCCAGAGTCTATCGCGGAAACTCCCCCAGCGCGTCCCGGGCGGGGCGCAGATGCCGCCAGATATGACTTCCACGGAAATTCAGGCTCACTGCGCGAGAGCAGCGGCAGAGCACTCTTTCGCGTTTCGGAAGGGCTAAATTCGATGAAAGCCTTCAAAGGCATAATCAGCCCAGAGCAAATCTGGCAGGCATGGACCTATATCGCGCAATCTGGAAATTGACCGCGCGCCAATCTGACCAAATTAAACCTACAGAAGAGCCGCTGCAATCGAGCAGCGGCTTTTTTTTGATCTCACCCCGATTGCCGGATCAGTCGCTTTTGAATTTGAAAGAAACTTTTACCTTGGTGCGATAGGCGATAATTTTTCCATCCTCCAGCTGCATATCCATCTCAGAAACTTCGGCAATGCGCAGGTTTTTCAAGCTTTTGGCCGCCGTCTCAACCGCTGCCGCAGCCGCCTGCTCCCACGATTCGCTACTTGTCCCGACCAACTCAATCACCTTGTAGACACTGCTTGTCATGTTGCACTCCTTTTCATTGAATTAATCCAACACCGGACTAAGAGTAACGGCTGCCAACAACGCAACCTTCCTTACTATACGACAATTCACGCACAGATTCAATAGGCTCGGTACCAGAAAATATACAATCATTTCGGGCTTGACAAAATGTGCACTTAGAACTATTCCAATATCGGACAAGAGGAAACCAAATTGTTCGTTGCTCGACTGCATGGCTCATTATATTAATAGGAGACGATGATGAGAAAGGAGACGATGATGAGAATCAAAACCTGTTTACCCCTGATGGGGATTGTTATGTTTGCGGTGGCAGCATGCGCTGGACCGGCACCCGAACCTGAGGCATCCCGTGTAAAGCGTGTTGAGGTAGCCATGGCTAACGACGATGCGCAAGAGATGATTATGGTGTTCACAGCTGTCGACAAGTTCGAACCCTTGACGGGATTTGAGGAGAAAGCCAAGGTTCTGTACGGCAATGAGCAGGTCATCGGCGCCTTGGTTAGCGGAGAGGCATGGGTCGGACATGATTCCACCAGTCGCTTATGGGCGGCTATGGACGAGGGGAGCGTCGATCTCGTCATGGTCGCGGTCGATAAGGACGGGCAGGCATCGATTTTGGGCACCCGCCCCGGCATAACCAGTGTAGATGACCTCGTGCCCGGCACCACGTTTGGCGCCGGTTCTATAGGCGACTATGACGAGGTTGAACTTCGCAAAATGATGGAAGCGATCGGAGTTGACGCCGAGGAAATGAATATTGTGGCAATGGATAGCGCCGACAATCGCATGCGGGCTATGCTTGCCGGTCAACTTGACGCGGGTGTGCAACAACCCAGAAACATCGGGCCCCTAGAAGACGCAGGGGGAGCCATCCTTTTCGATGAAGCTTTCGATGTTCCTCAGGAAGTTTTTGTAGTGTTGCGAGAGTTTTTGGAGAGCAACCGCGCGGACGTGTGCGCGTTCGTTACCGCACGCATTCAGAGTAAGCAGTGGGCCTACGAAGGTTCAGACCACAAAGAAAATCTTGCGGCCGGTATCGAGATCGGAATGGCAAACGGGATCGAAGCAACTGAGTATGAACTTGCTGATTGGGTACGCGAGCTTGAGGGCAACCACAGTCTGGATCTCGGGGCGACCGTCGAGGCTCTTGATGAGTTTGAGGAGGTTCTGAGAACCCTTGGACGATTATCTGAGGAGTTCGACTGGCGTAATCACGCGGATTTCAGTTGTGTGTGGGAAGCACAAGAAACTCTTGGTCTAGACCAAAGGCCCGCAGACTACTAGCCCGGATGTGGTCTCGCCCAGACCTGCCGAACAAACACTAACATGAGGGGTGCTGGATCTCGCTCAAGGGTTCACCACCCCTCAACTTTGTGAAGAAGCGAGCTGGGCCTTGGTGGCTTGCAGGTCGACGAAATGTTGGCCATTGTGCCGACCACATCGGCTTCCTCCCCATACGAACGGTTATCTACAGGGGCTTCATATGACACAGGAGACACTCATCCGGATGGAGTGTATTCGATGCGGGAATCCGGCTAAAAAAAACCAATTTCATGCCGGGTGCCTTGTTTGTGCTGGGAAGGACAAACCCGCAAATCTCACTACTGTTTACGATGTTGAGAAAGCACGGGATGCCTTCGAGCCGAGCGAGCTTGCCAAACGACCGCTGGGCGTATGGCGTTATGAAGCATTGCTGCCGTTCTCTGCCGAGCAAGCTGTAACTCTTCAGGAAGGGGGGACTCCCCTAGTGGCCGCACCGCGGCTGGCTGAACATTTGGGGATGCGTGCACTATGGATTAAGGACGAGTCTCGAAATCCGACCTGGTCTTTCAAAGATCGTGCGGCAACGATGTCTGCGTCGCATGCCCGTATGCTGGGGAGTCCGGCACTTGTTGTGTCTTCCACAGGGAATGCAGCAGCTGCGGTGGCGGCATATGCGCGGCGGGCTGGCCTACCGGCAATTGTGCTGTTCGCCAAGAGTGTGGAGACCGTCATGAGCGCCTTTGTTCGTTCTTATGGCGCCTACGTGGTGGCGACCCCGACGAAGCTCGACCGGTGGGTCCTGATGAGACACTGTGTTGAGGCCTGGGGATGCTATTCGGCAGGGAGCTATGTGAACCCGCCTATCGGGGGCAATCCGTATATGGTTGACGGGTATAAGACGATTGGTTACGAAATCTGGGAACAACTCGGGCGTCGGCAGCCGGACTGGATATTTGGTCCTAGTGGCTATACCAACGGTCTGTATGGCATTTACAAGAGCTTTCAGGAGCTGAGGGCGCTGGGGTTTGTGGAAGAAGGTCCCCGGATGGGAGTTGCGGAAATTTATGGTTCACTCTCGCGAGCGATTGAAGAGGGGAGTGATACGCTTCGGGCGTCTGTTGTGGACCGGCCGACGGTGGCAATATCAATGGGGACGGCGCAGAACGCATATCAAGGATTGGTGACGATCAGAGAATCGAACGGGCTAGCGAGACAGGTGGCTGACGAAGAAATACTTGCCGCGCAGACACTGATGGTGGAAACTGAGGGAATTTTCGGTGAGACGGCTTCTGCAACTGGGTTGGCGGCTCTGATGCAGGGACTTGACGAAGGTCAGGTTGAGCGTGACACTGAGGTTGTACTAATCCTCACTTCCACTGGACTGAAGACCCTGGGAGTGACAGGAGGGAACCTAGATGCAGAAGTACCGCTGGTAGAAGATGTGCAAGAGTTCTCCAGTATTCTAAAGCGCAAGTATGGCTTTGAGCCCAACTAGATAGTTACCAGGGAGTTATAAATGTTAGATGGGGGTTCAACCCCCGACTAACTCGGCACGAGTTGTTTCGCTGTGAAAGGTACATCATGCATCCTGAAGAAAAACTCAAGCAGCTTGGGCTGGCTCTTCCGGAGCCACCTTCGCCGGTAGCGAGTTACATTAGCAACCGGAGAGTTGGCAACACCTTGTTCCTGAGCGGAGTAGCGCCAACACTGGGCGGGGAGGTCAAATATGAAGGGAAGGTGGGCAAGGATATTTCAGCTGAAGAGGCATACCAGGCTGCCCAGCTATGCTGCTTGAACCATCTGGCCCAAATAAAACAGGCCATCGGCAACCTCGATAAGGTTACCCAGATTGTCAGGCTGTATGGCTTCGTCAACTGCGCTCCCGGTTTCAACAACCCTCCCGCCGTGATCAATGGCGCATCCGATCTGCTAGTTGAGGTGTTCGGAGAACGCGGGCGCCACGCCCGAGCCGCGATGAGGGTCGCTGAACTCTGGCGTGACATCCCTGTTGAGACAGTACTAACGGTCGAAGTGTCTGACTAGGAGGAAGGTGGTCATGGGAACAATCCAGGGGCCGGCAAGCAGCAGGCGACGGGATAAACACGTCGCGGAGGAGGTTAGTCCTTACATCATACAAGCCCGGGACCTCACCGTAGAGTACGAACGTTCAGATAGTAATGAGAGCAGCCTGGTGGCTCTTCAGGACTTCTCCCTTGACGTGCGCCCAGGGGAATTCGTCACAATGGTAGGTCCAAGCGGGTGCGGCAAGACAACTTTCTTGAACGTGGTCGCTGGACTCCATGCGCCTCGTGCAGGAGAGGTTCTCGTCGACGGCAAACCAGTAAGAGGTCCTGGCCCAGAGCGAGCGATGGTATTTCAAGATTATGGACTGATGCCATGGCGTACCGTCGAGAAGAACATTCATTTTGGTCTCGAAATGCAGGGGCGGATGGATGATGAGGCACGGGAGCGCGTTCGTTACTACATTGACTTAGTGGGCCTGGAGGGCTTCGAGCGCGCCTATCCACGTGAGTTGTCGGGCGGTATGCGTCAGCGTGTAGGTTTGGCGCGAGCCCTCGCGGTTGAACCACAAATTTTGTTGATGGACGAACCTTTAGCAGCGGTGGATCTGATAACTCGGGAATTGATGCAATACGAACTTGCCCGAATCATTGCAACAACCCAGAAGACGGTTGTTTTCGTCACTCACAGTGTTGACGAGGCCATAATCCTGAGTGACCAACTAGTTGTAATCTCTGCTCTCCCTGGTCGTGTCAAAGAGATCCTGTCAGTTGAACTTCCCCGGCCTCGTTCCGAAAAGGGACTTCGCTACAGTAAAGATTATCTGTCAATTCGGGAGCACGTCTTTGAGGAACTTTCATCCGAAGTGGGGGCGCAAAAAAGGAACAAGGCCTAGGCAATGAAAGCTGTAGCTGCACCAGTCCCTTCCAGCTCGTTACCGCGCCGATTACTTTCTTGGTGCATGACCATTCTAGGTCGTTACACCTCTGCTGTAAGTCTGATCGCGTTTCTCCTATTCTGGGAGGGGCTTGTTAGGATCTACGAGATCAACTTCATACTTCTCCCCCCGCCGACTGCGATCTGGCTTGAGCTTGTAGATGTCTCAGAAAAAGGACTGCTATGGGGGCCACTCTGGGACAGCGGACGGGCTTTTACCGTGGGACTTGCAGTGGCTATGCTGGTTGGGATTCCCATCGGCATCCTAGTTGGCTCATCGAGTTTATTGGACTTGATCAGCACGCCCTACTTGTGGGCATTACGCGCAACGCCACGTATTGCAATTGCACCCTTACTGGTGCTTTGGATCGGATTTGGATTTCAAGCGAAGGTTTGGATGGTGTTCATGTCAGCTACCGTCATCATGCTTCTGATTGTTCAGGAGGGGGTAAAAATGGTAGACCAAACTTTGATTCGTGTAGCTCAATCATTTGGCGGGAGCCGGAAAGAAATTTATTTGAAGGTTGTTTTCCCAGCCACACTTCCTTTCATTGCCAACGCCATTCGGAACGGGATTGGAATGGGTATCGTTGCCATACTAGTCGTAGAGATGTTTTCGGCTGCCGGGGGAATTGGATCGCAGGTGATACGTGCCAGCAATAGCTACAACGGCCCTCGGATGTTCGCTTTCATCCTTGTGTTGGTCGTGATCTCTCTGGGGTTAATCACCCTAGGTCGGCGCCTTGAGGCATACGCGTCTCGCTGGCGGGAAGAGATGTACGTGTGATGAGGTCCATCTCGCCTATTGCCACCGCTAATAAGATCGTTGATCATGTTCGTATTCGTCTCTCCTCACTCACTCGGCGTGAGAAGCATGTATTGTTTGCCATTGTTACAGCTGTGAACGTGGCTAGCTTCTTCACCTTCTGGGAACTATACGCCACCTATAGCGGTGTGCCGACCCTATTCCTTCCCAAGTTTAGTGCCGTCGTGGCAGAAGTGCCAATGATGCACGCGGAGGGGATACTACTGCCCAACTTCTGGATCAGCCTCAAGAACTATGCAACCGGCCTTACTATCGGGGTGGCCCTTGGACTGCCTTTGGCATATGCTATCGGGGGGATCAAGATCCTTGACCGTATTTTGAGCCCATACTTGTGGGCACTTTTCTCGACGCCACGTATCCTTTTGGTGCCGCTAATCTTCCTGTGGGTGGGGATCGGCAACAATGCGCGACTGGCTATCGTTATCATCACCGTGATACCGTCATTGGCCGTGGTCGTCATGGAGGGCGTGAAGACGACCGACCCAACAATGATCCGCGCGGCAAGGGTCTTTGGTGCGAACCGCATGCGCTTGATTACTCACGTAGTGTTACCTTCCACGGTCCCCTTCATAGGGACAGGTCTACGAATGGCGATGTTACGTGGATTGATTGGCCTTTACATCGGAGAACTGTTCCTCACTGCCAATGGAATCGGCTACATCATCATGCGTGCCAGTTCGATATTCGATACTGCCCGTGTCTTCGCGACATTGCTCCTGTTCGTTGCCTTCGCCATATCAGGCTTGTTCGTAACGCGTTACGTGGAGGGGAAATTGACAGCCTGGCGTGCACCAGTTAAGCTGTAATAAATGACTCAGCTACGGCTACGTTGACCTCTCCCAGAAGGTTGGGGCGTTCGACGAGGTCTTGATGTGACTACCGAGCCGTCAGCGACACTTGCTCAATCGGCTAGCGGGCACGATGCAGGCTGTGCAAGGCGCGTGTACTCAAGTGGAATCTTGTCACACATTTAGTGGATACTAAAGAAGCAGGGGTTAAGGATGAAATTTGGCTTTCAGTTGCCGACGGGTAGAGAAGGGTTGTCTTTGCCGACCCCATTCTTCCGTCCAAGTGACTTCACCGCGATTGCAATGACAGCCGAGCGGTTGGGCTACGACTCGCTGTGGGGCAACGACCATTACGCACCTCAGGAGTACGTTCGGAAACGATACAACACCATTCCCAATTTCTTTGAAGTTCTGACCGTGCTGACTGCCGTTGCTGCGGTCACGCACAGAATTGAGGTGGGTACAGCAGTGTTGGTGCTGCCGATGCGAGACGTGGTAGGCGTCGCCCGGCAGGTGGCAACGCTGGATCAGTTGAGCGGCGGACGTTTGCTGTTGGGGGTGGGCATCGGGGCGTACAAAGAGGAATTCGCCGCCGCGCGGCCTGACCTGGTGGGCAAGCACCGGGGTCAGATGCTGGACGAGGGACTGGAGTTGTTGCTACGGCTGTTCGAGGAGGATGGCGTGAGCCACCGGGGAAAGTATTACCAGACCGACAGCCTGGATCTGCGTCCCAAGCCAGCCCGCAAGCCATTTCCGCTCCTGATAGGGGGGCACCAGCAGCAGGGGTTGGATCGGACAATTAAGTACGGGCAGGGGTGGATACCGGGCTGGCGACCGTTTGAGGAGTTGGAGGAGTGGATCCAGCTGCTGCGGGAGAAGGCGGCACAGGTAGGGCGTGACCCGGCCTCCATCACTGTCGCTCCTCAGTTCTCTTGCCTGCTAGGACGAACACAAGAGCAGGCTGAAGAGCATTATATGAGCAGCCCGATGGTACAGCACCGCATCTCGTTGGCGTACACAGGACGGGATCCGGCACTGGCGATGGAGAACAATCTAATCGGCAGTCCGGAGGTGGTGCTGGAGAAGCTGAAGCGGTTGCGCGAGTTCGGGGCGGATCACCTGGCGGCGATGTCATTTACGGTAAACTCGGTGAGCGAGTTCAGCGAGCAAGTACATTTCTTTGCCGAGGAGGTCATGCGTCCATATCGAATGACTTACGGCATCCCTGAGCCGGATGGCGACTAGCGCATACGGCGGACACTCGAAGTAGGCATAGGTCCAACTAACTCAAAATGCACTGAGAAAAGAGCAAGAGAAAGGATGTAGGCTTTGCCAATATATCATTTGGGATTCCCAGCGCCAAGCATCGAGGATTTAGACATGTCGGCCAACGCCGCTCTGGCGCGGCTGTGCGAAGAGGTAAACATCGATGTGTTGTGGCATTCCAACCATCGGCTCTATCGTGAGATGTTCCTCCGCATGGCCTCGTCAGCCATGGCAACCTCACGCATTGGACTGGGCGGCGCCGTGGCTGATCCGTTTGCCGTCCACCCGGCGATGACCGCGCAGTCGCTGGCGACGCTGAGCGAGTTTTCTGGTGGGCGTGCCATGCTCGCGCTGGGTGCAGGAGGCTCGGGCTTCCAGATGATGGGCATCAAACGCAGCCGCTCCGCCACTGCGCTGCGAGAGGCGCTGCTGGTGATGAAGCCAATCCTGGCTGGCGAGGAAGTAACTTTAGACGGCGAGATAATCAAAGCTCACGCAGCACGCCTGCAGTTCACGCCGGACCATCCAATCACGCTGTGGATTGGCACGCGAGGATACCTGACCCTCGAGATGGCCGGGCGATATGCGGATGCAGTAATGATAGCCACCTACGCCACTCCGGAGGGGGTTACCGGGGCATTGGAACGAGTCGAGAAGGGCGCGCAGAGTACCGGGCGGGACTTAGCCGACCTGAGGATTATGTCGCGCGTGGACACATGTGTGCACCACGACTTCAGGGCTGCGTACGACGGGACGCGCCGGATGGTTGCGGGATTCCTCTGGTCCAGTTATCCAGACCGTAATTTTGTGAAGCAAGCGGGACTTAAAGTACCGCGAGATCTGGAGGTTATCATCGCAAAGCGGGATTACAGCTTAGTGCTGCAGGCCACCGAGTTGGTTCCTGATGAGTTTGTTGAAGCCTTCTGCTGGGCGGGAACACCGGAAATGGTGGCTGAGCGAATCATCGCGGTGGCACGGGATACGCGCGTCGAAGAATTTGGGCTCTGGCTATTGCTGGCGTCTGGGCAGACGCGCGAGGAAGCGGTGCAACTACTTGCGAGCGAGGTGCTTCCTCGCATCCAGGCTTCTCTGAGTTGACCCCTAAAGAAAGGACTCTCTGAATGACCTGTCTACTGTATGAACTAGAGCGCGTTGAGAGGGCGATGGATGAAGCGGGCCTAGATGCTTTGATCGCCATCACTGCACCTAACGTGCAGTACATCACGCGGTTTCGCAGAGTCGGAAGTGCAATGGCTGTTGTCCGCCGTGCAGATCTAGAGAACCCGCATTTGATTGTAAAGGCGTCGAGTGTGGATTTCTGCCAAGAAGACCCATGTGATGCTGTGCAAATTCATGTGCACGGCAACTTCTACCGCTTTTTCACTGAGGAGGTCGAGCTCAACAAGCGGGAGACATTTCTTGCCCGACTCCACAACAAAGCCCGCCACGACGCAAGCGGATGGGATCTCATCGCTGAAGTGCTAAGTTCAGCGGGGCTTCAGAAAGGAACTGTGGGTACGGATACCACGGCTGATTCGCTTTTACAACTCCGCGAAGCTATGCCGAGCTTGCGAGTAGAGAGCACGCCGGAATTATTCAAGCGTCTTCGCATGGTCAAATCGCGGGAAGAAATTAAGCGCCTTGCTGAAGCTGCCAGGATTACCGAGCATGCAATACTAACCAGCGCTCAGAGCGCCTTTCTAGGCGCAACGCAACGACATCTGGCGCGAGTGTTCAGCTTGACTGCTATTACTGCCAACAGCTACATCCGGCAAGACAACGCTTCTATTGGTCGGGGATCGGCGTTTGGCAATCTGAATGTCCCGAGCCATGTTGTTGAGAATGGCAGCATTATTCGTTACGACGTAGGCGTCCACTATAAAGGCTATGCTTCGGACATGGCTCGCTGCTTCGTGTTTCAGACGCTGAACGAGAAGGTTCATAGTATGTACGCTGCTCTAGTTGAGGGTGAGGATAGGTTGCTCGAGATGATGCGGCCCGGCGTAACTGCAGCTGAGGTGTTTGAGGCTACTGTATCTGCTGTCCGTAAGGCAGGTATCCCAAATTATGAGCGTACTCATGTTGGTCACGGTATCGGAATTGCAGGGGCTGGATATGATCATCCACTTTTAGCTCCGTCGGATAATACTGTGCTCGAGCCGGGGATGGTGATCTGTGTTGAGACCCCATACGTTGAGGTGGGCTTCGGCGGGTTGCAGGTCGAGGACATGGTGGTTATAACTCCCCATGGGCACCGTATGCTCACCCATACAAATCGTCACCTGGAGGTGCTACCTTGACTCAGGACAGCCTCATCCGGATATAATGCATCTGGTGCGGCAGACCAGCTGGCGAACATCGGTTCCACTAAGAATCTACCGTCCATGCTGAGCAAGAGCAACCCTCGAACCTTACAAATGATGAGTCTCGCAACCCAATTTAGGAACAGCACCTGAGCTCGACTTTGTACAACTGAAACGGTGAAATCTAAGGCGGAATAGAATGCATATAATGTTTTTCAGGCTTCAACTTGAATTAATCAATGTCCTGATGCGACCAGAACATTGATTAATTCTGCGTATATCCTATTCGGCCGCCCCATTCCGGTCAGAATCGGCCGTTCACTTGATTTAAGATGTACAAAATCGAGGTAAGACGGCTGCCGAGATTTACGGCTCGCGCGCGCCATTCAGGCAGGGTTTGATGTCCCGCCTCCCATGGAAATAAATCGCCCCACAGTCGCATTCTAGATGAACAATTTCAGAATACTTGTTAGTTGGCCTGAAAAGTATGAGAGTGACGAGAACTCTGAGGCAGAATTGTTGCTGATAGAGCACGTAGAAGGATTCGCTAAGATTTTAGAGGACAAGTATAGATTCGAGTCTAACGACAAGGAGCCGGGAGCAGCATGAAGTTTGGCTTTCAGTTGCCCACCGGCCTGGAAGGGTTAGCCTTGCCGACCCCATTCTTCCGTCCAAGTGACTTCACCGCGATTGCAATGACAGCCGAGCGGTTGGGCTACGACTCGCTGTGG
>PVBE012405949.1_pt1 | contig 13627 bp, 13 predicted proteins | sample 1631181 | NCBI WGS metagenome assembly PVBE01 (sample SAMN08397723, study PRJNA350692) | Marine metagenome, whole genome shotgun sequencing project. | isolation source: water | place: Pacific Ocean | collected 2012-04 | reverse complement strand
TTGTACTTGCACTTCGCCATGAACTCCTTGGCCTTCGCCATGTCCTGCTTGATCGGAGCCATGGTCGGGTCGAAGCCAGGATGGGAGCTCGGCATCGGCGACTTGGCCGGGATCGCGCCCCGGATCTTGTCCGTCACGTGCTCCTGCAGCATCATCGCCTCGTAGTCGAGCGCGTAGGCGAACCCCTTACGGCAGTTGACGTCGTCGAAGGGCGGCTTGGTAACATTCGGCTTCATGAAGAGCATGGCGATGCCGGGCTCGCTGGCGATGGTGACGCCCTTGACCGAGAGCAGCTGCTTCTTGGTCTCGGACGCGATGAAGCTACGCGCGATGTCCATCTCGCCGCGCTCGAACAGCGCGATCACCGTCGGGTCCGTCTGGCCGTATTGCAGGCGCACCAAGTCCGGGGCCTTGTCCGGAATGCCGAGGAAGTAGTCGTCGAACTTCACCAGCTCCGAGCGCTCTTGGGTGTTGTGGTAGCGGGCCTTGTAGGCGCCGGTGCCGGCCGAGTTTTTTCTCGTCCAGTCCAGCCCGTAGTCGCCGAGGTCGCCGAAGTCGCCCTTGCCCAGGTGGGCCAAAACGGTCTTGCTGTCGATGATGGAAAGTCGGGCGAGCGCCGAGTAGAACGTGCCGTAGGGATTGGTCAGGTTGATGACCGCGGTGAGCGGATCGGGCGTATCGATCGACTTGACCCAGCCGTCGAACATGTACGAGAAGCCCGTGTTGAGGGCAATAATCCGAGTCATCGAGAACTTGACATCTTCGGACGAAAGCGTGTTGCCCGAATGGAACTTAACGTTCGGGCGCAGCTTGACGGTAAACGCGGTGCCGCTCTCGTTGACGTCGATGCTCTCGGCGAGGTGGGGCTTCATCTCGGTCGACTTGCCGTCGAGCGACGGAAACACGAGCGTGTCGTACACGTTGTACATGAGGATCGAGTCGGCGACGAGCGTCGCCTCGTGCGGATCGAGCCGGCCGATACTGCCCTCGCCGATCCGAAGAACCGTCTCGGCGTAAGCCGAGACGCTCGCGACGAGGAATGCCGTCGCTATCAGCGCAAAGAGTCGTTTCATCGTATTTCCTCCATGGAACGTCCTTCTTCCGGCGATTCCGTCCCGCGCGGATGGGTATCTCGCCGACGAGCGACGCATGTTAGTGCACCCCGGCACGCGAAGTCCATCATCCGATGGAGGGACTCGAAAATCGTCCGAATGGGACGCCTTCTCACGCGAAATTCAACCGAAGCATGATTGGCTGGTGGTCCGAAGCCATGGTCTTGGCGTCCACCGTCACGGCTTCGATGCGGGCCGCGATATCGCCGGTCACGAAAAAGAAGTCGCGGCTATGGGGCCCTTTGGGCCACGTTTCGCGGTCGTGGACGCCGCAGGTGGCGGGCGGCGGCGCCCCGGTGCCGGCGTGGGCCCAGGCATCCGACAAGGGCGGCGTTGCGGTCTCGAACGGGGCGCTGAGTCGGGTGTATTCCGGGCTTTCGGGCGTCAAATTGAGGTCCCCGCACAAAACGAGTGAGCTGGGCCTGGGCGCGATGGCATAGGGGCCGGCGCCCGAATCGCCGGGACCCGGTGGTCGTTGCGTGCAGGCTTCCGCGTGCAGTGCCCGCAGGCGTTCCACCTGGGCGCTTCGCTGGCGGGCGCTGTAGTATTCTAGGTGGGTCGTCATCACGCGCATGGTCCCGCCGGGTGCGGCGACCACCGCTTCGATGGCTTGGCGCTGCATGTGGCGGACGTGCGCGTCGGCAGGCCGAGGCAGCAGGTGGCGGAAGACCTCGATCACGGGCAGTCGCGAAAGGATCAGGTTGCCGAACGACCAGCGACGGCCGTCATCGCCGAGCCGATCGCACGCGGCGCCGAAGAACGCTTGATGATCGGGAAAAGCGGCGGCGAGCGCCGCGGCCTGGTCGGTCCGATGGGGCGGCTCGAGCGGGGGGTCGAAGTTGGCGACCTCCTGGAAGCAAAGGATGGCGGCCTCGCCCATCGCCTTGGCAGTCTCGGCGATTCGGGATAAGTTCACGGCGCCGTCGACGCCGCGGCCGTATTGGATGTTCCAGCATAGGATCGCGGTCATCGCGCACCGTCAGCGTCGCGCGAGCGGCCGGACCTTGCGCTGGGCCGGACCCGCATATGCGCTCAATGGTCGGATCAGGCGGTTGTCGGCGATCTGTTCCTGATAGTGCGCCGACCAGCCCGTGATCCGGCTCATCACGAAGATGGGCGTATAGAGATCGATGTCGAAGCCCATCAGGTCATACGCGGGACCCGACGGGAAATCCAGGTTGGGGTGGATAACCTTTTCCGCGATCGCGACGCGGGCCAGGATCTCGAGGAGGCGACGCTTCCCGTCCTCTTGGCGCACTGAGCCGGCGAGGGCGGACCCCTATCGGGCCATCAAGACCGGGATCTCGGCCGCTGGCAGGACGTCGCGCGTGACCCCGCCGAGAATCAGCTCACGAAGCCGGTGATGCGAATACGCGCCCATGACCAGAAGGTCGGCGTCCAATTCGTGGACTTCGGTAAGAAGAACTTCTCCTACCGGTCGGTAATCGGGCGGAACCTCGGTTACCGTAGCGACGACGCCGTGCCACGCGAGCCGGCGCGCGACGTCCGCTGTCGCGGGGCCCTGTTTTGCGCCCGTGGTCACGGAGAACAGAACGACCTTCTCGGCGCGGCGTAAGAATGGGATGGCGGCGGAAACCGCGCGCCCCGCCTGGATGCTCCGGTTCCAGCCCACCAGGATTCGCCTGCCGATGGTCTCCGGTGCCGACGGTGGCGCCACGAGCACGGCCGTTCCCGTGGCCAAAAGCGCGGCCTGGACGGTATCGTTGGAGAGATACCCCGAGCCTTCGCCGGGATGGCCAACGACGATCAGATCGAAGGCTCCGCCGTAGGTCGCCACTACCTGCGCTTCGTCGCCGTTGATCGTGCGCCACGACGCGCTCGGCCCGTCCGGTTGGTCGGCATCGTCGTTCAACCGCACGCCCCGCTTGGCAACCGCGTGTTCGAACAGCTCGCGCGCTTCTTTAGCGGTCCGCTCCATCTCCAGCGGTCCGCTCCATCTCCATCTCGGCTTGGAAGATTGCCTCGCGGATGCCGGCGACCGCCTCGTCGGTCACGACCCCGCCGGACGCTGAAAACGCGAAATGACGATCGCGCGGGCTCGACGACGGCGCAATATGCGGAACGTGCAGACCCTCGACGTGAGCGTGGAAAGTCTCGGCCGCGATCAAGGCCGCATGAACCGACGGCGCCGAATTGCCGTCGGGGACCGGAACGAGAATGCTCCTGATAGTCAGGCGGTTTCCTTCTCTCGCGCAACCGCCGCGCCGTGCCATCGCCCGGTCGTTTCGCCCGACGCCCGGACGACACGGCGCAACCATGGATGCGCCATTATAGCGTAATTGCCATGGCGCAAATGCGTTTGCGATGCCGCTCGAGCAAGTAATGGCGCGAAGACATCTCGCGGTGGCCGTGCGTATTTGCTAAATTTAGGTGGGGCGTGGCGCAAGGTGCTGCGGCTCGCAAGGCTGCGAATCGGCTGGGAGGTGCGAGCGAACCCGGAGACGGGGGCCGCGCAAGGGGGAATTGAAGATGCGTGTCACGAACATACTCAAGGCGAAGGCGGACCGGCTGATCACGACCCGACCGGACGTGACCCTCGCCGAAGCCGCGGAGATCCTGCGGCGCGAGGGGATCGGCGCGGTCATTGTCACCGGGCCCGAAAACGAGCGGTTGGCGGGCATCATCTCGGAACGCGACATCGCCCGCGGGCTCGCGGCGCACGGCGACAAGCTTGCGGGCATGAAGGTCGCCGAGCTGATGACGCCATCGGTTGTGACCTGTGGGCCCGACGACACCCTCGAAGAGATCATGCAGGTGATGACCTCGGGTCGCTTCCGCCATCTGCCAGTGATTCGTGACGGCGCTCTGGTGGGCGTCATCAGTATCGGGGACGTCGTGAAGAGCCGCCTCGAGGAACTCGAGGCGGAGACCCACATGCTCAAGGATTATATCCGCGGCTGAACGTTGACGGGGCTCGAACACCCGTACGCTCGAACGCCGCGCCCCGTCACTCGCCGAGCAGATGGAGGACGATGTCGCGCGGACGCGGCGTCCGCCGGTGCTCGAATACGAACAGACCCTGGTAGCGGCCCAGCATCATCCGGCCGTGGCTCACCGGAATCGCGAGCTGCGTTTGCGTCAACATGGCCTTGATGTGCGCCGGCATGTCGTCGGCTCCCTCGGCGGTATGGCGGTAGAGCGCGAGCCGCTCGGGCGCGAGCTTGTCGAGGAACGCTTCGATATCCCCGAGGACATCGTCGTCGATGTTCTCCTGGATCAGGATCGAGGCCGAGGTGTGGCGGATGAAGACGGTGAGTAGGCCCTCGCGCAGATCCTGGGCGTCGATCCATTCGGCGACCTCGGCGGTCACCTCGTGGAGGCCTTGGGACGGGGAGCGAACCGTGAGCGTGTGGCGAACTTGTCTCATGAATGCGCAACCGCGTCCGCGGCCATTGCGAAGCTCCGCATCAACACGCGCTGGCTCGCGCCGAAGGTCCGGGGCGTAGGTTCAGGCGCCGAATTTCCGTCCAACCCGCCGCGCCGGGTCGCGCGGTGGTAATGGTCGCGCCGGCGTGGTCGGTTACGTCGAGAAGCCGGACGATGGCCGGGACCGAGCGCTTGATTTCCGCCTCGGCACCCTGCTTGATCGTCACAGTTGATCGTCACGGTCGGCGGATCCCGAGTCGCCTTTGTCTGGATGAAAATCGCTCTTAAAACCTTCCGTAAAGAAGCCCATCATTCACGAACCGCCTCGGCGCGGGCCGCGCGCTCGCCTCAGGGGGTCTCTCGCCTCAAGATACCGGAAGTTAGGATGATGCGGCGCGGCGTTCAACGTCACCAGGCCGGGCCGGCCTCGACGGCTGGCGAATCAGAGGACAAGGGGGGCGGCGCGCCCGCCCCCCGCGTGCCGCCGGGGGAAAAGATTAGCCGCTGGCGTCCTTGGGGAACACGGGCGGCAGCGGCTGCCACGCCTCGCCGGCGGCGATCAGGCAGGATTTTCCCGCGGGGTTGGTGATCACGATCGTCCAGCTTCCCGTCGCCGATAAATAGACCTCGACCACGTTTCCGTCGTTGGCGAGGCCCACGGAAACCGGCATTTCCTTGTAATTCCTTTCGAGGGTTGCCGCCATCGTGGTCCGGCTTCCGCAGGGAAGCGCCGCCTCGGCGTCAGCGCCTGACGGAAGGCCGCAAACCGTCATCGCCACGAACCCCAGGACAAATAACCCTTTTCGCATCGGAACCGGTTCCTTCCAGTTCGCGTTCAATCTCTGGCGGCCCCAAAAGTGAAGCGTCTCGCGAGACTTCGGCGTCTTTGAAGTAACCTTCAAATGATATTCCGGTCCCAAGCGCCCAAGCCCCGATATCAGTATCAAAACGCACACAAAATTTTCCGCGCGGTGCAAGGTACCGGCAATCCCTTAAAAACACGTAAACCGCGGGACGGCGTCTCGAAACGCGATTGCGTGATCCGTCCAACCGCCGATCTTCATTCCGCGGGGCGCGCTCATGGGCGTGATGCGCGAAGCCGATAGGGTGTTGATGGCAGCCGGCCTTGGCGGCCATGACCGCGGGCGTCGTCTTGGCCGCATGATTTCGCGGGCTCGACCCGCCCTGATCATGTGGTTTTTTGGCGCTCGTTTCCGCAACCGCTGGGTCCGCGAACGCCGTTCCCCGTCCACACTGTCGCCGGGCCGGGCCCGTGCGGTGACGGGTCCGCCGCCGCGACAGCGATTTGCGATTGAAGTCCCACGGACTTTCCCATACATTCGGCGCATTGGGGTCATCCCGCCGAGGTGCGCGACAACCGCGTGGACAAATCGGCGTTCGGCTCGTCGAGATACGAGATGAGGCGCTTGCACGGAAGATCGGGCGCCGGTAAAATTAGGGACCTTAGGGAGGACGATTACATGAAACGAGTATCTGCCCTTGTCGTCGGCGGCGCCGCCGTGCTGCTGGCGGGAGCTGCGTTTTCGGCGGAAATAAGGTTTGGGGTTAAGATCGAGACGCCCTCGATCGATCCCCACTGGTCGACGAACACCTCGGCGATCGCGGCCGGACGGCACACGTTCGATCACCTGGTCGCCAAGGACGAGATGATGGTGGTCAAGCCACAACTCGCCGTATCGTGGAAGGCGATCGACGACCTGACCTGGGAGTTTAAGCTGCGAAAGGGGGTCAAGTTCCACGACGGGACCCCGTTCACGGCCGATGACGTCCTGTTCTCGTTCGACCGTGCGACGAATATCGAAACGCCCACCAGCTTCAAGCAGTACCTGGCCGACAAGAAGGGCGAAAAGGTCGACGACCACACCATCCTGGTCAAAACATCGAAGCCCAATCCGCTGATGGAGACCGACCTCGCGGCCTTCGCGATCGTGTCGAAGAAGCACGGTACAGGGGCGTCGACGGCCGACTTCAACTCCGGCAAGGCGACCATCGGCACGGGGCCCTTCAAGTTCGTCGAGTGGAAACGCGAGGACCAGCTGGTCTTCGAGGCGAACACTGATTACTGGGGGCCGAAGGCCGCCTGGGACAAGGTGACGTTCAAACCTATCAAGTCCGACCCGACCCGGGTCGCGGCGTTGAAAAGCGGCGATGTCGACATCATCGACTTCGTGCCGACGACCGATATCCCGAACCTGAGGAAGGATCCCAAGGTCGTCATCAGCTCGGGTACCGGCAACCGGCCCTTCTACGTTTGGCTCGACAGCCGTCGCGATCTATCGCCCTACGTCTGGAACAACGACGGATCGCCGGCGTGGCCCAACCCGCTTCGCGACTGGAAGGTCCGCAAGGCGCTTTCCAGGGCCATCAACCGCCAGGGCATCGTCGATCGCATCTTCGAAGGCTCGGCGGTGGTCGGGACCCAACTCCTGCCCGGGGGCTTTTACGGCTACAACGAAGACCTTCTGCCCGAGCCCTATGAGCCGGACGCCGCCAAGAAACTGCTTGCCGAGGCGGGGTATCCGGAAGGCTTCAAGGTCACCCTGCATTCGACAACCGGGGGCTATCTCAACGACGCCAAGGTCGCCGAGGCCATCGCCCAGATGTGGACCCAGGTGGGCGTCAAGACCGAAGTGGTCCTGAACCCCAAGCAGGTGTTCTTCTCGAAGATCACCGGGGCCATGAACAACAGCACTGCGGTCCGGACGTACAGCGTGGCGTCGGGCGAACCCTCGATTCAGCTCAAGGCCGTGGTCCACACCGGACCGATCAAGGGAACGGTCTATTGCTGCCAGCCGACGGGCATGAGCAATCCGCGTGCCGACGCGGCGATCGAAGAGGCGATCGTCACCATCGATCGCGACAAGCGCGAGCAACTCTTCAAGGACGCGATCGGCATCGCGATCAAGGATTATGGTATCGTAGCCATCTACTTTGAGAAGTATACTTGGGCGTCACGTCCCGGGATCAAGTACATCACGCGTCTCGACAGCTTCAGCATGGCAATAGACGTCGTCGCGACGAACTGACGATCGGGGACGCGCCGGGCGGTTCCCTTGAACGGGGACCGCCCGCGTCCTTCCTTTCCGGGGCCGATCAAGGGATGACGGGTTGACCGTCTTCATCATCCGCCGGTTGCTTCAAGCGGTCCTGGTGGTGATCGTCATGACGCTGCTGGTCTTTTTCGGCGTCATGGTGGTCGGCAACCCGGCCGACATCCTGATCAGCGAAGACTGCCTCGGCGAATGCTACATAAGCGCCGTCAAGTATCTTGGCCTCGATCTGCCGCTCTACGAGCAGTATTTCGTCTTCCTCAAGAACGCCCTTCAGGGCGACCTCGGCACCTCGTTCAAGTACGGGGTCTCGGCGCTCGTCGTGATCATCGAGCGCATGCCGGCGACCTTCGAGCTCGCGGTCTCGGCGATGACGATCACCATCTTCGTCGGCATCCCGCTCGGCATGTGGGCGGGGTTGAGGCCCGAATCCCTTAGCGGAAAGGTGATCATGGGGGGCTCGATCCTGGGCTTCAGCTTGCCCAGCTTCTGGGTCGGGCTGATGCTGATCTTGCTATTCGCGGTCGAGCTCGGTTGGTTTCCGGCGTCTGGCCGCGGCGAAACGGTCGAAGTGCTGGGGATCCGGTTCAGCTTCCTCACCATCGACGGGCTTTCGCACCTAGCGCTACCGGCGTTCAATCTCTCGCTCTTTTTCACGGCCCTCGTCATCCGCCTGACCCGGGCGGGCGTGCGCGAGACCATGTTCGTCGATTTCATCAAGTTCGCGCGCGCCAAAGGGCTGAGCGTGCGAAGGGTCATCTTCGTCCACGTCCTGAAGAACATCCTGATTCCCGTGGTGACGGTTTTGGGCCTCGAGTTCGGGGGATTGATCGCGTTCGCGGTCGTCACCGAGACTATTTTCGCATGGCCCGGCATGGGCAAGCTCTTGATCGATTCCATAGACAGCCTCGACCGGCCCGTCGTCGTCGCCTACCTGATGATTATCGTCTCGCTCTTCATCGTCATCAACCTGGTGGTCGACGTCATCTACTCGGTGCTCGATCCCAGGGTTCGCTTGCATAGGGTTCAGAATTGATGGCCTACGCCGAAGATTTGACCGTCGGCACGGCCGGCGCGCCGGTGGAGACGCCGTTCCGCCGCTTCCTCTCGGATTTCGCCGAGAGCAAGCTCGCGATCTTGGGAATGGCCGTCTTCTCCGTGGTCTTGTTTTGCGCGGTCTTCGCGCCCCTCATCTCGCCGACCGACCCTTACGACCTCAGCCAGCTCTCGATCCTAGAGAACACCCTGCCGCCCGGCTCGGCCACCATGAAGGGCGGCACGTTCCTCTTGGGCAGCGACGCCCAAGGGCGCGACATCCTGAGCGGTATCTTCTACGGGCTCAGGACCAGTCTGTTCGTCGGCGCCATGAGCGGGTTCATGGCGTTCCTCGTCGGGCTCACGATCGGTCTGATCTCGGCCTATTTCGGCGGCCGCGTCGACAACGTGATCATGCGCGTGGTCGATCTCCAGCTCAGCTTCCCCTCGATCCTGATTGCGCTCGTGCTGCTCGCGGTCCTCGGTCAAGGGGTCGATAAGATCATCATCGCCTTGGTCGTGGTGCAGTGGGCGTACTTCGCGCGCACGGTGCGCGGCAGCGCGCTGGTGGAGCGCCGGCGCGAGTACATCGAATCGGCCGAGTGCTTGGCGCTGGGCCACCGGCGCATCGTCTTCAGGCACCTGCTTCCCAACTGCATGCCGCCGATGATCGTGATCGGGACCGTGCAGGTGGCGCACGCGATCGCGCTCGAGGCGACGCTGTCGTTCCTCGGCCTCGGGCTGCCGCCGACCGAGCCGTCGTTGGGTCTCTTGATTTCCAACGGATTCGACTACATGCTGAGCGGGCGGTACTGGATCAGCTTCTTTCCCGGAATCGCGCTTTTGATCGCCATCGGCAGCATCAACCTGGTTGGGGACCAACTTCGCGACGTGCTGAACCCGCGTTTGCAGAAGTGAGACAGAAGGCCGCTTCGTCATGAGTGTCGTCCTTAACGTCGCGAACCTCGGGACCACGTTCTTCACCAAGCTGGGCGAAGTGCGGGCCGTGGACGACGTCAGCTTCTCGATCGAGAAAGGCAAGATACTGGGACTCGTCGGCGAGTCCGGCTCGGGCAAGACGGTGACCGGATTTTCGATCCTGGGTCTCGTCGATCCGCCCGGCCGGGTGGTCGGCGGAAGCATCAATTTCATGGGCACCGAGCTCGTCGGGCTTGCGGAAGAAGAGATGCGCCGGCTGCGCGGCCGGCGCATCGCCATGGTCTTCCAGGACCCCATGATGACGCTCAATCCGGTTCTCAGGATCGACACGCAGATCATCGAGGCCATCACCGCGCACGAGAAGGTCTCCCGCGCTGAAGGCATGCGCCGCGCGCGCGACGCCCTGGGGCAGGTCGGAATCCCGTCCCCCGAGGCAAGGCTCAAGGCCTATCCCCATCAGTTTTCGGGCGGCATGCGCCAGCGCGTGGCGATCGCGATCGCGCTTTTGCACCGCCCCTCGCTCATCATCGCCGACGAGCCGACGACGGCGCTCGACGTCACGATTCAGGGCCAGATCCTGTTCGAGATTCAGAAGCTGTGCAGCCAGTCCGGGACAGCGATGATGTGGATCACCCACGACCTCGCGGTCGTTGCCGGACTCGCCGATAACATTAGCGTCATGTACGCGGGCAGGATCGTCGAGGAGGGAACCGTGGACGAGGTGCTGGACAATCCGCTCCATCCCTATACCCGCGGGCTGATCGGATCGGTCCCGTCCCAGAACACGCGCGGCCAGCGCCTGAACCAGATTCCCGGGATGACGCCGTCGATGCTCAACCTGCCGGCCGGGTGCGCGTTCAACACCCGCTGTCCACGGGCCGACGACACCTGTCTCGAACGGCCGGGCATTACCGTGCCCGAGGCCGGGCGGAACATCCGTTGTTTCCATCCCCACGTCGAGGTGACGGTCTGATGAACGAGAACGCTGCCCCCCTGATGGACCTGCGTGGCATCACCAAGCAGTTCAAAAAGCCCTTGGACTTGGCCGAGAAGATCGCGAACCTGCTCGGCGGCCACAACCGGGCCGAAGTCGTCCACGCCGTCGACGACGTCAGCCTTACCGTTGCCGAGGGCGAGGTTCTCGGGCTCGTCGGCGAAACGGGGTGCGGCAAGTCGACGGTGGGACGGATCGTTGCCGACATCCTGGAACCGACGTTGGGCGAGGTCTACTACCGCGGCCAGAAACGCGACGACATGACCGGGGCCACGGCGAAGGACTCGTCACTCAAGGTCCAGATGATCTTTCAGGACCCCTACGCGTCGTTGAATCCGCGCATGCGGGTCAAGGAGATCATCGGCGAGGCGCCCCGGGTCCACAACATCGTTTCGTCGGCCGAGCTCGACGACTACATCGACGATGTGATGGACACCTGCGGCCTGGACCCCGGATTCAAGCGCCGCTACGCGCATCAGTTCTCCGGCGGACAGCGCCAGCGCATCGGCATCGCCCGGGCGCTGGCGGTCAAGCCCGATTTCCTGGTCTGCGACGAGGCCGTGGCCGCGCTCGACGTCTCGATCCAGGCGCAGATCCTGAACCTGTTCATGACGCTTCGCGAGGACCTCAAGCTCACCTATCTCTTCATCAGCCATGACCTCGGCGTCGTCGAGCACATGAGCGACCGCGTTTTCATCATGTATCTGGGGCGGATCGTCGAGACGGCGCCGAGCGACGATCTGTTCAAGGAGCCCAACCACCCCTATACCCAGGCGCTGCTGGCCGAAGTGCCGCGGGTCGACAGCCGCAGGCTCGAGTTCACGCCGGTGAAGGGCGAGATCCCCTCGCCGCTGGACCCCCCGACGGGGTGCCATTTCCACCCGCGCTGCCCGCACGCGACCGAACGCTGCCGCACTGAAGCGCCGGCCTTGAAACCGATCGCGCCCGGCCGCGCTTCCGCTTGTCACCTGAACGAATAATATCGGCGCCGTTGCGTTGGTCCGGCTTTCACGTCACGGCCGGGCCGGCCGCCAGTGCGCGCTGCGGTCAACCGCGGATCATCAGGCCAGGCCGTCTCGCGGCGGCCCGGTGGTGACGTATGAAAATCGACGCGATTCCGCGTAAGCCGTCCTAACCCGGCCGGTACTCCGGCAGCAGGTACTGGCCGTCCCTTAGGTACGCCTCGTGGAAGCGGCCGAGCTTGTCCGCGTCGACCTCGACTCCCAAGCCCGGCTTGTCGATCCGGTCCCACGTCGGCCCGCTCGCGATGGGGAGCGGCTCGGTGAGCACGTCGTCGGCGAGGTCGGTCGCCAGTTGTTGGTTGCCGTCGGCGAGGCTAGGCACGCAAAGCGCGGCGTGGTGGCTCGCCGCCGCGCCGATGCCAAGCTCGCCGTACGTGTGCTTGGCCACCGTCAAGCCCTCGAGATCGATGAGGTGCGCCAGCACGACGAAGCGCTTGAGCGTCCCCACCCAATAGGGAGCGAAGCAATAAACGTCGGCGCACCGGCTGCGCACCAGGCGCAGCACGTCCGACTCGCTCGCGAGACACTCATTGGCGCTGATCGCGCACGGCACCCGCGCGCGAACCTCGCGCATGCCGTCGGGTCGATCATGCGGCACCGGCGCCTCGCAGAAGTCGATCCGCCAGCGTGAATCCCAGTCATTGAGGTTGCGGACCGCCTCGTTCACAGTCCAGCCCTCGTTGGCGTCGAGGCGGATCTTGCCCTCGTCGCCGATGGTTTTGCGGATCGCCTCGACCATTTCCGCTTCGACCGGCGCCGGGTGGCGTGCGCACGGCATGTAAAACACCCGATGGCCGCGCGCGCGACCAACTTCGCATTGGCGGGCGATATCGTCCGGCGGCGCCTGGACCAGGTGGAAGCAGTGGTCGACCGCGTCGCGGACGGCGCCGCCGAGCAGCCGGTGGACGGGCTGGCCGCAATCCTTGCCGCAAAGATCCCATAGCGCGTAATCGATGCCGGCGAAGGCGAAGTTCGCCATCTGGGTCCAGCGGTACGTGGTGCCCTGGCGGAAGATGCTACGCGCGATCGCTTCCCGGTCCCAGGGGTCGCGGCCGACGATCAAGGGCGCGATGTGGCGCACCGTGGCCTCGATCGCCGCGGCGCTCGAAAGCTGGCCCGGGCTTTCGCCCCAGCCGACGAGCCCGTTGTCGGCGGTCAGCTTGACGATCACCTCGGTGGTGCCGGCGCGCCCGCTGCCGGCGCCTTCGCCCTTGAAAGGGACGTTGACGATGGTGGTCTCGAGACCGGTAACTTTCATGGTGTTCCTCCGCTCAGGGGTATCCCCGCTGGGCACCACTATAAACCTGGGCGGCAAGTCCGCTGCCGCCAATGGCGCGTCCGATTCGCTTCGCCGCTGTTTGGACGCGTTCGCGCATCCGCCGATCGCCAACGGCTTCAACACCATGCTGAGCGGCAAGTACCGGATCAGCTTCTATCCGGGGGGCTCCTCGTCGGCATCAAAGATGGGCGACCGGCGCCACGATGTCCTCAATCCGCGGCTTCGGCGATGGCGGGGAAGGCGCGTCGTGGGGATGCGCGAATGCGCCGTAAGCCTTGGTTACCGCGGTGCAAGGGAGCTTTTGACACGCCTGCACCCGCCACCTACTGTTTGCATTCCCGTTCGACGCGACCACGATGTCGCGAAATCTGCGGAGGCCGACTATGCGGCTCGATCCGGTGATGCTCGAGATCCTCGGCAACAAGGTGGTGGCTGCCTGCGAGGAGATGAACACCACGCTGCAGCGCACGTCGCGCTCGCTGTTCGTCAAGGAAGCGGCCGACTTCGCCTGCGCGCTGATCGACCTCGAAGGGCGCATCATCGCGCATCCCCGCGATACCGGCTGCAGCCTGTTCGTCGATTTGGACGCCATGCCCACGATCCGGCTCTTCGACGACCTCGGCCCCGGCGATATCATCCTTACTAACGATCCCTATCTCTCGGGCTCGCTGTCGACGCACCTTCCCGACCTCAACCTGGTCGAGCCGTACTATTACGAGGACCGACTGGTCTGCTACGCGTGGACGTTCATCCATTCGACCGACGTCGGCGGCGCCCAGCCGGGCAGC
>PVBE010130868.1_pt1 | contig 13627 bp, 11 predicted proteins | sample 1631181 | NCBI WGS metagenome assembly PVBE01 (sample SAMN08397723, study PRJNA350692) | Marine metagenome, whole genome shotgun sequencing project. | isolation source: water | place: Pacific Ocean | collected 2012-04 | reverse complement strand
GTCGAAACTTCACCTCTCGTGTCTGCAGCGACGGCCTAAAAGTTCGCGCCGGCTAGTACAGCCGAACCGCGGGCCGCCTCCAGGCCCTGGACCGACGCTGGCCGCAACCGTCTCAGTTCCCCGCCAGCCGCCGACCGGACTTTGCCGCTGGCGAGCCTCCACCCGTATAATTCCAGTGTGGAAAAGCTAGGCCAATTCTCTGGTTTCAGCTACTCGCGCGCATGCCGAACGCGCTTCTACAGGCCGCCCTGTTGCGTTTCGGAGTCTGCCGGCTAGCGTGTCGACCCGAACCGCAACCGAGCCGATCGCCCAAGAGCCTCACGTGGACCTCGATACCGTTGTCGTACTCGACTACGGTTCTCAATACACACCACTTATCGCCAGACGCGTTCGCGAGTCCGAGGTCTACAGCGAAATACTTCCATTCGATGCTCCGGAAGAACGCGTACGATCACTCCATCCCAAGGGGATCATTCTTTCTGGTTCAGACTCGAGCGTCTATGAGGCGGGATCGCCGGATCTCCGCGATTACATCGTCGAATTGGGAATTCCGATTCTGGGAATCTGTTATGGGATGCAGGTCGTCAGTCAGAAGTTCGGCGGATCGGTGCAGCCCGGCAAGACTCGGGAGTACGGCCCGGCAACACTTGAAATCGTTGACCGGCGCCACCCCCTCTTTAAAGATTTTCCCGAAGAGTCTCGCGTCTGGATGAGCCACGGCGACCAGGTATCTGTACCGCCGTTCGGATTCGAGCAGATTGCCAGAACCGACAATTCGGAGTGGGCGGCAATTGGAAATGCTGACGACGACATCTTGCTCCTGCAGTTTCATCCTGAGGTCAAACACACTCAGCTCGGACACGCGCTCATTCGAAACTTCGCACTTGAAGTGTGCGGAAGTCGACCGACTTGGACACCGGCGTCCTTCGTGGACAGCAGCGTTGCATCGCTTCGTGACGCAATAGGTGATGGGCAGGTGATCCTTGCGCTTAGCGGCGGCGTGGATTCGACCGTCGCAGCGGCGCTATTACACAAAGCGGTCGGCCAACAACTTACATGCATCTTCGTTGATACGGGCTTGCTGCGAGACGGTGAAGTAGAAGCAGTTGAGAAGGCCATGGCGGACCACCTCGACCTAAATGTCATCACCGTTGACGCCCGCTCCCGCTTCGTAAATCGGCTCGCCAGAGTAACCGACCCCGAACGCAAACGCGAGATAATCGGCGACGAGTTCTTCGACGTGTTCATCGAGGAGGCGGAGAAACTCGAAGCCGTCGAGTTTTTCGTCCAGGGCACGCTGTACCCGGACGTCATAGAAAGCGGCACGGCCGGCCTTCGGTCAGCAAGAATCAAGACTCATCACAACACGCGAATTCCCGATGAATTGAGTCTTCAAGTCATCGAGCCGCTGAAGCACCTGTTCAAAGATGAGGTCAGGCAGGTCGGAATCGAGCTGGGACTGCCGGAATCCATCGTTTGGCGTCAGCCGTTCCCCGGGCCCGGACTCGGAGTGCGGATTATGGGTGAAATCACGCCCGATCGTCTCCACGCGCTTCGGCGCGCGGACCGGGTTTTTCGCGAAGAGGTGGCCCGCGAGGGCTTGGATCGCGTGATGGGTCAATACTTCGCCGTCCTCACCGGTGTCCGAACCGTTGGCGTCATGGGAGACGGCCGCACATATGGAGAGATGGTTGCGCTTCGCGCCGTCGCTACGGACGACTTCATGACGGCCGATTGGTACAGACTTCCCAACGAAGTCCTGGAGAAAACGTCCGCGAGAATCGTCAACGAGATTCCCGCGATTACCCGAGTCGTTTACGACATAACGTCAAAGCCACCTGGAACGATCGAATGGGAATAGCAAGGATGGCGGCCCGCGCGTGAACGTGCTTGTCTTGGGAGGCGGCGGACGCGAGCATGCCATTTCCTGGAAGCTATCGCAGAGCCCGTCAATCGACCGCCTTTATTGTGCGCCCGGAAATCCGGGGACAGCGCTCCATGCGACAAATGTTGACACCGATGTCACGGACTTCGAGTCGGTCGCGAAGTTTGCGACTGCTGCCGAAGTCGATATCGTCATCGTCGGGCCGGAAGACTTGCTTGCGAACGGCGTTGTCGACACCTTAAACAGCGCCGGCATCAGATGTCTCGGCCCCTTGGCCGCCGCCGCGCGCATCGAGTCGAGCAAAGCTTGGGCGAAGACTCTCATGGCAGAAGCAGGCGTTCCCACCGCCGCGTTTGAGGTATCCGATCGCGCCGACAAAGCTCTCGAGATTCTCGAGCAGTCGGCGTTCCCTGTTGTTGTGAAGGCCGACGGCCTCGCGCTCGGAAAAGGGGTCACGGTCGCACGTTCGCTGGCGGAAGCGCGCCAGGCCGTTCAGTCCTTGATGATCGACCGCGAATTCGGCGATGCGGGTGATTCTGTCGTTATCGAAGATTGTCTGGTTGGACAGGAGATTTCGGCATTCGCGATCTCCGACGGCCAGTCGCTGAAGATGCTCCCTTTCGCTCGGGATTTCAAAAGGGTTTTTGACAACGACGAAGGCCCAAATACGGGTTCAATGGGCTGCTATTCACCCGTTGGCATAGTCGATCCAGAGCTTGCCGATGAAATCGAAAAGACCATCATGCGTCCCACACTCGACACCCTTGCCAGTCGCGGTAGTCCCTATGTCGGATTTCTGTACGCTGGTTTGATGATCACTGACGACGGTCCGCGCGTGGTGGAGTTCAATTGCCGTCTGGGCGACCCCGAAGCTCAAGCCATTCTTCCGTTACTCGACTGCGACTTTGCCGAGGTTGCACTGCTCGCAACGGAGGGCAGGCTTCAAGAGGCTCAGCTACGAATCGACGACGCTGCGACCTGCTGCGTTGTTGTCGCTTCCGGTGGATATCCTGGAAAGTACACGACGGGGCATCCCATTTCGGGGGCTGCCGAAGCCAACGAAGTCGCGCTGATATTTCACGCCGGGACGGCCGAGCGGGATGGAACCCTGGAGACGGCAGGCGGTCGAGTCCTTTCTGTCGTCGGACGGGGCGAAAACCTCAGCGAAGCTCGCGGCCGAGCTTATGAGGCGATAGGGAATATCACGTTCAGCGGCGCGTACAACCGAACCGATATTGCCGCCACCGACCCCGAAAGGATTCCCGCCTGATGGCCGGATCGAATACATCTCCACCGGTAGCCGTGATACTCGGAAGCAAGTCGGATCTTGATTACGGCAACGAGACGATGAGTACGCTGGGCGATCTTGGAGTTTCTGCCGAACTCCGGATACTTTCGGCCCATCGCTCGCCCGATGCCGCCAGGGAATTTGCCAGAAATGCGGAAAAAAATGGCACTAGGATCGTTATCGCTCTCGCCGGAGCCGCGGCTCACCTGCCTGGCGTCGTGGCAAGCTGGACGGAGCTTCCGGTGGTCGGCGTCCCCTTGCCAACCAGCGAACTGCGCGGTGTCGATTCCCTTCACGCCATAGTGCAGATGCCCGGCGGAATCCCGGTTGCGTCCATGGCCATCGGCAAGGCCGGTGCGAGGAACGCCGCCATATTCGCCGCGCAGATTCTCGCTTTGAACGACGACGGCCTTGCGGAAACGCTACGGCGCCACCGCGCCAATCTCGCCGCCAAAGTCCTGGCCGACTCCGACGAGGTGGCCAACAAGTGACGCCTCGCTACACCCGCCCCGAAATGGGCGAAATATGGACCCGGCGCCATTATTTCGAATGCCAGTTAAGAGTCGAGATCGCCGCCTGCGAAGCTTGGGCTGAGATCGGTGTCATTCCCGAGGCGGATATCGAAAGTATCCGCGGGGCGTCGTTCTCCATCGATCGCATCGACGAGATAGAAGAAACCACCGATCACGAAACCGACGCATTCGTCGCGGCGACCGCGGAGACCTTGGGCCCGGAATCCCGCTGGCTGCATTACGGGCTTACCTCGTCCGACGTCCTCGATACGGGCCTGTCGCTGCAACTCGTCGCGGCAGCCGATCAATTGCTGAAGCGTTTGCGAAAGCTCGAGTCGATCGCGACGGAACGCGCACTCGAACACAAGAACACTCTCACCATTGCCCGGACGCACGGCATCCACGCCGAACCTACGACGTTTGGATTCAAGCTCCTGGTTTGGGTGGACGAGATACGACGTCAGATTCGCCGGCTAGAAGATGCCAGAGAGCAGATCGCATACGGAAAAATATCCGGCTCCGTCGGTACCCACGCGAACGTGCCGCCTCAGGTCGAAGAGATCGCGTGCGCAAAACTTGGTCTGAATTTCGCGAATGTTTCAAATCAAATCTTGCAGCGCGACCGGCATGCGCAATTCCTAACGACTCTCGCGCTAATCGGCGGGTCCCTTGAAAAATTCGCCACCGAATTGAGAAGTCTGCAGCGCACCGAGATCGGCGAGACCGAGGAGCAATTCGGCGAGGGTCAGCACGGCTCTTCGTCGATGCCCCACAAACGCAATCCATTTCGGCTCGAACGAATATGTGGCCTCGCGCGGTTGCTGCGCGGCAACGCCCACGCCGCGCTCGAAAACATGGCCCTCTGGCACGAGCGCGATATGAGCAACAGCTCCCTGGAACGTGTCACGCTCCCCGACTCGACGATCGTGCTCGATTACATGCTCTGGCAGTTCGCGGGCCTGCTAAAAGGGCTCCGGGTCAACGTTACGCGCATGCGTGAAAACACGGACCTCACCCACGGCCTCATATATTCCCAGGGTGTCCTGCTCGGTCTGATCGAAGCCGGTATGTCACGACAAGATGCTTACGCAGTCGTGCGCAAACACGCAATGACGGCGTTTACGGATGGCGTGCCGCTGAGCGGACTGCTGGCTGCGGACTCCCGGATCACTGAACTGATCGACGAAAAGAGTTTGGGCGAGTATTTCCAGCCCGCTCGACATTTGAAATGGATCGATACGGCATATTCACGTCTGGGTCTGGACGTGAACGAGAACCACGGAGGCTGATTTGGCAACCATCACCGAGACCGACCTCAGCGATCTACGTCTTCTATCGCGGGGCAAGGTTCGAGACATATACGAGCATGAACACAACCTGCTGATTGTGACCACCGATCGGATCTCGGCGTTTGATGTGGTGCTGCCCACGCCCATCCCCAACAAGGGGCGAGTTCTCAACCAACTTTCCGCGTTCTGGTTCGGCCTCACGCGATCGATAGTTGAGAATCATCTCATCTCGACAGACGTCAACGAAATGGGGCTTCCCGCGAATGTCGAACTAGACGGGCTTGAGGGCCGCTCAATGCTGGTAAAGAAGGCCGACCCCCTACCCATTGAATGTGTCGCGCGAGGCTACATCATCGGATCCGGCTGGGCTGACTATCAGCGCACTGGCGAGGTATGCGGAATCAAACTACCGTCCGGCCTTCGGCAGGCCGACAGGCTTCCGGAAACCATATTCACACCGGCGACAAAAGCCACGTCCGGTCATGACGAAAACATCGACTTCGAGCGCGTCAAGGGAATCGTCGGCGGCGACATCGCAGAGCAGGTTCGTGGTTATACGCTGCAGCTGTATGAATTGGGGCACGATCACGCGCGCAGCCGCGGAGTAATTCTCGCCGATACGAAGTTCGAATTCGGGATCGCTGACGGCCGGGTCATTCTGATAGACGAGGTGATGACGCCAGATTCATCTCGGTTTTGGGACGCCGATACTTACGAGGTCGGTACTTCGCCGCCGAGCTACGACAAGCAATTTGTCCGCGATCATCTCGAGGCTTCAGGCTGGAACAAAGAGCCGCCGCCTCCGGAGCTGCCCGACGACGTAGTCCAAAAGACATCCCGAAAATATCAAGACGCTCTGGATCGTCTGACGGGTACTGAGTGAATCGAAAGGCCTACCGAGTCACAGTCGTCATTCGTCCGCTGGCCGAAGTCGTCGACCCCCAGGGAGAGACCATTCAAGCTGGCCTGCGGGATCTCGGCTATTCCAGTGTCTCAAATGTTCGAGCGGGCAAATTGATCGAGCTGGACATCGAAGCCGCCGGCGAGGATGAAGCCGCGAATTTGGCAAAGACCATGTCGGAACGCCTCCTTGCCAATCCGGTGATCGAGCAGTTTGACGTTAGTGTCGGCGAGGCGAAAAAGACATCAGTCTAAAAGCCTGCGTAATCGTATTCCCCGGCAGTAATTGCGACATGGATACCTTCCACGCCCTCAAGGTCGTTGCGGGTTTTGATACGGATATTTGCTGGTACCGCGACACTGATCTGACCCGGTACGGCTTGATAGTTATCCCGGGCGGGTTCTCCTATGGCGATCACCTTCGCGCGGGTGCCATCGCGCGGTTCGCCCCGATCCTCGGCGCGATATCCGAGGCGGCGGCTCGGGGTACGCGAGTCCTCGGGATTTGCAATGGCTTTCAGATCCTTCTCGAAGCGGGTCTCCTGCCCGGCGCGATGTTGCGCAACAGCAGCCTGCAGTTTCGCCACCAGTGGGTAAGCCTGAGAGTCGACTCCAACTCAACGCCATTCACCACGGGATGTACCCCTGGGCAGATCTTGCGAATGCCCATAGCGCACGGCGAGGGGAATTATTTTGCCAGCCCTGAAACCATCGCTCGGCTCAAGGACGACGGCCGCATCGTCTTCACCTATACCGATCGCGACGGGCGCGCGATTCCAGATACGAATCCCAACGGGTCGTTGGCAAACATCGCCGCCATCACGAATGAACGGGGGAATGTGCTGGGAATGATGCCGCATCCTGAACGATGCTCCGAATCGATTCTGGGTGGTCAAGACGGCGCGATGATTTGGCGCTCCCTGGCCACGTAGGTCGATCTATGGAGTCCGTCGTCGACGATTGGGTGACGGACGAGGCGCTGGAAGCGGTCGCCCTCAATCGTTTCGAATATCACCGGATTCTGGAACGACTTGGACACCCTCCGAACGACCTTGAACTCGGAATGTTCGGCTCCCTATGGAGCGAGCATTGTGGCTACAAACACTCGCGCGCCCTTCTCAGACGGCTTCCCATCGAGTCCCCATCTCTGCTGGTCAAGGCCGGCGAAGAAAACGCCGGGGCCGTCGACATCGGAGACGGCCTCGCTGTCGTCTTCAAAATAGAAAGTCATAATCACCCTAGTGCGGTCGAACCTTTTGAGGGGGCCGCCACGGGTGTCGGGGGGATAATTCGCGACATCTTTACGATGGGCGCACGGCCCATCGCGCTGTTCGACTCGCTCCGATTCGGACCGTTGGATGAATCCCGCAACCGCTACCTTGCCAACGGGATAGTGGGTGGAGTTGGCTCGTACGGCAACTGCGTTGGAATCCCGACGGTCGGTGGCGAGGTGGTCGTCGAGGATTGTTACGCCGGAAACCCCCTGGTCAACGCAATGTGTGTGGGGTTGCTCCGCCACGACGAATTGATCCGAGCCGAGGCCGTGGGAGAAACAAATCCCATAATCCTGGTCGGAGCCGACACAGGTCGAGACGGGATTCAGGGCGCGACCTTCGCCTCAGTCGAAGACCCTGAGAAATCCGCCCGAGGTGTCGTCCAGGTCGGAAATCCCTTTCTCGAAAAGCTCCTCATAGAAGCGTGCCTGGAAGCTCTGGCCACCGGGGCAATCATCGGCCTCCAGGATCTTGGAGCCGCTGGCCTGACAAGTTCATCAGTCGAGGCCGCGGCAAGAACCGGCGCCGGCATTCGGATCGACGTGGACAAAGTCTCCCGAAGGGCCGCCGACATGACGCCGTACGAAGTAATGCTCAGCGAGAGTCAAGAGCGAATGCTAGTCGTCGCCCAGAAAGGTCGGGAGAGCGAAATCGTCACGATCTTCGACAAATGGGGCTTGCACTCCGACGTCATTGGGGCCGTAACGTCCGATGGGCACATCACCATTTCCGAAGCCGGCCAGTTGGTCGCGCACATCCCCATCGACCAGATAAACGATCCTCCCGAGTATCGATTGGCTGTGGAACGACCCGATTATCTTTTCGCTGTCAACGACCTGGATCTCAGTGGAATTCCTGAACCCGACGACATCGCCGAAACTTTCTTGTCCTTGCTGGCCTCTCCAAACATCGCCTCCAAGGAATGCGTGTACCGCACATACGATCAAACCGTCGGCTCCAACACCGTCGCGGGGCCGGGCGCAGACGCCGCCGTTCTACGCATCAAGGGGACGAGTCGAGCTATCGCCCTTTCCACAGACGGAAACGGGCGGACGTGCTACCTGAACCCCCGGGCTGGGGGGGCGATGGCTGTCGCCGAGGCAGCGCGCAACGTCGTCTGCGCAGGCGCGCGTCCTGTGGCCATCACCAACTGTCTCAATTTTGGATCGCCCGACGATCCCGTTGTCTATTACCAGCTTGCCGAAGTAATAGACGGTATCGCTGAAGCCTGCAGGGCGCTCGAAATCCCTGTGACAGGCGGCAATGTGAGTCTTTACAACGAGGCCGACGGCGTTCAAATCTTCCCTACTCCCGTGATCGGGATGCTCGGCGTATTGGACGATATCGACTCGCGCATCGGGATCGCATTTGCAAACGACGGCGACCTGATCGCCGTCATCGGGGACGTTCACGGATCGCTCGACGGGAGCGAGTACCTCAAAGTCGTTCACCACACAATCAAGGGGCGGCCAGAGATCGATCTGTCCCGAGAGCTGGCTGTCCAAACTACCTGCGCTTCCGCTATCCAGGCCGGACTCCTCGCTTCAGCACATGACATCTCCAACGGTGGGTTCGCCGTGGCCCTTGCCGAGTCGTGCTTCGCCGGGAACATCGGGGCTGCCGTCGAGCCCAATTCGAAGTCGAGCCGTTCCGATGAAGTTTGGTTCGGTGAATCCCCGTCCCGAATCCTTGTGTCATTGGCGCAGGAAGACTTGCAGGAAGTCCTGGCTTTGGCATCGTCCCAGGGCGCTGACTTTGAGGTGATCGGTCGAGTTGGAGGCGATCAGATCGCTCTGGGCGACGATGCGGTGATTTCCCTAGGCACGGCACTAGACAAATGGTCCACCGGGCTATCGGCGGCTTTGGGCGGCAAGACGGAGACGAAGTAAGATTGGACTCGCGACTCAAAGTTCGGAGATGTGGATTGCCGAGCGAGAGCCAAGCCTACGACTACAACCCGGATTCGCGCATTTTCAACGATGAGTGCGGAATCTTTGGAATCTACGGCCCCGGCGAAGACGTTGCCCGCCAAACCTATTTCGGTCTCTACACGCTTCAGCATCGGGGGCAGGAAAGCACCGGCATAACTGTCACAAACGGCGCGCGTCTTGATTCCCACAAAGACATGGGTCTCGTGTCCCAGGTATTTGACGAATCGGCACTAGCGTCGCTTAAAGGGTTCGCAGCCATCGGTCATACGCGTTATTCGACAACCGGGTCCAACAGAGTCGAAAACGCTCAGCCTGTCGTGGTCGAGAGTGATCTCGGCCCGATTGCCATGGGCCACAATGGAAACCTTGTGAATGCCGCGGAGATGCATGATCAGTTGGGGCAGGCAGGTCTTGAATTCGTCACCTCAACCGATAGCGAACTCATCCTCCGGCTCGTGGCGACGGCTCCCGGAGACACCCTTGTCGACCGCGTGCTGTCCGTTGTCCCTAGGCTCAGCGGATCGTTCAGCCTGGTATTCCTCACACACGACAAGATCGTCGCAGCGCGCGACAATCTTGGTAATCGCCCGCTTTGCCTCGGCAGTTACAACGGCGGCTGGATAGTCGCCTCGGAGTCGTGCGCGTTTAGCGCCCTCAAGGCCAAATTCGAGCGTGACCTTTATGCGGGCGAGGTACTTCAGATCGACGACGACGGCCCCCGAACGTTCAGCACCGACCACCACCCTCCCACTGCGCTTTGCGTCTTTGAATATATCTACTTTGCGCGGCCCGACAGCGAAATTGAAGGTTCGAATGTAAACGACGCTCGGAACCGGCTCGGTGCGGCGCTTGCGAAGGAGCACGCCATCGATGCCGACGTCGTCATAGGAGTACCCGACTCTGCCACCGCCGCCGCCATCGGGTTTGCGCGCGAATCCGGCATTCCGTACGCCGAAGGTCTTGTCAAGAGCCGGTATATCGGCCGCACGTTCATTCAACCGGATAACCGAATCCGCAAAGCGGGTATCGAACTCAAATTCAGCACGTTGAGATCGGTGCTTGAGGGCAAACGCATAATCGTCGTGGACGATTCCGTCGTTCGCGGCAACACCACAAGGGCGCTTGTCGATCTCATCCGTAACTCGGGAGGTGCGAAAGAGGTCCATGTCCGAGTTAGCAGCCCGCCGATCCAGTGGCCCTGCTTTTACGGTATCGACATCCAGCACGCCGACGAACTCATCGCCCACAACTCTTCTGTCGATGAAATCTGCGCCAGTATCGGCGCTGACTCGCTCGCGTATCTCAGCGTTCCGGCGCTCGTCGACGCGACAAATATTCCTGCAAATCAGCTATGTACCGGGTGTCTGACTATGAACTACCCCATCCCTGTCCAGCTCGAAATGGACAAGCTGATATTCGAACCACAACCACAAGAAGTGTTAACGCCCGCGTCAGACGACGAAGCCGCGATCGGCGACGAGGCTGCGGCCGCCACAACCGAGACTCCCGCCCAAATCAAACTTGTCTAACAGCCGAAACGCGCCTTCGTACAAACAAGCTGGCGTGGATTTGGCTGCGGGCAACGCCGTTCTCGATCGCATAAGCGACTCCATCCGTTCCACCCACGGGCCTCAAGTTGTAAACGGTATAGGTGGATTCGGGGGGGCGATACGGATTCCGCCGGGCATCGAGGACCCGGTCATCGTTTCCAGCATCGATTCTGTTGGAACGAAACTTTCGATTGCGGCGCAGGCCCGCCGTTACGGCACCGTCGGCGCCGACATCGTAAATCATGGCGCGAACGACATACTTGTCGTTGGCGCATTGCCGTGCGCGTTTCTCGACTATTTCGCTTCTTCAAAGCTGGACCCTCACGTCGTTGCCAGCGTCGTTCAGGGCGCTGCAACAGCCTGCGGCAAGCTGGATTGCGCGTTGATCGGCGGCGAAACGGCAGAGCTCCCGGGCATTTATCGCGAAAACGAATTCGACCTCGCGGGATGCATGATCGGAATCGCCTCTGAGGCCGAGCTAATCGACATCAACCGCGTCCGGTCTGGCGATGCGGTCGTCGCTCTGCCATCAAACGGACTGCACACGAACGGCTACTCGCTCGCACGTCGTGTTTTGAGCGACTATCCCCTCGATCACGTTTTTCCCGAGCTTGGGCGGTCTTTGGCCGACGAACTATTGGCCATCCACCGTCCGTACGTAGAAGATTTGCGGGGGCATTTGCCTAAAGTTCATTCCATGGCTCACATTACGGGCGGCGGACTGTTCGACAACATACCGCGCGTGCTGCCCGTTTCTCTGGGCGTCGACCTCGAGTGGGGAACCTGGCAGGTCCCGCCAGTGTTCGAGTTGATAAGGGAATTAGGAAACATCGATTTCGACGAAATGTGTCACGTTTTCAACATGGGTATTGGGATGGCCGTTATCTGTGCTCCAGAAAATATGGACGCATTCGTCAGCCGTATTCCGGGCGCTTCGCTGGCCGGCATTGTCCGGCCCCTGAAGCCCAGCGCGGAGCGGGTTCGCATACTGAAATGACCAGACGCCTGCGAGTCGCAGTCCTTGCGTCGGGAAGGGGATCCAACCTTAGGGCAATTCTCGACTCCATCGACTCGGGCAGATTGGACGCGGAGGTCGAGGTGGTAATCAGCAACACGCCGGGGTGCCTCGCGCTCGACCGAGCCTCGCAAGCCGGAATCCCTGTTGGGTGCATAACGAAGAAGGCTGCCGGAGGGCGCGTCAATCAGCTTGCGCGTATCCATAGGGCGCTCGTGGAAAGTGACGTCGATCTGGTTGTTCACGCCGGTTTCAATCTGATCCTGTCGACCGAGACTGTGAACCATTTCAAGAACCGGATGGTAAACATCCACCCCTCGCTCTTGCCCGCGTTCGCGGGGGGGATGAACCCCAAACCACAGCGCGATGCGATCGAATACGGAGTCAAGGTTTCCGGCTGCACGGTGCACTTGGTAACCGAGGAGGTCGATGCCGGTCCCATCCTCGCTCAGCCCACTGTTCCCGTTTTCGACGACGACACGCCTGAATCGTTGGCCAGCCGAATACTCGCTGAAGAGCACAAGATTCTGCCGAGGGTGATCCAGTGGTTCTCCGAGGACCGCGTTCGCGTGGACGGTCGCACGGTTTGCATTCTGCCGAAGCCGGTTCACGAGCGACCTGTTGGTGCCGCCGGATGAGCGAAAAGCGTGCGCTGCTCAGCGTGTACGACAAGAGCGGCATCGTGGAATTTGCGGGCGGACTCATCGATCTGGGATTCGAGATCGTTTCTACGGGGGGAACGCACGCCTGTATTCACAATGCTGGCCGTCCCGTCCATCAGGTGTCAGATATCACCGGGTTTCCCGAGATCCTCGACGGCCGAGTAAAGACTCTGCATCCGCTGATTCACGGCGGACTGCTGGCCCGCCATGACAACCCGTCTGATATGCGGACGATCCAGAGCATGGATATATCCCAGATTCAAGTCGTTGCGTGCAACCTCTATCCATTTGCTGCGACCCTGGCCGGCGGAGCGCTGCATTCCGAAATTATCGAGCAGATTGATATCGGCGGTCCGGCCATGATCCGCTCGGCGGCAAAAAACTCGGACAGCGTGTTTGTCGTGGTCGATCCGGTCGACTATGACGGCGTGCTCGGCGCGCTCGAATCCGGGAGCGGAGCGGAATTACGGGATGTTCTGGCCGCCAAAGCGTTCGGCCACACGGCCGTCTACGACGCCGTGGTGGCCGCCTATCTTTCGGGGCGCGGAGCCGAGTCCCTTCCCCTTGAATTGGCAATCCCCATGACCAAAATCGAGAATCTTAGCTACGGTGAAAACCCGCATCAGTCGCCCGCCGCGTTCTACGGATTTGGATCGACGGGCCTTGATAGATCCGGGCTCGGAGCGACCGAGCAGCTTCACGGCCCGGAACTTTCCTACAACAACATGCTCGACGCCGCCGCCGCCTGGGATTTGGTGTCGGATTTCGACGAGCCGGCCGTCGCTGTCATCAAGCATGGCAACCCCTGCGGGGTCGCCGTTGGCGGCAGCGACCTGGCCGAAATCTACCGCCGGGCCTACGAAGGCGACACCGTTTCCATATTCGGGGGTATCGTTGCCACCAACCGGATGCTCGACGCGCCGATGGCTTCGGCCATGCGTGGCGTTTTACTGCACGTAATTGTCGCACCCGATTTCGCGCCCGATGCCCTCAAGATGCTCAGGCGACGAAAAAATACGCGGATTCTCAAAGTTTCCGGTACATCCCAAGCTGAAGGCAGCCGCCTGATTCCGTTGGCCGGTATTCAGGTGCGCTCTGTACCGGGTGGATACCTCGCACAGACAAGAGACGTGCTGCCGCCCGACGCGTTGACCACGAACGTGGTCAGCGAACGTCAGCCAACCGAGGAGCAAATGGACCAGCTTCGTTTCGCCTGGCGAACCGTGAAGCACGTCAAATCCAACGCAATCGTGCTGGCCAAGGATTCGAGCCTTGTGGGGGTCGGAGCCGGGCAGATGAGCAGGGTCGATAGCGTATTCAT
>PVBE012499737.1_pt1 | contig 13630 bp, 11 predicted proteins | sample 1631181 | NCBI WGS metagenome assembly PVBE01 (sample SAMN08397723, study PRJNA350692) | Marine metagenome, whole genome shotgun sequencing project. | isolation source: water | place: Pacific Ocean | collected 2012-04 | reverse complement strand
GCAATGCTGTATTTCACGCAGCCCAGCACCCGGACCTTTCTCTCCTTCATGGCCGCCTGTCAGATCATGGGCGTGACCTGCAACGAGATTCGGAACCCAGCGATCAGCAGCTTCGCGAAGGGCGAGTCCGACTTCGATGCCGTGCGGATGTTCAGCAGCTACTTCGACATCGTCATCATGCGCAGCAAGCAGGCCAACCTGGCCGAGAGCTGCGCCTGGCTGATGACGGATCTGGAGAAGAACGACCAGCGCGCTGTCCCGATCGTCAACGGCGGAAGCGGTGCCGACGAGCACCCCACCCAGGCCCTGCTCGATATCTACACGGTCAAGCGCACCTTTGAGTTCCGCAGCAGCTACGACGGCTCGGGCTGGACGCGCTTCGACGAACTGCGAAAGACCCACCCTGAGCTTCAACGGGGACCGAAGGGGAAGACCTACTGCTTCTGCGGAGACGTGGGCCGGGGCCGAACGGTCCGATCCCTCGCGCAGATGCTCACCCTGTACGAGGACGTGAAGCTGATCTTCGTCGCGCCTCAGCACGAGAAGCTCCGACTCTCCCCGACGCTACGCCGAGACCTCGTTGGGCTGGGTGTACAGGTCGAAGAGGTCGACAGCCTGGACGACGTGATGGAGGAGGTCGATCTCCTCTACATGACCCGCATCCAGCACGAGCACGACAACGAAGACGACCGCCGCTTCTTCGCGGAGGCTGACCTCTCCCAGTACAAGCTCACCCCCGAACGGGTGGCCAGGATGAAGGACTACGCCGCCATCCTCCATCCCTTCCCGCGCAACGACGAGATCCCCATCGCGATCGACGAGGATCCGCGGGCGATGTACTTCCGGCAGGCCCGCAACGGGATGTGGGCCCGATCCGCACTGATCACCTACCTCTTCGATGCTGAGCAGCAGGTCCAGGCCCTGCACCGCCAGATGTTCAGCGAGTACCACGACTACAACAGCGGATGAAGAGCCGCTGGGGCCTGGTCCTCGCCGGGGTCTCGCTGCTCCTGGCCTTGCTCGCTCGACGCTTCCTCTTCGGCCTGGTGACCGTGCACACCGCTTCGATGGAGCCAGCCATCGTGGCCGGGACGACGATCTGGTTCTCGCGCCGAGCCAGCCCGGAGCCTGGGGACATCGTGGTCGTGCAGCTCCCCGATGATCCCGAACTGCTCCACGTGAAGCGGGTGGCCGCGATCGGGCCCGGTGAGATCGAGCTCGTGGAGGGCCGCCTGTACATCGACGGGGTGCGCGTCTCGGGCGAGGCCCGCCCCCTTCGCTGGCACGATGCCGACTGCGTGCAGAAGGAAGCTCCGGGCATCGAGGAGCGAGACACCCTGGTCGAACGTGCCGGTGATCACGCGCGAGCGTCGCTGCTCAGTGACGAGATCTTCCTGCTGGGTGACCGTCGGAGTCGAAGCGAAGACAGCCGGCAATGGGGACCTGTACGGCTGGAGTTGGTGCAAGGCGTGGTACGTGGCGTTGCATGGGGAGCCCCATCGTGCAAATCTCAGGTAGGAGGAAGTTCGTGAGACGTCGTCGTCGCGGCAAGATGGACTTCTTCAAGATCTCGCTTCTGCTCCTCGTGGCCGCGGCGATCTACTGGGCCGTCGCCTTCATCCCCCACTACTGGGTTGCGGTGAAGATGGACGAGGTGGTCACCATCTCGATCCTCGAGTGGCGAGACAAGCACAGCATGGAGAAGAGCAAGGAGCGCCTGGCGCGTGAGCTCGACAACAAGGAAATCCCCATGTACATCGCGCCCGAGGACTGCGAGTGGAGCCTCGAGGAGGATCGGCGACACCTCGACTGCTGGTGGGCAGTGGACGTGAAGTGGCCCATCGTGGACAAGCGCACCACGCTGGAGTTCTTCGTGGGCAAGTACCTCGACAAAGACGACCACCTGGGCGACTGGACGAAGGGCTAGTCGACCCTAGTCGTCCCCGATGGCAAGAACGCTGAGAAAGGCCTTCTGGGGGACCTCGACCGAGCCCACTGCCTTCATTCGCTTCTTGCCCTTCTTCTGCTTTTCCAGCAACTTTCGCTTTCGGCTGATGTCGCCGCCGTAGCACTTCGAAGTCACGTCCTTACGGAGTGCCTTCACCGTCGTACGCGCGATCACCTTGGTACCGATGGCCGCCTGGATGGCCACTTCGTACATCTGCCGAGGGATGAACTCCTTCAGCTTCCGCGCCAGGGCATTGCCGTTGCGGTAGCTCCGTGTGCGATGGCAGATCGTGCTGAGCGCGTCCACCACCTCGCCGTTGAGCAGCACGTCCAACTTGACCAGGTCGGCCGCCTCCCAGCGTTCGATCTCGTAGTCCATCGAGGCGTAGCCGCGGGTGCAGCTCTTCAGCTTGTCGAAGAAGTCATAGACCACTTCGGCGTAGGGCAGGTCATAGGTGATGACGTTGCGCCCCGGGGAGCTGACCTCGAAGCCGACCTGTACCCCCCTTCGGTTCTGGCACAGCTTGAGCACGGGGCCCACGTAGGCGTCGGGCACGTGAATCGTGACCTTGGAGATGGGCTCTCGGATCTCGGCGAGATCACCGAGCGGCGGCAGGGCGCTGGGGCTGTGGATCTCGAGGTCTTTCCCAAACTTGGTCTTCACTTCGTAGACCACGCTGGGGGCCGTCGTGATGAGGTCGAGGTCGTACTCCCGTTCCAACCGCTCCTGAATGATCTCCATGTGCAGGAGCCCCAGAAATCCAAGACGGAAGCCGAAACCCAGGGCGTCCGAGGTCTCCGGTTCGAAGCTCAAGGAGGCGTCGTTGAGACTGAGCTTGTCCAGCGCGTCACGCAGCGACTTGTAGTCGGCGTTCTCCACCGGGTAGATCCCGGCAAAGACCATGGGCTTCGACTCCTGGAAGCCAGTCAGCGCCTCGGTCGCGCCTCCGCGCTCCAGGGTGATCGTGTCCCCCACCCTGGCGTCCTCCAGCCTCTTGATGCTGGCGATGACGAAGCCCACCTCGCCAGCCATGATCTCCTCCCGCTGCACGGCGTCGGGAGCAAAGACACCCACCTGGGTCGTCTCGTAGCAGGCAGCGGTAGCCATCAGCTTGACTCGTTCGCCTACGGCCAGCCGACCCGCCTTCACCCGAACCAGACAGACCACGCCGACGTAGGTGTCGAACCAGGAATCGACGATCAGCGCCTGAAGGGGTGCCTCGCGGTCCTCTTCGGGGGGCTGTATGTCCCGAACGATCACTTCCAGCAGTTCGTCAATTCCCTGGCCCGTCTTCGCGGAACACAGCACCGCGTTGTCGATGTCCAGTCCGATCCCGTCTTCGATCTGCTCCAGCACGGAGTCCGGATCGGCACCGGGGAGATCGATCTTGTTCACGACCGGAATGATCGTCAGGTCGTGTTCGAGGGCCAGGTACACGTTCGCCAGGGTCTGCGCCTCGACCCCCTGGGCAGCGTCCACGACCAGCAGCACCCCCTCGCATGCCGAGAGGCTCCGGCTGACCTCGTAGCCAAAGTCGACATGGCCCGGCGTATCGATGAGATTCAGGACGTAAATCTCTCCGTCAGCGGCTGTGTACTCGAGAACGCAGGTCTGCGCCTTGATCGTGATGCCCCGCTCCCGCTCGATCTCCATCTTGTCGAGCACCTGGGCCTTCATCTCCCGCTGGGAGAGCAGCCCGGTACGCTCGATCAGACGGTCCGCGAGCGTCGACTTGCCATGATCGATGTGCGCGATGATGGCAAAGTTGCGGAGGCGCTCCAGAGGCGCGGGCATGGGTGCTCCCTGGCTTCGATCTACGTCCGACCGATCCCCGTATAGTCGAAGCCAGCAGCGCGCACCGCCTCCGGATCCCAGATGTTGCGCCCATCGAAGACCACGCGTCCGCGCATGGTGCGCTCCAGCAAGGCCCAACTGGGATTCCGAAACTCGTTCCACTCCGTGATGAGGATCAGGGCATCCGCGTGCTGCGCAGCACTCAGGGGACTGTGCGCGTAATGGACCCGATCACCAAGGATGGTCTGGGCCTCGTCCATGGCCTCGGGGTCGTAGACGACCACCTGGGCCCCTCGGCGCAGCAGCTCTTCGATGATCTCCACGCTGGGCGCCTCGCGCATGTCATCGGTTCGGGGCTTGAAGGACAGGCCCCAGACAGCGACTCGAAGATCCGACAGCTGCTCTCCGAAGCGCGCCACGACCTTTTCCGAGATGACCGTCTTCTGGCGTTCGTTCACCCGGTCGACCGCTTCCAGAATGGTCATCGGCTGCTCGGCCTCGATGCCGGTGTGCACGAGCGCCCTGACGTCCTTCGGGAAGCAGGAGCCGCCGTAGCCAACACCGGGAAAGAAGAAGCGCAGCCCGATGCGACTGTCGCTTCCTGCTCCCTGGCGGACGTGCTCGATGTCCGCCCCGACACGCTCGCACAGGTGCGCAAGCTCATTGATGAAGCTGATCTTCGTAGCCAGGAACGCGTTGGATGCGTATTTCGCCAGCTCAGCGCTGCGGTTGTCCATGAAGAGCATGGGCTTTCCGGTGCGCAGCAAGGGCCGGTAGATGTCACGCATCACGTCCCGCGTGGATTCCCGAGCACAGCCCACCACGATGCGATCCGGCTTCATGAAGTCATCGATCGCGGCACCCTCCTTCAAGAACTCCGGATTGCTGACGACGTCGAACTCGTGATCGCAGTGTGCAGCGACGATCTCCCGGACCTTGTCCGCGGTACCCACGGGAACCGTCGACTTGATCACGACCACTCCGGGCTGGGCCATGTTGCGTCCAATGAGTTCGGCGACGGCGAAGACTCCGCTGAGGTCGGCACCCCCATCGTCGGCGGACGGGGTACCCACCGCGATGAAGATCACCCCAGCGTCGGCGATCGCTCCTGGCCCGTCGGTGGAGAAGTCCAGACGCTTCTCCCGCACGTTTCGCTTGATGAGTTGATCCAGACCGGGTTCGTAGATCGGCACGCCTCCCGACCGCAGCAGCTCGACCTTGGCCTCGTCCTTGTCCACGCAGCGCACGGAGTGACCCAGGTCCGCGAGGCAGGTGCCAGCCACGAGCCCGACATAGCCGGTGCCGACGACGCAGATCTGCATGTGCTCTCCCTGTGTGTTGCAGGAGTACCCGACACCAGCGAAGCCTGCCAACGCAGCTGAGTCTGGGGTGATACCGGGCTTGACGTGGACGACCAATCCGGCTAATCGCCGCCCCCAATCATCTCTCGGAGAGTTCGTGGCTCATCACCAGGACGCGAAGAAGCGCATGCGGCAGAACGCCAAGCGACGCGCTCACAACCGCCACTACCGATCCACCATGCGTACGGCCATCAAGGTGGTGCGCGCGTCTCTCGAGACCGGTGACGTCGCTGCCGCCGAGGCCGCCTTGCCCAGCGCTGTCAGCGTCATCCAGACGCTCGTCGGCAAGAAGATCATTCACCGCAACCAGGGCAACCGGCGAGTCGCCAGGCTGCAGGCCGCGGTGAACAGGGCCAAGCCCGCCAGCTGAACCTCTGACGGCTCAGGCCGCCACGAGTTCCAGTACCAGTCCCTCGAGAATCCGGCGCGAGCCGGCTCGGTGGGAGTTCATGTCCTGGTTGGCGCGCGCCAGGCGCTCCAGGGTGCGCGCCGGATCGAGCGGATTGCTCCGCAGCGCCTCCTCGACCTTGCGGCGCTTCCATGCCGGCATGCGAATCCCTTCGACCTGGCGGCCTCCCATCGCCGCCTGTACCGCCAGGAGCTGTCGAACCTGCCACGCCACCATGCTGACCAGGCGGTGGGGCTCGCTGCTGCCTCCATCCTCGAGGAGGCGATGAAGGCTGGCGAGGGCGCGGTCGGCGTCACGCTGAACCACGGCATCGGTCAGTTCCCAGACGACCGCCTCGGCAAGAAGGGAGCAGACATCGACCAGCGCGCTCTGGGTGATCGCACCCGACCCGCCCACGTAGAGCGCGACCTTCTCAACCTCGCGCTGCAAGCACGCCAGGTTCCTGCCGACCAGCTCGACCAGCAGCCGCGCGTCGTCTCGGTGAAGCTCACAGCCCAGCTCCCTCGCAGCCTGCACGCAGAACTGGATGGGGTCCGAGTCCTTGGCCTTGAAGCGCACCGCCAGCCCCATCTTCTTGACCTTGTTCTCGACCCGGCGACCCCAGTCCGGACTCCCGGCTCGGCCCTTCGGCCACTTTCTGCCCGAGGCGATGAAGACCGTGGTCGGGGAGGGAGACTCCAAGTATTCGTACAGGGCCTCCAAGAGCTCAGGATCCGCATTCTGGACGTCGCGAAGGACCACGACCCGGCGCGGACTCATCATCGGCAAGGTTCGGGCGGTGGAAAAGACCTCCGAATCACCCTCCTCGCCCGCTCGCAGGCTGGTGTGATTGAAGCCCGGCATCACGCCGTCCAGCGCCGCAGCCTCGACGCGGTTCCGCGCCCGCTCCAGCAATAGCGACTCCTCGCCAAGCAGCAGGACCGCGAGCGGCAGCCCCTTTCGAATCGCCTCGTCAATGGCCTTGCTGCTCATGTTGCTGCATGCTGATAACCTCTCTCGCGCGGAGGAATCCCATGCTGCTGACCCTGAGCCTCGTGACCGCTGCGGAGCTTCCTGCTCCGATCTTGTCCCAGGCCCCACCCCCCGCCGAACGAGCGGGCGACCCGTCCGGGCCCGAACGAACCCGGCCCTACCTGATGGAGGTCAACTTCCGGGGCCGCTACATGCAGGTGCCCGACAGCGTCCTCGACATCTGGTACTTCACCGAACGGGATGACAGCGGAACCCACGTCGGTCGCCCCTCGATCACGGCCTACGCGGCCGGCCTGGAGTTCGCGGTCCGCAACGACACGCAGATGGGCGTCTTCTACTTCGACTACTTCGGGAACCTCACGCCCGACGGCTACTGGGATGACATCGAGAGCCCCATCCAGGTCCCCTACGACGGCGACTGGGTGCACTTCCAGAACTTCTCCGTCATCGCGGTGGGCGCCGACTACTACTACGACATTCGAATCGCTCCCTGGATGAGCTTCCTGGTGGGAGCAGGCCTGGGCGCAGGCTTCATCCTGGGCGAGATCCAGCACTGGGACACCAACGGTGGGAAGCCTGAGCCGGGGACACAGGAGGAGACCTACGATCAGGTCCCGAACGCAGTGCCCATCCTGGACATCAACGCAGGGGTCAAGTTCCACTTCAACGACCGGGCAAACCTACGGATCGAGGGGGGGTTGCACAACCTCCTCTACGTGGGTGGGGCCCTGGGCGTCGTTTTCTAGGCCGCAGCCCGTTTGCTAGCCACCGTGCTCCATGCTAATCGCGGGGGTCCGACTTCCAACCTCCCTGGAGATCGCCTTGGTCCAGGTCACCATCCGCGAGAACGAGCCCTTTGAGAAGGCCCTGCGCCGCTTCCGCCGTAAGGTCGAGCGCGAGGGCATCCGCAAGGACATCAAGAAGAACCGCGTCTACCTCAAGCCGGGTGAGCGTCGCCGTCTGAAGCGTCGTCTGGCCGAGAAGCGCCGGCGCAAGGCAGCACGCCGCGCATTCAAGCGCCGCTCCATCGGTTAGCCGAGTCGCGCGCGCTGCGAACTTCAGGGGTCTTCGGGCCCCTTTTCCTTTTTCTGGACCCAGGCCTCGTAGACGAGACGCTCCCACTCGCCGGCGAGATCGGCCACGCGATCGCGCGCGACACGGTTTTCCAGACCCCACTCGTCGTCGTAGTCCTCAGGCCAGGCCTGGGGGAAGCCCGCGACCTCCTGTGCGAAGCCTTCGGCGTCCTCCTCGCGCACCAGCTGCCATCGCACGAGGTCCGCGTGCGCCGTAGCGCGCCCCGGGGAGAGCAGAATTGACAGTTCCAGGGCTTCCCGAGATGCGAAGAGATCGTGTTCTACGGGGCCCGGGGCAATGAGGATGAGCATCCCCTGCGACCAGGGCCCCACCCATCCGGTGGGCAACGCCGCAGCTCGGTCTGAAAGCGCCTGGAGCGCCGGCAGGTCGATCCCAGCAGCCGCCCCGCGCTGTTCGGCCCACCGCACCCAGGCGTAGAGCGTGGTCGCCAGGCAGGGGGCGTCCGCCGCGGTGAGCAGGCGGGCTACCTGGGGTGTGACGCGACCGCCGGCAAGGTCCCAGCGGCTCGCAAAACCAGGGTTCACGGACAAACATTCCAGGCCGTAGCCCCGAGCAAGCTCCAACTCCTTGCGTCGTTCCAGAGGTGGAAGGGTTTCCGCCCGCGCCGTAAACGCGCGAGACAAGCGCAACAACACCCGAGGATCTCCGGGTGCCGAGGCCTGGATCAGCACGTAGGCGTCGATGGCCTCTTCCAGGCGCTGGGGGTCCGCTCGTTGCTCGAAGAGCTCGTCAGCCGCCTCCAGGGCCATATCGAAGTGGTCGGGGCTGTCCCGACGAAAGAGAAAGCAGCCGATGAGCAGCAGGAGCTTCACGTGATTAGCTTAGTGCGGGAGCCGTCCCTACCCGGGTGGTGGAACTGGTAGACACAGGGGCCTTAAAAGCCCCAGCCTGTGAGGCGTGCGGGTTCGATCCCCGCCCCGGGTACCCCCTCGGCGTTGACAGGCTCCGCGGCCGGTTAGTAGGCTTTCCGCGCCCGGCGGTTTGTTGCCTGTACCTAGAGGTTTGTTGAATGGGCAGAGTCATCGGCATCGACCTCGGGACAACGAACAGTGTCTGCGCGTACGTGGACCGGCAAGATCCCGTGGTCATCATCAACGCCGAAGGAGGGCGCGTAACGCCCTCCGTCGTGGGAATCTCAAAGTCGGGTGAGCGCTTCGTCGGCGACATTGCCAAGCGCCAACTGCTGATCAATCCCGAGGCGACGATCCACAGCATCAAGCGCTTCATGGGCCGACGCTTCAGCGAGATCGACCAGGACGACGAACTTGTTCAGTACGTCCTGGTGGAAACGCGCAATGGCGACTGCGGGGTCCAGATCGGCGAACGCGTGTACCTGCCCCAAGAGATCTCCGCCATGGTGCTGCAGAAGCTCCGCAAGTCGGCTGAGGACTTCCTGGGAGAGCCGGTGACCGAGGCGGTGCTCACCGTCCCTGCGTACTTCACCGATCGCCAGCGCCAGGCAACCAAGGACGCAGGCACGATCGCCGGCCTGAACGTGCTGCGCATCATCAACGAGCCGACAGCAGCCGCTCTGGCCTACGTCCACAAGCGCATGCAGTCCAGCACCATCGCTGTCTACGACTTCGGTGGCGGCACCTTCGACATCTCCATCCTGGAGGTCGATCGCGACCTGGCCGAGGTTCGGGCGACCCGCGGCAACAACACCCTCGGCGGCGCGGACATCGACCGCAAGATCGTGGGGTGGCTGCTCGAGCAGTTCGAGCAGGAGCACGGCATCGATGTCTCCGGCGACAAGGTGGTGCTGCAACGCCTGCGCGACGCCGCCGAGCGCGCCAAGGTGGAGCTCAGCGCCGCACACGACACCGACATTCACCTTCCCTTCCTCCTCGCCGACGAGGACGGGCCCAAGCATCTCCAGTGCAGCCTCAGCCGATTCACCTTCGAGTCCTTGGCGATGCCCCTCTTCGAGCAGACCTTGGAGGAGTGCCGCAAGGCGATCGAAGAGTGTCGCCTCGGCGCCAGCGGAATCGACGAGGTCATCCTGGTAGGCGGTAGCTCCCGGATTCCCAAGGTCCAGGAGATGGTGAAGAATCTCTTTGGTCGCCCGCTGAACAAGAGCTTCAACCCGGACGAAGTCGTTGCCGTCGGAGCCGCTATTCAGGCCGGCATCCTCGAAGGCGACGTCAAGGCCGTCACTCTGCTGGACGTCACGAACTTCAGTCTGGGCATCGAGGTCGAGGGACGGCGAACAGCCAAGCTGATCCCCAAGAACACCACCATTCCCACGCAGAAGACCCAGCTCGTCAGCACCGTCACCGACAACCAGCGCACGGTCAAGATCCACGTGCTGCAGGGCGAGAGCGAAAACGCCCGCGAGAACGTGTCGCTGGGCGAGTTCGAGCTCCAGGGGATCGAGCCGGCATCTCGCGGCGTGCCCAGGATCCAGGTCCGCTTCGCCATCGATGCCAACGGAATGGTCCAGGTCTCCGCCAAGGACTCCCGCTCCGGCGTGTCCAACGCCGTCACCATCGACGCGCCCACCGGCCTGTCTCAGGTAGACATCGACGCGCTCCGCGAAGAGAACTCCAATCTCGCGAGTCGTCCGGACACCTCCGAAGACTCCGAGGAGCTCAAAGCCCTGCGCTACGAGATCGAGAACCAGCTGGTGTCTCTCGAGAGCTTCCTGCGGGACAACCGCGGTTCACTGCACAAGAAGGATCTCTTCGAGATCGAACAAGCGCTCAAGCGAGGCCGGATGGCCCTCTTGAAGTCCTCTGACAAGGCCAACCTGGACGAACTGAGCCTGTACCTGGCTCGCTACCAGGCCCACCTCAGCGACAAGGCAGCCCCGGCTCCCTGAGCCGGGACCACAGGCTCCACTCAGTCTGAGCTCTTGCTGGCTTCCTTGGCCTCCTTGCTGGCTTCCTTGGCCTCCTTGCGGGCCTTCTTCTTGGCCTCGCGGGCCTCATCCTTCTTCTTCTTCTTGTAGGCCTTCGGGTCGTTCTCGCGGAAGAGGCGCTCGGACTCCTCCTTCCAGTCGAAGACGCTGTAGTCCAGACCCAGCGAGTCCAGCTGCGGCGTGATGACCGACTGGGGCCCCGTGATGATGATGATCTCGTGCTCGTAGCAGCGCTGAGCCATGTCCTTGAGATCGTCGATTTGCACCGCAGCCAGGCGCTCGGCGTGGCCGTTGATGAAGTCCCACCCGAAACCACTGGTCTGGGCGCTGGCGATGCGGGCGAGCATCTGTCCGCTGGTCTGGTGACCGAGCACGTACTTCCGCGCGGTTCCCAGCTTGTTCACCGTCAGTCGGTCCTCGTCCATGTCGCCTTCAAAGGCGCGCTTGGACATGTCCAGGAAGACGTCCACTGCCAGACCGACGGCGTCGTTCTGGACCAGTGAGTAGAAGTACAGGTTCGCGGCACCGCCGTTGAAACCGTAGCTGAAGGAACCGGCTCCGTAGGTGACACCAGCCTGTTCACGCAGAGCGACCCACGCTGAGCGGTCCATCATGGCGGCCAGCATCTGACGCGCCTCGTGGTTCTCCAGAGTGGCGGGTCCGGTCTGGCAAGCCAGGCGTACCTCGGTCTGGGTCACGCGTTCCTTGTCCAGAACGACGATCTGCCGTTCCTGCGGCTCCGTAGGACCCGGGCGGTCCGGCCAGGGCTCGAACTCACCCTTGACCTCCCATCCGCCCCAGTTCGCCCGGACCGCGGCCTCCACCGCGTCGGGGTCGTCCATGCGTCCCACGATGTACAGAGTGCCGTTCTCCGGACGAAGCTGGCGGCGGAGCCAGTCCTGCATCTGGGGGAGGCGGATCTCCGTCATTCCGTCGTAGTAGGGCTCGTCCTCGACGGCGCTGATGGGATGGTCCGGGTACAGGTGCTGGTTCTCGAGCACTCCCGACCAGTACTCCGGGAAGGTGCGGCTGTAGCGAATGAGCTTCTTGTTCGCGACGATGTAGGCGCGACGGTCATCGGGGTTCGGGTGCAGGCTGTCGACCCGCTTGCGGAGCAGCCAGATCAGGCCGTCGTAGTTGGCGCTGCTCCCGCTGACACCCTGGTAGCCCCACTGGTCGTCCTGACCGCTCATGTAGGTTCCTGCGAGGGGGAGCGCCGAGTAGAAGTCGTAGTCCAGCCAGTCGTCGGTGTAGACGTCGAGTCCCGGGACCGGCTCGGTCCACCAGGCATTCTTGAAGAAGGCCGCCACCTGGAGCACGGGGGCCTCCCCGTAGGGCACCAGGACAACGTGCAGGCCGTTGTCGAGATCGAACTCGCGCATCTCCGTGAGGTTGGGCGGGCTCATGATGCCCTCCAACATCTCGGCGTTCACCTCGGAGAGATCGACCATGGAGTAGGTGGTCTCGCGACGCACGGCACCCTTGTAGATGGCGTCCGAGCTGTCGAGCACGACGTCGTCCTCACCGTAAGGTGAGATGACGACAGCAACGGCGCGATCGCGGTTCAGGTACTTCTGAGCGAACTCTCGAACTTCCTTCATGTCGACCTGGTTCAGGTACTCGAAGTTCCGCGAGTAGTAGAGCGGGTCGCCGGTGAAGTGGGTGAAGTTCGCGGTCTCCGCGGCTCGTCCGCTACCGATGCTCGAGACGATCTCGACGGACCGGAAGACGTAGGCCATCGACGCGAAGCGACTGTTGTCGAAGATGATGTTCTGGTAGGTGCGCACCATCTCGCTGTCGCTGATCTCCCACATCTTGTAGAGGCCATCGAGCATGTTCTCGAGCTTGTCCTCGGCATCGGCCTCCTCGCCCATCTCGGCGTAGCAGATCGCCGTGGAGTTCACTTCCTCGGCCCAGTAGAAGCAGCCAGCGTCGTCGATGTCCGAGATGTCGTCGCTGAAGACGTCGAAGTCTTCGTTGAGGTAGGTCTGGATGGCCTGGTGCATGGCGATCACCGCCATCCCGGCGGTGGTGTCGTCCGGCCGGTAGCCGCCAGGAAGGGTCCAGCCGGCGAAGAGCACGGGCTTCTCCGTCCCGCCCTTGTGGAAGCTCAGCTCGCGATCGGCGGGCTCGGGCGGCTCATCCCGGGTGTTGGGATCGACCCGCACCACCGGATCGCGCATCTCCAGCTCGCCTTCCGGGTCGTCCGGATCGACCAGCAGTTCCATGGGGAAGGCCTGCTGGATCATCTTCCAGGCGTTGTTGAAGGTCTCCCCTGTCTCGGGGTCCGTGCCCACGATGTCGAAGTCACCGACAACCACGATCGTGGTGTTGCCGGGCGTGTAGTTGTCGTCCACGAAGGTCTGGACGTCTTCGAGCGTGATGTTGTTGAGCGAGTCGTGGGTACCAATGCCCAGCCGGTGGTAGGGGTGCCCGACCGGGTAGAGCTTCGCCCTCAGGTAGTACAGGAAGGTGGAGTCCGTGTTCTCGTAGCGCATGCGGAGCTCGTTTCGGACGACCTCGCGCTCCTCGGCCAGGTCCGACTCCGACACCTTCTCGATCGCATCTTCCATGCGCAAGGCCTCCATACGCAGCAACGGCACCGTCGCTGAGCTGTTGGCCACGGTCATGTAGTTGGTCCAGTCGGACGCGGTGGACGCGTTCACGTTGGCTCCGAACTCCTCGAGCACGTCCCACACCTTCGGCAGGTCACCGTGCTTGGACTGGAACCACAGGTGCTCCACGAGGTGGGCGATGCCTTCCCTGCCGATAGGATCGTGAGACGCTCCCCGATCGATCACCGCGGTGATGCTCACGATGGGCTGGGAGTGGTCTTCCTGGAAGATGATCCGCAGACCGCTGGGGAAGTTGAAGTCCCGTAGCTGGATGCTGTACTGGTCCAGCGCCAGGTTCATTTCGGGTCGCGGCGGGCTGTCGGCCGACACCATGGACGGGATCATCATCGCGGCCATCGCGGGCAGCAGGAGGCGCTTCATTCGCTCTCTCCAAGGCAGATACATCAGGACGCAACACCTTATCCCGGACCTCATCTTCCGTCCGCCCAGTGGAGAACTCTGGCGGTGATGTAAACGTGAAGACTGCCAAGTCCCCAGAGCAGACCACCCGGCCACGAGGGCCGGGTGGTGGAGTGGAGCTGGGGGGACTCGAACCCCCGACCCCCAGAATGCCAT
>PVBE011984971.1_pt1 | contig 13630 bp, 8 predicted proteins | sample 1631181 | NCBI WGS metagenome assembly PVBE01 (sample SAMN08397723, study PRJNA350692) | Marine metagenome, whole genome shotgun sequencing project. | isolation source: water | place: Pacific Ocean | collected 2012-04 | reverse complement strand
CGTTGCCAAGGCGACCGGTGTGCCGGTGGCCAAGATTGCGGCGCGGGTCATGGCGGGCGAATCTCTGGAGTCGTTCAAACTGGGTACAGAACGTCTGGACCACACCGCGGTCAAGGAAGCGGTTTTTCCGTTCACGCGGTTCCCGGGCGTCGATATTCTGCTCGGCCCGGAAATGAAATCGACCGGCGAGGTGATGGGTATCGACCGCGATTTCGACCGCGCCTTCGCCAAGTCGCAGCTCGCCTCGGGCACGGATCTGCCGCAAGGCGGAACGGTGTTCGTCTCGGTCAAGGATGGCGACAAGGAGGCCCTCGTCGAGCCGTCACGGCGCCTGTCCGAAATGGGTTTTTCGTTGCTGGCGACAGCCGGCACGGCTGCTTTTCTTGAAGGCCGCGGCCTTGTTGTTTCGCGCATCAACAAGGTCTTGGAAGGCCGCCCGCACATCGTGGACGCCATGAAGAACGGCGAGGTCGACCTATTGTTCAATACCACCGAGGGCATCCAGGCGGTGGCCGACAGCTATACCCTGCGGCGCACCGCGCTCACCCACGGGATCCCCTATTACACGACCGTCGCCGGGGCCCGCGCCGCGGTGTTGGCGATCGCGTCGTTGCGCGCCGGCAGCCTTGATGTCGCGCCGCTGCAATCCTATTTTAGGCCGACTGCCTAGGAGGCGAGCCGGCATTCACCCGGGTCGTGCGGGCGCAACCCCACGGAATCAACCAGCCATGCAAAAAGAGCCGATGACGGCGGCCGTCCACGCGCAGTTGCAGGAGGAAATCAATCGTCTGAAGCGGCAAGAACGCCCCGCGGTAATCAAAGCGATTTCCGTTGCGCGCGAACACGGCGACCTGTCTGAGAACGCCGAGTACCACGCGGCCAAAGAACACCAGGCGATCATCGAGGCGCGCATCTCCGAGATTGCCGACAAGTTGCAGCGCGCCGAAGTGATCGACATTTCGGCTCTGTCTGGCGACGAAGTGATATTCGGCGCCAAGGTGACGCTCGCCAACGAGGACACCGACGAGGAAACAACATACCGGATTGTGGGATCGGAAGAGTCCGATATCCGTTCCGGGCTTCTGTCGGTCACATCGCCGCTGGCGCGCGCGATGATCGGAAAATCGGAAGGCGATTCGATCGAGGTCGTGACGCCGAAGGGCGAACGCGGCTACGAAATCGTCAAGATCGAATTCGGGTAAACGCGGCGCCGGGCGCTAGCGTATCGTGCGGCGCAAACGTTGATACGAAGTTCTTCTATTTCGAAAGCGACCGCAGATTTGCCGTTAATTGCGTTCGCAGAAACCCCGCCATTTCACCAGCCTCAGTGGATCCACCTAAAGCGAGTGGGCGGGGTTTCAGTGGCGAGGGAGGATCCCTCGCGCCCAACTAAGAGGCTGGGCAATGGTTTTTTCAATTTTGCCGGTTTGTCGGTTGCGTCCGAACGGTCCGGCGGGGTCATGGTGTCTGGCCACCCTCCTGTTGCGCACGGTCAAACGCCCCGTGCCATCACTAGAACTATGATAGCAATCGGCGTGGTTCTCAAATCACAATTTCGAACGATTGCGCGGCAAAGTGACGCAACGCACAATCAATCCGATTGCGGCGCGTCATCGAAGGGAATGCCGGGCAGATTCTTGCTGACGCGGATTGCGAGGGACGACTTCACATGGGCAACGTTGGGGGCAGACGTCAGTTCGCTGGTGAGGAAATTTTGGTATTCGTCCCAGTCGTGAGCGACGATCTTGAGCATGAAATCGACTTCGCCCGCCAGCATGTGGCAGGCGCGAACCATCGGCCATCCGCGGACCCGATCTTCAAATGCGACGAGATCGGATTCGGCCTGGGAATCGAGCCCCACCAGCGCAAAAACGGTGACCTCGAATCCGAGCGCCTTGTCGTCGAGGTCGGCGTGATATCCGCGGATGAAGCCGGCGCGTACCAAGGCGCGCACTCTGCGCAAACAGGGAGGCGCCGAAATACCGGCCCGGCGCGCCAGTTCGACGTTGGTCATTCGACCGTCTTCCTGAAGGTCCGACAGGATGCGGCGGTCAACCGCGTCCAGCTTGATGGTAGTGGTGTTGTCGCGCTGCACTCTTGAGATTTACGCCTCCGGGTCCCGGCGGGCCATGAGAAGGATTCTATAATAATATTACAAAATGGCGAAACATTATTACCCAAGACGCGGTTTCGAAACCCGCCGGACCCGAGCGCGCCCTATGGCGAATCGCCGATGACCGAGTCGGTGTGCTGGACTTTGACTGACGGCAAGGCCGGCACCGAGAATCAGTGCCTTGGGCTTGCCGAAGCGGTCGGACTCGTTACGCGAGCCCGACGGGTACGGTCGCGCGCGCCGTGGCGCTGGGCGCCCACGGCGATCTGGACGTTGCCTTGGGGTGGGGCCCCGCTCCGGCTTTATGCGGATAGGGCGGAAGGAACACTGGGGCCTCCTTTTCCGCGACTCTTGATCGCCTCCGGCCGGGCCAGCGTCGGTCCGGCGCTGGCGATCCGGCGCCTCTCTGGCGGTGCAACGCTGTGCGTTCAGATACAGGACCCGCGGATCGATCCGCGGCATTTCGATCTTGTCGCCGCCCCCCGGCATGATCGCCTGTCGGGTGCCAACGTGATGTTGACGCGCGGCGCGCTCCACCGTGTCACGCCGGCCCTTCTGAATCGCGACAAGGGCCGGTTCGAGCCCCGCTTCGCCAACCTGCCGCGGCCGCTGGTCGCGGTCCTGATTGGCGGCACCAGCCGCCACCACCGCATGACACCGGCGGCGACGCGGCACCTCGTCGGCCAGTTGGGGGACCTTTGCCGGACGGCGGGCGGCGGACTCCTGGTTACCGCCTCGCGGCGCACCGGTGAAGACAACGCGCAGATATTGCGCGCGGCACTCTCGGAGCTGCCGTGCTACTTCTGGGACGGAAGCGGCGAGAACCCGTACTTCGGTATGCTCGCTTGTGCCGATTACGTGGTGGTCACCGAAGATTCTGTCGCCATGACCTCGGAAGCGGCGAGCACGGGAAAGCCGGTGTTTGTCGCCGTCCTTGAGGGCGGCAGCGCCAAATTCGACGCTTTCCACCGGGCCCTGCGGGACGAGGGCGTGACCCGGCCCTTGGGTGGGGTCCTTGAGACTTGGTCATACGAACCTCTCGACGATACCGCCGCGGTCGCGGCCGAAGTCCGGCGCCGCCTTGCCCCGCAGATGGCGGACTTGTAAATAGTGTGAAGTCGCCCACCTCTTGATTTCCCCATGCTTGGACCCGCCCGGTCCGGCCCGACCCCCGTTCACAGGTATTCGCCAACCTCATGACACAGACGATTCACAGCAAGGTTCTTATTCTTGGATCGGGTCCGGCGGGCCTGACCGCAGCCATCTATGCCGCCCGGGCCGGCCTTGAACCGATGCTGATCCAAGGCATCGAACCGGGCGGACAAATGACCATCACGACCGATGTCGAGAACTACCCGGGCTTCGCCGAAGCGGTTCAGGGTCCGTGGCTGATGGAACAGATGCAGGCACAGGCCGCCAACGTGGGCACCCGCGTAATTTCCGATACGATTACCGGCATCAACCTGTCGATGCATCCGTTCCGCGCCACCGGCGACAGCGGCGATACCTACACCGCCAACTCGGTCATCATCGCGACCGGCGCCCAGGCGCGCTTTCTCGGTCTCGATAGCGAGGAACGATTCAAGGGCTTCGGCGTTTCGGCATGCGCAACCTGCGACGGGTTCTTTTTCCGTGGCAAGGAAGTCGCCGTCGTCGGCGGTGGTAACACCGCCGTCGAAGAGGCGTTGTTTCTGACCCACCACGCCTCCAAAGTCACACTGGTGCATCGGCGCGATGCGCTGCGCGCGGAAAAGATCATGCAGGATCGCCTGTTCGCCAATCCAAAAATAGACGTCACCTGGAATGCGGTTCTCGACGAGGTACTCGGCGAGAGCGACCCTCCGGGCGTGACCGGCGTGACGCTCCGCGATACTCAATCCGGGGAAACCCGGGACCTCGCCGTTGATGGCGTGTTCATCGCAATCGGTCACACGCCCAATACGGAACTGTTCCAGGGTCAGATCGAAATTGCCGCCGACGGCTACATCGTGACCGCGCCGGGCTCGACTCGCACCACCGTGCCGGGGGTGTTTGCCGCCGGTGACGTTCAGGATTCAGTGTTCCGGCAGGCCGTGACGGCGGCCGGAACCGGCTGCATGGCGGCGCTGGAGGCCGAACGGTTTCTCGCCGAACAGGAGTCCCAGCCGGCCGCCGCGGCCGAATAGTGCGGAAGGCCGGCGCGACCCTCGCGCACCCATGGGTTGGAACAAACTCAAGGTTTTTCACGCGGTCGCCGACGCCGGCAGCTTTACGCGCGCGGGCGATGCGTTGGGGCTCAGTCAATCGGCGGTGAGCCGCCAGATTTCCAGCCTCGAAGCCGAACTGGGCGTCACGCTGTTCCACCGCCATGCGCGCGGCCTGGAACGCACCGAACAGGGCGAAACCCTCTACCGCTCGGCCCACGAAGTGTCGGCCAAGCTGGCGATGACCGAAGCAGTGTTGAGCGACACCCGCGACAAGGCCCGCGGCCGCCTCAAGATCACGACCACTGTCGGCTTCGACTCGACCTGGCTGACGCCCCGCATCGGTGAGTTTCTGGACCGCTACCCGGACATGACGGTCGATCTGCTGCTCGACGACAGGCTCCTGGATCTCGGCATGCGCGAGGCCGACATCGCGATCCGAACGAAAGATTCGACCCAGTCCGATCTCGTGCAGCGCAAGCTGCTGACCGTCCACAACCACCTGTACGCTTCGCCCGGCTACCTTCGCGCCCACGGCACGCCTCAGGGAATCCAGGATCTGGGCCAGCATCGCCTGATCGTTTACGGCGAGGATTCCGCCCCGCCGGTACGCGACATCAACTGGATTTTGACGATGGCGCGCCGGGCTGGCCTTGACCTCGAGCCGGTCCTGCGGGTCAACAACGTCTATGGCCTGCTGCTGGCGGCCGAAAGCGGCGTCGGCGTCGCCGCCCTGCCCGACTACATGGTGCCTTCAAATCGGCGTGTCGTGCGGGTATTGCCCGATGTCGAAGGTAAGGCCTACGACGCCTTTTTCGTCTATCCGGATGAGCTGCGGAAATCCAAAAGAATCAGCGTTTTCAGAGACTTTCTTCTCAACCAGGTGGCGGGCTGGCGATTCTGACGGCGCCGACGCCGGGTGCAGCCATGCGCGCGTTGCAAGGCTGATCTGCCGCCAGACATATGGAAAAGTCTCCTATGGCCGCCTAATTATCTATCAAGACCTAACGCTGCGCTGCAACAGCGCGGCTTCGGTCGGCCCGGGGAGTTGCCCCGGGTGCGCGGGCCCGCCTCGGGTCCGCCGATACGTCTCCCAGACGTATAGCCTCCCTGTATGACTTGCCGGAATCCTTTGGGTTCCGGCTTTTTTTTGCTCGGGGCAACACCGGAGTAACAGGCTTGACCAAGAATCCGGAGTTCGGCTCCCCCCTCCGGCACCAACTCTCCTACGGGATTCCGTTCAGCCGCCACAGCGGAAAGGCGTCTGAGGTAGCATTTTGGGTAGCGCTACCCTCCTTTTGGAAACTGGCTGCGCCGTCCCAGGAGGCGAACGCCATTCGGTGACTTGGGCAGGCAAAAGTTAAGAGGAAGAGAGCCTGATCAACGCGGCAGACCCGACGCGCCGGTCAGGAATTCATCCACGGCCCGGGCGCATTGGCGGCCCTCGCGGATGGCCCAGACCACCAGTGACTGGCCGCGGCGCATGTCGCCAGCAGAGAAGACCTTGTCGACCGAAGTCTGGTAATCGACGGTATTCGCATCGACGTTGCCGCCGCCGTCGAGGGCGACGCCCAGGTTCTCCAGCAAGCCCTCGTGCTTGGGGTGCAGGAAGCCCGTGGCCAACAGCACCAGATCGGCGTTGATCTCGAATTCGCTGCCCGGGACCTCACGCATGTTGAGGCGGCCATTCTCAGCCTCGTTCCAGCGCACGCGTACCAGTTCGAGCGCCTCGACGCGCCCGTTCGTTCCCTTGACCGCAGTCGTCGACACCCCCCAGTCGCGTTCGCAGCCCTCCTCGTGGGAGGTCGAGGTACGCAGCTTGTTGGGCCAGTCGGGCCAAGTCAGTTCCTTTTCCTCGTGCTCCGGCGGCTTGGGCATGATTTCCAGCTGCGTCACTGTGGCCGCGCCTTGGCGGATTGAAGTGCCGACGCAGTCTGAACCGGTGTCGCCGCCGCCGATGACGACAACGTGTTTGCCTTCGGCGCTAATAGGCTGGTTATCGGTGATCGGCTCGCCGGCAAGATGTTGGTTCTGTTGGATCAGGAAGGGCATGGCGAAGTGGACCCCGCCGAGCTCCCGGCCTGGCACCGCCATGTCGCAAGGATCCTCCGAGCCGCCGGCCAGCACCACGGCGTCAAACCTCTCCAGAAGCTCGGTCGCCGGGACCTCGGCGCCGATGTGGGTGTTGGGCCGGAACTCGACGCCTTCGGCCCGCATCTGTGCCATGCGCCGGTCGATGATCCGTTTGTCCAACTTGAAGTCGGGGATGCCGTAACGCAAAAGGCCGCCGATGCGGGCATTCTTTTCGAATACCACGACACCGTGACCGGTCCGGGCAAGCTGCTGCGCACAGGCCAGTCCGGCTGGGCCAGAGCCGACGATCGCCACGTGCTTGCCGGTTCGATGGGCCGCGATCTGTGGCCCGACCCAGCCTTCCTGCCAGCCCTTGTCGATGATCGTGCACTCGATGGTCTTGATGGTCACCGGCCGGTCAGTGATGTTGAGGGTGCACGCCGGTTCACAGGGTGCCGGGCAGACCCGGCCGGTGAATTCGGGAAAATTGTTGGTCGAATGCAACACATCGAGGGCTTCGCGCCAGCTGCCGCGATAGGTCAAATCGTTCCAATCCGGGATCATGTTGCTGACCGGACAGCCGTTATGGCAATAGGGTATGCCGCAGTCCATGCAGCGAGCGCCCTGTTGGCGCGTCTCGGCCTCGCTCAGGGGGATGACGAACTCGTCGAAATGGCGCACCCTTTCGAAAATCGGCGCGTAGGAACGGTCGCGGCGGTGGATTTCCTTGAATCCGGACGGCTTGCCCATGCCGTTCAGCTTCCCACCGCGACGCTGATGCCGGTGCGCTTGGTGATGCGGGAGGAGGCCTGCATTTCCTTTAGCGCGCGGCGGTAATCGACCGGCATAACCTTGACAAATTTGGGCAGGTAGTCGTCCCAGCGGTCAAGAATCTGTCGAGCTCGCGCGCTCTCGGTATAGCGCAGGTGGTTCTCGATCAGCATGTAGAGGCGCTGGGCGTCGTATCGTGTCATGTCGTGCACGATGTCGACCCGTCCGTGGGTCTCGAGGTCACCGCGCTGGTGGTCGAGATCCTCGAGCATGCGATCTTCGTCAATGATTGGCTGTAACTCCACCATGGCCATGTTGCAGCGGATCTCGAAATCACCGGTCTCGTCGAGAACGTAAGCGATGCCACCGCTCATACCGGCGGCGAAATTGCGACCGGTACCGCCCAGCACCACAACGACGCCGCCAGTCATGTATTCGCAACCATGATCGCCAACGCCTTCGACCACGGCGGTTACACCCGAGTTGCGCACGGCAAAGCGTTCACCGGCGACGCCGCGGAAATAGCATTCGCCACTGATGGCGCCGTAGAGCACGGTGTTGCCGATGAGGATGTTGTCTTCCGGCGTGAAGCGGCTGACCTTTGGCGGGTAGATCACGAGGCGACCGCCCGAGAGGCCCTTGCCGACGTAGTCGTTGGCGTCGCCCTCTAACTCGAAGCTGACACCGTGGCTGAGGAAGGCACCAAAGCTCTGTCCAGCGCTACCCTTGAACTTGATGCGGATGGTGTCGTCGTTGAGGCCCTCGTGGCCGTACTTTTCGGCGATGCGACCCGAAAACATAGCGCCGACGGCCCGGTTGACGTTCGAGATTTCGCTTTCGAAGACGATCGGTTGACCGCTCTCGACGGCCTCCAGGGCCTGTTCGATGAGGCGATGATCGAGGGCCTTGTCAAGCCCGTGGTCCTGCTTTTCGCAGTTGTAGATGGCCACCCCGGGCGCGGTGTCGATCTCGCACAGGATGCCCGATAGATCGAGGCCGCGAGCCTTCCAATGGTCGATCGCCTGGCGGGTTTCCAGTCTGTCGCGCCTTCCGATCATCTCGTCGAAAGTGCGGAAGCCGAGATCCGCCATCAGCTCCCTGATCTCGTTGGCGACAAAGGTGAAGTAATTGGCGACGTACTCGGGCCGGCCGTTGAAGAGCTTACGCAGTTCCGGATCCTGGGTCGCCACCCCGGTCGGGCAGGTGTTCAGGTGACATTTGCGCATCATTAAACAGCCCACGGAAATCAAGGCAGCGGTGCCGAAGCCGAATTCATCGGCGCCTAGCATCGCCCCCACCACAACGTCGCGCCCGGTGCGGAGGCCGCCGTCCACCTGGACCGCAATGCGACCGCGCAAGCGATTGCGCACTAGCGTCTCGTGGGTTTCGGCCAGGCCGATCTCCCAGGGGCTACCGGCATGTTGGATTGAGGTGATGGGGCTGGCCCCGGTGCCGCCGTCGAAGCCCGAGATGGTGACGTGGTCGGCGTGTGCCTTGGAAACGCCGGCGGCCACCGTGCCGACGCCGATTTCGGATACCAGTTTGACGCCAATGCGGGCGCCGGGGTTGACGTTCTTGAGGTCGTGGATGAGTTGGGCCAGGTCCTCGATGGAATAGATGTCGTGGTGCGGCGGCGGCGAAATCAGGCCGACGCCGGGCGTCGAATGGCGCACGCGCGCGATCCATTCGTCGACCTTGTGGCCGGGCAACTGGCCGCCCTCGCCGGGCTTGGCACCCTGGGCCATCTTGATCTGGATGTCGCTGGCGTTGACAAGGTATTCGGTGGTCACGCCGAAACGTCCCGAGGCCACTTGTTTGATGGCCGATCGCATGGATTCGCCGCCCGGCAAGGGTCTGTAGCGCTCGGCCTCCTCGCCGCCCTCGCCACTGTTCGACCTACCGCCGATGCGGTTCATGGCGAGCGCCAGGGTGGTGTGGCCCTCCCAACTCAGCGAGCCAAACGACATGGCGCCGGTGGCGAAGCGTTTGATGATCTCCGAGATCGGCTCGACCTCGTCCAGCGCCAACGGTTCGTCGGCCGGCTTGAATTCCATTAGGCCACGCAGGTTGCGCAGCTTGAGGGCTTGATCGTTCATGCGCTCGGCAAAAGCCTGGTATTTCTGTTCATCATTGGCTCGCACCGCATGTTGCAGCAGGGCGACGGTCTCAGGTGTCCAAGCATGTACCTCGCCGCGATGGCGGTAGGCCAGTTCGCCGCCGACCTCGAGAGCATCGCGATAGTGCAGGGCATCGCTGTACGCCACGTGATGGCGACGCACCGTCTCCTCCGCCACCTCGCCCAGGCCGATGCCGTCGATGGCACAGCGGGTGCCGGTGAAATAGCGTTCCAGGAAAGCCTCCGAAAGCCCCACCGCATCGAAAATCTGGGCGCCGCAATAGGACTGGTAGGTGGAGATCCCCATCTTTGACATGACCTTCAGTATGCCCTTGTCGACGGCCCTGATGTAGCGCCGCTGCACCTCCTCCTCGGGCAGGTTCTCGGGCAGCGATTGGCGCAGGGCAGCCAGCGTATCGAAGGCCAAATAGGGGTTGATGGCTTCGGCGCCATAGCCGGCCAGAAGGCAGAAATCGTGAATTCGCCGGGCCTCTCCGGTTTCCACCACCAGGCCGACCTTGGTACGCATGCCCCGTCGGATCAGGTGGTGGTGAACGCCAGCCGTGGCCAGCAACGAGGGGATGGCGACGTTGTCGGCATCGATGCTGCGGTCCGATAGGACGAGGATGTTGTGGCCCCGCTCGACCGCCTCCTTGGCCCGCTCGAAGAGCCGCTCCAACGCCGCCTCCATGCCGTCGGCGTCGGCGGCGGCGGGATAGGTCATATCAAGGGTGTAGGTCCGAAAAGCGTTGTCAACGTGGTTCTCGATGCGACGGATGCGCTCGACGTCCATGTTGGTGAGGATAGGCTGTCGCACCTCAAGGCGCCTCTTGGTGCCGGCGTCATCGGGGTCGAGCAGATTGGGCCGCGGCCCGATCAGCGACACCAGTGACATCACCAGTTCCTCCCGGATGGGGTCGATGGGTGGATTGGTGACCTGGGCGAAACACTGTTTGAAATAGTTGAAGAGGTTCTTGGTGCGATCCGACAGCACCGCCAGCGGTGTGTCGATGCCCATCGAGCCGATCGGATCCTGGCCTGTCATGGCCATAGGCGTGAGGAAGAACTTGATATCCTCCTGGGTGTAGCCGAAGGCCTGCTGGCGATCGAGCAGGGTCTGAGGATCGGGCGGCATGGGCCCGACCTCACTGGGCAGATCCTCGATGTGGATCTGGGTGACGTCCAACCACTGCTGGTAGGGCTTCGCTTGAGCCAAGCTGGACTTGACCTCGGCGTCGTCAATGATGCGGCCCTCTTCGAGGTCGATGAGGAACATCTTGCCCGGCTGAAGGCGCCACTTCTTGACGATCTTTTCCTCCGGAATCGGCAGTACGCCGACCTCCGAGCCCATGATCACCCGGTCGTCGTCGGTAACCACGTAACGCGCCGGGCGCAGGCCGTTTCGATCCAAGGTGGCACCGATCTGGCGGCCGTCGGTGAAGGCGATGGCGGCGGGGCCGTCCCAGGGTTCCATCAACGCCGCGTGGTATTCGTAGAAGGCGCGGCGGTCGTCATCCATCAGCGAGTTGTCGTTCCAGGCCTCGGGGATCATCATCATGACCGCATGCGAAAGCGAATAGCCGCCGGCCACCAACAGCTCCAGCGCGTTGTCGAAGGTCGCCGAATCCGAAACTCCATCGCCGATCAGGGGCCACAGCTTCTCAAGGTCGTCGCCCAGCACCGCCGACTTCATGGAATGGCGCCGCGCCGCCATCCAGTTGATGTTGCCGCGCAAGGTGTTGATCTCGCCGTTGTGGCAAAGGTAGCGGAAGGGTTGGGCCAGCTTCCATGACGGGAAAGTGTTGGTCGAGAAGCGCTGGTGCACCAGGGCCAGCGCCGATTCGATTCGCTCGTCCAGCAGGTCGCGGTAGTAGGCCGCAAGATTGGGGGCCAGCACCATGGCCTTGTAGCAGATCGTGCGCGACGACAATGAAGAGACGTAAAAGGCGTCCCTGTCCTCGTTGCCGCCGTCCCAAAGCACACGATGGGCCTGCTTGCGAATGACGAAGAGCTTGCGTTCGAAAGCGTTCTGGTCTGGCGTCTCGGGGCCGCGGCCGATGAAAATCTGGCGAATCGCCGGCTCATTGGGCTTGACGCTCTCGCCCAGGCAGGAATTGTCAGTCGGCACCTCGCGCCAGCCCAGCAGCACCAGGCCTTCCTTGACCGTGACGCTTTCCAAGGCCGCCATGCCGGCTTTGAGGCCAACCGGCTTTCGGGGCAGGAAGACGTTGCCAGCAGCGTATTCGCTCGGCGGTGGCAACTCGATACCCAGCGCTCCGGCCTCCTCGCGCAGCAGCCGATCGGGAGTTTGAATCAGAATGCCGGCGCCGTCTCCGGCCAGGGGGTCGGCACCGACGGCACCCCGGTGGTCGAGATTGACCAGGATCTCGAGTCCCTGGCGAACGATTTCGTGGCTCTTGCGATTCTTGATGTCGGCTACGAAGCCGACGCCGCAGCTATCATGTTCATTTTCGCTGTTGTACATGCCGGGCTGTCCAGGCTGGCCAGCCACCGTCGCGTCTGCTTCTTGCCGCACGTTTCTTTTCATCGCATTTACTTCTGCAACACATTCCGACAGATGACTTAACCCAGTCCGCAAGCAACTGAGTCCCCCGGGGGCCCGGTCCTTAACAGCCGAGCACCGCCAACCCAACCCTCTCTCATGAGAGCCTGCCGTGAGCCAGTGCTGCAGGAGGGGTCGTGAGATCGACCGACCGGATCTCGTGTCCCAAGTTTACAGGAGCGCCCATCAGAACGCCACTTCGCCTGCTGTAGCCTCTAGCGTCCATTGATCACGCCGCAGTGCAGCTTTGGCACGAGAATATAACTAGGGCAGTCACTGCGGCTAGGAGGGTGCGCATTCGTTCAATCTATCGATTTCTTGCGTTTTTGTGCGCTCGACGGATTGCCTTGGCATATTCTGGCCCCATACTTCGTCGACGGTATTCCTGTGGCAGTGCGTCGTCGATCGCTACAGCAAAGCCCAAGAAGAGAGAGCCGGCTCTGCCTTCCGGATTTTCGCGACTGCGGTTTCTGCATCAAAGCTCGTAAGTCCCGCCAAACGAGATGTAGAGCTCAATAATCCTGCACACATGTTCTGGCCAACAGTCGTTAGTGCGCCCGTTGCCAGGGTAAGGTGTCCAATAAGATAGCCCGCCCTGGTCGGCCACGGTCGCAGACTTGGAGGGCCTTTCTCGCCAACCACGCGAACGGTCTCGCATCGATCGATTTGTTCGTCGTCCCTACCGCACAGTGCGCTCGTGTAGAAACCGCCGGCGCCGGAGAGTAGGACACTGGGAAAACGGAGTCCGGCTTCAACCACGTGGGGACGCGGCCGTATCGAGCCTTCCCTCGGCGCTGTCCTAAGTAGACGCGAAGTGTCCTAAATCCGATGAGCGAAGGTCCTTACCGATGTTCCCCGCTCGGAGCTCATCTTTGCCATCGCATCAAACGCCAAAATCTCTAGCCCCCTATCAATCGTCCGTGAGAATTTCTCGCGCGCCTCGTCTTCTGTTTGCGCGGTCACACCTTGTCTCAGTCCAGCACTGGCCGGGACAAGCGCTGCCACTTCTTGGCTACGGCCTGGCGCTCTACCTTCTTCCGTCAAGAGATATGCCTGAACTGATCCTGGTAGCTAGTTTCGCAGTTTGGGGCGCGGCAATGGTCTTGCTTCTGAGGCGCCGATAGCGTGTCGCCAACAGGTTCAGTATGTCCAACCCAATTTCGGCTTCATCTTCTTCGTTGCGGATTATCTTCGCGATTGTAAGTTGCGAATTAGCCTCGCGTTGTTCAGCGTGGGAAGTGCCGGACCTTCGAGGCAAAGGTCATTAATGGAAGATGGCCAATACCCCCATCGGGCGCGGTGTCATTTGATTCTGGGGAATTCTACTTTTCGAGGCGGGACCCCTTTTCGATCCCCCGCCCCGGTCTACCAGCGATCAGGCACTTGCACGCCCAGCGCGGCTAGCGCTGTTCGGATGCGTCGCTCTCGTTCGTCGTCGCCGCGGTTCTCGACCGCGATGTTTCCGCTCACGTTCACGTCCACCTTGTCGTCGTTGCCCACCCGGTCCACGCAGTCGTTCGAAGCGTCGCCCGCGATCTCCAACCTCATCGGCCCAGCCATCCATCGCCGCGGAGGGCTGTTCTGGCTCTCAGGAGGGGAGTTCCGGAATCTCCCATACCTCTCCCAAGCGTAAGGCCTCCCTGTATTACTTGCTGGATACCTTTGGGTTCCGGCCTTTTTCTCAAATTCCCTGCGCAAACGCCGCCAGATCGGCGTTGAACCGGTCGGCACGCTCCCAGAACGCGCAGTGGCCGGTGTCGTCGTACAGAATTAGCTCGCCGCGGTCGTGGCTGATCCCTTGAATCGTGTAT
>PVBE011269059.1_pt1 | contig 13631 bp, 7 predicted proteins | sample 1631181 | NCBI WGS metagenome assembly PVBE01 (sample SAMN08397723, study PRJNA350692) | Marine metagenome, whole genome shotgun sequencing project. | isolation source: water | place: Pacific Ocean | collected 2012-04 | reverse complement strand
TGCAAGATCGGCGTTGGTCGGGTCCGGTAGGTGAACCCATGGCGACTGTGTCACAGCAACTCCGTTCCGTATTCTGGTTCTAGACGACCGATGGGGACCTTGGCCCCTCGTCGGATTCGTGGTTGGACGATGCAGGAGGGGAAGTGTCACCTGTGAATCCGGCCAGCATGGTGGGCTTAGCGGGAGGGGAGAGCAGGAGTCGGAACCTTGCAAACACGAGGTCGCGGCCGGGGCTCACAGCGCTGGGGACAATGAGTGCCGCCGCATCGGATTCCTCTGGATGTGAACTGTCCAGGTTGTCGACCCTCAGAGGGAGTGCATCAGGTGTCGTGCTGAACACGTCAGGAAGGAACTTCGGCACTTCGGCGAGGGGCTCTTCGAGGCCCCGGAGGAACTTCTCTGGGGACAGCCCGCTCAACGCTCGGCCAGGTCCAGTGACGGAAACTGGTGAAAGGAGTTCGTCCAGGGACTGGTCGGCAAGCCATTCAACAATGTTGTCCGTGAGGACCGCAACGACAACTTCATCGAATTGCCCTCCCGTCAAGCGAATCCGAAAGTCCTCCCTTTCAGCGAAGATTGGTTTGTTGCTCCCTGGAACACGAGACCGGACTGATCCGGCTGGACTGTTGTCCGATTCCGGTTCAGGGACCTCTCCATCTGCGTAGAGAACGGCAGTGGCGTAGTCGTCTTCCCACCGCTGCTTCATCTCGAGGAACACGGTGGTCAGCCAACCCCGCTTGAAGGTCGTACGGCGAGCATTGTTCTGAGCTTTTCCAAGTTGATGGCTGGTGGGATTGGCTGTCCCGTGCACGTAGGACTGTGGTCGCATGATGTCATCGGACGTCAGTTCGCCTTCGCTGTTGACGTCGGGTCGGCCGTATGGTTGGTGCACGACTCTCCGGATCACCGCCTGCCAGTCCTGGAACTGGTCGCGAGCATTCACCAGGCGGGCGAATTCACCCGAGTAATGGGAGACCTTGAGAAGAGCTTCGCGACGTGTCCTCGCCCCGGCATCCTGTCGGGTCTGCACGCGGGCGAGTTCTCGGGTGAAACGTATTCCCTGCGTGATCAGAGCGGTACACATACCGACGAACGCTGCGACGAGCCAGAGGAATGGAATGAAGACGAGAAAGATGTTCGCGATCGTTGCGATGCCGGCGACAACAGATGCTGCTCCGGATCGAATGGTGCCAAGCCGAAGCTTCGCTCTCACCTTCTCCACTTCTTCGGTTGACCGGTCGGGTGCTTCCCGCTCCGCCATGCCGGTTGCCAGGCCATGTCGGGCATTGTCGGTTGCCTCGGCCAAGTGGGTGCCTATCTGCCATAGCAGGGAGTGCTGGCGAGCAACTAGCCAGCGCTGCCACCGGTCCTGTAGTGACAGGAGAACGCCCTCCGCCGGGTTCTCGTCGGGGAGGAGGAGGCCGGACTTCTTCGCACAGATGTGGCCGACATGGACGAGACGATCTGTTGGCTCGTGTATGTAGCAGACGCCGTGGTGAAAGGACGGGGTGCCGCAGTGGTCGCATCGATTCTCTTTGTGCCATGGTCCGTCGATCGACTCATGTTCGCGAAGTGCCTCTTGGTGCACGACTTGGGGGATCTTGTACTCCTCAGGGATTTCCGGTAGCGGTCCCTGGTAGAAGGCGGTCACCGGGCGGTAGGCAGATGGGTCGAAGTCCGGGTGGTCGGGCCGGTGGACCTCCGGCCTGGCGTCGTGCTCCTCGGCACTTGGCGTTGACGGAGCAGTTGGGGGAATCGCTGCGGGGGGTGGATTCGATTCGGCTGTCTGGTCCCAGTCCGAGATGTCGGCGAGTGCGCGGGCCACGGCACGGGCATTGTCAACGTCCATGGGGCCGATGTGCTCGAGACCGGCGTCAAGTTCGAGAAGCCCAAACTCTAGGGGAGACAGGCTGAAGTCGGCTTCATCCGGGGCCGGTCCGATGGCCGTCGGATCGAGGTACAGCAGTCGCTGGGTGTCGAACTTCGGTATCTCTAGTCCTTCAGGGAGGTCACCACCATCGACCAGTCCGAAGCAAGCCTGTCGGATAAGCGTCCATGGACGGGGGTCGGGAATGGCGGAAGGTCCCGTCTCGGGCATCCCCACTTCCTGCAGGTGTTCCAGCAGGCTGTCGGTGTCGTCGCGGGTGAGGCCGGGGCGAAACTTCATGACCACTGAGGACTGGTCGCCGAAGGTCAACCCCTGGGCTGCCTCCGCGACTCCCTCACCGATCTTGGTCACTCCTATATCGATGAGGTTGAGGGGGACTTTGCGGGCGGCGTCCACGAAGTTGCGGATGAAGAGTCGAAGTCCGGCCAGAATGCTGATCTGGGCCGGTGCTTTGGCATGAGGAGACGTGAAAGGACGGGGCGTGAATCCGACCTCAACCGAGAGCCTCCTGGCCCACTCCGACCTTATGGGGGATCGAGCCATGATGGCCTGGACGTCTGGCGGCACGATCCATGGCCCGCTGTCCGGGAACGCTCTGGCAAGGACGTCGTCGATGAACCTCCCGGCATTGACCAGTCGGAGTTGAGCGCGGACAATCCGGGCCGGGAGAACACGGCCCACCGGATTGTCTCTCAGATTGAGCAGCGACTCCTCCTGCCAACGGAATCCGCCAGCCGCCAGAAGGGCGGTGAGGAGACAGGTTGTCGGACGGTCGCGGGCGCGAATGGGTAGTACTGCAACGTCGGCATCCGCAATGAGGATCGGGTCGTGGAGGAGGTGCAGTTGCCAGTTCGGATCGAACAGGTCGGCTCCGTAGGAGCCATTCGGTTCTGCGATGCCGACCGTGAATGCCTGGAACTCGACGTTGCTCAGAAACAGCGAGTGGAGTGTGTCGAGAAGGAGCGCCTCTGCTTCAAACCAGGCAGTTGAGAACGAACTGAGGTTGTCCGATCTCACCGACACGAGGGTCACGGGATCCCAGCGCTCGAGGGTCGCCACCTCCTCGAGAGTTGCCAGCGTCGTAAGCCTCGAACGCGTCCAACACACCGAAGCATCGAGCTCTTCTCCGGCGCTCCCCAGGTCGACGAACGCCGTTGCATCCATCAGGTCCGCTTTGGCCCACTGCGCGAAGGTTTCGCCTAGACCACGATCACCGGCAACGATCGTGAGGTGATGACTCAAACGACTCCTCCGCCGGTGCGTGTGACGAGGGCGTTGAGAACTTCGCCATAGGCGTTCTTCAGGTCATCGAACAACTCCCGACTGATTGTGTCCTCGGGTTTGACCTCACCGAATCTGTCGCGGGTTTCCATCCCGGTGAAGGGTTGTGCCTGGAGGGTCTCATATCGCGCGATGTTCTGACTGATGTACTGCTGCAACTTCGCGCTGCGCTCCTCCTCGGTGTCCGCCTTGGCCCTTTCGTGACGCTCGAGATCCATCGGGGGGTGTGAGGCCGTGCCGGTTCGTAGGAAGATCTCTGCCTCCTCGGCCAGTACGTAGATCTGGCCGGTGCTCTCACCGAGGTCGTACAGCCGCTGGTAGGCCGCGAAGGCGCTCAACTGTTGTTGGGCAACCTTCGCGAAGCAGAGTCCGAATGCCTCCAGAAGCGCGGGAAGGATGTTGTCGGAACTGACGTTGGTCAGGAGCGGGAACGGGAACTCGAGCGGGCCGGAGGTTCCGGTGAGCCTCACCTTCTGCGAAGGGTCGGCGGTGATGTAGCCGAGCATCCTGGCGACAGCAAAACCCCGGATCATGGAGAGCCGCGTCTCGTCGGGAAGGGGAATGAAGTCCTGAAGGACCTTCGTCCGCCTCCACAGCCAGAACGCGCCACGAAGTTGGGCAGAGTCCAAGCCGATGTCGTTGATCGCGGTTGACACCGGCTGTACGAACGAACTGACGACCATCGGATGCACCGGAAATTCGATGAACGACGAAATGAGAACAGACGGAGCCTCGGTATCAGTGAAGTAGGCACCGTCACCCATGACTTCCGAGACGAGTTCCCGGCCGGGGTGACCCGACGGGAACGGGAACCCCTGCATGATGGGCAGAATCTTGAGTTGGGGATGCACGTCGTGGACCTGTGCGTTGAGCGCCAGATCGACTTCGATCAACGGCTGCGCCTGGTTGCGGGCCTCGTCGAGCTTCCTCCTGAATGTCCGAAGCCGTTCCTTGTGGTCCTGGATGGGGTCACGGTTGGCGTCACTTGTGTCGAGGTATTGACTGAGCTGTTCCGAGAAGTGCTGCTGCATCGGGCTCGCCGGTCTAGTCATCCACGACGCAATCCGATCGAAGAGCTCTTCGTGTTCGCTGACCACGGAGATCTTCGGCGTCTCACCGGGAGACCATTCTGGGCTTCCACCGTCGCGTCTTCTGCTGTCCCACACCAGTGGCGCTACCTCAGCGAGCTTGTCGGTCTGGAAATTGCCGACATTGATGAGATAGCGGGTGGCGTCGATCGGATCGGTTGGCTGATAATCGAATCCCTGCGAGAGCTCCATTGCGTCGCTGGCGATCCGATCCAGCGTCTCTTCCCATGTATCGGGCTCTTCGAGATAGAACTCCAAGGGCGACGGGAGGAATCCTTCCTTGACGCCTCTCTGATATTCGGGCCAACTGGCTGTCATTGCCTGCTGGCCGTCGATCGTGTTCACATACTCATGGATCTGCCCATGAGCTTGAGTGAGGTGCATGGCTAGGGAGCTGAGAACCTCGGTGGAAAGAGCCTCGGTTGCGGTCGCGACGAGTTCACGACGGGTTGCCCTCCATCGATGCAGAACGGACTTGGCAAACGAGTCCAGGGCCGACTGCACGGGCGAGGCTGCGAAGCCCAGATCGCCTGTTGTCCCGGCATTGCGGAGGATGCTCTTGGCTTCTTCTGCCAAGCCTGTTGACTTCGTCGTGTCTTCACCGGCTGACTGGTGGAGTTCGGCGGCGGCTTGCGAGATCTCGTTTACCGTTTCCCTGACAAGATCAGCGGCAAACTTGAGTCCGAACCGGCCGACGTAGTCCGACGAGGCCCGGAGGATCCTCTCGTAGACCTCTGAACTCCAGGTGGCTGCAATCTGGTCGAACCCGGAATGTGAGCGGTGGTCGGAATTCTTTGCCACCTGCCCCTTTTGCGAAAGCAACTTTTTGTACCAACCGTTGGGGCTATCCGTCTGCGCACTGAACAAACTCCCCATCTCGTCCTTGATCAACTTCAATTCCTCGCGGCCGAGTTGAGTCGAAGCGAATTGATCGCTGATCTGATTCGCGTCAGGCCCGCGTTCAGCAAGCCCACAGGCCTTCAGGAAGTCCGCGCGGTACTTCGAGAGCAGGGATTCGAGGATCGTCGCATCGGTCATGGACTTGGCGTCTTTTCCCAGTTCCTTGGTCTTTTTCTTGTTGTGACCGTTGTAGAGGTTCTCCAACAACTCGCGCATAAGCAGCTTCGAGGTGTACTCCCGGAACCGGTCCCGCCCGATGGACACGGTTGCCGATCCGAAGGAAGAGATGACTCCCCGCTGACGTACCTCGTCGAACGGATAGCCACCGATGTTTGCCTGAGAGTTCATCGTCCAGTTGACGGTGATGAAGTTGTAGACGCTGTCCTGCACGCCGGATGAGTAGACCCATGAGGCCATTGCTTCGCCTACGGCGCGATAGACGCTCTGTGAGGTCTTCAGGTCGCTGCCACCGAGGTTCTTTCGGCCGATGATGAAGGTCGCGTGAGGCCCGCGGTTGTCGACCAGATGGGTGTTCGGGATCAGGTTGTTGTGGCTGATCTCGTCGTCCCAGTAGGCGGACATCAACTCGCAAATCATGGCGAGTCCGTTGGCCGACATGGCTTTGGTGGCGCCGAAGTTGAAGATGTCCGGGGTGAAGATGGCGGCGATGGGAAATGCGCCGCGACTGTCGGTCCGACGAACCAGGTCGATGACGTCGAGGAGGATGCCGGCGCCGGTTCCGCCGGCCATGGAACCGAGGACGACCACAAGCGGATCCGGCGTCGGAGTGCCTGGAGGCACCGGAATGCCGAGATGCTCCGAAACCTGCTCGAGTTCGGGTCCACCGGATCGACATGCCCCAAAGGCCTCTTCGAGCCTTGGACGGACCACGGTTGCCAGGCTCACGACACCGGCTGCGCGGCCCACCGCCCTCATCTGGCCGGCACCAGACTTGAGCGGGACGGTCACATGTTCCGGCAGGGGTCGCCACCCGATGAGTTCCTGGTACCCCAGCTTCTCATGGGCAGGGTGCTGTGCGAGGAGCGCGTTGGTGAGATCGGTGAACGTGTTAAAAGCGAGGGAGACGCTCAGGTAGTCAGATGCGGGCAATAGCGGGATCTCGCCCGGTGCTTCCTGGATGTTGAGCGTGTCGAGGCCGATGAACTGCCAGGCGTTGGGAATGCCGCCCCCCCAATTGCTGTGTTCCAGTTGGCGCCGGACGGCGTCACGGATATAGCGGACCGCCTTCTGTCCGGATCCGCCACAGCCGATCATGATCACTGGTCGAAGCATTTGTGTTTCTCCTTGTATGGCGCGTGAATGGCTACGTTAGGCGAGCGGATCGTCGGGATCGGAAAGCCAGTCGTCTTCAGTGGACGGTTCAGTAGGTGACGGGGCTGTCGTCTGCGTCGATGCAAAGGGGTCGTCGGGGTCGGGCAGTTCGGTCGACCACTCGTCTTCGGTCATTCCATCAGTGTCACTGATTGAATCGCTCTTGTCATCCGGAGGAGCATCATCTGGTGCTGCATGGTCGGCGAGTCGCGGCATCTCGCGTTGGGTCACCTCGTAGATCAGGTCGCTGATCTCATCCAACTGGTCTTCTGCCGTGGCCCCATAGTCGTGGAATGGGCGGAAGATCACGAGGAGATGTCCGACCACGGTTTCGCCGGCACCAAGCGCCTGCGGTGAGTCCTCGGGGAGCCTGAGTACCCAACTGCGTAGGAATTGGGACCCGACGAGCCCTGTACCCAACCGGTCATCGGGTGACAGGTCCATGCCCTCGGGCGCCATGCAGTGTTCAGAAACGGAGGAGGCCCGGATGACTGCACGCTGTCTCCGGACAAAGGGGCTTCCTTGTGGTTCACCGAGGAAGGTCCGCATCCAACTGATCTCGAATGTGATTCCGTCGACTTCCGCAGATGAGGCGCGACCCTCGAGTTCGGCCGCGAACATCGCTGACGCCGGATTAACGGCCAGTCGACCGCCTCCCTCGGCGCTGATGTTGCCATCTCCGTCCACCTCTACCCGGAGTGTGGACCAACGGCTGTTGACCTGGACTCCATCCCACCTTGCGAGCCTGGTCGTGAAGAAGGCTCGGAGGAGTACTTGGACGGCCACGAACAGTGCGAGCAGCTTGAGCAGGGTGGTGATGAAACTCACCGCGCTGAGGGGTCGAGTCATCTTGAATGGTTTGACCGGCACTGAGTCCCGGATGGTGAGGCCGGATTCCTTTGTCCGGTCTCCCGACAGCACGAGGTCGACGTCGAGTTCGATCGTCCGGTTCGCTGTGAACGAGGCATCCAGATCCACGGTGCAGGCCACGCTCTGCTTGTTTGGGACCTCACACGAGTTCGGTTCGACGAGCGTGATGGATCCCGGAAGATCGTCAGGCAGGCCGCTGATCGAGCGGATATCCACCATTCCGGTGCCGTCATTCGGGCCGATGGCCTCGACAGTCAGTGTGGAATGCTCTTTGTTGTCGAAGTCGGTGGCGGTAACGGCCAGGACCGTTGGGAAACCCTCGCCTGCCCGCACGGCGAACTGCAGGGTCGAAGCCTCGAAGCCGGGGCGGCTTTCTCCACCGATAATGACGCCCGGGGTGACTCTCACGGGAAGGAGCAGGAGGTCGCTGTCGGCCACAGCGTCGAACACGTCATCGAAGAAGCCAGATGGGATCACATACGGACCGCCATAGGGGTGCGACTGCGAACGCTCGATTGGCACTTCGGCCATCGCGAAGGAGTAGCGGAGGGTGATCTTAGCGTCTTCATCAGCGAGGGGCCGGTCCCCGACGAAGAGAAGCACCTCGAGATCCGCGTAGCTCTGGCGGTCCTCGCGATCGATTTCCCGCTGGCCGGCCCTCCGGACTTCCAGTGGATCGTGAAGCCAGACGTGGATCGTGCTGGCCTCGTAGACGGGTTGAGGTTCCGGGTCACCGCCGGAATCGAGCATGACTTCTGGTGTGACGGCGATAGTAAGTCGAAGGAGGTCGCTGCCCGGTCCGGCCAAGAGCGCATCGCGGAGGAATTTCGGCGGGATCACGGGGGCTTCGCCACTCTGGAAGGTTGCAGAGGACGTGATCGGTCTGCCGTTGGCATCCGATGAGAAGCGGAGAGTGAGCTGGCTGCCCGCCGGTGGCTCGAATGGTCGGTTTCCCAGGAAGAGTTCAAGACCGACGTCGTCGAAGCTTTCGGAAACGTTGCGGTCGAGCCGGCTCCCCTCCCGGAGTTCCACGACCAGAGCGTCCTGCAGCCAGATCGAGACCTCGCTCGGCGGGAACTCCAGTGGCGGGAATCCGGGGTCGGCGACCAGGGAGGGGGTCACGTCGAACGCGATACTGAGAGCGCCATCCTCCGCTTCGGCAGCCAGCAGGTCCTGGATGAATCCGGATGGCACGGTGCACGGCTCACCGGCTGCAAACTCCACCGGTGGCGTGACCGGCGCGGGGTCGCCAGACTTGCCGTTGAATTCCAGGATGACGGGATACCGACTGTTGGCGAAGCACCCCACCGGCTGGCCGTCTGTTTCCAGCACGAGGTTGACGCTCTCGAACGTGGCGGGGTCGGTCCGGTCGAGATTGCTCTCCCCAGCGAGGTCTGCGACCAGCGTGTTCTCCAGTTTGAGCGACACTGAACTCGGTGGGAACTCGAGGAGTGGTACTGCGCTGTCGGCTACGACCTGCAGGGATGGGGTTATCTGGAAATCGATACGGGAGGTGTCCTTCGCTGGGCCTGAGGAGAGCAGGCCGAGGAGGAATCCGGACGGGACGCTGCACTGCTCACCGGGCTTGAACACGCTCGTTGCGGTGACTGGGGGCAGGTCGCCTACCTTCCCCGTGAACTCCAGGCGGATGGGGTAGTCGTTGTCATTGCAACGCAATGTCTGGTTGCCAACGGTGAGTTCCAGACGGACGTCGCCAAATGTGCCGGGGTTCGCCCTATCGAGGGTCTCCTGGTCCAGCCCGACCTCGAGCACCCCCTCGAAGAATTCGAGATTGGCCTGGGCCTCTGAGGACCCCTGGCCCTCGAACAGGAGCCGCCACACACCATTCCAGATCCCCTCGGCCTCAGCGGACTGCCCCGTCAACATCCTCCAACTGGGAGCCGGGGATTCTCCGACCACGCCGGGAACGCCGCTGAGTGGCCCATCGGGATAGGTGATGTCGACCGGAGTGGTCTCTGGACCCGGGGGGTCGAGGGCAACGGTCAGGCCTTGGGCTACGTGCTTGGGGGGCACTTTGAAGTAGGCGGTGAACCGATCAACCCAGGGCCCGAGCTCAAACTCGACGGTGCAGATCTCAGCCTCAGGAGTGCACGGAAGCGCAGGTGCCGACACCTCGACGGTCTCGAAGAGGCTGTCGCCGAGTATTTCTCCGAACTTCTCAATCAACTCGTCGGGATCGGTGGTCTCGTAGAGGTCGCCGGTTCCCGGTTGGGTGCCGCACCGGCCATCCTCGAGGGTGAGGTCTGGGTTTCGGGGAGACACCCGGTTGCCACCTGCGATTGCCTCGACGAGCGCCATGTCGGGCGGGTTGGTTGTCGCTGACTTGTTGGACAGTCCGATGGCGATGACGGTGATGTCGTTCTCGCGCAACTGGTCGACGGGACCGCCGGCTAGGCAGAGTTCATCTCTGATCTTGTTGATCTCGGCGATGGTCAAACCACCGTCCTCGGTGTCGAATTCACCGTCGGTGAACCAGACCAGCGCTTTGCACCCCTCCCGATTCTTCAGAACGTCGGAGGCACCTTGGATCGCCTTGATGTAATTGGTCCAACGTCCCTTGTTCCTTGTCCTGAACTCTTCAGCATCCGACTTGAGGCCGGCCAATGTCGAGTCGCTGCCGAGAGCGAGAGGTGACCATGCGTTGTCGTGGTCGTCGTAGTCCTGTGCGAACCCGTGTATGGCGACCTCAATGTTGATTCCCTTGTCGCTGAACCTGTTGACGAGTTCTTGCAGGGCGTCCAGAGCCTTGACGGTTCCGTCGACTCGCTTGTTCTCCCGGTCATGTGTTTCCAGGCTTCCGGATTCGTCCAGAAGGAAAAGGACGCTGAAGTTCGGTGTCGCCTCACCCAGGCCGCACTTGTCAAGGCTCGCGACGACTTGGTAGTCGGAATTGTCTGTGGTTTGGGCCGAAGCGCTGTTGGCGAGAACGAGTAACGTGCCCGAGAGGGCCAGTGCCAGCGCAGCCCTGATCGTCGACATCGATCGCCGTCTGGTCACTTGGCGGCTTCTTGGGCCAGTCGCACGATGTGGACCAGGCAGATGAGAAACGAGGCGATGCGAACCCACCTCGCCCACTGTTCGATGTGGGCCCCTCGGACAAAGTTCGGGTTGCTCTGTCGCTCACGGTCGTCAAGGATCGCCAGCATGCAGATGACCGATGCACCGACACCGGCGATGTAGCCCGGCCAGAGTTGGCCGAGTGGGATGAACAGAACTGAGAGCGAGCAGATGCCTGTGGCCACCCAGGCCATCCAGGCCCGGGAATGCACTAATTCTGAAGCGGCAGAGGTGCTGCGGTCCGGGCCGGGATCCCCCCATTCGTCGCCGTCTACGACGGTGTTTCCCCAACTGTCATCGCCCACAACCGAAAGCCCTCCATGTCCCGCCGTATCGGCTCAGTAGGAATTAGGCAATTGACAGAATACGCGCCGCCTACGACCCAAAGATTGTCTCAGATTGTCGACGATTTGACAAATGTGGACGAGCGTGCGCAATAGTGGGCTGATTAGAAGAGCGGTCGGCTTCCTGGGTCAGTGATTGCTCCGACGGGTGTACCGTCGGCCACGAGAGCCGTTCCTGCAAGCACAAACAGGCCGTACAACTGAGTGAGGAGTACTTCCATGCCGACCTTCGACCTGCGGCCTGCCGACTACGGCAAGCGGGCAGTGGCCTACATCATCGACGTGCTCTACGTCTGGGTACCCGCAACCGCAGGTGTGATCGTCGCCGTCGTGATGGTGTTCCCAAGTCAGACACGCGGCATCGGGGTGCTCCTCATCGTGGTGTCCGGTGGGTGGTTTCTGTTGGCTGGGATCTGGAACGACATCGTCCGCCAGGGCACCACCGGTTCCACCTGGGGAAAGGAGCGCCAATCACTGGCCCTGGTCGACGCCTCGACTGGTGAGACCGTAGGAATCGGCAAGGCATTGGTCCGCATTCTGGCATTCTGGTTGTTCAACACTCTGACCGCCGGGATCTTCCTGATCGCTGATCTGCTCATGCCGGCGTTCAGCAAGCGCAATCAGCGAATTGTCGACATGCTTCTGAACACCCTGGTGGTCGATACCGGCCCGGTGTCAACTACGCCGGACACATTTCGAGTGGGGTCGGTGTCTGCTTCCAGTCCCATCAGCGAATTTGACGACGATCCCTTTTCGTGATGTTCAAGCACCAACAATCCCTACTGGGGACGGCGAAGAAGGCCTACGAGGCCACTGGCATAATCCTCGATGGGTTGGGGAATTTCTGTGGAGGAGAACGATCGCGGCGAAAGCGGGAGGCCAGACTGGTCGATGTTCCTGTGGCATCAAAGCGGCGCTGGTGGGACCGCTTCTGGCCGTTCGGTGAAGATGACCCGACGTGGCGCGACTACGAGGAGGCTGCGGCCAAGTTCCTGGTCCAATTGGGTTATTCCGGGATTCGAGCAGCTGCTCCCGGCGCGGACGGGGGGGTTGATGTCTGGGTCACCGGAACGTTGGTTGGCCAGGTGAAGGCACAGCAGACGAAGGTTGGGAGTCCGCCACTCCAACAGCTCCACGGGATCGCATGCAAGGAGAACGTGCAGGGCTTGTTCTTCTCCAAGTCGGGATATTCGAAGCCAGCGATCCAGTGGGCGAACTCCGTGGAGATGCCGCTGTTCAACGTCTCCTACCGCGGCGACCATTTCGAGGTCGAGCCGGTCAACCGTTCGGCGAAGCAATTCGGTGCTGTTGGCGCCTAGCGACTCCGAACCAAGTCGGTTGGCTGCTGCAGCCAGACCTGCGGCGGTCAGCTGTTTGAGCGGTCCACTCGGTCAAGTAGGAGGATCACGTAACTGTTGGGTCTGATCAGGCCCAGGGTGTCGCCTTCGTCATCGCTGCTTGAACTGCCACCAGTTGGAACACCGACGAACTCACCGGTAAGGGCGCTGAATGCAGCCCCTCCACTCACACCGGGGCCCATCTTTGCCGACGTCTTGTAGAACTCACCGGTCCAGCCATCTCCAGCGCCGGTCCACCAGCCCGACTGCTCGCCGGGGGTGATCGTGATCTTGATGCCTCCCATGCCGGGAAACCCCAGCACCTTGATCTCCTCGCCGACTTCGAGTTCCCGATCGCCGATCGGAATCGGAGCACGGTCTTCGGCTTTGGTGGGGTTTCCCCATTGGTCAAGAAGCCTGAGCAGGGCGAGGTCGTGCTCGATGTCGATGCCGCCCTCCGCGACCTGAGCGAAGGCGAGCCATTCTGGATCCGAGTCCGGGGACTCGGCAGCCCAGACCTCCAGGTCGCATGGCTGGCCGGATTCCCTCAGGGCCACGTGGGCGTTGGTGAGCACGTGGCCACCGTCGAGGACGATCGTGCCCGAACCACCCCATCCGCAATCGGGAGCCATCACTGAGACCACTGACCGGGTCAGTTCGGTCCAGTCCGGTTCCGGGTCGCCTCCGTCTCTGGTCAACAGTGACGCAGCAAAGAGGAAAGAGAGCAGCGTCAGGATTCCTGCGACAAGGCGACGGTGTCTTCTGAACGGTCGTGAACGTGTGCGGCGTGGTGGTTCCAGAGGGGTAGCGGTGAAGGTGTCCTGTCCAGTGTCGGCAAACGGATCGAGGGGATCAGAATCGCTCGCTGGTCCTGACGAGAGTTCGTTCAGCGGATCGTCGCTGAGCGACGGGTCGGCAGCAAAAGGATCTGGCCCCAGAGGGTCGTCCCATTCTCCGGATCCTCCTGTCACCTCACGTCACCAGGCCGAAGAGGCCTTCGAGGCGGTCTGCGAGGTACGGGGACTCCTCCCAGATCGCGTCGTAGAAGCCGGTCAGCCCGTCGATGCCTCCGTGGGCCATGCCGAGAATCATGCCAAAGGCAGCGATGTTCGCAGTCGGGAGGAACGCCCAGGCGAAGGGGAAGCCGACCTGTTGCAGGTCGGTCTGCTGGGCATGGGTTTCGCGCCAGGTCGAAGTCAGGTGGTACGAGACGGTTACACCGAGCACCAGGCTGGCAACTCGTAAGGCATCTCCTTCGAGCGTGAGCATGACGAGGATCACCGGTAACGCCAGTGTGGGGAAGAAATAAGGGGAGATCGCCACCAACCAGTTGCCGCTTCCCTCGAACTCCATGCGTCCTCCGCTGCGGTGCGTTGCGACGAGGCCACGGACGCGGCCGAACGTGAGCGGGGTGAAGAGAATGTGCGTGAATTCGTGCTCGAGGGTCGACCAGAAGGAACCCTCGATCATCGAACGCCGGCGAAGAAGGACCACCCACAGTGCGCCGTATGCG
>PVBE012728903.1_pt1 | contig 13632 bp, 12 predicted proteins | sample 1631181 | NCBI WGS metagenome assembly PVBE01 (sample SAMN08397723, study PRJNA350692) | Marine metagenome, whole genome shotgun sequencing project. | isolation source: water | place: Pacific Ocean | collected 2012-04 | reverse complement strand
TGATATATTATATTTTTCAAGTTTTTTACTATTTCCTAATTTAACAATAAATCGATTTGCTAACTGTTTTAGGATACATCCATCCAATGCTAGTGCAACAGCAGCCGAATTTGTCAAACAAAAATTATTATCAAGAGATGGAACAGGTCAGGGTTCTGATCCTTTTTTACATTTACCAACAGAAAAAGGTTTAAGATGGTTTAAAGAGAATTTCGATTCTTTCAGAGATATAACTCAAGAATTGGATAGACTCGGGCATTATAAAAAATGTTTCAAAAAAGAGAATATTGAGATATTTAATACATTAAAAAATCTAAAGGTGAGTTCATGTTAACAAAAGAGAAGGTCAAAGATCTTTATAAACAGGGGTATAGGGTAGTTGGTAATCATAGCAGTATCAAGGTATGCTTATGGACAAAAAAAGCAATCAGGTGCGAGGACGTCTGCTACAAAAAAACCTTCTACAATATTAACTCACATAGATGCGTCCAGATGACTCCAGCTTTACAATTCTGCTCAAATAGATGTAACTGGTGTTGGCGAGATATCGAGTTTACACAACCAAAATGGGCGGGGCCAGTTGACGAACCATCCGAAATCATCGACAACTGCATAAAAGAACACGTCAAATACATTCAAGGTTTTGGCGGAACCGATAAATCAGACAGAGAAAAATATGCAGAAGCCCAACACCCACTACACTTCGCAATCTCTCTAAGCGGAGAACCAACATTATATCCAAAACTTCCAGAGTTTATCAAAGAACTAAAAAATAGAAAAATCTCATCTTTCCTAGTTACAAACGGAACAAACCCAGAAATGTTAAAACAATTAATCAACCAACAACCAACTCAGTTATACATAACTCTCCCAGCACCTGACGAGCAAACTTACGAACGCATCTGCTCACCCTTAGTAAAAAACCAATGGGAAAAAATATTAGAATCAATAAACCTAATGAACAAATTCAAAAGAAACACTTTACGCTTAACATTAGCAAAAGACGTAAATCTAATTAAGCCAGAAAAGTACGCTGAATTAATAAAACAAGCATCTCCACAATTCATTGAAGCAAAAGCTTATGTCTGGGTAGGACACTCTAAACAAAGGCTAGAAATAACTAATATGCCAATACATAGTGAAATAATCGACTTTGCTAAGAAAATATCTTCATTAACCAACTTTAAAATTGTAGATGACAAGAAGGAAAGTAGGGTGGTATTATTAATGAAAGACAACTTCGAGAGTAGATTCTTAAATTATTAATATCATTGAACATAAAAATCCTCGTTGTAACTATTGATCATTCTTATTTGCCACTTTAAATCACTCATACGGTGTTTCAACTATTAAATTATGATTTTCTACATCCACAACCCACTGGACATGGACCCCCGGAAAGTATATAAATCATTTACATAGTTTCAACTGAGGATAATTCGGTGATTTAAATTGAATACAAATAATCATTATCAAAAAATACACATAAAAGATTTTTTACCTCATAATATTAGGTTAAATTTGGAAAAAGAATTTAGAACTAATCTCTTTAATGAAGCTATCCAAAAAGCAGGAACATCTGCAAAAGATTTAGCAAAAGAGTTAGGATATCAAAAGAATTCAATAAATTGCTGGCGAAGAGGAGCTACTAAACCTACATTCAAAGATTTATTAAAAATCCTCAGTTATCTAAATTTAAATATTGAACAAATATGGAATAATATCATAAGTTTCAATTCACAAGGATACAATGGACATTATGAATTACCTTCTAGTTTTGTTCTAAATGAAAAGTTAGCTTGGTATTTTGGTTATAGAGATGGAGATGGTTCTAAAGCTAATCCAATAATTGCTGCGTGTTCTTCACCTAAAGAAATTGATTTGCTATTAAGATATAAAGAAATAACTGATGAATTAATTAAAACAAGTAATAAATGGTCAATTTATACATATTCTATAAAATCAGCCCTAGTAGATAAAGTTAAGGAGACATTCAATAATGAAAGAATAATCAGTTATTCTAAGCGCCAAAGAAAAGAAGGTTTTGTTATCCTACATATAGGAGGAAGTAAAATAAATGATTTATTCAATAATATTGAAGAAAAGTTAGATTATTTTTTAGGTGGAGCTTCTAAGAAAGTTCAATCAGAATATGCCAAAGGTTTCTTTGATGCTGATGGACATGTAGATATACATGGTACTATTATTTTAAGGCAGAGCATTAAAGGGGTAAGGAGAATTAAAAGGGTACAAATGGTTTTAGATAATCTAAATATAAGATATAAGACTAAAATAAGATCTTCAAAATTTACCCTTATTGTATACTCATTAAAGGATTATAAAGAAAAGATTGGCTTTAACTCTGAAATAAAGAAAAACCAACTATCAAAAATGATAGAGTGTTACAGTACACCCTATAATCCAACAAGTATTGAAAATAGAGTATATTCATTGTGTGATTCCCCTATTACAAAAAGAGAATTAATGATCAAATTAAAAATGAGATATGGGATAATGTCTACAATCTTAAATAGAATGGTAAACAAACATAAATTGAGAGTTGTTTTAAGAAGACCATTTACGGTTGTTAATAATCAACTCAAGATGAATCAAGAGTTATTCTATTAGCAAAAGAAGATGTTAAAGATAGAAAGATGAAGTTTGAATAAACTTATTCATCACCAGGATTAAATACCTTATAGTCAGTACAATTACCCCTAATATCATAAGATGTACCTTCTACCCAAGTATTTTGGTCTCTAAACCCTACAGCATGTCCAGCAACTGGATTAAATGGAATGTTAAGAGAGCGTAAAAAAGGAACCAAAACACGATTAGGAGCACCTTTCACAAGATCACTATCAAACTCAAATCTATGAGAGGGGCTTCTAGATCCAGTATCAATATAGATTGTTACATATGGCCTATTACTAATTGCCTTAAAAATAGCCTCCCATTCATTAAATAGTGAAACAGGAATCATTGCAATTGAGTCTCTCATGAAAACCTTTGTATTCAATGCATCTACTTTATCAGTATGTTCCCCTCCTAATTCTTTGTGTAAATACAAAACAATACCATTAACATTATTTACCCTAATGATATACTGATTGTGCAATGCCTTCGATACAGGTACAGCAAAAGCTACTCCTCCATTTTGGAATTTACTCCAACCAAAACCCATATTTTGAGGATTATTAAAATCCAACCAGATTGCCGATCCTACTCCAACTGGCATTCTTCGAAGGTTAGCCCCCTCATTTCGCATTAATTCATGACCTGAGGAAATACAGCCTCTTTTTACAATTTCGGCTGCACTATCAAAATCTTGATTATGAAAAAGAATATTAGCTCCACGTGGATTTATCTCAAGTTCTTGCTTAAATAATTCGAATACTTTCCTTCTAACTCTTTCAATACGGTTCTTCCTTGCATCATCATACTGCTCATACTCATCTCTTGTGCATAATATCTCTTCTTCAGTGATATAATCAGCATAAGGTGTATGACTTCCACTAATTCGTCCAAACAAATCATTGATTAGATTGTCCATACTTCTCTCATCATAATAAGGCAACTCTCTTCCTGTGATAGAACAAGGAACAGAAAATACTAAAGGACGTTTCAACAACCTAGCAAACTTTTTCTTATAAGCATAAAATTCCCTACCAATCAGATCTATTAGTTGATATAACCTTTCAGAAAGGTGCGTATCTCTATGAGCAGCAGCTTCATCATGACCATGCTCTTCAACAAGATGCTGTTTAAAATAATATCTTCCGTTGGTAATTTGAGTAGTTAATGCAGCTATACACTCATTTTGATTGTTTAGGTTCGCAATAACGTCTCTCTTCAAACCCCAGAGTACCCTAGTATTGGGCTTAGGCTCAGGAATTTGCCTTAAAACCTGCCTTGTATCTAATGAATTAAAATAACTCAACGCAGCAATGTTGTGCTCTCTCATAATAGATAAATATCTTAAATATATTCTACGAAGTTCCCTATTTTCATGGATATCTTCTAACTCATGAATTATCCTCAGTTTTCTATATTCAATTGACGCATCTCTTTTAAACCTCTCTAACATGCCTTGTTCATTCCTATTATACATAGCCTGTTCCTTATCATCTCGTTCTTGTCTACGTTTCCTTATCTTTTCCTCTTCTTCAACTCTTTTTCTCTCCTCTTCTCTCCTACCTTCCTCCTCCGATATCAATGCATGAGAGTCTATAATTAATCTCCCCAATACTTCTCTAACATTACTAACTATATTATCTTGCTCATCAATGCGCGTTATCAAATCTCCTTGAGCAACTGTCTCCCAAGACGTATGTCTCTCTAGTTCATCAAGCTCCCTCATTAACAATTCTTTTAATTGCCTAATTTCTTCAACTATCTGAGCAGTATGATAATTTATCATCGAGACAATGCCGTCATTTCCACCCACAACCATCTCATGAGCAACAACACCTTTCTCAGCTGTAACTCCTTCACTCATCTCTTCATTGAAAACCTCCCTATCAGAATAATTAGGAGTTTGAAAAACCTCTCTAACAATAAGAGAAGAATCCTCTAAACTTTCATTTAATCCTGTTAAAAAATGAATTTGAGAGTGAATTATACGTGGCAAATCATGTTTAAGCACATGGTCAGCTCTTTCCCACTTTTTATTCCACAATCGTTTTATATCCACTACTAATTTACGCTTTTCTCTTTGATGACTAGAAAATCTCTTAAAACTCTTTGTCTCAGATTTAACATCTGATTCGTACTCTTTAAGACGTCTTTCTATCTCCTCTCTTTCTGACCTTGACCTAGCCCTATTTTTACGCCAGTCAATAATAGATCTCCCTACCCTCTTTTTTGTGCGCCTTACAATATTACAACACCACTTCCACTTATACCTACTCAAAAGAATATCAGATATTTAAAACCTTCCCAAACGGACCAGGATTAATTACTTTTGTCTTCCCCACTTTATCTTCCTTACCAGCATTCTCATGCAGATGCCCTGAAATAACTAGCACAGGCTTAACTTTGTCAATAAACTGCCTTATTGATTTGTTGCCAACAGACTCCTTACTCAATCTATCTATCTTCGTATTATGCGGTGGAGCATGAGTAACCAAAACAACCTTCTTAACTCCGCTCTTCTTGATCTTCTCCTCAAACTCTTTACCTTTCTTTACAAAATCAGGATCAACAATAGAAAACCCTCCACCACCATACCCAAAAAACAAAACATCATCTCTCTCATAATGCTTCCCTTGAATATGATTAATATTCTCAAACTTAGAACTTACCTTCTCTAACTCTTCCTCAGTCTCATGATTACCTGGAATAATCAACATAGGAATCCCAATCTTATCAAATCTCTGAAGCAAATACTCCAAACCCTGCTCAAAAATAGAAACATCCCCAGCACAAACTAATAGATCAACTTTCTCCTTAACAGCCTTCTCAGCTATCTCCTTCATAGCCTTCATCGAACCATGCGTATCAGTAAATGCTAATATTTTCATAAAGAAGATTAAATGTAATTAATATATAAAATTATGGGTTATAATCAAAGCACACTATAATAATCCTCAAGAACCACTTTATCAACCTCATCCAAATCCCTAACAACATAAAACTTACCATCACCAAGCCTAGCTACCTTTTCACCCAACTCCTTTCCTTTCTTATCCAAATTAATACCAATCATAGAAATTGTAATTCCATTACTCCTAGCCAAAGAAACAGCCTCAAGTGTCTCTTCCTCAGGCTTATCACCAACCGTAGGCAAAGCATCTGTTAACAAAATCAAATGCTTAGTAATATCTCGATTAGGAAACAATTCAACTGCCTTCTTAAGCGTTAAAGCAATATTTGTCTCCCGACTAGCCTTAATCTGAGTAATCTCAAGAAGCAACCTAGAAAAATCAGAAGTAGGCGCAACACTAGACTTAACATCAGAACCAAACACCATTAGTCCAACCTCATCCTTCTCATCAATTGCCTTAAACGCAAGTGCAATCCCAGCTTTCTTAGCAACCTCTAACTTCTTGCCTTTCATCGAACCAGAAGCATCAAGCGCATAAATCAAAGAAATCTTTCCTTTGCTCTGTCTTTCAAAAATCTTCAAATCAGACTTATGTAACTTATCATGACCTCGTCTAATAGCCAATTTAGCAGACCGCTTAACCGCAATATCTCTGTACCTATCCCCTTTCTTATAAGTCTTAACATCCCCTTTCTCTCCGTAAATAAACTCCTTCTTATGAACCTTCTCCCCAAGTATACCTTTAGGTATCATCTTATCAAGCTCTTCAGTATAAAGAATAAGTGATGCCAACTTAACACCTTTATCAGTTATCTCTCCTTCTTTCCCAACTAACCCTTCATCCTTCAACTTCGCAATATTCTCATCTAACTTCTCCTTCAAAATCTTGTGAAACTCAGGAATCCTTACATTCCTTTCTAAATACTTAGGATCATAACTAGTAAGCCTCTTAATCAAAGCAGGCCCAAGTAATTTCTTAGTTATAGAATAATTATGCACTAACTGCTCATACATCAAATCTGGAGTAAAAGAACTAACACCTTGATTAAGCGCTTCCTTCAACAACTTACCATCATCTATAGTTTCCTTATCGTTAGTCAAAACAGAATTCATTAATTTATTTTCTTCTTGCTTCGTTAACTTACCATCCATCTCCTCGATATCAGTAGTTCCCTTAACTTGTGTGTCAACATCAGGGACCCTCACCACTTTTTTCGCCCATTTCTTCGTAATCACTGGAGACTTTCTTAAATTCCTCTTCAATAAATTCAACAGGACTCTTCAAATACTTAACAGATGGCTTAAGCTCAATTCTGTGAGATAATACCGAAATAACTGCTTCCTGTATATCCTCAAAACCAACTGTTTTCTTACCCTTAAGCAAAGCATTACTCTGGGCCCTCTCATAAAGCCCAATAGAAGCTCTTACAGATGGCTTCTTACTCAATCTGTCATCATCCCTTAATATCTTAATAAAATTAACATTTAACTTCACCAATTCCTCGGGAAATTTAACATCAACCTTCTCTGACTTTTCGTTAACAATCTTCTCTTCAATCTCAACGCTTTCAGGATAGTCCATGTAAATTACATCAAATCTATCTAACAAAACATTAGATAATTTCTCAGTAGAACTATCTTCAGGATTCATCGTAGCTAAGAAAATAAAATCAATATCAAAATCAACATCATAGCTTCCAATTGTAGCCTTACCTTCTTCCAAAACCTGCAATAAAGCATTCTGCAATTTCTCAGGACATCTATTAAGCTCATCAAAGAATAATATCCCTTTGTCAGCCTTAAAGATCTTACCCTTAGTAAAAGCCTCCAAACTCAAAGGCCCAAACTTCATAGCTTTAATTGGATCAATATCTCCAAGAAGGTCCTCAACAGTTAAGTCCGGACTTCCTTGTATCCTAACAAAATTCTTGCCCGGAAGTAATCCAGCCAAATTCTTAGCTAATGTTGTCTTGCCAATCCCTGGAGGACCAACAATTATAACGTGTCTGTTCATCAACAAAGCTGACTTTAAGCCATGCTTTACCTTTTCCTGCCCTAATATGTCTGAAAAAACGTCCTTCCCAGACAAAAATATTTTAGTTAATTGTTTTTTTACCATATTCCAAATTTAGAAGACAAAGTCATATATAAAAGTTTGTTTTAGGAATACATCTACTATCCAGTCCTTACTGCCCTTACTCCATCCCTTGGAACTCCTTCAATCCTACCCTCATGTTCATATAAAAATCCAAGGGCTGTTTTATCCCCTAATTTATTTGGTGCACCCCCAACTCCATGTGCCATATTAGGGATTAAAAAGAAATCACGAGATATTGGTTTATACACAACTCCATGAGGATTCCCTTCAGTAACATCTACTACAAATGACGTATAAAACCCACTTGGCCTCATATATAAAAATCCACCACAGCTATAAGGCTCAATTGCACTAACATCTCCATCATGCTCATGTAATCCATAAAACCCATGCCTGCTCTGAACATCTACATCATAAAAGTCGAGTTTTCCATGACCTTTAGTTATATTTCCATCCTCTAATGCCTCAACATCATCATGATCTAACCTTTCCATCTGCTCATCCCGATTACTCATAACGACATCAACCCCTAATGAGAGGATTTCTCTTATATCACCAATTCTCCTTCCAAGATGCGCATTTGTCACCACATAACCAGAAGGTTTTCCCTTAACATCTAGCCATAATCTCAAGAAATCAACCAATCTACGATAATCTAATGAATCTGTCTGTCTTCCAAAGTTAGTATCATCATAGAGACTATCTCCATGATTATTCAACACATATTCTAAAAAATCAAATGGGATCTGTTGACCTAGCTTAGTATATGAATCAGTACAACAATAAAAGCATTGATGACCGCACCCTTCAGATAACTCGATTGTTGTAGTATTCTCTAAGGCCAACACAAACTGTCCTCTTGTTAGGCCTGCAACCTGAGCAACTAGTCCAGACTTAGGATTGGTGGCATCTAAAATTCCCATAAGCTCAGAATCCTCACTCATCGGAGTTGTATCGCTTGCAATCCCATTTACTCTCTCAAGGTAGCTATCATATTTTGGTTCTTCAGCAAATGGACCTTTGACCTCTACCCTATATTCATCATTAACTGGACGTTTCTCTAAAGGAGCTATTCTTCTCTTCCTTCGAAGTTCTCTTACTACCTCTAAATCCATCTCTGGTTTATTCCTTGGCATTTTATCTGATGCAGAAAGAGACATTATTTATTTTATAAATTTACCTATCTATATTACTCAATAATGGTAAAAATATCTATTCAGATGATATGTTACGAACAAACACTTTAACCTTCTCAACAAAACCATCAACAACAACTTCCTTCGTAGAAAGAACCAAATTACCTATTGATTTAACCTCACTCACCTCTTCCATCTCAGAAAAAGCCTTCTCACCACCAGAACCCTTATGAGTACAAAAAAAAGCAACCTTCTTGAATTTACCTTTATTTTGAGTTAAATATCTCCTAATCGGACTGCTCATATTAAAACTCCAAATAGGAGTTCCAATAACAACCAGATCATACGAACTAGCATCTTTTACAGTCTTCTCAATCCTACCAAGCTGCTTCAAACTAGCTTCCTTCCCAGCCATAATATAGCCAATAAAGCCTTTTCTACCCCTTATATCAGAAATCTCTTCACTATCACATTCCAACAACTTAGAAATCTCTTCACCAACCTTTTTTGTTGTTCCAGTTCTTGAATAATAAACAACTAAAGTTTTCATAATATCAACTAGTAATCGATTTTATTTAAATCTTTTTTATTTTTGTCTCGTCCATTATTGTATATCACTAAAAGATACATTCAACTATTAAATTATAATTTCTTACCACAACCCACTGGACATGGACCCTCGGAAAGTTTATAAATATCCATGTTCCTCATATTCTTAGATTAAGATTCTTTAAAATGGACCAAAACAAGGCATTAGTTGTATTCCAGGGAAAGAACATTAGGAGAATATATTACAATGAACAATGGTATTTCTCAGTGGTTGACATTGTGGAAGCATTAACAGATAGTGTCGATGCAAAAGACTATTGGTATCGTTTGAAAAAAAGAGAGTTCGAATCTAGTGAAACCGAGTTATCGACATTTTGTCGACAACTGAAATTACTCTCAGCAGATGGAAAGAGATACTTAACAGATTGTGCCCACACTAAATCCATGTTTCGAATAATCCAATCCATCCCCTCAAAAAAAGCAGAACCATTCAAAAGATGGTTAGCAAAAGTAGGATACGAAAGAGTTCAGGAAATAGAAGACCCAGAATTAGCTCAAAAACGAATGAAAGAGCTCTATAAATCCAAAGGTTATTCTGATAATTGGATTGAAAAGAGGATTAGGGGAATAGCAATAAGGGACGAATTAACAGACGAATGGGATAAAAGAGGAGTAAAGACCAATAAAGAATACTCAATCCTTACAGCAGAGATAACAAAGGCAACATTTGACTTAACACCAAAAGAGTATAAAGATTATAAATGCCTAGAAAACCAAAATTTAAGGGATCATATGGATGATATAGAATTAGTATTAACAATGCTGGGCGAAGCAACTACAACAAGGTTCACAAAAGAAAGAGATTCCCAAGTTTTTCCAAAACTAAAAGAAGATGCAAGAGATGGCGGAGAAGTTGCAGGTTCTACTAGAAAAGACATTGAACAAAGATTAGGCAAAAGTGTTATTTCTAATGATAACTACCTAATTACTTCTGAGAAAAAGAAAAGATTAGAGAAAAAATAGTGCGGGTGGCGATATTCGAAATCACGACTTCTAGATAACCCGGTTTAAGTTTTTTCATCGGCTTTCGCCTCATCACTCAAAAATATGAGTCTAGCACTCTAACCAGGCTGAGTTACACCCGCATACTACCATAGAAAAAGAACCTTATTTAAAAAAGTTGTGTACATAATCAACTAATTACTTTATAGTAGTAATAATAAAAACCTTTATAAACTATTTCAGCCTCTTTTTTCTTATGAAAGAAGACCTACAAACATTACTAGAATTTACAGAGAGACAAATAGCTTATTTTGAAGGTTGTGAATTTGTACCTTATCCTGGCCATACAGTCAGTACTGTAGATGCAGTAATCGAAATGCTTTTCGAAGAAAGACAACCTTTAGATAGGGAACATGTAGAAAAACTAAGAGAGATAACGGAAACATGTTCTATAAACTTAAGTATTATCGGTGAATCCCCTTTCCAGGAAGGTATTGAAAGATTAATCGTCTCCCATTTTGGAACGGAATTTTTAGGTTACCTAACTCACGACATTAATCATTTAGCATACTCTCTTGTTGATCCAAGAAACAGACTCTCACGAATGTCAGAAGTTACTACAGACGAAAGACTTCAACATTATCACAGTCGTCGTGACTCAGCAGAATTTCAATTAGACCCAGAATTTTTTAGACAACAATATGTAGATTTAGACAACTCAACTAGAACTCTTGCACGTATGTATGCAAACCCCTGGAAATTTTTCAATTATTTACTAACTCTAAGGTTGGGTGAACAGCCAGAAATGCCTAGAACAAATCTAAGTGGTATAATTGAAGATACTGCAGCAGTACTTGGAGCTAGACTCGATGCAAGAGTTGTAAGGGAACCAATTGATACACCTCTTAGAAGATCAATTTATATTCACGGTGAAGCTGTTGAAGTACACATGGATCCTGGGCCAATAGGAAGTATAATCTACAATGGCCCTAAAAACTCCTTAAGAAAATTCGACGATGAACAAATAGAAGCAGTAAACCAACTAGAAGATGGCGGAATACCTATTAGCGAAGCAACCTCCCACTACATTGATAGCCTAGACGGCGAAAGAAGAGCATCAATCGGAACTTACAACCTACCTGATGGTTATTTTGCTTTAGTTTTCAGTGATACAGGAGAGCCACTAGGCATAGATTTAATGATATCAACTTTAAGACGTGCAATGAAAGAGAAAGATCCATCAGAACTAACATGGTGCAGTCCTGAACAAAGAGATAAATTTCTAGCATGGATGAATAATGACTTTGCCTGGAATAATCTCACACTAAGAGACCTTTCACAAATCGCATACATGGCACATATGACTGGTAATCCCGATAGACCAGTTAGTGGGATGGGTTTATATGGCTCTAGAGAAATAGTTGAAAATTTTGGAGGAACTTATCTTTACACAACCACATTTGAAGAAGAAAATCCAGTTTTCATTTATATAATTCCAAAAGACCCAATTAACAGACCACAAATACCCGTAGAAGTTTTAGGTACTCAGTTTGTTGATGGTAACTTAACAGTACCATATTAATTTTACTCACCTTCTCTTCGAGCACCACTAGCACCAAACATCCTAGTGATATCTCGATATAAACTTCTAGCCGGATCTAATGGAATTGTCATTGAATCAATTTATAAAAATATTTACAAAAAACTTTTAATCTTTTCCTTAAACTCTTCAATCTCTTTATCTCTATACCGTTTAGGCATCCAATTCAACTTAATCCCATCGCCAGCAAACCTAGGAATAATGTGAACATGCAAATGAGGAACCAATTGACCAGCAACCTTCTTATTATTAACTAAAATATTAAATCCTTCGTTCCCCAAAGCAGACGACATTGCACGAACAACCTTCTTTACAACCTTCATCAGCTCAATATCATCAGGAACATCAAGTAATGTCTCATAATGCTCTTTAGGCATAACCAAAGCATGCCCTTTATTTGCAGGAGCAATATCTAAGAAAGATAAAATCTTCTCATCCTCATACAATTTAGCACAAGGTATCTCACCTTCGACTATCTTGCAAAATAAACAACCTTCCATCTAAATCATCTCGTGCTCCATATCTTCTAAATTCTCCAAATCAATTATAACAGCATTCAATATACCATCGTGATACTCACTACCTGGATTTGCACAAACTGTCGAACCAATCTTATCAGCAAACTCACCAGACATTGTTACAGACTCATGAATATGCCCATGCAAAGTCAAGAATGGCTGCTCGTTCTCAATAAACTCTCTAATAGACTTAGACCCAACATGCCTCTTCTCATAAATCCTATCTAAATAAGTATCAAATGGCGGAGCATGCATAACATAAATTGTTTTCTTAGGATTACTTAATTTCTTTAATTTAGCCATATCTTCTTTAATAGTTCCTTTCTCCTTAGGAACTGACCTTATCTCCTGCTTAGCATCAGTCATTGCTTTAGAATCAGAGTCATCCATCTTCTCCCAATCTTTCATTAAGAAAGGCATCTGCGTAACAAAACTATAACCTACAATATTCCACTTACCAAGTTTATTCACTTTGTTGTGCATCAACTTAAAAGTTCCTTTCTTAGATTCTTTCTCTAAAACTTCCATATTTACCTTAAAGTCATCATTACCCATCATCAAATAAATATCCTTAGAACATTTCTTCAGCTCAGGAATCATAAAATCAACTAGAAACTCTTTCTCAATCCTTACCCCCTCTTCCATAGCACCTTTACTAGCAGCAGACAAATCCCCTCCAATAACAACCGCCTGAATCTCCTTCTCTTTGTTTGCAAAATCAACTAATCGCTCATAAACTTCCTTATTCCCATGCAAATCAGTTACAAAAAGTATTTTGTATGCCATAGCAAGAAATAACTCTTTCTATTTTATAAGAGTTTCTATATATACATAAATATGGACTGGCCGAGACTTTCAAAGCTAATCTTATTTGAACTCGGACCACCCGGCTGCCAGCCGGACGTTGTAACCAGGTTTAACTACCAGCCCACAAAATTAAACAAACAAGAAATAGTATAAAAATCTTTATGATATCTGCTTTTCAGCAATCTTTACATCATCTTCGTGAACAGTCTTTCTGCCAGAATGCTTAGAAATCGCAACAGCCTTAACAGCAATCTCTTCAGTTATCTTTGTAATAACTTCAACAAAAACATCTGCACCTTCAGCAGACACTCTACTAGCACCAGAATTAATCAGAATTCTCGCCATAGGCGCCTTAGGAATTGTAGTAACTTTTCTCC
>PVBE012158401.1_pt1 | contig 13633 bp, 12 predicted proteins | sample 1631181 | NCBI WGS metagenome assembly PVBE01 (sample SAMN08397723, study PRJNA350692) | Marine metagenome, whole genome shotgun sequencing project. | isolation source: water | place: Pacific Ocean | collected 2012-04 | reverse complement strand
CTGAAGGTGCTGGGCTTCGACGAGGAACCGAGCGCCCCGCCTTCCGTGCCCCGATCGCGGCGTTGGTAGCGAGCTCGAGGCCCCGGCGATTACTCGCCTTCGCTACCCGGCTTGCGCGACTCAAGTCGCGTAGATATACAGCACACATAGCCATATGCTCATCCGACCCAGAAGAAACCGCCGCAGCGCCGGCGTCCGCTCACTCGTGACCGAGAACATCGTCACCCCGGCGGACTTTGTCTTGCCCATGTTCGTTCAGGAGGGGCAGGGCGAGGCGAGTCCCATCGAGTCCATGCCTGGCGTATCGAGACTGAGCATCGATCTGCTGGTGAAAGCCGCCGGTGAAGCTCTATCGCTCGGCGTGCCGGGCGTGGCGCTTTTTCCGGCCATCGATCCGGAACTCAAGGAATCTCGCGGTGGCGAGAGCACCAATCCGGACGGTTTGCTTCAGCGCGCCATTCGGGCGCTCAAGGACGCCCATCCCGAACTCATCGTCATCACGGACGTCGCGCTCGACCCTTATTCGTCCGACGGACACGACGGCGTCGTCATCGATGGTCGAATCGACAACGAGGAGACTCTCCCTATTCTCGCCGCGATGGCCGTGGCTCAGGCCAAGGCCGGCGCGGACATTGTCGCGCCGTCCGACATGATGGATGGGCGCGTCGCTGCAATGCGAACGGCGCTCGACGAGGCGGGCTTCTACGAGACGGCCATCTGCAGCTACTGCCTGAAGTATGCGTCGGCCTTCTATGGCCCGTTCCGCGACGCGCTCGACTCGGCGCCTCGAGGCGGCGACAAGAAGACCTATCAGATGAACCCGGCGAACGCTCGCGAATGCCTCCGCGAGATCGAACTCGACGAAGCCGAGGGCGCCGACTACCTGATGGTCAAACCGGGCTTGCCCTACGCTGACATCATCCGGCTTGCGCGCGAACACTCGAATTTGCCGATCGCCGCCTATCATGTGAGCGGCGAGTTCGCGATGTTGAAGGCCGCTGCCGCAAAGGGGTGGATCGACTACGACGCGTGCTTGCTCGAAAGCTTGCTCTGCTTGAAGCGAGCTGGCGCGGACGTCATCTTCACGTACGCTGCTGTCGATGCGGCGCGCCTCCTGGCGAAGTGACGACGCCCGAGCGCGCCGGACGTCGCCGTCGCTGACTCGAGTCAGCGTCGGCGCAGGCCGCACTCACTCGGCGGCCAGCGAGCCCTCGGCCGTGCTGAGAAAGTCGAGAAAGTCGCGGCCGCGTAATCGCTCTACGCCACGGCGCCGACGGCTGCGTTGCTGCTTGTTCCAGATCTCGATGCGCTCGCAATACGTCGTCCACTCCTCGTCGAAGCGGTCGGAGAGGCTCTTCAGTTGGTCGAGATCGTTGGCGCCGTCGAGTTCGTAGGGGCATTCGGTGGTATCGATGAGGCGCAGGTGTTTCAGGGCGCCGCGCTTCGTGAACGTGGGCTCGAAGGGGAAGATTCGGCACCCAAGGGGTCGGTCCTCGTACACCTTGCAAGCATCCGGGTTCTCGTCCGTGCCCAGATATCGACACGCGCCGCGGACCTGGCGCAGCACCATGACCCGGCGGCCCTGCCAGAGATCCACGAACACTTCTGGCACGTCAGCCAGCTCGATCTCCTCGGTGCTCACCCACCGCACGATGCCCATCGGATCGCTCCCCGTCGCTTGGGCGAGCCGCGAGACGTCTGAATCGGTTAGCGGCAGCAACGGATCGCGGCAGCAGTTGCCGCATCCGGTGCAGCGAAAACGCAGCAAGTGGGCACCCGAAGCCATCTCCGCCACAGTTAGCACAATCGGTCCCGGATGGCCGGCGCCGACCGGACCGCGCTATGGCCAGCGCACAAGGCCGCCTGGGGCGCGCCCCTTCCGACTCTCCGGTGTCTTCGCCGAGAATCGTCGCCGCGCCGCATCGCGTGGGAATCGCGCCCTTCCGCCTGTTTTCGCGTCCAAACGCCCTGCCAAAGCTCCTGGCGCGGTCTCCTGGCGTGGTCTTCTGGCGTGGTCTCTTGGCAGCGCCGGTGTACACTCAGCGCGAGGGGCATGTCGCTAAAGATCGACCAGGACCACGGGCGCTTTCGAAAAATCGTACGCGGCAAGATCCGCGAGAATCTCAAGCGCTACATCTCCCACGGCGAAATGATCGGCCGAAAAGGCAAGGACGTCGTCTCCATTCCCATCCCGCATATCGATACGCCGCGCTTCATCTTTGGTGACAGAGAGCAGGGCGGGGTCGGGCAGGGAGATGGCGAAGTCGGGGACGCCGTGGGCGGTGAGAAGGGCGAGGGCGAGTCGGGGCAGGGTGAGGCTGGCAGCGATCCCGGCGAACACGCGCTCGAAGTCGATGTGACGCTCGACGAACTCGCCGAGATCCTCGGTGAGGAACTGGAGCTGCCGGCCATCGAGCCCCGCGGTACGGCGGAAGTCGTCACCGCCAAGGAGCGCTACACTGGAATCCGGCGGGTCGGGCCCGAATCACTGCGCCACTTCAAACGCACCTACCGCGAGGCGCTTCGTCGATCCATCGCGAGTGGCACGTACTCGGGCAAGAACCCGATCATCATTCCGCACCCCGACGACAAGCGCTATCGGTCGTGGAAGACCGATGTTCAGCCGACCGCTAAGGCCGTCATCATCTACATGATGGACGTTTCCGGATCGATGGGGGACGAGCAAAAGGAGATCGTGCGCATCGAGAGCTTCTGGCTCGATACGTGGCTGAGCAAACACTACAAGGGTCTCGAATCACGCTACATTATCCACGACGCCGTAGCGCGCGAGGTCGACCACGATACGTTCTTTCACACGCGTGAATCGGGCGGCACGATGATCTCGAGCGCGTACAAACTCTGCTCCGAACTCATCGACGAGTCCTACCCGCCCGAAGAGTGGAATATCTACCCTTTCCACTTCTCCGACGGCGACAACTGGTCGATGGACGACACCCTGCAGTGCGTCCAACTGCTCCAGACTTCTCTCTTGCCGCGGGTCAACATGTTCGCCTACGGCCAGGTGGAGAGCCCCTACGGATCGGGGCAATTCATCAAGGACCTGCGCGAACATTTCGGCGAGGACGAACGCGTCATCACCAGCGAAATCCACGACAAAGACGCCATCATGGGCAGCATTAAAGACTTCTTGGGTAAGGGGAACTGAAGAGATGGCGCAATTCGCGACCAAGACAGGCATCCCGCGCTACTTGCGTGTCGAGCAGGAGCGCGTGGAAAAGGCTGCGGTTGCCGCGGGCCTCGACTTCTTTCCCACCGTCTTCGAGATGCTCACCTACGATCAGATGAACGAGGTCGCCGCGTACGGCGGCTTTCCGAATCGCTATCCCCATTGGCGTTTCGGCATGGACTACGAACGTTTGGCGCGCAGTAGCGAATACGGCCTCTCGAAGATCTACGAGATGGTCCTCAACAGCAACCCCTCCTTTGCCTACCTGCTCGAAGGCAATAGCCTGACGGACCAGCGCCTGGTGATGTGTCACGTCTTCGGGCACGTCGATTTCTTCAAGAACAACTTCGCGTTCCGTGCGACCGATCTTGATTCCGCCGGCGATGTCATCGACCCCGTCCGCTCCATCAACGGCTACGATCCCGATCGCGGATGGATCGACAAGATGGCCAACCACGGCGCGAAACTCCGCCGTATCATGGATCGCCATGGCGTCGACAAGGTCGAGACGCTGATCGATCACTGCCTATCCCTCGACAACCTCATCGACCCTCACTCGCCCTTCATGGCCCGGACCCCGGAGGAGAAGGTCGACGAGGCGCCTCAAGAAATCGAAGTCCCCCGCCTCCAAGCCAAGGAGTACATGGAGGACTTCATCAATCCCGAGGAGTACCTAAAAGCTGAGAAGGAGCGACTCTCTGCGAAGCGGGACGAACTCAAGAAGTTCCCTGTCAATCCAGAGCGGGACGTCTTGCGCTTCTTGCTCGAGCACGCGCCACTCGAGCGTTGGGAGCGCACGGTCCTCTCGGTGATTCGAGACGAGGCCTATTACTTCGCGCCCCAGATGCAGACGAAGATCATGAACGAGGGCTGGGCCAGCTACTGGCACTCGAAGCTCATGACCGAGCAAGTTTGCGACTGGAGCGAGATCATCGAGTACGCCGACAACAACGCGGGCGTCATGGCGACGAGTGGTCAGCAACTGAACCCCTACAAGCTCGGCGTGGAGCTATTCCGACACATCGAAGACCGGTGGAATAAGGGCCGCTTTGGTCGCGAATGGGAGGAATGCGACGACAGTGAGCATAAGCGTCACTGGGATATGCGCATTGGGCACGGCAAGAAGAAGATCTTCGAGGTGCGCGCTCTCTACAACGACGTCACGTTCATCGACGAATTCCTCACACCGGAATTCGCCATGGAACAGAAGCTCTTTTCGTTTGACTGGTCGCGCCGCAACGAGCGCTTCGAGATCGCGTCGAGAGAATTTCACGACATCAAACAAAAGCTGCTCTTCCAACTGACCAACGCGGGGCAACCCATCATCGAGGTCGAAGATGCGAACTACAAGAACCGCGGGGAGTTGCTTCTGAAGCACGATCATCGCGGCGTCGACCTTCGCAAAGACTACGCCGAGGAGGCGCTCGTCGCCTTGGTCCGGCTGTGGAAACGTCCAGTATGCGTGCTCAGCGTCGTAGAGGAGAAAGAGACTATTTTTCGCTTCGATGGCAAGCAGCACAGCATCGAGCAGGAGTCGTAGTCTCCGCGCCGGCTTCAGCGGAGAATGACCCGCGGCGCAAGCGCGCAGTGGCGCCGGGCCGCTTCATCGAATACGACTGAACCCGTGGCCCCCGGAAAGGATCCCGAGCACTGGTTGCACCGCTACTCGGCGGAAGAATGGCTGAACGCAGCCATGAACGAACTGCGTGCGGCGGTCGATGCGGTCGGGCGCCACGATATGCGGGCCGGGGCGACGGGGGCTCGGCGTGCGGCCGGAATGGCTCTGAATGGCGCTCTGGTGGTGGTGCCGAACGAAAGCTGGGGGCGCACGTACATCGAGCATCTGCAGTTTCTGGCGGCTCTCGCGAACGAAAGCGCGACCGCGCGCCCGGACGTGGTTGTCGAAGTGCCAGGCGAGGTGGCTGAGGCGGCCCGCGCGCTTCTCGAGGCCCAAGCCCAGGCCGGCGTGCTTGTCATGCTGCAGAGTCCCCAAGCGGGGCAGGGCCTGCTCGATGCGGCGCGCACGGTGATGGCGCATGCGTACGCGCTCATCCACGGGAGCACGGGCAAGTTAGGCGGGACCTCAGGCGGGACCTGACGTTAGTCGTCCTCTAGTTGCGGTTAGCCGGCTTCGCGATCGAGACCAATCGCGAGTCCTTCGTGAAGAGTTGGTAGCGCAATCCCAGGCAGACCACCGTCGTCGTGATCGCGACGGCGCCTAATATCAGGTACATGATGGCGAGCTGGGCGGCGACCGCCTCCACCGGATCCGCCCCTGCCAGGATAAGTCCCGTCATCATTCCGGGCAGGACCACGATGCCGAGGGCCTTCGTTCTCTCAATCTGTGGGATCAATGCGGTTCGAATCGAAGAGCGCGCTGTCGGATGAATCGCCGCCATAGCCGAGAGACCCAGGGCGAGACGTGCTTCGACCTCGTCGCGCTTGTCTCGCACGTCTTCAATCAGTCGCCGCGCCACCAGGACGGTTGCGCCCAGAGAGTTACCGATGAGCATTCCTGCCACCGGCACCAGATTCCGCGCCGTCAGATCGAATATGCCGAGCCCAAAGACCACGGCCAGGCCCGCGAGCCCCGCTGCGCCGAACGCGACGACCCCGAGCCAGAGCGGTGCGGGCACCTCCGGCGTGCGGCGTCGAAACGTGTCGCTCGCGAAGACCACCATCGCTGCCACCCAGAGCCAGGCCCAGGCAAGCGATGCGTCCGCGTCAAAAACGAGCAGCAAAGCGTACCCAACCAGAACGAGCTGTCCTGCAGCTCTGGCGCACGCCCAGAGCACGGATCCCTCAAGCCCAAGTCGCTGAATGAGCGACAGCGCGAGGACAACGACGATCAGCAACGTGGAAGCTACGATATGCCAGGGAACGAAATCATCCATCGTTCAGCCCTTTCTTTTGGCCCTCGCGCGAGCGCGACGGGGGCTCAGCGAGCACTCGACGATGTCGAGCACGCGGTCGGCGATTCTGTCTACTTGGCGCGGATCATGGGAGACCCAGACGATGTCCGTTCCGGAACCGGCCAGCGAGCGCGCGAGCGCCTCGATGGTTTCGGTGGCCGCGGGATCTAGGTGCGCGGTGGGTTCGTCCATCAAGATGACTTTCGGCTGCGTCATGAGCGTTCTGGCCATGCACAGTCGCTGCGCTTCGCCTCCCGATAGCTCGGCCGCTTGACGTGTGAGCCAAGACGCGTTCAGGCCAACACGCACGAGTTGGTTCGCATACGCGGTGTCGTCGCTTTTCGGTGCCGCCACGCGGAGGTTGTCTCGCAACGTGCCGCCGAAGGGAGTCGCCTTCTGAAAGACCATTCCGACGTCACGTCGCAGCACGCTCGCCGCCACATCCGCGACGCTCTCCTGGCCGTAGAATATCCGCCCCGAGTCGGGCACTTCGAGGCGGTTGCAGAGGCGCAGCAGTGTGCTCTTTCCGGAGCCCGACGGACCCACGATTGCCGTGACCCCGCCGCCGTGAATCGTGGCGCTATCGATATCGAGGATGGCGCGTCCCTCGCGCGCGAAGCGCACTTGCTCGAATCTGAAGAGAACTCGGTCGTCGTTCACAACACCGTCCTCGAATCAACGCAGGTGCAAGGTCGCCAGCCCGGCCTGACAGGTCTCGAACTGGCAACCGTCAACATCCTCGTAAGTGGGTCGAATCGTGGAATCCGCAAGTGTCACGCTGCTCTTCTCGATGAGCACGCTGATCAGCTCGGGGGTGAGCGTGGGGAGCGCGAAACCGCTGACTTCGATGAACTCGTTGCCGTCAAAGCGCTCGACGAATGAGATCGCGCAGGGTGTCGAATCGTCCGTGGTGGGCGGGACGCTGAGGACGCACTCCTCCTCGAAGCCGCCGGCGGTGACAAATACCCGATACTCTCCCGACTCGGTGATCGGCGGCTCGAACGTCACCGCTACTCCGTCGAAGCAGTTTGTGTCGCAGCAGCCTGCGAGCGCGTAGGCCCCGAGCGCCGCCAATCCGAGGGGCATGGCCCAGCGAGACCGTGGTGCTGGTCGCCAGGTCTTGTTTCCGTGCCGCTCAAAGCCAGTCCCCATGCCCGGATCTTCGCATTGGAACGCCAAATGCGGAAGTGCCGCGACTCCGTATCTCGGTCGCGGCACTTCTCGTTATCCAGGTGCGTCCCTCGCAGATTTGGTATCGACTCACTACTCGACGGGGCGACGCGCCACGAGTTTGGTTTGCCCCCAGGAGCCGCCATCGTCAAGCCCGCTTTGCGAACCAACGCCCCTTCCGCCAGGCGCTCCCGTCATGAGATGCGACATTCGGCCGGGCCTATTGTCGCGTGGCGCCGCGGGGGCCCGCCAAATAGGAGAGATCGCGATGCAGGCTTGAACAGCATCATGAAACTGCCTGGCCGGTTTGACGCCGTTCTCGCGCGAACGGCATTCCAATAGGGCTTTCCCAGCGGAAATTGGCCATTGGACCCCGCGGGACTGCGCGACGGCCCGCAACGTTTGCGGGGGGGCTACGGCAGGCGCATCACGTCCCAGCGGACGCGCCGCGGCGCATTGCTTGCGCTCGCGACCTCGACGGTGAGGACGAGGTCTTCGAGGTGGAGCGTCGAATCACCCGTCAGCGCGCTGTTCATGCGCAGGCGCTGGACGTCGCCTTCGGCACTGCTCGAAAAGCACTCCGCGCAGTCTGCGACGGACGTCACCGCTACCTGCTCCAAGCTGTCCGGATTGCCAGCGTCGGAACTCGTTCGTTCCGCGCGCAGCCGCGTCCCATCGTCCAGCGTCAACTCCGCGCTGCCTCCGGGTGCGAGCGCGACGAGGACGTCCAAGCGGTCGGCAACGGTGGCGGGCGTCACGACGTTCGGATCCGTCGCGGGCGCCAGCGTCTGAATCGACTTGTCGAGCAAGGGCAGGATTTGGTTTTCGACAAGAAGGAGCGGTAGCTTCTCGAGTGGCGCGGGTATCGTCACCACAGCGCCGCCGGAATAGGCCTTGTAGTCATCCAGGTCGACGTAGCGACCGGGCGGCAGCCAACTCTTTCTCTCCGTTTGCCCTCTCCTCACGACCGGTAGCGCGTAAAGCGCCGGACCCACATAGAACGCGTCATCGACGGCCCATGCCTCCTCGGAGTCCGGGTGCAGCAGGAAGGGGTGGAGAGTTAGCGGCGTGCCCTTTTCATGCGCGCGCTTCGCCAGCACCATGAAGTAGGGGAGAAGTCGCGTGTGCAGCCGGGAGTAGCGGCCGTACAAGACGGGCGTCTCTTCGTCGCTCCAGAGCGTCCACTTTGTACGTTTCGGTCCCCCGACGTTCAGGCAAGCGTTTTGCTCCATCATAATCGGTGAGACCGCCCCGAATTGGATCCACCGAATGAAGATTTCCTTGTCCAAGGGAGCATCCGTCATGCACTTGAATCCCGTCATGTCGCTGCCCCAATAGGGCACGCCGGACATCGACAGTCCGAGCCCGCCGCGCAAAGATGCCGGCAGTCCGCTCGTCTCATCAAAGGTTGCTTCTGGGTCGCCGCCCCAGACGGCCGGTGTGAAGGCTTGCGTCCCTGTGCCGCCCGCTCGCACGAAGAAGAGGTAGTCGCCGGGTCGCTCTTTCTCGAGCAGGTCGAACGCCGCTTTCGCCGAGAGCACGGGATATTCGTTGTGCACTTCTTCGCCGCGTCGGCCATCTGAGAGCACAGCGTCGCGCGGGACGTACTCGCCGAAATCGTGCATCCAGCCGTCGTAGCCGAGATCGAGTGACCGCTTGAGCAATTGCTGGAACCAGGAGACGCCCGCCGGACTCGTCAGATCGATCGTGGCCAGACGACGCAGTTTCCCGCTGATGAACGAGGTGAGGGCAGGTTCGCCGTCCGGGCCGACGACGAGAAGGCTGTTCTCCTTGCCATAGCTGAATTCGTCTACTGCAGCTTCGTCGGTGGCGTCGATGTAGGGGTTGTTGTAGCAAATCGCCTTGTAGCCCAGCTCGTGGAGGCGCGTGGTCCACGCCCTCAGCTGGTCTTCTCTGCCGACGTGGGAATTTGCGGGGAGGAAATGGATCGCATCGTCGATGGCGGTCATCGGGATGTCGAGCTCGCGCAAGAGTGCGATCTCTTCTTTGCCATCGCGCGTCGCGTTGACTCCCCCACGGCGCCGGGGGCCGAACACCCACGGGGTGGGGATGACGGGGCGCCCCGTATCTGCGGTGAATTGCTCGAGGGTGTCGAGCGGACTCTCGTTGACGTAGACGACCCAATCGAATTCGGTCGCGTTGACGGCGAAACGCCAGGCGTCCTCGCGCTCGCTCGCGAAATGCATCTCGGAGCGATACGTTGTGGCGACGTGGATCCCATACCCTGAACTGGAGAGCGCGAAGGGGACCGGGAAGTAGGTCATCGACGGACCGTTGGGCATCGGATTGGTTGGGCTGAGCGGTTCGTTTTCGCCGATCCCAATGCCGCCCTCTTCGGCCCACGTGTAGAGCGATAGGCCGCGGTGGTCGAGACTGGCGTAACGTTCGCCCAATCCGAAGAAGTGCTCGTCGAGGGGTGACTTGAACGCGAATGTGGCTTTGTTGAATTCCCCCGCTTGGGCGAGCTTTGCTGCCGTCGGTGGCGTGATGTCATATGTCGTGTCGGGATCTTTTGGCGTTGACGCATCGAAGTGAAAGCGCGCTCTCGTGCCTTCCATGCTGATCTCGAAACGGGCCGTCACGTCTGTTCCGCTGAGGTTGAGCGTCAGTGAGGAGGGAGTTTGTTCCAGCACCTCAGCGCTGCCTGCGTGGCGCCACGGGCGTTCGGCCGCTGTGTAGCCGTCCCAGCCGGGCAGCAATCGCGGTTCGATCGTGAAGTCATCGACGGTGGCGGCGGGCGCCCCATAGGCGCTCCCGTTGTCGCTCTCTGTGCTCGTTCCGGTGGGCAGTGACTCGAGCACCGTTTCCCCCGCTCCGTTCAGCACCGCGATGGTGAACGGCTTCAGGGTGACCCTTACAGATGCACTGTCACTCGTGAGCACGATCGCATCGTCGGTCAGGGGCTCGCCGCCGGGCTTGGTATCACTGCTGCAAGCGAGGCCGGTGGCGAGAGCGGGGACCAAAAAACATGGGGTGAGCTTGAACACGGCGCGGACTCTAGCCGAAGTCCGGTTGGGGGCGGACGACAAGCCGCAATTGCCGCACAAGTCGCTGAAATCGCGGCGCTGATCCGGCGGCTCTTCGGGTTGGCCTATGAGCCGAGGGCGTCGGGGCGACTCAGGGCGGCTCGGCGGGTCATTGCGAGATGATCGCTTCGCAATCTTCGGTACGCATCAACTCCGTGTCCGGGACAGCGCATACGAGCTCGCCGCGGACGCAGCTCGCCGACGCGTACCACGTCATTCCCTCGGCGCAGCACGAGACGTCGGCAGCGCCGCATTGGCTTTGCGGGATGCAGCACATGAAGGGGCCTTGATTGCAGTCGGCCGTGGGGATCCGATAGCCGACAACGCGGCCGCAGCCTCCGATTGGCGCGCACACGCCGCCATAGTCGGAGCAGAGATCGCCGTCCTCGGAGGGTTCTGGAAAGAGGCAACAGACGCCGGGGCCGTCATCGAAGACACATTCGGAGTTATGCGCGCTCGCGGGGGATCCGCCGCACTGACCTAGGCCAACACAGGCGCCGCCCGCGTCGAAGCAACCGGTTGCTTCCGCCTGCTCTTCGCTGGTGCCTTCACAAACCCCCGAAGCCGCGCGAATCATGCCTGGTGCACACGTGTACGCATTCTCGACGCATTGGGCGTTCTCGAGCACGCTGTTGTCCGCCGAGCAGCAGACGAAGCCCACATCACCGACGCAATTCGACTCGGCTCCGCCTGAACCCCCGCTTCCCGAGGACCCGCCGGCGGCTTCCGTGCCGCCGCTTCCGCCGCCGCCGCTATTCGCACCTGCAGTTTCGGCGCTGTTCGCCCCCGCGCTTCCGGCTGAGCCCCCTTGAGCCGTACCGCCCGTGCCTGCCGTTGCCTCGTTTGTGGTGGTCTCGGAGTCCCCACAGTTCCATGCGCTCATCGCGAGCGCAAAGAGGAGCCAGGTTGTGGAGAGCGTGGGTATCCGCGCGTCGCGCGGGTGATGTGAGCATGTCGTCATCGCGTACCTCTGAGGGAGGGACGCACGTTAACGACAACGGGCTGGGCTCGCAACGGAGCAATCGGCTCGGGGCGCTCGCGCTTCTCGCTTTGGAACCGGGCGGCACGCTGCGGGCACGCTCGCTGCGGGCACGCTCGCTGCGGGCACGCTCGCCGCGCGCTAGCTCAAGGGCAACTCCCCGAGCAGCTCTGGGCCTGACAGAGGGTCAGATCGTCGAAAGCGGCGACGGCCGGAATGGTCCCGGTGCATATGCCCGTACCGGCGGCGACGCAGTCGAGGCAGCCAACTTCCGCCTCGCAAGCGGTCATTTCGGTGCAGCAGTTTTGTCCCATGCACGTGTTGCAAAGGCCTGAATAGCCGACGTCGGCGGTGCACGCAGCGCCGCCGCCGGAGCCGGCGCCGGAGCTTCCACCTGTTCCCGCGGTTCCACCCGTTCCGCCTGTGCCGGCCGTGCCGCCCGTGCCGCCCGTTCCGGCGGTGCCAGCGGTTCCGCCAGTGCCAGCGGTTCCGCCGGTTCACCCGCCACCTGAGCCGGCCCCCTTTCCGTCGTCGCTGGTCGACGCGCCGGCGCCGGCCGGATCCGTCATCAGCGGCGGCCGGTCCGGGTTGCCAGAGCACGCGCTAGTCGCGACGATGGCGCCTAGGAGTGCAGGTACTCGCAGGCGACGCAACGTCAGCCCGCCGGACGGACGTTCCCCCCGCACTGATGCGAAATGGAGGTTCATCTTCGTTGGAACGTCATTTCTGTCGCGTTCTGAAACACTTTCTCCCCATCCGGTATTCTTCCACCCCGAAACGGGCGATTTTGAGCCGTGCGACCGAGGCCATTCGGCCGAAGCTGGCGGTTCTTCTCGCGTGACGATAACCTCGGGCCGTGATCGGACGCGCATTCACGGGACGCCTCGCGGCGTTACTCTTCTCCCTCACGGTTGCCGGCTGCGCCGCCGATGAGTGCACCGCCGGGCGCCACGGCTGCGACGCCAATGTCGCGGAGAACTGCGTCAGCATCAGCGAGGGAGAATTCGACAGCCACACCACGTGGAGCCGCGTTGATTGCGGCGACGACCTCTGCCTTCCGTCCCCGGAGGGGTTGGCCGAAGCGTTCTGCGCGCTCGACGAGTCTCCCGATCCCGAGTGCCCTGAAGAACTCCGTGCCCTCCGCGACGCGTCGCGCTGCATGGACGGTGCCGTGGTGACATGGAGATACGGATACCGCGCCGACGAGTTCTATTGCGTCGAAGGCAAGGCCTGCGTTGACATCAGCGTCGAGGGCTTCGATCCGAGTTGCCATGCGCAAGCGTTCTGCTCCGGCCTCAGCGAGCCCGAGCCGCTTTGCCAGCCAGGAATTGGCACGGCCTGCCGCGATGCCTCGACGATTTTCTACTGCGAATGTGGTTTCAGCCGGAACGCCCACGCGTGTGAAGATCCCGGACCCTCGTGCACCTACGTGAATCTCGGTAGGGGTCTCCCTGATCAAGGGGTCTGTCGCTGACGCGTCGCCGCCAAGCGACTAGACCTTACGTGTCGTCTCGAGAACCATCTCCGTGTGGTCGTCGTCACGCGGCTTCGAGCGCTCCGTTTCCACAAAACCAAAAGACCGATAGAAGTCCTGCGCGTCCCGTGTTCCTAGCGTCACACTTCGGCACTCTCGCACCGCCGAGTGGTCCAAGACGATCCGCATGAGCGCGTCTCCGAGCCCGCGCTCTCTCCAAGCCTCTGCCACAGCGACGTCTTTGATCCGGGCGCTCTTCCCGTCCGTCGCGGCGCGCGCCGTCGCGATCACATGACCCGCTGCATCGAGGGCGATGACCCACGCTCCGGCACTCTGGTGAGCTCTGCCAATCTCGTGCTCCGTGACGCTAGCATTCCAATAGGCATCGCGTACCAACGACACGGCGCCGTCGATATGCGCCGCGTGAGGAGCGACGCAGAAGCGCGCCCCCTCGGGGGCTTCGAGGTGCGGCAAGTTGGCGCCCGGGTTGGCGTCGCGCACAAGCTCGATAGCGCGCAGATCCGCCGGCTCGCCTCGCTTCCACAACCCCGCGAGCAGCGTTTCGCGCGTGCCCGGCGTCTTTGATTGCGCCAAGTTGCTCTTTCCGTCGACCCGATCCAGCGACATCTTAAAGACCAGCAGGCCTTCCACCGTCTTCCCGTGCAAGGGGTCGTCTGCCTCGATGGGGCGGTGTCCGCCTTCGGGCTGGAAGCGTTCCATCAACGCTTGCAGTGCTCCGGCTTTCTCCGCTGCGTCGTGAACCTGCTCCAGTCGCCCGTGAGCCTGGACGCTTCGATAGAACGCTGTAGCGGGGCATGCCATCTCTCGTCCCGCGGCGCGAGGCTGGCGTCGCGGTCGCCATCG
>PVBE012301908.1_pt1 | contig 13634 bp, 26 predicted proteins | sample 1631181 | NCBI WGS metagenome assembly PVBE01 (sample SAMN08397723, study PRJNA350692) | Marine metagenome, whole genome shotgun sequencing project. | isolation source: water | place: Pacific Ocean | collected 2012-04 | reverse complement strand
GATCGTGGAAACGGCGAGACGCACAGGAGCGACCGTCAAGGGTCCCGTGCCCCTGCCGACGAAGATCGAGCGGTACACGGTTCTGATCTCTCCACACGTCAATAAGAACGCCCGCGATCAGTATGAATTACTGACGCACAAGCGGCTCATGGATATCGTGGGCCCGACCGATAAGACCGTTGATGCCCTCATGCGGCTCGAGCTTCCAGCCGGCGTAGATGTTCAGATCCGGCTCACCTAGCAGGCTGTTTGAGGCGTTGAACACTAGGAACGCGGTGCTATAATAAGCGGCTATGCGTTGGCTCGGCGAGATACGGATCCCGTCGGGCCACTTGTACGCTCAGGGGGCTTCCGGAGGCCTAGGCCGGCAGCGGAAGACCAGCAACAGAAAACGGGGTTTCGGCGGGGTTCGTCCGCTCGAAGCCGTGGGTGCCAGCGCAGGAATGCCCGTGCTGGCTGAAGTGCCGGCCCGATGAAGTCGGCGCGGATAATGGGGACACAATCAATGGCAATCGGTCTGGTGGGCCGGAAATGCGGTATGACACGCGTTTTCACGGAGGGCGGTGAATCTATTCCCGTCACCGTAATCGAGGCCCTGCCCAATCGTATCACGCAGCTCAAGACGGCCGACCGTGACGGATATCGGGCTGTCCAGGTCACTGTGGGTGCGCGTAAACTGGATCGTGTCGCCAAGTCGCAGGCTGGCCACTTCGCGAAGGCCGACGTCGAACCGGGCAACAGCCTCTGGGAATTCCGCCTCGACGAGAGCGAGGGCGATGAACTCGCGGCTGGCGGTGACATCAAAGTCGACGTCTTCGAGGACGGTCAGCGTGTCGATGTGATGGGCACTTCTAAGGGTAAGGGTTTTGCGGGCAGCGTGAAGCGGCACAATTTCAGCATGCAGGACGCCACTCACGGCAACTCGCTCGCGCACAGAGCGCCAGGTTCGATCGGGCAGAATCAGACGCCGGGGCGAGTATTCAAGGGTAAGAAGATGGCCGGACAGATGGGTAATGTCCGCCGTACCGTGCCTAATCTCGAGATCGTTCGCGTCGATGCCGAGAGAAACTTGTTACTGGTGAAAGGCGGCGTTCCCGGCGCGCCCGGCGGACGTGTCGTCGTTCGCCCCGCGGTCAAGGCTTAAGATCGATGAAGGTCAAACTTCAGGGAAAGAACAGCAAGGTTGAACTGGCGGACGCCTCGTTCGGTGCGGCGTTCAATGAGCCGCTCGTGCATCAGGTCGTCACGGCCTATCTTGCCGGCGCACGCCTGGGCACCAAGGCGCAGAAGAATCGTTCCCAGGTTCGTGGCGGCGGGACGAAGCCGTGGCGCCAGAAAGGCACGGGACGTGCCCGGGCGGGAACGATACGCAGCCCTATATGGACCGGTGGTGGCCTAGCGTTTGCCGCGCGGCCGCGAGATTACGATCAGAAAGTGAACCGCAAGATGTATCGCGGTGCGATGTGTTCCGTGTTGTCGGAGCTCGTCCGCCAGGACCGGCTCTTGCTGACCGAGGAATTCGGTGTCAGTGCGCCGAAAACGAAAGAGCTCAAAACCAAACTCGATGCACTCGAGGTCGAGAACGTCCTGATCGTCATCGAGGGTTTCGATGAGAACCTCGCACTCGCGGCGCGCAATCTCGTGCATGTCGACGTGCTCGAAGCGGATACCGTGAATCCCGTCAGCCTGGTCGGTCATGACAAAGTCGTGATGACCGTCGCAGCCGCGAAACTTCTGGAAGAGCGTCTCGGATGAGCCATATCGCGCATCAGGAGAGATTGATGTCGGTGATTGTCGGACCGCATGTGTCCGAAAAGACCACGGCCGCGGCGGAAGCGAATAACCAGGTCGTGTTCAGGGTTCGCCCTGACGCGACGAAGAAAGAGATCAAGCAGGCCGTTGAACTTCTCTTCGAGGTCGAGGTAGGCAAGGTAACGGTGACCAACGTGCAGGGCAAAGTGAAGCGCCACGGTCAGACCAAAGGCCGGTTGGCGGCGTGGAAGAAAGCTTATGTCCGATTGGCACCCGGTAGCGATATCGACTTCATGGGCGTCGAGTGACGAGACTGACGGGAAAGCGTTGTGGCGGTACGAAAATCTAAACCTATCTCACCTGGCAGAAGATTCGTCGTCCGCGCCGTACGCGACGATCTACACAAGGGCAAACCGCACGCACCGTTACTCACCGCGAAATCCAGTACTGGTGGGCGCAACAACCATGGCCGCATCACGACACGTCATAAGGGCGGCGGACATAAACGCCACTATAGGATCGTCGACTTCAAGCGAGACAAAGATGGCATCGCCGGTCGCGTCGAACGTATCGAGTACGATCCCAACCGAAGCGCCCATCTCGCTCTCGTTCTCTATATCGACGGTGAGCGGCGTTACATCCTCGCTCCCAGACGCTGTAAGGCCGGTGACCCGATCCAGTCCGGCTCGGATGCCCCGATTAAACCCGGCAACGCGCTGCCATTGAAGAATATTCCAGTCGGCACGCTCGTGCATTGCGTGGAGATGAAACCCGGAAAAGGCGGTCAACTCGCACGGAGTGCGGGCGGTTCCGTTCAGATCGTCGCACGTGAAGGCCGCTACGCGACGTTGCGCCTTCGTTCGGGAGAAATGCGACGTATCCACGTCGACTGTCGAGCGACTGTCGGTGAGGTCGGTAACTACGAACACAATCTGAGTAAGCTCGGTAAGGCAGGCGCCAAGCGTTGGCGTGGAATTCGGCCTACTGTCCGCGGTGTAGCGATGAATCCCGTGGATCATCCCCACGGCGGTGGCGAAGGCCGGAGCTCCGGCGGACGGCACCCGGTGACTCCCTGGGGCGTGCCCACGAAAGGTTACAAGACTCGAAGCAACAAGCGCACCGGCTCCATGATCGTTCGCCGCAGGAAACAGAAATAGAGTGGCCAGCGGGTTAGCTGCAGCGACTAAGGATTAGAGAATGCCCCGTTCAGTCAGAAAAGGCCCGTTCGTCGATACCCATCTCATGAAGAAGGTGGAGAAGGCGTCTTCTGCGAATGACCGTCGGCCGATTAAGACGTGGTCGCGCCGATCGATGGTGGTTCCCGAGATGGTCGGATTGACCATCGCGGTGCACAACGGCAGACAACACGTCCCGGTGCTGATCTCTGAGAATATGGTAGGTCATAAGCTCGGCGAGTTCGCGAGTACGCGGACATTTAGAGGCCATGCGGGAGCCCGCAAGACCAAGTAGGTCTGGAATAGTTAAATGGAAACTGTAGCTACGCTCCGTTATGCGCGCATCTCGCCACAGAAGTGCCGGCTGGTCGCTGACCAGATACGTGGCCAATCCGTTGCGCAGGCTTTGAATACGCTTCAGTTCAGCCGGAAGAAGGCTGCTCATCTCGTGCGTAAGGTCCTCGAATCGGCGATCGCGAATGCCGAGAACAACGATGGTGCCGATATTGACGAATTGAGAGTGTCGGTCGTAACGATCAGCGATGCACCGACGTACGCACGCTTCCGAGCGCGGGCAAAGGGGCGCGGGAATCGGATTCTAAAACGCAACAGTCATATCACTGTTCGAGTGGCAGACGAGTAAAAACCTATGGGTCAGAAAGTTCATCCAATCGGAATTCGTCTCGGGATTACCAAAGAGTGGTCTTCGAAGTGGTATGCGGACTCCCAGAGCTACGCGGGGAACGTCCAGCAGGATCATCAAGTTAGAGAGTTTCTGAAAGCCAAGCTCAAGGATGCTTCGGTCAGCCGTATCCAGATCGACCGGCCGGCGAAGCGAGCCAGTATTACTATTCATACCGCGCGGCCCGGGATCGTGATCGGTAAGAAGGGCGAGGATATCGAGAAGCTTCGCGTGGAAGTCGCGCGATTGCTGGGCATGGTGTTGCCTGACGTGCGCCTCAACATCGCGGAAATCAGAAAACCCGAACTCGATGCTCAGCTCGTCGCGGAAGGAATCGCGCAGCAATTGGAGCGTCGTGTACAGTTTCGCCGCGCCATGCGTCGCGCCGTAACGAATTCGATGCGAATCGGTGCCGGCGGAATTAAAGTCAAGGTGGCGGGAAGGCTGAATGGCGCGGAAATCGCTCGTTCCGAGTGGTACCGGGAAGGCAGAGTGCCGCTTCATACGCTGCGGGCTGACATCGATTACGGGCTGGCCGAAGCGCGAACGACATATGGTGTTATCGGCGTCAAAGTATGGATCTTCAACGGTGAGATCTTCGATTCCAGCGAATTGTCGAAGGACTCCCCGAACACCTCGGCACGGCCGCAGGGTGAGTAACGATGCTGCAGCCGAAGCGAACTAAATTCCGTAAGCAGCATAAGGGCCGTAATCGAGGGCTCGCCCAGCGCGGCAACAGTGTCAGCTTCGGCGAGTTTGGATTGAAAGCGACCACTCGCGGCCGTCTGACGTCCCGCCAGATCGAATCGGCGCGCCGCGCGATGACGCGACACGTGAAGCGAGGCGGGAAGATCTGGATTCGGGTATTTCCGGACAAGCCCATTACCAAGAAGCCGCTGGAAGTCCGGCAGGGCAAAGGTAAGGGTAACGTGGAGTATTGGGTCGCGCTCGTTCAGCCCGGCAGCGTGCTCTATGAAATCTCCGGCGTGGACGAGACTGTCGCACGCGAAGCATTTAGACGCGCAGCCGCCAAGCTGCCGGTCGCCACGACTTTCGTATCCCGGCAGGTTGCATGATGAAGGCACAAGAGATCAGGGCGATGTCCGACGAGGCGCTGGGTGAGGAGCTCATCAAGCTCAGCCGCGAACAGTTCAATCTGCGGCTGCAGTCGGCAACGGGCCAGGGCACGAGACCGGACCAGTTCGGCAAAGTCCGCAAGGACATTGCACGGATCAAGACGATATTGCGCGAACGTAAAGATGGCGAACACTCGGGACAGAGCGAATGACGGCGGAAGTTACAGATAACGAACAGACAGACACGGAAAACGGTGCTGATAGTGAGATTGCCCACCGAATCGTGGTCGGGCGCGTTGTGAGCAACAAGATGAACCGGGGTGTATCGGTCGCGATAGAACGCCTGATTCGTCACCCAGTGTATGGCAAGTTCATTCGCCGCACGACGAAGATACTTGCTCACGATGAAGGGAACAGTTGCAACGAAGGAGATAAGGTCGCGATCGTCGAATGCCGGCCAATCTCCAAGCGTAAGACCTGGCGGGTCGTGAAAATTATCGAGACGGCAGAGGCCTCTTGAGCTAGCCGAGGGCAAGGCGATGATTCAGGCAGAAACAGTATTGAGCGCAGCGGACAATAGCGGGGCCCGCCGGCTCATGTGCATCAAGATTCTGGGCGGCTCCAGGCGCCGTTATGCGCATATTGGCGACGTCATCAAAGTGACCATCAAGGACGCGATCCCTCGCGGGCGAGTTAAGAAGGGCGAGATCTACAATGCTGTTGTCGTTCGAACGAGTCATGGCGTGCGTAGAGCGGACGGATCGGCCATTCGCTTCGACGGCAATGCGGCGGTCTTGTTAAACGCCCGCCTGGAGCCGATCGGGACGCGTATCTTCGGGCCTGTGACGCGGGAACTGCGAACCAGTCGCTTCATGAAGATTATTTCCCTGGCGCCGGAAGTCTTGTAGGAATACAGATGAAACGTATCAGACAAGGCGACGAGGTCGTCGTCATCGCGGGTAAGGACAAGGGCCGCCGGGGCAATGTCATACGCGTCTATGACGATGACCGGGTTCTCGTCGAAGGCGTCAATGTCGCGCGCAAGCATCAGAAGCCCAATCCGAACGCCGGAGTACCCGGGGGAATCGTCGAGAGAGAGATGCCGCTCGATATCTCGAACGTGATGGTCTACAACGCCGCCGCGGGCAAGGGCGACCGAGTCGGTATCCGTTATCTCGAGGACGGGCGCAAGGTTCGCTACTTCAAGTCCAATAACGAAGTATTGGACGCTTAAGATGAGCAGACTGCAGGAGTATTTTCACAAGGAAGCCATGCCGCAGATTATGGAGCGGCTGAAGCTTACCAATCCGATGGCGGTACCGCGTATTAGCAAGATCACGCTGAATATGGGCGTCGGCGAGGCGCTGTCGGATCGAAAAGTTCTCGAAAATGCGGTGGGCGATCTGAAGCGAATCTCCGGGCAACAGCCGGTGATCTGTAATGCCAGAATCAGTGTCGCGACATTCAAGGTCCGGGCGGGTTTCCCGATCGGTTGCAAGGTAACCTTGAGGCGGGAACGGATGTACGAATTCCTGGATCGGCTCGTGAATGTAGCTATTCCGCGCGTCCGGGATTTCCGGGGATTGAGCGCTCGATCGTTCGATGGTCAAGGTAACTACAGCATCGGCGTCAAGGAACAGATTATTTTTCCCGAGATCGATTTCGATCAGGTGGATGCGATTCGTGGCCTGGATATCACCATTACCACGACGGCACGGAACGATGAGGAAGGCCGGGCTCTACTGGACGCATTCCGGCTGCCGATTCGGACTTGAGATGAGGTACTGATGGCAAAGAAATCAATGCTTGCGCGTGAAGTGAAACGCAACGCTACCGTAAAACGATATGCCGCGAAGCGTGCGAAATACCGGCGGGTCATTAAGGATCCGGGGTCGACGGACGAGCAAAGGCAGACTGCACAGACGAAACTACAGGCGCTTCCGAGGGACGCGAGCCCCTGCCGGCTGCGCAATCGTTGTTCAATCTCCGGACGCCCACACGGCTACTACCGGAAGTTCGGTCTCGCTCGGAACAAGCTGCGCGAAGCTACGATGCGCGGCGAGATTCCTGGCCTCTCGAAGGCGAGTTGGTGACAGGAGCACGACCATGAGTATGACTGATCCCATCTCCGATATGCTCACGCGCATCAGGAACGGCCAGAAGGCCAAGAAGGTCAGAGTGTCGATGCCGTCGTCTACTCTGAAAGTGTCGGTCGCGAAAGTTCTCGAGGCCGAGGGCTATCTCGGTGGCGTAGAAACCGAGGACGAGCCTAATAATAAGCGCACGCTGACTCTGACCCTCAGGTACCACGAGGGCCAGCCGGTCATCGAGCGTATCGAGCGCGCCAGCAGGCCGGGCCTCAGGGTGTACTCGAGATCGACCGATCTGCCGACGGTCCTGGGCGGTCTCGGGGTCGCAATCATCTCGACGTCAAACGGTGTCATGAGTGATCGTGAGGCGCGCGCCAAGGGTCATGGGGGCGAAGTTCTCTGCTTCGTGTCTTGATACGGATCAAAGAGTGGAAGATGTCTAGAGTCGAAAAACGTCCGGTCGCCGTAGCGCAGGGAGTCGAAATCGCTCTCGATGCCGACGCGCTGACGGTCAAAGGGCCGAAGGGCAGCCTTTCTCTTTTACATCATTCAGAAGTCGAAATCGTCAACGACGAGGACGGTCTCGCAGTCAGCCCGCGGTCGGGTAGCCGCTTCGCTCGGGCGATGGCAGGCACGACCCGATCACTGATCAGCAATATGGTTACCGGCGTCAGTTCCGGCTTTGAGCGAAAGCTGCAACTGGTCGGCGTCGGTTATCGGGCGAGAGTCGAAGGCCAGACCGTCCACCTCGCACTCGGATTCTCGCATCCGATTGTGTACCAGGTGCCGGAGGGCGTTACGGTGGAGGCTCCGAGTCAGACGGAGATGCTCATCAAGGGTATCGACAAGCAGAAAGTCGGACAGGTTGCGGCGGAGCTTAGAAGTTTTCGACCGCCGGAGCCCTACAAAGGCAAGGGCGTGCGCTACGCGGATGAACGCATCTCCCTGAAGGAAGCGAAGAAGACATAGGACCACTGATGGAGAAGAGAGAGAGACGGCAGCGCAGGGCGAGAAGGACGCGGGCGAAGATCAGGCGCCTCGGGGTTATGCGTCTGTGCGTCCACCGGACCCCGCGGCACATCTACGCTCAGGTCATCGCGCCCGATAGCTCTACGGTGGTCGCCACGGCATCCACGATCACGAAGGAACTGCGCAAGAGTCTCAAGGCCACAGGAAACAAAGACGCCGCAGCGGCAGTCGGTAAACTCATCGCCGAGCGAACCAAGGCTGCGGGTGTCGACCGCGTCGCGTTCGATCGCTCCGGATTTAACTACCACGGCCGCGTCAAAGCACTTGCCGATGCCGCGAGAGAGGCTGGCTTGGACTTCTAGTTCGGGATATTGAGTATGGCAAAGACAGAAGAACTTCAGGAAAAACTAGTCGCAGTCAATCGTGTCGCGAAAGTCGTCAAGGGCGGTCGGCAGTTCGGCTTCACTGCCCTGACGGTGGTCGGTGACGGCGATGGGCGGGTCGGCTACGGTTATGGTAAGGCGCGTGAGTTGCCGCTCGCTATTCAGAAAGCGATGCAGGTGGCGCGAAAAAATCTGCGCTCGATCCACCTGAAGAACGAGACGCTGCAGTACGATCTTCGCGGGCGCCACGGTGCTACGCGGGTCTTTATGCAACCGGCTTCGGAGGGCACCGGGATTATCGCTGGCGGTGCTATGCGCGCGGTGTTCGAGTGCGCTGGGGTCCGCAATGTTCTTGCCAAAAGTTATGGCTCACGTAACCCCATCAACGTCGTACGCGCGACTGTCGACGCCTTAATGCATATGCGTTCTCCGGAGGAGATCGCAGCCAAGCGCGGCAAGACGGTCGAAGAGATTCTAGGTTGAGATAGATATGCCCCAGCCCAAGAAGACAGTTACCGTAACGCTCTTAAAGAGCAAGCATGGCCGCGTTCCGGGGCATAAGGAGTGTGTGCACGGTCTCGGGTTGCGGCGGCGTCATCAATCGGTTGTCATTCAAGACACACCGCAGAATCGGGGGATGATCAACAAGGTATCCTATCTGCTGAAGGTCGAGGAGCCCTGAATATGCGTCTGAATACGCTAAAACCTGGCCGTGGTGCCCGACAGACGCGCAAGCGCGCCGGTCGAGGAATCGCTGCGGGCCGCGGTAAGACGGCGGGGCGCGGCATGAACGGCCAGCGGTCACGATCGGGCGGATATCACAAGGTTGGCTTCGAAGGCGGCCAGATGCCGCTGCAGCGGCGCTTGCCGAAAGTTGGATTTCATTCGATGCGCGCCAAATTTCGGGTTGAAGTCAGGCTGCATGAGCTTGCCCGCTTCGACGGGGGCTCCGTGGATCTTGCGGGCCTCAAGGAAGCTCGGTTGATTCCCAAGCGAACGCAGCGAGCGAAGGTCATTCTTTCCGGGAAGCTCGACAAGCCTGTCAAAGTCGTTGGCCTGGCCGTGACTCCGGGTGCGCGCAAGGCGATCGAGGCCGCCGGCGGTAGCGTGGAGAACTAGAGCGGGTCATGGCTAAAGCAGGCACGGCGAATCCGGCAGCGATACTTGGTGATGCGACACGCTTCACCGAGCTTCGGCAACGTCTGTTCTTCCTGGTAGGCGCGCTGGTCGTTTACCGCGTCGGTACATTCATTCCCGTACCGGGAATCGATCCGCTCGCGCTCGAGCAGTTCTTCGAGCAGCAGTCTGGAACCATCCTGAGTATGTTCAACATGTTCTCCGGTGGCGCCCTGTCACGACTCTCGATTTTCGCGCTCGGCATCATGCCGTATATTTCGGCTTCGATCATCATGCAGATGGCCACTCACGTGGTGCCGAGTCTCGGGCAGCTCCGTAAAGAGGGCGAGTCCGGCAGACGCAAAATCACGCAATATACACGCTACGGTACGGTTGTACTCTGTTGCTTCCAGTCGATGGCGGCAGCGACTGCATTACAAAATCAGGGTGTCGTCATCAATCCCGGTAGCAGTTTTGTCTTTACGGCCGCGGTAACGCTCGTTACCGGAACGATGTTCCTGATGTGGCTCGGCGAACAGATTACGGAACGTGGTGTCGGTAACGGGATCTCCATGATCATCCTGGCGAGTATTATCTCGGGCCTACCGTCAGCGATCGGTGGAACTCTCGAGCTTGTTAGTACCGGCGGTATGAATCAGGTGATGCCGTTCGCGCTGGGCATACTCGTACTCGGCGTGACTTTCTTCGTGGTGTTCATGGAACGCGCGCAGAGGCGAATTACGGTCAATTACGCGAAACGTCAGCAGGGACGGCGCATGTATGCCGGCCAGACCTCTCATCTTCCGTTCAAGATCAATATGTCCGGCGTGATCCCACCGATATTCGCGTCCAGTCTGATTCTGTTCCCGGCGACCATTGCGAGCTGGTTCGGAACGAGTCAGGCCGTATCCTGGCTGCAGACGGTCGCGGCGAGGCTCTCTCCCGGGCAGCCGCTTTATATCGCGATCTATGCTGCCCTGATCATATTCTTCTGCTTCTTCTATACCGCTCTCGTTTTCAACTCGAGAGAGACTGCCGATAACCTGAAGCGCTCCGGCGCGTTCATTCCCGGTATTCGGCCCGGTCAACAGACGGCGGAGTACATCGACAAAGTGCTGACGCGATTGACCTTCTGGGGAGCGATTTATATTACGGGTGTCTGCTTGCTGCCGGAATTCATGATTCTACAGTTCAACGTGCCCTTCTATTTTGGCGGCACTTCTCTTTTGATCATCGTAGTCGTGTCTATGGATTTCATGTCTCAACTTCAAGCTCACATGATGAGTCACCAATACGAGGGATTACTGAAGAAAGCGAACCTCCGTGGTGTAGGACGATCCGGCTAGTAGCGGGAGTGTGGACGATGAAAGTTAGAGCATCGGTAAAAAGGATCTGCCGGAACTGCAAGATCATTCGGCGCAAACGCGTGGTTCGAGTGATTTGCACCGATCCGCGTCACAAGCAACGACAGGGTTGAGGAACTGAATATGGCTCGAATCGCAGGCATCAATATTCCTCCTGGTAAGCAGGTGAGTATCGCTTTGACGCACATCTACGGCGTTGGTCGCAGTCGCGCCCGCCTGGCTTGCCAAGTGGCCGAAGTCGATCCGACGGCCCAGATCAAGGACTTGAGTGAACCCGAGGTCGCGAAACTCAGAGACGTCATCGCGAAATTTACGGTCGAGGGCGATCTTCGCAGAGAGATCGCAATGAATATCAAGCGGCTCATGGATCTCGGCTCATACCGTGGTATTCGGCACCGGCGTGGTCTGCCGTCCAATGGGCAGCGGACAAAGACTAACGCGCGGACGCGGAAAGGCCCGCGGCGGCTGGTAAGGAAGTAGACGCTCGCTGGTTCAGCGACGTCCTATCGTTAGGGAGACAACATGGCCCAACCGACGAAACCGAAGAAGAAGGTCAAACGGCAAATACTCGATGCCGTCGCGCATATCCATGCGTCCTTCAACAACACGATCATCACGATCACCGATCGCCAGGGTAACGTGTTGTCCTGGGCGACCGCCGGTGGTTGCGGATTCCGCGGCTCACGCAAGAGCACACCCTTCGCGGCACAGGTGGCTGCGGAGCGTGCCGGAACCGCGGCGAAGGACTACGGCGTCAAGAACGTCGAAGTTCGTGTCAAGGGGCCCGGACCCGGACGAGAGTCGGCCGTCAGGGCATTGAACGTGGTTGGTTTCAGGGTCACTCATATTGAAGACGTAACGCCCATACCTCACAACGGATGCCGGCCACCTAAACGGCGTCGAGTGTAATCGGAAGTAGCAATGGCGAGATATCGAGGTCCAACATGTAAGCTTGCCCGGCGAGAGGGCACCGATCTGTTCTTGAAGAGCGGAGTTAAACCCCTGGAAGCCAAATGTAAGCTGGAGGTTCCACCTGGTGGGCATGGTCAGCGTCGCACCCGGCTATCAGGCTATGGTCTGCAGTTGCGCGAGAAACAAAAGTTGCGGCGGATGTACGGCGTGCTGGAACGTCAGTTCCGAAACTACTACAAACGAGCCGCCCGAGGCAGAGGCTCGACCGGTGAGAATCTCCTGAAGATGCTCGAATCGCGGCTGGACAACGTGGTCTATCGCATGGGCTTCTCGTCCACGCGTGCGGAGGCCCGTCAACTCGTCAGCCACAAGGGCATCATGGTCAACGAGCAAGTGGTCAACATTCCGTCTTATCAATTGCAGGCGGGAGACAAGATCGCGGTCCGTGAACGGGCGAAGGAACAGACCCGAATAAAGGCCGCACTGGATATCGCGACGCAGGTTGGATTACCCGACTGGGTCGATGTCGATGATAAGAAAATGGAAGGCGTATTGAAGACACTACCGGAGCGGGAGGAAATTCTTCCCGATATCAACGAGAACCTGGTAGTCGAGCTGTACTCCAAATAACGCGAGGAATACTAAATGCAGGAATCAGCTACGGAATTTTTGAGGCCTCGAGCCGTCAGGGTTCAACCCATCAGCGCGAATCACGCGAAAGTGACAGTCGAGCCTTTCGAGCGAGGCTTTGGTCACACTCTCGGGAATGCGCTTCGGCGCGTGTTGTTATCGTCGATGCCGGGCGCCGCTATCGTCGAGGCAGAGATCGATGGTGTATTGCATGAGTACACGAGCATTGAGGGCGTACAAGAGGATGTCGTCGACATCCTGTTGAATCTGAAGTCCATCGCGATAAAGATGCACTCGCGTGAAGAGGCCGAGCTGTCCCTGTCGAAAAAAGGGCCCGGGCCGGTAACGGCCGGCGACATCCTTTGCGATCATGACGTCGAGATCGTGAACCGCGATCTCGTCATCGCCAATTTGACTTCCGCCGGCGAGATTCGGGCGTTCTTCAAAGTGATCCGCGGACGCGGCTATCAGCCCGCGGTACGGCAGGCGGATTTCGATGAGCAGACCCGCCCGATCGGGAGGCTACAGCTCGATGCATCGTTCAGTCCCGTACGCCGTGTGACCTACAACGTAGATAGCGCACGTGTCGAGCAGCGCACCGATCTCGATAAGCTGATCATCGACATAGAGACCAACGGCACGATCGATCCGGAAGAGGCGATCCGCCGGGCGGGCGGAATCCTCAAGAACCAACTCGACGTATTCGTCGACCTGCAAGGTGAAGATGAGATCGGCTTCGGAGGGGCTGAGGTCCAGATCGATCCGATCCTGCTGCGGCCGGTCGACGAACTGGAGCTGACGGTCCGGTCAGCCAACTGCCTAAAGGCCGAGAACATCAACTACATCGGCGACCTGGTGCAGCGCACCGAGATGGAACTTTTGCGTACGCCGAATCTCGGTAAGAAGTCATTGACCGAAATCAAGGAGGTTCTAGAGATCCACGGTCTGGCATTAGGGATGCGGCTCGAAAGCTGGCCACCGCCCGGTCTGTATGGCGAAGCAGAGCCGGTATCGATCGTATTCTAGGCCGGAAGGAAGGGTAGGCTCATGCGTCATAGAAAATCTGGCCGCAGGCTCGGCAGGAATTCATCGCACCGCACCGCGATGTATCGCAACATGGCGGCGTCGTTGGTGCAGCACGAGACCATCAAGACAACTCTACCGAAGGCGAAAGAGCTCCGGCGCGTCGTCGAGCCTCTGATTACCCTGGCCAAGCAGGACGGCGTCTCCCGGCGCCGGCTGGCTTTCTCGCGGCTGCGAGACGATGCGGCCGTGGGGAAACTCTTTAACGAGTTGGGGCCGCGTTTTAAGGATCGTCCGGGCGGCTATCTCAGAATTCTCAAGATGGGGTATCGTGCCGGCGATGCGGCGCCGATGGCGCTGGTTCAGCTCCTGGATCAGCCCGACTTACCGGAGACCTCCACCTCGTAATAAATGGGGCCAGATCCCTTTTTTATTGACATCGTGTCCAGTACAGCGCGGGTC